>Ga0129311_1000059_pt1 | contig 107986 bp, 125 predicted proteins | sample Go1ome_FD_94435 | JGI IMG/M metagenome (GOLD analysis project Ga0129311, IMG submission 94435) | Western lowland gorrila individual fecal microbial communities from Wisconsin, USA - Go1022B metagenome | ecosystem: Host-associated > Mammals > Digestive system > Large intestine > Fecal | place... | reverse complement strand
TGCCCTTTGGCGATGAGTGCAAGGGGCATTGGGTGATTACCGCCTCCACCAAGAACAAGCCGCAGGTTGTTGGCATCGACAACATCAACTGCGAACTGTCCCCCGCTGACATTTACAGCGGCATGTATGCCCGTGTCACAGTCCGTTTCTTTGGTTACTCCAACAGCGGCAACAAGGGCGTTGGCTGCGGTTTGGGCAATGTCCTCAAGACCCGTGACGGTGAGCCGCTGAGTGGGCAGTCCTCCGCCGCATCCGACTTTGCAGGCATCGGTGCATCTCCTGCGGCTGCTCCCGCTTATGGGACACCCACGCCCGTTGCCTATGGCACTGCACCTGCGGCTGCTCCTCAGCCGCCTATGAACACCGCACCTTGGAACAGCGGCAACGGCATCAACCCCATCACAGGACAGCCTATGTAAAAGGAGGACATCATGCACCATCTCAGTATAGACCTTGAAACTTATTCCAGCGTACCGATTGCCAAAGCCGGCGCTCAAAAGTACATCTCCAGCCCCGACTTTGAAATCCTGCTGTTTGCTTATAGCCTGGATGGTGCCCCTGTCGAAATCGTTGACTTGGCCACGGGGGAACAATTACCCCCGTGGCTTGTCAATTCTCTCACCAGTCCGGAGTACATCAAGCACGCATACAACGCTCCCTTTGAATGGGGATGCCTCTCAAAGTTTGTTGGTTATCTGCCGCCGGAGCAGTGGCGCTGCACCATGTTCCACGGCCTCTATTGCGGCTATACGGCGGGCTTGGATGCCACAGGACGGGCGTTAGGACTTGAGGAGGATAAGCGCAAGCTGAATACCGGCAAGGCGCTCATCCGCTATTTCTGCGTACCATGTGCTCCTACCAAAGCCAACGGTGGGCGTACCCGCAACTACCCACAGCATGACCCGGCAAAGTGGCAGTTGTTCAAAGAATACTGCCGCCAGGATGTTGTGACGGAAATGGAAATTGAGCGGAGGCTTTCCGCTTTTCCCGTGCCGGACTTTGTGCAGAAACAGTGGGAAACCGACCTCATCATCAACGCTCGTGGCGTTGCGGTGGATATGGATTTTGTCAGCGGCGCTCTTTACCTTGGCAGCACCGTCCGCAAGAACTTGATGCAGGAGGCAACCGACCTCTCCAAATTAGACAACCCCAACAGCGTTGGGCAGCTTACACAGTGGTTGCAGGAGGAAATGGGCGAGGAACTCACTGACCTCCGCAAAGATACCGTTTCACGCCTCTTGAACAAAGACGGCAACAGCCCGCAGGTGCAAAGGATGCTGGAGATACGCCAGGAATTAGGCAAGACCAGCACCAAAAAATATGATGCCATTGAGGCTGCTGTCTGCCCGGATGGCCGTGTCCGTGGACTGCTCCAATTTTACGGAGCCAACCGCACTGGTAGATGGGCAGGCAGACTGGTGCAGGTGCAAAACCTGCCCCGCACTTATTTAGAGCCGCTGCCCCTTGCCCGTGACCTTGTGCGAAAGCATAACCTTGACGGCTTGCGGTGCATCTACGGCTCCGTGCCGGACAGCCTCAGCCAGCTCATCCGCACAGCTTTTGTTGCGCCAGAGGGGCATGTGCTGATTGATGCGGACTTTTCCGCTATTGAGGCCCGTGTCATCTCCTGGCTTGCGGGTGAACAATGGCGGCTTGAGGTGTTCCGCACCCACGGCAAAATTTATGAGGCATCCGCATCCCAGATGTTTGGCGTGCCCATTGACCTCATCAAGAAAGGCAACCCGGAGTATGCTCTCCGGCAGAAAGGCAAGGTTGCAGAGTTGGCGCTTGGCTACCAGGGCAGCACAGGGGCGCTCATCAATATGGGTGCTTTGGATATGGGCATCCCGGAGGAGGACTTGCCCGACATCGTGAGCCGTTGGCGTGAGGCAAACAAGCGCATCCGTGACCTCTGGTATGCAATGGACAACGCCGCCGTCCAGGTTATCACACAGGGCGGCTCCATAGGCATCAACGGCTTAATTATCACCCGTGAATTTGATTATAACCAGGGCACCGACTGCATGACCATCACACTGCCGTCCGGGCGCAAACTCTACTATGTAAGCCCCGGCATTGGTGAAAACCAATGGGGCAACCCGTCCATCTCCTACATGGGCATGGACCAGAAAACCAAACGGTGGAAACGCATTGAAACCTACGGCGGCAAGCTGGTGGAGAACTGCGTGCAGGCCATCGCCCGTGACTGCCTTGCCGACACCATAGAACGGCTTGAGGCGGCGCACCTGCCCGTTGTGTTCCATGTGCACGATGAGGTCATTATTGATGTGACCCCGTGGGCGGATGAGGACGCCATGCTTGAGTATGTGTGCTCCATTATGCGCCAGCCTATCCCCTGGGCACCCGGACTGCCGCTAAACGCAGACGGTTGGGTGGGGCAATTCTTTAGAAAGGACTGATTGACCATGCAATACATGGGCGGCAAAAGCCGGATTGCCCGGTCAATCGCAGAGATTATCAATGAGATACCAAGGCGGAAAATCAAGGATTGCCAAACCCATTGCTCAGATAATCATGCAGGTTGCGGGGGGGATTGCTTTGTCAGCTTATTTTGCGGCAGTTGTGCCGTGGAAAGCAAGGTGCAAGGTTTTTCCCACAAACTCCTCAATGACCGGCACGAATACCTCATTGCAATGCTCCAAGGCGTTCAACAAGGCTATAACCTGCCGGAGCACATCACTCCGGAGCAGTACCGATACATACGGGAAAACAAGGATGCAGACCCCGTTCTTGCCGGTTTTGTAGGCTTTGGGTGCAGCTTTGGAGGCAAATGGTTTGGCGGATACGCAAGGAATAAAACCGGCACCAATTACGCCGAACAGAGCAAGCGCTCCCTACTGAAAGATATGGCAACGCTGCAAGATGCTCAATTTGTGTGTGGTGATTACCGCCGCTTGTGCATCCCACCCAATTCTGTGATATACGCTGACCCACCCTACAACAACACCACGGGCTACACCGGGGACAAGTTTGACACCGCAGAGTTTTGGATAGCAATGCGGCTGCTTGCCGATTTAGGGCACACGGTGTTTGTCAGTGAACAGGAGGCACCGCCGGACATCCAATGTATATGGGAAAAACCCTTTACCCGAACTTTAGACCGGAACAAGGGCAACCAATTTACCGTTACTGAAAAATTATTTTACTTACCACCAAGGAGGTGACTCTCATTGAAACATATTGCATCCTGCTCATTTGGCAAGGATAGCTTGGCTATGGTGCTCAAGCTAATAGGGCAAGGCTTGCCGCTGGATGAGGTTGTCTTTTATGACACAGGCATGGAGTTTCAAGCCATCTACAATATGCGGGACGCTATGCTCCCCCTATTCCGGCAGCACGGCATCTTGTATAAGGAATTATACCCAAGCAACCCTTTTCTCTATGACATGCTGGAACGCCCCGTCAAAGGCCGTGACCGGCGTGGGTATGGGTGGTGCGGCGGTCTGTGCCGTTGGGGCACCACATGCAAGTTGAGAACTATTGACCAGTACGCAGAGAGCCAAAACGCAATAGTCTATGTGGGCATAGCAGCAGATGAAACGCCCAGGCTCAAAAAAGAGCGCAAACCCTACAAGGTTTTTCCGCTTGCGGAGTTTGGTATGACAGAGGCGGATTGCTTGCAGTATTGCTACTCTGCCGGATATTGCTGGCAGGAGGGCTCTATCTGGCTCTATGACATCTTAGACCGTGTTTCCTGCTGGTGCTGTTGCAACAAAAACTTAAAGGAACTTAAAAACATCCGGAAGTATCTCCCAGAATATTGGGAAAAGCTGAAACACCTACAAACGCAGTTGGAACGCCCCATGAAAGGCTTTTACAAAGGACAACCCCGTGGTGTGTTTGAACTGGATGAACGCTTTGCAAAGGAGGAGGAGGCTCACCATTGAAACACTTGGGAAATATAACGCAAATCAACGGCTCTATGGTGGAGCCCGTCAATGTCATCATCGGCGGCAGTCCTTGCCAGGACTTATCTGTGGCCGGCAGGCGTGCCGGTCTTGCCGGTGAACGGTCCGGGCTCTTTATGGAGCAAATCAGAATTATAAAAGAAATGAGGTAGAACAGGTACAGACATCCGCCCCCGTTGGATGGTCTGGGAAAATGTCCCCGGAGCTTTCAGCTCCAACAAAGGAGAGGACTTTGGGGCAGTCCTCCAGGAAACAATCAAAATCACAGAGCCGCAAGTCCCCGCTGTTTCTGTCCCTAAGAACGGATGGCCAACAGCCGGATGCCTCACCGATGTGGGAGGAAAATGGAGCGTTGCTTGGCGCGTTTTCGATGCTCAGTTTTGGGGAGTGCCCCAGCGCAGAAAACGCATCGCACTTGTCGCAGATTTTGGAGGCCTCACCGCACCCGAAATACTCTTTGAGCGCCAAGGCGTGCCTGGGTATTGTCCGCAGAGCGGAGCACCGTGGCAAAGAGCTGCCGCCGCTGCTCAAGGCGGCATTGCTCAACCAGGCGGGTCTACATTCTGCATCCAAGGAAACTGCATCGACAGAGCCGACACCGTAGGATGCAACGGCAAAGGATGGACAGAGGGAGTAAGCTACACCCTCAACACTATTGACCGCCCCGCCGTATACAGTGAGCCGTTGGACGATGTGGCAAGCACCTTGCGTGCCGAAGCCGGTATGCCAAAGCATGATGCGGATATTAGAGGGCGGCTTGCAATCGTCTACAACGGCGAAACCGTCACCAGTAAGACCAACGCAAGCAATCCGCAGGTTGGTGACCCATGCCACACTCTTGGCGCAACGGGCGCAGGGCGTGCAGTGGTCATTGAAAACCACCCGCAGGACAGCCGTGTGAAAATCAATGAGGACGGCGTTGTGCAGACCCTAAGCGGTCAAATGGGCACCGGGGGGGGGAATGTTCCTCTGATATTAGAAAACAAGTAGCTGATGTTTACGCCGCCACTTGCGGCTCTTTTATGTCAATCGGCTGCGATGTATGCCCTACTCTTATGGCAAGGGACTATAAGCAGTCACACATAGTGTGCTACAAGGATGGAGGCACAGAAAATGATTATGTATGAAAACTATCAATATGGAAACTACCGCCGAGGCTGCGGAACTCTGAAAGCCTCCGGCGGTGATTATGACGGAGGGAGTGAAAACTTGATATGTACCAATACTGGAACGGTGGGCAGGTCATCGACACTCTCACCGCACGAAATGCGGGGGGGGGGACAACGGATGCCGGATAAGCAGAACTTTAACAGCGTGATTGACACCGAACGGCTGACCGTCCGCCGTCTTACCCCTTTGGAATGTGAACGCCTGCAAGGATTTCCGGACGGTTGGACAGATATAGGCGCATGGGTAGGAGAAAACGGCAAGAGCCACGCTGAGAGTGCAGACACCGCGCGCTACAAGGCGCTTGGCAATAGCATTGCCCTCCCACCCTGGGCGTATGTCTTGACCCGTCTGAGCCTTTGTGTAGGCTGCGGACATCCCACAATGGCAAGCCTCTTTGACGGCATTGGAGGCTTTCCGCTGATATGGGAGTGGCTCAACGGAAAAGGCTCTTGCCTCTGGGCAAGCGAAATTGAGGACTTTCCCATTGCCGTGACAAAATACCATTTTCCGGAGGAGGGAGAAAACAATGAGCATTGAAAAGGACTATGACATCTACATTGCCGTGTGTGACATCTGCGGTGATGACATCGGACCGTTTGAGGACTTCTATGATGCGGTGGATGCCAAAAAAGCCGCTGGTTGGCGTTCACGCAAAGACGCGCATGGGGAATGGATTGACCTTTGCCCCGCTTGTCAGCACCCGTCTGCCGCATCTGATTTTGGAGGTGTCATATGAAAAGAGCAGAGATATTGGGTGCTGCAAAAGCTTGTGTCTGCGGTGAGCGTGAGCAGGACTATGGAACGCCGGAGGACAGCTTTGGCCTCATTGGGCAGCTTTGGACGGTCTACATGGGCACCCTGTTCACCGCCAAAGATGTTGCCATGATGCTGGCATTGCTGAAAGTGGCACGCATCCACAATGGTGACAAAATGGACAGCTTTATTGACCTTGCAGGCTACGCCGCCTGTGCAGGCGAAATTGTAGGAAAGGAGGCCCCGTGATGGCTGAAAACAGAAACCCGTTTCTCAATCAAAGCGGATGCCCCGACCCTACCGCATACCACGCTTTGAAACCCATTATGCAGGAGGATGCCGCGCTGGAGGGCAAGGTCAATTTTCTCATAAAAGTGCTTAAATTTATCATTGCTGAAAGCGGTTTTGAACTGCTTGCACGCATTGAGCTCAAAGACAAAAAGACAGGGAGGTGCTTTAGATGAAAGCCATAGCCATTGATTTTGACGGGTGCATTTGCACAAATGCTTTTCCGAACATCGGAGCACCCAACCGGAGCGTTATCGACAAAGCCATTGCGGAGCAAGCCGCGGGCGCCGGTCTGATTTTATGGACCTGCCGGGAGGGTGAACTGCTCCAACAGGCGTTGGATGCCTGTGCCCAATGGGGACTACACTTTGATGCGGTCAATGAAAGCCTCCCCTCCTGGATTGCTGCCTTTGGCACCCGCCCCAGAAAGGTTGGAGCATCCGAGTATTGGGATGACCGTGCCGTGGTTGTCCGTGACGGTGAGGTGCAGCTATGAAAACCCGTGACATCTATACCGCCGCCGTCAAGAAATGTGGCAAGGAGCACCAGCTTGTCCTCTGCATGGAGGAAATGGCTGAACTTACAAAAGAGCTCTCCAAGAACATGAGAGGCTTTAAGAACACAACCAATATTTCAGAGGAAATGGCTGATGTGGAAATCATGCTTGAGCAGCTCCGTGTCATTTACGGCAACCGTTCAGAAGTTGACACCATAAAAGCTGAAAAACTCCTCCGCCTATCGGAACGGTTGGAGGTTTTATGTAGATAGAGAGGTGAGCCAAGATGCAATATGACCGCAAAATAACAATATCAGCCGGCAGCAACCGGCGTGCAATGTCCTGGCAGCCTCAGACTATGCTCATATCAGAGTTGTGGGCAAGGCTCCAGACACCTGCCAGGGGCACAGAGCCGTTGGCAGAATACTTGAACATGAAAAAGGTCCAGCAGGATGACCTCAAGGATGTGGGCGGCTTTATGGCAGGCACGCTGTCCGGCCCGCGCCGCAAGGCAGGCAATGTGACCGGGCGTGATGTCATAACTCTGGACCTTGACAATATCCCCTCCGGGGGCACGGATGATGTGCTGCGGCGTGTGGAGGCTTTGGGATGCGGCTATTGCATCTACAGTACCCGTAAACACAGCCCTGCGGCACCACGCCTGCGTGTTCTTATCCCACTTGACCGCACGGTGTCTGCGGATGAATATGAGCCGCTGGCACGCAAAATGGCTGAGTACATAGGCTTAGAACTTTGTGACCCTACCACCTTTGAGGTGTCACGCCTTATGTATTGGCCCTCCTGCTGCGCTGACAGCCAGTATATCTATTTATGGCAGGACAAGCCGCTCCTCTCTGCCAACGGACTTTTGGCACAGTATGAGGACTGGCGTGACTGCACCACCTGGCCGCAAGTCCCCGGTGCCCTCTCCCTGCCCAAGCTGGCAGTCAAACAGGGTGACCCGGAGAGCAAGACCGGCGTTGTGGGCGCATTCTGCCGTACCTATGACATTTACCGTGCTATGGATGAACTCATCCCCGGCATGTATGAGCCGGTGGAGAGTATGCCGGGGCGTTATACCTATCTGGGCGGCTCCACCACCGGCGGCGCAGTGGTGTATGACAGCGGCAAGTTTTTATACAGCCACCATGCAACCGACCCCTGCGGCGGCAGACTGGTCAACGCCTTTGACCTTGTACGCCTCCACCGCTTTGGGGACAAGGACGATGAGGCACAACCCGGCACGCCTGCCAACCGCTTGCCGTCCTACCGCGCCATGTGTGAGCTTGCGGTGCAGGACAAGGATGTTGCCGCACTGATGAGCCAAGAACGCTACCAGGAGGCTTTGCAGGACTTTGAGGGCGTGACCGCCTCCAATGATGCAGAGCCCGCAAACTGGATGAGCAAGCTGGCAGTGAATACCCAAACAGGCTTGCCAAAGGCAACCATTGATAATGTGTGGATAATCCTTGAAAATGACCCGCTGCTCAAAGGCAAGTTTGCCCTAAACCAGTTTGCCGGCCGTGGTGAGGTGCTTGGCGCCCTGCCGTGGGATGACCGCACGGAGCGCCGCCTGTGGGACGATAACGACAACCAGGGACTTTACTGGTATATGGAGAGATACCACCACATCACCGGCAACGGCAAGATTGACGGCGCCCTCTCCCTCCATTCCACCGCCCACGCTTTCAATGAGATACAAGACTACCTCCGCGCCCTTAAATGGGACGGTGTGCCCCGTCTTGACACCCTTTTCATTGACTATCTGGGTGCCCAGGACAGTCCATATACAAGAGCCGTGACCCGCAAGGCGTTCACCGCTGCGGTGACCCGTGCCATGACCCCAGGCGCCAAGTATGACAACATGCTCATTCTTGCCGGACCGCAGGGCATCGGCAAAAGCACCCTTTTGGATAAAATGAGCCGTGGCTGGTTTAATGACAGCATCCGCACCTTTGAGGGCAAGGAGGCATCTGAACTCTTGCAGGGCGTGTGGCTTGTAGAAATTGCGGAGCTGGATGCGTTCCGCCGCACGGATGTGGCACGCATCAAGCAGTTCCTTTCCCTGCGAACTGACCGTTTCCGTGCGGCTTATGGCCGCCATGTCAAGGAACTGCCCCGCTGCTGTGTGTTCTTTGGCACCAGCAACACCTCTGACTTTTTGCAGGACCGTACCGGCAACCGCCGTTTCTGGCCCGTTGACACCGGTATTGAGCCGATAACCAAAAGCGTGTGGACGGACTTACCCGGTGAGATTGACCAACTCTGGGCGGAGGCGGTTGTCCGCTGGCAAAGCGGTGAGGCACTTTTCCTTAAAGGTGACCTTGAGGCTGCGGCTAAGGAAAAGCAGGAGGAACACCGTGAGGTGAGTGCCCGTGAGGGCATCGTGCTTGATTTCCTCAATAAGCAGGTGCCGGAGGACTGGCAGAACTGGCCCCTTGACCGCCGCAGAATGTTTTGGGGCGGAGCCGTGCAAGGCAGCATCAACCTGGTTGACCGTGACCGGGTCTGTGCCCTTGAGGTGTGGTGTGAGGCGCTTGACGGCAAGCAAAAGGAAATCCGGTACAGTGATGCTGCGGAGATAAATGGCATCATTGAGGCTTGTGCCGAATGGGAGAAAACACCCGGCTCCGTCCGTTTTGGCTACTGTGGAAAGCAGCGTGGATTTACCAAAATAAGGGTGGAACATTAGGCGGAACATTGGTGGAACATTCAAAAAATGGGCCGGAACATGTTCCGGCAATGTTCCGGGCAATGTTCCGCCTTAAACCCTTGAAAATCAAGGCTTTTCCCTTTACCGGAACATTGGAACATTTATTTTCTATATTATATAAAAACAGGGAGATTAGAGGATTTAGAGAAAATATAAACTCCCTAAACCGCCTGTGTGCGTGTATATACGCGCGCGATGTTCCAGATGTTCCACCCCTAAAAGGAGGTGCTTTTTTGAAAGAAAGTTATATTGAAAATTACCTTGTCCGCAAGGTGAAAGAAAACAATGGTTTGTGTTTGAAATTTGTTTCTCCGGGAAACCCCGGCGTGCCGGATAGGATTGTCATAACCCCCGATGGCAGGACAATCTATGTGGAACTGAAAACGGAGGTTGGCAGGCTGGCCAAAATCCAGAAGTGGCAAAGGAGCGAACTGGAGAAACGGGGCGCGGATGTCCGTGTACTTTTGGGGATGGATGCCGTGAAAGAATTTTTGAGGGAGGTTTTTGACTGATGCAATTTACACCGCACAATTATCAAAGCTACTGCATCCAGCGTGTGGTTGATGACCCTGCGGTTGGTTTGTTCCTCCGTCCCGGTCTTGGCAAAACCGTCATCACCCTCTCTGCTATCAACATTCTCAAGTATTTCCGCTGGCAGGTGCAAAAGGTGCTTGTGGTGGCCCCTAAAAAAGTGGCTGAGGCAACCTGGGGCAAGGAGGCGGCTAAGTGGGACCATCTAAAGCATATCCGCACCGCCACGGTGCTTGGCTCATCCACAAAACGCATCAAGGCGCTCAACACGCCTGCGGATGTGTATGTTATCAACCGGGAAAATGTGGAGTGGCTTGTGGACTACTACAAGCAGGATTGGACCTTTGACATGGTGGTGCTTGATGAGAGCACCAGCTTTAAGAACAGCCAGAGCAAACGCTTTAAGGCTATGAAACGAGTGCGGCGGTTTATCAAAAAGATGGTGCTGCTGACCGGCACACCGTCCTCCAAAGGTTTGATTGACCTTTGGGCACAGGTTTATTTGCTGGACGGTGGGGCACGACTTGGCGAAACCCTCGGCGCCTACCGTGAGCATTATTTTGACCCCGACCAGCGGAGCCGCACGCAGATTTTCAGCTATAAGGCAAAAGACGGTGCGGAAAACGCCGTTTTGACCGCTATATCTGATATTTGCATCTCCATGAAAGCGGAGGACTACCTGCAACTGCCGGACTTTATCCAGCATGAAATCCCCGTGATGCTGGATGCCAAAGCTAAAAAGGCATATGACCAATTTGAGCGTGACCTTTTGCTTGAGGTGGATGAGGATGTTATCACAGCCGGCACCGCAGGTGTTTTGGTTGGAAAGCTGCTGCAATTCTGCAACGGTGCCGTGTATAGCAATGAGGGGCATGTGGTGCCGGTGCATGATTGCAAGCTGGAGGCGTTCCTGGAACTGCTTGAACAGCTTAACGGAGAGCACTGCCTCACATTCTACGGCTACCAGCATGACCGTGACCGCATCCTTGAGTGCCTGCAAAAGCACCGCAAAGACCTCCGTGTGCGTGTCTACAAGGGTGTGGAGGATGAGGAGGCGTGGAACGCCGGAGAGGTTGATGTGCTGCTTGTGCATCCGGCAAGCTGCGCCTATGGTCTAAACCTCCAGCAAGGCGGCCGGCATGTTGTGTGGTACGGGCTCAACTGGTCCTTTGAACTGAACGACCAGGGCAACTGCCGATTGTACCGCCAGGGCTCTCCGTATGAAAAGGTTTTTATTCACTACCTCATTGTGCAAGGCTGTGAGGATGAGGATGTTATGGCAACGATACAGGACAGAGCAGACACCCATGAGGCTGTCATGCGCGCCCTTAAAGCGAGAATACGAAAGGTTAAGGAGGAAACAGCATGACCGAACAGGAACGATTGAAAACGGACACCGTTTTTGTTGATACCGTCATCCGTGAATGTGCGTTGATGACGATACAAAAAGAGGCGGATGCACAGAGGATTGCAGAACTTGAGGAGCGCCTTGATGCGGTATCAGCCATCCCACCGGCAGAGCCGTCCGCCGCACTGCAAAGGCAGCTTGACAAGGCTGTTGCTGACCTGCATTTTGTTATGGCGGGAGGTGACCCCTGCAAGATATGCAACACCAAGTGCACCTTTGGAGAAAAGAACTGCAAGCCGCTATGGCGCGGAGAGGCAGGTGGCGAATTATGACTTTGAAAGAACTGTCACAGCTTTATTATCTCAATCGTGAGATTGAGATGGACAAGCGCCGCTTGCAGGAGTTGGAGGCACAGGCGGTGTCCTGCACACCCAACCTCACGGGTATGCCGCACGCGCCGGGTGTGTCAGATAAGGTTGGGCGCTACGCTGCGGAGATTGTTGACCTCAGAGGCATCATTGAGGCAAAACACCAGCAATGCCTATATGAGCGGAGCCGTCTGGAGAGGTACATATCCGATATTGAGGACAGCTACCTCCGGTTGGCGTTCACTTATCGGTTTATAAATGGCTTGCCGTGGGAGCAGGTTGCCGCCTGTATCGGCGGAAGTAACACCGCAGACGGCGTGCGGATGATGTGCAACAGATACATCAAAGCAACGAATGATGGCACAGAACAGTAAGTTGTTCGTTTTGTTCGGTGCATCTGTGCTATACTATTACTGTGGGTGTATGCCTCAGATAAGAGCAACGCCTCCTTGGTTGGAACAGCGGCAAAGTGATGGAGAATATGAAACCGGACCTTTGCCGCCGTTCTCTAATTCCGATTATTTCAAAAGCTGTCCCGTAACACACACGGGCGGCTTTTTATTTTGACATAGGGGTGGTGAGTGTGGCGAAACTAACTGAAAAGCAAAAGCGTTTTGTTGCGGAGTACCTGGTGGACCTTAACGCCACACAGGCTGCTATCCGTGCCGGATACAGTCCCAAAACAGCAAACCGCATTGGGTCACAAAACTTGTCAAAAGTTGATGTTCAGACCGAAATTGAAAAACGGCGTGCGACACTGCGGAACAAGCTGGAAATCACACAGGAAAAAGTGATTGAGGAACTTGCCGCTGTTGCTTTTGCAAACGGTGCTGATTTTGCCCAGGTCACGAAAACGGGACTTGTCCGCATTATCCCCACGGAGGATATACCGCAGGACAAACGCAAAGCCATTGCCTCCATCAAGGAGGGTGCGAATGGCACAGAAATCAAGACCTATGACAAGGTGCGTGCCTTAGAGCTTTTAGGCAAGCATCTGGGCGTGTTTGACAGCAACAACGGTGCCGCTGCCGAACAGGAAAACAACATCTTTGAGGTTATCGACCAAAGCACCAGAGAGGAGTTGGACACCAGTGCAATATCAGAGATTGAGCACCCGGCAAAACCTGGCAATGACCTGGTGGAATAGACCCGGCTTTGAGGATTATGAGGGCATCATCTGTGACGGCTCCATCCGTTCCGGCAAGACTGTTGCCATGACGGTTGGCTTTATCATGTGGGCAATGTCCAATTTCAGCGGTCAAAACTTTGCTCTGTGCGGCAAGACCATTGAGAGCTTGCGGCGAAATGTGACCAGCAACCTATCTGCGTGGCTGTGTGGCGTGTTCACTTTCAAGGAGCACCGCACGGAAAACAAGATTGTGGTGCGTGCAGGCAACAAGACTAACAGCTTTTATCTGTTTGGAGGTAAAGACGAAAGCTCCCAAGACTTGATACAGGGCATCACGCTGGCAGGCATCCTGCTGGATGAGGTTGCCTTGATGCCGGAGAGCTTTGTCAACCAGGCAACCGGCCGTTGTTCTGTGGAGGGCTCCAAGCTGTGGTTTAACTGTAACCCTGCTGGCCCGTCCCACTGGTTTTATACCAAGTGGGTGCAGGAGGCAAAAAAGCGTAAACTGCTGCACCTGCACTTTACGATGGATGACAACCTCAGCCTCTCTCCTGCCGTCAAGGCACGATATGAAAGCCTTTACTCCGGCGTGTTTTATGACCGCTTTATCCGTGGTTTGTGGGTGGTTGCCGAGGGACTTATTTACACCATGTTCAACAAGGATTTCCATGTAGTTGAAACGGTGCCCAGACCTTATGACAAGTATATGATTTCCTGCGACTACGGCACTGTAAACCCCACCAGCATAGGACTGTGGGGGCGTGCCAATGGCAAGTGGTACCGGATGCGGGAGTATTACTTTGACAGTCGCAAGGAGGGACGGCAGCGCACCGATGAGGAGCATTACACGGAACTGGAAAAGCTGGCAGACGGCTTGCACATTTCCGCCGTCATTGTGGACCCCTCCGCTGCATCATTTATTGAGGTCATCCGCAGGCATGGGCGTTTTCGTGTAGAAAAAGCATTCAATGCGGTGATTGACGGCATCCGCAATGTGGCAACCAGGTTGCAATGCGGTGATATTTTTATTTGCGATTGCTGCACGGACTGCATCCGTGAGTTTGGGATGTACCGATGGGATGAAAAAGCCTTGATGGACAAACCGATAAAAGAGAATGACCACAGCATGGATGATGTCCGCTATTTTGTGCACAAAGTCTTTGCTCCGGAGTTATTCAGTTTCAAATAGTGAGGTGAAAACAGCAAAATGGTTGTGCTAAATTTAAGAGATTTTTCCGTCCCTCTTTCCACCAACTTTGGGAGGGGCATGACAGACAAGCGTTTTTTAGAGCTTGAAATTACAGAGTGGCTGCACTCCCCGGAACGCAAAAAACAACTTGCCGGAGAGCGTTACTACCATGGTGACCAGGAGGCTGCACACCGCAGGCGCTTGGCGTTGGATGAGGACGGCAAGCCTATTGAACTCAAGCACCTGCCAAACAACCGTCTGGTCAACAACCTATATGCCAAAATGGTTGACCAGAAAACCAACTACTCCTTTGGGCGCCCGTTTTCCTTTGACACGGACAACAAAGAATATGCGGAGGCACTTGGCACAGTTTTTGGGCAGCGTTTCTGCCGTACCCTCCGCAATGTTGGTGAGGGTGCGATTATCGGCGGCAAAAGCTGGCTCTATCCGTATTACAACGGTGGTGAGCTTTGTTTCAAACGCTTTCCCGCTGATGAAGTGCTTGCCTTTTGGGCGGATGCAGACCACACCATCCTTGATGCAGCGGTGCACGCCTATGTGGTGCTGGAGTATGACGAAAGCGAACACATCAAGGAAGTGGTCAAGGTTGAGGTGCTGCACGGCGGAGGCGTGGATTGCTTTATCCGACACGATGACGGCACATTGGAGCCGGATGCAAGTGCCTATTCCGGACCATACACAACGGTGACCGACCCCAAAACGGGCGAGGTCAAAGGCTATAATTGGGAACGCATCCCGCTTGTGTGCTTTAAGAGCTCCCACCATGAAATCCCTCTTTTGTCCAAGGTCAAGTGCCTCCAAGATGCTTATAACAACATCCTCAGCAACTTTGCCAACCAAATGGAGGAGGACATCCACACCACCATCCTGGTTATCAAAAACTATGACGGTGAGGACTTGGGCGGTTTTCGCAAAAACCTTGCCGCCTATGGTGCTATCAAGGTACGCTCTTATGAGGGCTCTGACGGCGGCGTGGACACGCTGGAAATCAATGTGAACGCCGAAAACTACAAGGTGCTGCTCCAGATGCTCAAGGATGCCATCATTGAGAACGCCAGAGGCTATGATGCCAAAGACGAAAGAATGAACGGCAACCCCAACCAAATGAATATCCAGAGCATGTACTCTGACATCGACCTTGATGCCAATGCCCTTGAAATGGAATTTGCCGCAAGCATGGATGAGCTTTTGTGGTTTGTCAACGCCCACTTTGCCAACACCGGCAAAAAGAGCTTTGACGGCACCAAGGTCAAAATCATATTTGACCGGGATGTACTCATCAATGAAACGGAGGTCATCAACAACTGCAAAGCCTCTGTTGGCATCCTGTCCGATGAAACTATTGTCAAGATGCACCCGTGGGTGTCTGACCCGGAGCAGGAACTCAAACGCATCAAGGACGAAAAGGAGGAGGCTATGGCAGACCCCTACCGCACCGCTTTTGAGCAAAACCGCAACCCTCAGCAACCCGGCACAGTAAAGGACGGTGAGGACGGTGGCCAGACAGAGTAACGCCGCATATTGGGCGCAACGCATGAAAAACATGGAGGAGGCTCTGCTTGACCACTCCTATACCTATGTGGAAAACCTTGACCGCCAATTTGCCAACGCCGTGCAGGAGATTGAAAAGAGCATTGCCATTTGGTATCAACGCTTTGCAGATAACAATGACATTTCCCTTGCTGATGCCAAAAAGCTGCTCACCTCCGGCGAACTCAAAGAGCTGCAATGGACGGTGGACGAGTACATCAAGTTTGGCAAGGAAAATGCCCTTGACGGTACCTGGATAAAACAGCTTGAAAACGCAAGCGCCAAGGTACATATCTCCAGACTGGATGCCCTCAAGCTGCAAATCCAGCAGCAGGCAGAAGTTTTGCACGCTCAAGTGGAGGCGGTAACAGAAAAAGCCGCCCGTGAGATTTATGAGGCAGGCTACTACCACACCGGCTTTGAGGTGCAAAGAGGCGTTGGTCTTGGCTGGTCCCTTGCCGCCATTGATGAAAAGGTCATTTCAAAGGTGCTCTCAAGACCGTGGACGGCTGACGGGCAGACTTTCCGTGACCGCTGCTGGACGAACAAAGAGAGCCTTGTCAACACGGTCAACCAGGAAATTACCCGCATGGTCATCCGGGGCGAGGCTCCAGACCGTGCAATCAGCAATATTTCCAAAAAGTTTGATGTGTCACGGCAGAAAGCCGGCCGGCTGGTGATGACGGAAAGCGCCTATTTCTCAAGCGCCGCCCAAAATGACTGCTATGGAGAGCTGGATGTTGAGGAATACAAGATTGTGGAAAGCCTTGACACCCACACCTGCGAATTATGCGGCAGCATGGACGGCAAGGTGTTCAAGCGGTCTGAGTACGCTGTAGGGCTTACTGCTCCCCCATTCCACCCCTGGTGCCGTGGCTGCACCTGCCCTCATTTTGCCGATATGGACGGCATTGGGGAACGCTATGCAAGGGATGCAGTCACAGGGGAACGCTTTAAGGTGCCCAAAGACATGACCTATGAGCAGTGGCGTGCCAAACAAAATGAACTTTACGGCGCAGGCACGGTTGAAAAGCTCCGTGCCATGGGCTATAATGAAAGTGCCGACAAGGCTCAATTTGAGAACTACAAAAAGCGCCTCGGTGCCGATGCACCACGGTCTTTCAAGGATTTTCAGAATTTGAAATACAACGATAAGGTCAAGTATGATGAGTTGGCTGGTTTGTATTCCTACAAAGGCAGAGTGCTAGGGGCTACCAAAACAGACTATGCGAATTATAAAGCCGTAAAGGCAACCGGCGTGATTGGCACAGTGCGTGTGCCGCCGGAAAGCATTATTGTTGAGAGCCTTGCTTTTAATGATGCCCACGGCACCCGTCACGGCTGCACACTGGACGATGCAAAAAGCTATGTAAAAACAGCAAAGTGCACTGTGCGGCGTAAGCGTTGGGACGGCGTGAGCATCAACTGCTACTCCCTTGACGGCGCGGCATACATCAATGCCGACACAATGAAAATAAAAACGGCTTTTTCGGAAAAGGATTTTGACCCGACTACAAAAGCCATTGCGGAGGTGTTCAAAAAATGAATACTGTATATTGCCCCGTTCTGGATAGACAGGTGGACGGGAACACTTGCTTGGAAATCGTGCTTGTAGCAGACCGTGAGGCAAAGACCTCTATTTTGCCGCAAGGACTTGAATGGAACGACAAGCAGCGTGAAAAGTGCCTCCAATGTCCGTATCACAATGACTTAGAGGACACGGAGGATTGACAACCAATTTCATTGATTAGAGCATCGTACTGAAAATGCACGGTGCTTTTTTCATACACAAAATACCGCTGACCCGGCGGAATAAAGCAGGGTGACCACCGCACGGGGACTGGCCCGACAAAAAGGAAAGTGGTGCAGAAAGGAGCCAAAACTATGAAATTGCAATGGATGAAAGACATTTTGGGCGATGCCTACACTGATGAGATGGATGCAAAAGTCAGTGCGGCATTGGGTGAGCGTTTTGTTGCCCGCGCCGACTTCAACGAAAAGACCGGCAAGGTCAAGGAACTGGAAACCCAGGTCACCCAGCTCAACGAGGGCATCAAGACCCGTGACAAACAGCTTGAGGACTTGAAAAAGTCTGCCGGTGACAATGAGGAGCTCACCAAGCAGATTGAAACCCTCACTCAGCAAAACAAAGATGCCAAAGCCAACTATGACAAGGAGCTTGCCAAGGTCAAGCTGATGGCTGCGGTGGATGCAGAACTCACCGCCGCAGGGTCCAAAAACAACACCGCCGTTAGAGCTGTGCTGGCTGAATTTTTGGAGGGCGCCAAAATCGTGGATGGCAAGGTCACCGCAACGATTGGTGGGGAAACCATCACCCTTGCCAATAAGGTTGAGGCTCTGAAAAAGGACGCTGCCACAGATTTCATGTTTGGGACGGCGGTCAAGTATGAGGGATGGAAACCCGGCGATGGAGCAGACGGCGGCAAGCCTGGGAGCAACAAAAAGCTCTCCGAGATGTCTTACTCCGAGTTGGCGGACTATCTTGCAAAAAATCCCGATGCGAAACTGGAGGAATAAGCTATGAGAAACATCACCGCACCACGCACGGTGTCCTTTGAGGAGGCACTGAGAAATCTGGCAAGCCGTTTGACCGGCGTGCCTGCATCCACTCTGCCCCGCACCCAGGAGGGCGTTGTGCAATTTATGGCTGAAAACCTGCCGCTTGCTATTGATGTGGACGGTTTGGCAGAGGCCGTCACCGCAGAAGTGATTGCCCGGTTGGGCAAGAGCTCCGCAGAAACCGCCGAGGATACCCCAAATTTGACCGCTGACGGCACGAAAGCCGCAGAGACAACCGAGGACACCACCGGCACTCAAAGCGGCTCTCAGAAAGCCACAGGAGCCGCAAAGCGAAACAAAAACAAATCTACTGACTAACAGAAAGGATGATAAAAATGGCTAACACTAAGTTTGATGCAAAGAGCTTTAACCCGGAGGCCTTTAAGTATAAGGCTGACCGCATCCCCCGCACCCGCCTCAACGAAATCCGCAAGAGCCGTGTGCTGGTAGGCAACCCGGACATCCGTGAGGTGTTCGCAAGCCAGAACGGCACCGGCTACGCAAGGATTGCCATGCGCGGCCTGCTTGACGGGGATGCCGTAAACTATGACGGCAAGACCGACATCACCGCAACCAGCACCAAGACCTTTGAGCAGGGCGTGGTTGTCATCGGCCGTGCCAAGGCGTGGGTGGAAAAGGACTTCTCCTATGACATTACCGGCGGCGTTGACTTTATGGACAATGTTGCACAGCAGGTTGCCGAATACTGGCAGGATGTTGACCAGGACACTATCCTTGCCATTCTCAAGGGCGTTTTCTCTATGACCGGCGGCAAGAGCGGCGAGTTTGTAAAGGCTCACACTTTTGCGGTGGACGGTCCTATGGAGGCAACCACGCTCAACACGGCAACCGCCCAGGCTTGCGGTGACCGCAAGAAAAAGTTTGCAATGGTGTTTATGCACTCCGTTGTAGCTACCAACCTGGAAAACCTCAACCTACTCACCGCCCTCAAGTACACCGATAAGGACGGCGTGACCCGTGACCTCGCCCTCTACTCCTGGAACGGCAAGCTGGTTGTGGTTGATGACGGTATGCCGGCCGTTGACGGTTATTTCCCTGCCGAAAGCACGACACCCGGCGCTGTCCAGGTAAAGGCATCCGGTGCATCCACCGGGCAGATTAACCAGTCTGATGTCACTCCGTATTTTGGCACGGGCACACCTGCTGCGGACAGCTATGTTGTTGCCGGTACGCAGTACACCAGCTATGTACTTGGTGAGGGCTCTATCAGCTTTGAGGACATCGGTGCCAAGGTGCCTTATGAAATGTCCCGCGACCCCAAGACCCAGGGCGGACAGGATACTCTCTATACCCGTCAGCGCAAGGTATTTGCTCCTTTTGGTATCTCCTATGAGAAAAAGTCCCAGGCATCCCTCTCCCCGACCAATGCAGAACTGGAGAACGGCGCCAACTGGGCGCTTGTCCATTCCGGCGAGGAAAGCGAGAGCGACCGCTCCTATATTTCCCACAAGGCCATTGCCATGTGCTGCATCAAGTCTAAGGGCTAAGGTGGTACGCCGTGACCGTGTATGAGGCCGTTGTGCTCCGATTGGCTATGTTGGGGTATGAGGTCACCGAGGATGACAAAACCGGCCTTGAGTATCTCATCAATAAGTGTGAAAAGGACATCCTGGCAAACATCAATCAAAAGGTGCTGCCGGATGGCCTTTTTTACACGCTTGTGGATATGGTGGCCGGTCACTTTATGTATAACAAAAAAGCTGCCGGTGCTTTGGAGGGCTTTGACTTTGAGGCTCCCGCCAAAAGCATTACAGAGGGTGATGTTTCTGTCACCTTTGCCGGTGCAAGCGATGGCGCACAATCTGCGGAGGCACGCTTTGATGCCCTGCTTGCCACGCTGATGCACCCGGCAGAGAGCACTCTTGCGGCTTATCGGAGGATGCGATGGTAAGCGCCGCCTATAAAAAGGCTGTGCAGGGTATGTGGAAAGGTAAGGCTACGGTCACCGTGCTGGAGGGTGCTCTCAACCCCGCCAATGGCCGCACGGAGCCAACTGAAAGCGTGACAGTATCAGATGCCCCCTGCCGCATATCTCACACCACCGTAAAGAGCACACAGCCCTCTGAGGAGGCTGCTGCGGTTGCACAGTCCGTGACCCTTTACATTGACCCCTCCGTGGACATCCCGGAGGGGTCCAAGGTCACGGTCACGCAGAACGGTGTCACCCGTGACTATGAACGGAGCGGCACCCCTGCGGTCTACTCCACCCATCAAGAAATTCCCCTTGAACTGTTTAGGGGGTGGGCGTGATGAATTGGGGCAACTGCGACTACAAGCAGCTACTCAAGCTGAAAGAGAATATTGACCGGCTCCAGTCAATGGACATGCAGAAATTTTGCCGGGATGCCTCAAAGGAACTGGCGGCACGCCTGCTTTCTCTGGTCATCCCCGCCACCCCGGTTGGGCAATATCCAAAATCCACCGGCAAAAAGGGCGGCACACTCCGCCGTGGCTGGACAGCCAAGAGCCAAGCCGAGGCAACAAAGGGCGGCAAGGCGGATGTCAAAGCCTATGCACAAAGCCTGCCGGTGTTCAAGCAGGGCAGCAACTACTACATTGAGGTTATCAATCCCGTGGAGTATGCCAGTTATGTGGAGTTTGGGCACCGCACACCCGGCGGAAAAGGTTGGGTATCCGGGCAATATTTTCTCACCCTGTCGAAGCATGAACTGGAAAAGATTGCTCCAAAGGTGCTTGAGAAACGGCTGACAGAACTATTGCGGGAGGTGTTCAATGTCTAACATCAATTTCAACAGCATTTATGACGGCGTAACGCTTGCCCTGCACGCCGCATTTCCAAAGTGCAAAGTGCACGGCGGAGATGTAAGGCAGGGCTTGAGCACCGGGGATTTCAATGTTGTCATGCCGGGAGCCGACTACACAAAAGAAGTGGGGCACCGCTACCGCAGGACACCCTCTCTGGATGTCCTCTATTACCCGAAAGCACGCCCATGTGCTGCGGAGTGCTACGATGTGGCGCACCGGCTTATGGGTGTTTTGGACAGCATTACAACCCCGGAGGGTGACACCATCCACGCCTCAAGCCTCAAGTGGCAGATGCAGGACAATGTGCTGCATGTCCTTGTGGAGTATGCTCACTGCGTTTACATTCCGCAGGTGCAGGAGGCTATGGACACTCTGAAAATTGAACAGGAGGGATAAAGCCTATGGCAAAGACCAATACCGGAGCCGTGGGTGCTGCTTATTCCAAAGAGCAGCTTTCACGCTCCCAGAAATACGCCAACAGCAAGGATTTAATCAGCGCCTTGCTGAATGATGGCGAAACCTACACCTTGGAACAGGTGGACAAGCTGATTGCAGACTATAAGAAAGGCAAGGTGAGATAATATGGCTCTTGGAGGAGGCACCTGGCTGACCCAGAACAAGGTTTTGCCCGGTACTTATGTTGTTTTCTCCAGCGTGGCAAAGGCATCCGCAACGCTTTCCGACAGAGGATATGCAGCGGCTCCCTTTAAGCTGAGTTGGGGACCCGAAAATGAGGTTTTTGCTGTGACCTCCGGAGAATTTCAGAAAAACAGCAAGGCTATTTTTGGCTATGCGTATGACCATCCCAAGATGTTGGCACTGCGTGAGATTTTCCTGCATGCCACCACAGTGTATTGCTACCGTTTGGGCTCCGGCGCAAACAAGGCAACCAATACTTTTGCGGAGGCGAAATACCCCGGCGTGCGCGGCAATGACATCACAATCAAAATTGCGGCGAATGTGGATAATGGGGACTTGTGGGATGTCAGCACCTATCTTGACGGCACCTGCATTGAAACCCAGACGGTTGCCGATGCAAAGGACCTTGCCGCCAATGATTATGTGGTGTTCAAGAGCTCCGCACAGCTCAGCACCACCGCAGGCACGGCACTCACTGGCGGCACCGACATCACCAGCATCACAGGTGACCATCACCAGGCGTTTTTGGACAAGATTGAGGCGTATTCTTTCAATGCCCTCTGCTGCCCTGCCTCTGATGCCACAACGGTCAAACTCTATGCCGCCTATACGGAGCGTGTCCGTGATGAGGTTGGCGCAAAATTCCAGCTTATTGCGTGGCAGCCGTCCACCGTTGACTATGAGGGCGTGATTGGCGTGTGGAACACCGCAAGCCACGCCACTATTTCCGGCGTGGACGAAAACGCCCTTGTGTATTGGGCAACCGGCGCGCACGCAGGCGTTGCGGTCAACAAGTCCCTCACCAACTACAAGTATGACGGTGAGCTCATCGTTGACACCGAATACACGCAGGCGGAACTTGAGCAGGCTATCAAAGCCGGAAAGTTTATGCTCCACAATGTCAATGGTGCTGTCCGTGTACTTGAGGACATCAACACGCTGCTCACCCTCACCGACACCAAGGGCGAGGTGTTCCAGAGCAACCAGACCATCCGGGTGTGTGACCAGATTGCCAATGATGTGGCGGTGCTGTTCAATACCCGCTATGTGGGCACCGTTCCCAACGATGCCTCTGGGCGTGCATCCCTTTGGGGCGATATTGTCAAGCTCATCCAGGAGCTTGAGAAAATCCGTGCCATTGAGAACTTTGACACAGACAGCGTGACCTGTGAACAGGGTGACAAGAAAAAGGCGGTGCTCTGCACCATCAACGGCCTCAACATTGTCAACGCTATGAGCCAGCTCTATATGGGCGTGATTATTCAGTAAGGAGGGATTGACACATGCTCAATAACACGATGAACACACAGGATGCTGTCAGCGCCAACTTTGCTGAGTGCTTTGTGACACTGAACGGCACCCGCTACTCCATGCTGATGGCAAAGGAGTTTGAGGGCAAGGCATCCATCAACACCAAAGAGGTCTACAAGCTGGGCAGTCCCGTGGTTGGGCACAAGGCCCAGACCGTTGCCCTTGCGTTTTCCATGACCGTCTACAAGTGCACGGAAATCTTTGACCAGGTGGTGGAGGAGTTTATCAAGACTGGCGTGATGCCTACTTTTGATATTCAGACCTCCAACGAGGACCCTGCCACATCCGTTGGCAGGAGCTCCAAGATTTACAACAACTGCGTACTGGACGGTGATGTGATGCTTTCCATGTTCAATGCGGAGGGTGATTTTGTTGAGCAGTCCATTGAGGGCTACTGTGACGGCTTTACCCGCCCGGAAAAGTACACCAACCCGTCCTATATGTAAGGACTGACAAAAAGGAGGAAATACACCCATGAGTAAAACTTTATCCGCTTTTATGCGCTCCAATGTAGCACCTATCACTAACCATTTCTATGCCGCCTCTCCCCGTTTCAAGGGAGAGGACGGCAAGCCGATGGCTTGGGAAATCTGCTGCATTTCCGCAGACGAATATGCACGCATCCGTGCCGCCTGCATCAAGCAGGTGCCTATCCCCGGCAAGAAAAACCAGTACACACAGCAGCTTGACACCTACGCTTTCCAGGCTAAGGTGTGCGCCCGCTGCACGGTGTTCCCCGACCTTAACAACGCCGAACTCCAGAACGATTGGGGCGTTGCAAAGCCGGAGGAACTGCTTGGCAAAATGCTCATCGGCGGTGAGTTTGATGACTACATGACGGAGGTTTTCCAGGTCAACGGCTTTAAGACCGAGGATGAACTGGTTGACGATGCAAAAAACTGATAGAGGACGGTGACCCAGAGGCGAACTATGCACACTACTGTTTGCAGGAGTTTGGCTGGGAGCCGTCCAAATTTTTGAATTTGCCCGTTGCAGAGCGTGCTTTTGTGATTGCCTCCATATCCGTCCGATGCGACAAGGAACGGAAAGAAAAGGCAAATCTGGAAAGCAAGGCGAAAATGGGCAAAAAGCATTAACTCTTTTGAAAGGGAGGTGACACAGTGGCAACAATTAGGTCACAGATGGTGCTCAATGACGGCATGACATCTGTATTGAGAAAAATCTCTGGGGCACTTACCACCACACTGGATGCGTTTGAACAAATGCAGCGTGCCTCCGGGCAGTCTATCAACTCTGCCCAATTTGCTGCCGCACGCTCCCAATTAGTAGGTGCCAACGCAGAACTGGACAAGATGGCGGACAATTTTCAGAAAGCGGGCTCTAAGGCTGACGGCTTGATGGGAAAAATCTCCGGCATAGCCGCCGGTATTGCAAGCATTGCAACCGTGCAGAAACTTGTCAACCTGTCCGATGATGTGACCAGCGCCCAGGCGCGTCTTAACCTGCTTGTCACAGATGGCGGCAGCGTGGATGAGTTGGAGGCAAAAATTATGGCCTCTGCCAACCGTTCACGCTCCGCCTACCTTGACACGGCATCTGCCGTTGCCAAGTTGGGACTGAACGCCGGAAACGCCTTTGACCACGACATGGACCAGGTTATTGCGTTCATGGAGCAGGTCAACAAGCAATTTGTCATCGGCGGCGCAACCGCCCAGGAACAGAGCAACGCTATGGTGCAGCTCACACAGGCGATGGCGGCCGGCGCACTGAGAGGCGAGGAACTAAACTCTATCCTTGACAGTGCCCCCGGTATTGCCAGAGCCATTGAGCACTATATGGGCGTTGCGGAGGGCTCCATCAAGGAATATGCAGCGGAGGGCAAGGTCACCGCACAGGTGGTTAAAAATGCCCTGTTTTCCGTTGCGGATGAAACCAACGCAAAGTTTGAGAGTATGCCCATGACCTGGGCACAGGTTTGGACGATGATGAGCAACATTGCCTTGCAGGCTCTTGAGCCTGTCCTCACTTTCATAAACTGGCTTGCCAACAACATTGAGATTATCGGCCCGCTTGTTTTAGGCGTTGCGGCGGCTCTTGCAGTGTATCTTATCGCTACAAAGGGCGTTGCGGCGGCAACCAAAGTGTGGACTGCCGTGCAAACAGCTTTCAATGCCGTTATGGCGCTCAACCCCGTTTTCCTTATCATTATGGGCATCATCCTGCTCATTGCCCTCATCTACGCTGTGGTTGCCGCCGTGAACAGAGTGACGGGTGCAAGCACATCCGCCACAGGCATCATCTGCGGCGCTGTTCTGGTGCTTGCCGCAATCATCGGCAACACTGTTATAGGCTTGCTCAATGCCATCATCCAGTTTATCTGGAGCATTTTTGTTGAGCCGTTTTTAGGTATCATCGAATGGATTTTGAATGTGTGCAACGGCGGATTTAACAGCTTTGGCGATGCCGTGGCAAACCTCATTGGCAACATCATCTCTTGGTTTTTGTCTTTGGGCAAGGTTGTCACAAAAATCATTGATGCTATTTTCGGCACTGATTGGACAGGCGGACTAAACGCCTTGCAGGACAAAGTGCTTGCATGGGGCAAGAATGAAAACTCCATCACCCTTGACCGTGAGGCGCCGACCATTGACCACCGTTTTGAGTACGGCGATGCCTGGAGCAAAGGCTATGACTTTGGCGCCGGCGTTGAGGACAAAATTGGCGGCATGTTCAACATGGGTGACGGCAGCGGCTTTGATATGTCCAGCATGATGGGAGATGTCGGCAGTATTGCCGGTGATGCCGGGAGCATTGCTGACAGCTTATCTGTTACGGATGAGGAACTGGAGTATTTGCGTGACATTGCGGAGCGTGATGCAATCAACCGTTTCACCACCGCAGAGGTCAAGATTGACATGACCGGCATGACCAACAAGATTGACGGCAGTGCCGATATTGACGGAATTATCACGGAACTCACAGACGGCTTTACCGAGGCCCTTGTGACCGCTGCTGAGGGGGTGCATGAATAATGAGTTACACCTGCTACTTGGACGGTGTGGAATGGCCGACACCGGAAAAACTCACGGTTAAGATAAAAGGCCAAAACGAAACCATCACCCTCTTAAACGAGGGTGAAATCAATTTTCTCCGTGTGCCGGGTCTGACAGAGATTGTGGTGCCGTTTACCCTGCCCATGCTTTCTGCCGCCCGGTCACCGGAGTATTACCTTGGCATCCTTGAGAAGTTGAAAACCGACAAGCGCACCACAAGGTTTATCATGGTGCGCCGTTCACCGAACGGGCGGAGCCTCTATGACACCAACATGAAAGTGAGCGTTGAGGACTACAACATTGTGGAGGAGGCCAAAGAGGGGCTTGATGTCAGTGTGGATGTCAACCTCAAGCAGTGGCGTGCCTACGGCACAAAGACATTTACCGTGGAACAGCCGGCTGCAAAAGAGGAAAAAGCAACCGTTTCTGTCAAAAAGGAACGGGATGCCAGCACCGCACCCAAAACCAAGACCTACACCGTAAAGAAAGGTGATACGCTCTGGGCAATCGCATCCAAGTATTATGGCAGCGGTGCTCAGTACACCAAGATTTACAAAGCAAACACGGATAAAATCAGCAATCCCAACCTCATCTATCCTGGGCAGGTGTTTACCATCCCATGAGTTATGAATTGCTGATACAACACGGAGCCAATGCAATGCTCCCTCCTGTGGTGGAGGATGTCACCGTTGAGTGGGAACGCCAGGGGCAACCGGGCAAGATGACCTTTGAGGTGGTCAAGACCGATGGCCTCAGCTTTCAAGAGGGGGACCCGTGCCGTTTTTCCGTGGACGGCACCCCCATCTTTTATGGCTTTGTGTTTGAAAAATCCCGCAAAGGCAGCAATCCGGCTGTTATCCAGGTAACGGCATACGACCAGCTTTATTATCTGAAAAACAAGGACACCTATGTGTATGAGAACAGAACCGCCTGCGACCTTATCAAGATGATTGCAGAGGATTTCAAACTCAATATTGGTGACCTTGAGAGCACCGGTCACACGATTGCAAGCCGTGTGGAGGACAACCAAACCCTTTTTGACATCATCCAGAACGCTTTGGATGCAACGCTCAAAGCCACCGGCAAAATGTTTGTCCTCTATGATGATGTTGGAAAGCTGACCCTAAAGAGCATCGGCAACATGAAATTGGGTGTGCTCATTGATGAGGACACTGCCGGTGACTACGACTATACAAGCTCCATTGCATCCCAAACCTATGACAAGGTAAAACTGACCTATGAGAACAAGGACACCGGCAAGCGTGAGGTCTATATAGCACAAGACAGCTCACACATCAACCAGTGGGGTGTGCTCCAGTATTATGAGAAGTTGGACAGCAATGGCAATGCCAAAGCAATGGCGGATGCCCTGCTTGACCTCTACAATACCAAAACACGCACCCTGCGGCTCAAGGATGTCCTTGGTGACATCCGTGTGAGGGCAGGCACGCTGCTGGTGGCCATGCTTGGACTTGGTGACATCAATGTGTCCAACTATCTCATGGTGGAACAGTGCAAGCACACTTTCAAGGACGGGATGCACCTCATGGAACTCAAAATGCGAGGTGGTACATTTGTCACTTGATATTAACCAGCTTGTCAAAGCTGTCAAGCAGGCGGCTGTGGATGCCGTGCAGGCATCCGGCCCTATGAGCGTATGCTTTGGCACGGTCACCTCCGCCTCTCCGCTTAAAATCCAGGTTGACCAGAAAAAGACCTTGACGGAGGCACAACTGATGCTCACCAACAATGTCCGTGATTTCACAGTTGAGATGACAGTTGACCACCAGACGGAGAACACAAGCGGAGGCTCCGGTGATGCCTCTTTTGCATCCCACAATCACGCATACAAGGGGCGCAAGTCCTACCGTGTGCATCTTGCCCTCAAGGCAGGAGAAAAAGTCATTTTGCTCCGCTGTGATGGTGGGCAAAAATTCTTAGTCTTAGACAGATGGGAGGCACCATGATGGCAACATTACCGACAACCGGGGATGACCTTGACCTCATTGGTTTTGCGGTTGAAAGTCAACCCGGATATACCCATAAGCTGGACATTGACCGTGGGCGCGTGGGCGGCATGACGGATGAGCAGGATGCAGTTTTGCAAGCGGTCTATCTCATCTTGAATGTGGAGCGTTATGCGTTCCCCATCTACTCCCGTGACTACGGCTCAGAACTGTCCGACCTTATCGGCACGCCGAGGGACTACGCTATGAGCGAAATCAAGCGCCGCATCACCGAGGCTCTGACCCAGGATGACCGCATTACAGGTGTGGATGACTGGAGTTTTGAAACAAGTGGGCGCGGCGTGCGTGCCAAATTTAGGGTCAACACCATCTATGGTGACTTGACCGCAGAAAAGGAGGTTGAAATCTAACGATGTTTGAAAGCAAAACCTATGAGGTGCTTGTCAAGAGCGCCCTGTCAAGAGTTTCCTCCGCCCTTGACAAGCGTGAGGGCTCTATGGTGATGAACGGCGTGGCACCGTCTATGGCAGAGCTTGCCCAACTCTATATTGGGCTTGACTTTGTTTTCAGCGCCACCTACATTGCCACAGCCCCTCGTGAATATCTGATAAAGAGAGCCGCTGACCGCAACATGGAGCCATACCCGGCAAGTGCTGCGGTTTTTCGTGCGGAGTTTAATATTGAGGTGCCGGTTGGCACCCGTTTCTCCTGCGAGGGTCTAAACTTTGTTGTGACTGAACGGATGGACACCGCCGTTGACACGGACACCGGCCTCAGCCATAAAGTGACTTGTGAAACGGCTGGCGCTGCCGCCAACGATTATGCCGGCGCTCTCATCCCTATTGAATATGTGGACGGCCTGACCCATGCGGAACTGGTTGAGCTGCTTATCCCCGGTGACGATGAGGAGGAAACGGAAACTTTCCGCCAGCGCGTGCTTGACAGTTTCCAATCCCAGGCGTTTGGCGGCAACCAGGCAGACTATACCGAAAAGGTGCGTGCTCTGGAGGGTGTCAGCGCCGTCAAGGTGCACCCCGTCTGGAACGGGGACATAAACCCCTCCGACCTTATCCCAAACGCCGCCGTGACGGCGTGGTACACGGGAATAATCAGCACTCTGGGCGCGGATGCTGCGGCTTGGCTCACGGCAGTCTATACGGCGGCAAGCCAAAAGCAGTTGACCGTTGGCGGCTCCGTCAAGTTGGTCATTATGGCATCCAATAACACAGCACCGTCCTCTACCTTGCTAAACGAGGTGCAAACCACGATTGACCCAACCCAGAACGCCGGGGAAGGACTGGGACTTGCTCCCATCGGTCATGTGGTGAATGTGGTGGGCGTAACGTCGGAAACGGTCAACATCACCCTTAACTTGACCTATGCCTCCGGTTGGAATTGGGCGGCAGTAAAAAGCTATGTGGAAACCGTGGTTGATGATTACTTTGAGGAACTTGCCAAAGCGTGGGAAACCTCAGAGCATCTGACCGTCCGCATATCACAGATTGAAAGCCGCATCCTCTCCGAGTGCTCCACCATGATAACCGACATTGGCGGCACGAAAATAAACGGCAAGGAGGAAAACCTTGTGCTGGATGCTGACAGCATCCCCGTGAGAGGGGTGGTTGTGGATGGATAGAAAACTCCTTGACTATCTGCCCCCTGTGCTCCGTGAAGTCATGGAGTTTCAAGCCATCAATGAGGCGAATGAGCCGGAAATCGCCCTTGCGTGGGATGCCCTCAGCCTTGTTATGGCAAATCAGTTTTTGGACACGGCGGACAGCACGGGCCTTTCCGTGTGGGAGCGTGAGCTTAAAATCTACCCCAAAGATACGGACACACTGGAAACCCGCAGAGCACGCATCAAGGCAATGTGGAACTTGGAGTTGCCTTATACACTGCCGTGGCTAAAGAACTGGCTAACAAGCATCTGCGGCCCCACAGGGCATGAGGAAACCGTGGCAGACTATACCATCAACATCCAGCTTGATTACAATACTTTGCCGGATGCGGGCAGCTTGGCGCAGGAAATCCTAAACATGCTGCTTGCCGTCCGCCCAAGCAATATGCGGGTGCTTATGACCGCCTTTTTGCAGTCCTACGGCACGCTTGCCCACGGTGCCTGCAATGAGGTGTCCAACTATATGGAGATATGGCCCCACATTATCAACAACATTGAAAGCAACGGCTCCGCCGCAATGGTGGGTGCGTTGGAATACCACGCAACCGTTGAAATTTATCCGAAAGAACAGGAGGTATAAACGATGTCTAACACCTATGGCACCATCATCACCACGGAGGGCGCGGCTATTATTGCGGATTGCATTGTCAACGGTGGCCAGCTTGTCATTTCAGAGGCGGCGGCTGGTGACGGCAACGGTGCGTATTATCAGCCGACCGTCAACCAGGAACATCTTGTTCACGAATGTTGGCGCGGCGAGATTGCCGCCGCAGAGCTCAACCCCTCCACCCCTAACATGCTTGATGTGAAAATCGTCATTGACGATGAGGTGGGCGGCTTTACCATCCGTGAAATGGGCCTTTTCAGCGAGGATGGCACATTGATTGCCATTTGCAACACACCGGACACAGAAAAGGTTGCAATTTCCGGCGGCGTGTCCGGCAAGCTCACAATGGTCATGCACATCATTGTGGCGGATATATCCGTGGTGGAGTTTACCATCAACCCCTCCCTTGATACCGTCAGCCAGGAGGAACTTGATGAGGCTATTGCACTGCACAATGCCAGCGGCTCCAGCCACGCTGACATCCGCCTGCTTGCACTTAACTCCATGCAGGTGGGGGATGCCTATACTAAAGAGGAGAGTGACACACGCATTGCATCCGGTGTCAGCACGCACAATGCAAACACAGAGGCACACCCCTCTATTTTGTCCGGCATATCCGCTCTTGACAGCCGCCTCACAACGCTTGAGTTGAAATACGGCACGAATGTCACCGGCAACTCTTTCAGCGTCAGCTTTGCAAACCTCACAGGTCTGGTGGTGACGGGCGTGTGGAATAAAAGCTATGCAAGGATTGAGTTTTAATGCCCAATTATGACATTATCCCGTTGGCGGTTGACCTCTTGGACTACACCATCCAAAGGGTGAAAACCAAAGAGCCGGAATACAGAAAAATCAAGGCTCTTGTGCAGGAAAATGGGCAGTTTGCGGAAAGAGAGCTGTTTGAGAAAATCCGTGATGATGGAAAACCGCACTTTCCGAAAAGCCAAACATTTCACCTGTGTGCCCGTCTTGAGGAGTGTGCAATCACCATTTTGGAAAAGTGCATCTCCGCAGACGGCAGATATTTTGAAACGGATTTTGAGGACAGGCTTAAAGACCTTGATGCCGTGCTGGTTGCCTGTGACACCATGCTCCAGCACATCAACCTCAGTTTCAAGAAAAAATACATCACGGGTGACCAGTGCCATTATTGGGCGGAGCTTGTCCGCCCGGTACGGCAAAAAGCCTTTAGTTGGCGCCGCAATGACGGAAACCGTGCGGCGGCTCTGCGTGAGGCAAAGCGCGCCCAGGAACTTGCTAAAATGAGCCAGATGGCACAGCAGATTGCTGAGGCTATGGTGAAACATTCATAAACGGATATGCCGGCCATGAGCCGTTATATTGGGGTGTGACCTGTTTATATCTTTCCTCCCCGAACACGAACAACACCAACAACGCCTACTACTTGAACACCAATGGCAATGTCAACAACAACAACTGCAACAATACCAACGGGTCCCGTCCCGCTCTGATGGTAAGGTCCGACCGAGTAGGCCCAAAGCCGAAAGCAGCGCCGTCCATCGCATCAAAGGAGGTCACATCCCGTCTTGGAGCATCCAAGACAAACACATTGCGCTGATGCAGGGCATCCGGCAAAACCGGGTGCTCCGCTGCTGGTCCTGTCTGCTCCGGCACCAGAACGGCGCACAATGAGAGGACGGCCAGCCAAAGCACAGACAGGAGGCCGCCCATTTTGGAAAACAAATTTACCGATATATGCACCTTTGAGGTGCTATACAAAGCATACCTTGCGGCACGCCGGGGCAAACGCTCCAGAGCCGCAACCGCACACTATGAGGTGCATCTTTTGGAAAACATCGTCAATCTTGTGTATATCTTGACCACCAAGACATACCGCCCCGGTGTTTTCCGTGTATTCTATGTTTATGAGCCAAAGAAAAGACTTGTGCAGGCTCCGGCTTTTGTGGACAAGGTTGTGCAGCACGCTGTGGTGGATAACATCCTCTATGAGCGTATCACCAACAGCTTTATCTTGGACAACTACGCCTCACAGAAAAACAAGGGTCTGCACTTTGGCTTGGACAGGCTCAAAGGATTTTTAACCGATTACTGGAACAAAAACCACACCGCAGACGGTTGGGTGCTCAAATGCGATGTGCGGCATTTCTTTGCCAGCATCGACCATGACAGGCTCAAGGAAAAGCTCAAAAAGCTGGACCTTGAGCCTGTGCTTTATGACCTTTTGTGTGTCTATATTGACTGCTCAGACGGTCTGCCGCTTGGTTATCAGACAAGCCAACTGTTTGCCTTGTACTACCTGGATGAGTTTGACCACTTTGTAAAAGAAAAGCTCCATATCCGCTACTATGGCAGATACATGGATGACTTTTTCCTCATCCACCCGGACAAAGAATATTTGCAGTATTGCCTTAAGGAAATACAAGCATTTATGGCATCTCTTGGTCTGGAACTCAATGAGAAAACGCAGATTTTCCCTCTTAGGCATGGGATGGACTTTCTTGGTTTTCACACCTACCTCACGGACAGCGGCAAGGTCATCCGCAAGCTGCGGCACAGCAGCGTGAAAAAGATGCGTGCCAAACTCCGCAGGTGGGAAAAGGAATACCCCACCGGTCTTGTGACCCGTGAGGAAATCCTGCAATCCTGGCAGGCGTGGGATGCCCACGCTGCACACGGCAACACTTGGACCCTACGCCAACAGGTGAGGGACCGTGTTCAAAATATCTTAAAGGAGGAAATCTAAATGGCCACAACTACCCTTGGCAACAAAAGTGTCGGCAGCATTGTCAAGCTGAAAGAAAATGGCGTGCTGGTGGACTTTTATGTTGCCAAACATGACTATGAGAACGGGCTCAACGGCTCCGGGCGCACTCTGGTTGTCCGCAAGGATTGCTATGACACCAGGCAGTGGCACACCTCAAATGTGAACGCCTACGCTACAAGCGCCATTGACACCTGGCTCAACAGCACCTACAAAAACCTGCTTGATGCGGACATCCGGGGTGTCATCGGCACCACCAAAATCAAGTACACTCCCGGCAACGGCAACACCACCGTTGGCACATTGGAGCGTGCTATTTTCCTGTTGTCCGTCACCGAACTTGACAAAACCGTAAGCTATGCGAACACGGAGGGCACCGCACTCTCCATTGCAAGCTCTCTGCAAATTGCCTACTTGAATGGCTCCGCCGTTGTTCAGTGGACCCGCTCCCCGTACACGAACGGCACCAACGGCGCCTGCTACTTGTACGCCAGTGGCAGTGTCGGCAGCAGCAACTGCAGCAATACACACGGGTCCCGTCCCGCTTTCACTCTCCCCTCCACCCTCTCTGTCAGCGATGACGGCTCTGTGTCCGTCAATACTGCGCCTACGATTTCCGGCAGCTATGCAAGCGGCACCAATCTGGGCACTAAGACCGCAGGCTTTAACCTCACCTATACGGTTGCGGATGCAGACGGGGACACGGTGACGGTCAAGGAATACCTGGACAATGTGCTCCAGCGTACCTACACGGCAACCCTTGGAGCAACCAACACTTTCCAGTGCGTGACTGCTGCCAATTTCCAGACGGTGCTCAACGGTGCCCATACCCTCAAGGTGGTTGCCAATGACGGCAAAGCGGACAGCGCCGCCTACACCATCACTTTCACCAAAAAGGTGACCAAGGCAACCATTACTCTGGCAAACGCCCTGCCTGCGGATGATACCATCCAGGTTATGGTTATGACCCTCACAAGCTCCATCCCGGCTGATGCAAACCTGGAGGTGCTTGTCACCAACAACGCCAATGACAGCAGCCCTGTTTGGGAGGAGGCCACGGCGGACATCAAAAACGGTGTCAACCATGTATTTACCAACAAAACCGCCGCCAACGGCTTTGCTTTCAACTTCAAACTCACAGTTGAACGAGGGGCAAGCGATACCGGCGGCTATATTTCTAACATTGGAGGTGCTTTTGAATAATGGCTGTTTACTATGACAACACAAGCCTCAAGGCAAAGCATGAGCACAAAAAGTCCCTGGAGGAATTGACCAAAGAAAACAAAGAACTCAAAACCCGGCTCCAGGCTACGGAGGATGACTTGACCAATACCCAGGTGGCCCTCACGGAAGTCTATGAGCTATTGGCAGGAGGTGGAGCGAATGGCTAAGGTATACGCTGCCCTCATCCGTAAGGGCCTCAAGACCCTGGAGGATGTACCCGCCAACCTGCGTGACGCTGTTGCCAAGCTGTTGGAGGAGGGCACCAATGTGTAAGCTCCGCTGGCGGCTTGCTTTATTTTTGCTGAGAAAGGAGGTGCAAGATATGGCTATTGTGTACGCAACTCTTATCATCAAGGGTCGCAAGACTATTGACCAGGTGCCCGCTTTGCTGCGTAAGCAAGTGGAGGAAATCCTGGCTGACTTGGAGGTTGAGGTCTAACTCCCCAGCCAGCAGGAGAGGCGCATCCGTGCGGTGCGCCTCTCTTATTTTGAACGACAGGAGGACAAAAAGATGCTGGAAACACTGAGGAGTTATTGGTCTATCATCTCCACCATCATCACCGTGGTAGCCGTCCCCACCATCGGCTACCTCTACAAAAAATATAAACAGGCGGATGCAAGACAAAAAGCGGTGGAGTTGGGTGTGCAGGCACTCCTCCGTGACCGCATCGTACAATCCTATTATCACTATGAGGAGCGCGGATGGATAACCCTGCACGGACTTGAGAATGTCAACGCCATGTATAAGGAGTACCACGCTTTGGGTGGCAACGGCACAGTCACATCATTGGTCAATTCCATCCGTGAACTTGATGTGCGGGACGATAAACGCCCCGCCTCTCAAGAATGAGCCGGAAAGGAGGGCACATGGAGTTTTCAAAGAAAATGTTGGTGCTGCACTCCTTTGTGACCGTTTCCTTGATAACTGCCACGGTGGTCATCAACATTGCAACCGAGCACGATGTCACCGCCCTTGCCGCCCTTGCTGGTACATCCTTTGTGGTTGACGGCACCTGGGGCGGTTTTTATCTGTGGAAATCCAAGAATGAAAACCGGGCGAAATATGCCCAAAAATTTGTACGGCTGTTTGCCAAAGAGTACGGCGTGGAGAACGCCATCCGCTTGGCAGAAATCGTGCTGAAAGACTGAAAAGGAGGTTTATAGCATTGAGTAACAGCAAACTGGTGGACTATACCAAAATTTCCCCAAACAAGACAAGTCCCAGAAACCACAAAATTGACACCATCACCATCCATTGTGTGGTAGGTCAATGCAGCGTGGAAACCCTGGGCAATGTGTTTGCCCCTACATCCAGACAGGCAAGCTCCAACTATGGCATTGGCTATGATGGCCGCATCGGCATGTATGTGGAGGAAAAAGACCGCTCCTGGTGTTCGTCCTCCGCAAGCAACGACAACCGGGCAATCACTATTGAGGTTGCCAGTGACACCAAGCACCCCTATAAGGTGAGAGATGCCGCCTATAAGGCCTTGATTGACCTGTGCACGGACATCTGCAAGCGCAACGGCATCAAAGAGCTCAAGTGGAAAGCGGACAAGTCCCTCATCGGCAAGGTGGAGCAGCAAAACATGACGGTGCACCGCTGGTTTGCCAATAAGGCTTGCCCCGGTGATTATCTCTATAACCTGCACGGCCAGATTGCCGCTGAGGTCAACGCAAGGCTTGGGGTAGTATCTGATACCACCCCAGACACAAACGCCGCCCTGGAGTACGCTGTGGGCGATGTGGTGACCTTTAAGGGCACCAAGCACTATGCAAGCTCCAACGGCACAAACGGAAAGACATGCAAACCCGGCGAGGCAAGGGTGGCCTCTGTGGCGAAAAACGGAAAGCACCAGTACCACCTCATCAAGACCACCGGCAGCACCTCCACCGTTTATGGTTGGGTGGATGCCGCAGACATCACCAAAGCAAGCGCATCCATTGCAAAAGGCAGCAAGGTCAAGGTCAATAAAGGCGCTAAAACCTACACGGGCGGCTCTCTTGCATCGTTCGTTTACAGTACGGTTTACACCGTCATGCAAATTGACGGTGACCGTGTGGTTATCGGCAAAGACGGCGTTGTGACCGCTGCCGTCAACATCAAAAACCTCACCCTTGTGGGGTAAAAATAAGAGGAGGATTTCACTATGGAAAACATCTTTGACTGGTCTGTTATTCTCAGCCTTGTGGGCGTGCTGGTGGTCATCACCAACATCATTGTGCAGGTGCTCAAAAAGCTCACCTGGGACAAGCTGCCCACAAACATCCTTGCCACGCTTGTGGCAATCGTTTTGACCCTTGGAGCGTTCTTTGCCTACTGCCAGATTAAAAGCATCACCGTGGTGTGGTACATGGTTGCCGCTGCGGTTGTGCTTGGCTTTATGGTTGCCTACGCCGCCATGTTCGGCTTTGACAAGCTCAAAGAGGTCATTGCACAGTTGGATAAAAACAAAAAGGAATAAGACAGCGAAAAGCCGGAGAGGTGTGACCCTCTCCGGCTTTTTTTGCGTTCTATGACATAAGCGCTTGCACGCCTTTTATAATCTTGTTGTAGTCATCCTCAACGGTCATAAAATCATTTTCATATCCTTGCAGCTCATCAACGAAAGCCTCTAACCGTCTGTTTTGTCCCGCCTGCGTTTTTAGGCGCATAGCCTCTGTTGTTTCCTTGGTATAAATACGCCCCAGGAAATCCGTCTTGAGAGCATCCACTGCCGAAAGCACACTCTCTGCTGCTTTGAGCATCTGCTCATCCACTTTGCACCCGGCTTTTTTGGCTTGCAGCAAGGTCAATGCCTTGCGTTCCGCCAACTGCAACCGGCTGAAAAATGTTTCATAGGCAAAGGTTTGTTGACAAAGCTGGAAACTCTCACGCATGATGCGTGCATCGTTTTCTGCCTGCATCGTGGAATAATATTTCCGCATATCACGGAGCGTGTCCTCCGGCACATCCGGCTGTGTGAACTCTGCCTTTACGGACACCAGCGGCGTGGATGTTTCAGATGTTCTTAACACCTCCGGCTCTTTTCTTTTCCTCTTTTTCAAAAGCAGGACGGCAAGGACTATGCAAACAACCGTGAGCAAAATGTTTTCCGGCACCGGGTCTTGTACCGACATAATTACCCCACCGAGTGTTGCCACAGCGCACGACATTCCAAAAATGATGCGAACAATCCATAAAACCTTTTTCACTGCTTATCACCTCCCATTTTCTGCTTTTTTCTTTACTTTTACAAGTTTAATTATATCCAACACAGTGCATTTGTCAAGCAGTAGAGCCTATATGATAATGACTTATTTTTTGGGTAAACTATACTTTTCAGTAGGAGGAGGGATACGCATGACCGCTGATAAAATCAAAGCGTTGCGTGAGGCAAAAGGTTGGACACAGGCAGACCTTGCGCGCAAATTGGGCATCACCAGAAACGGAGTGAACTCTTGGGAGCAGGGACTTTCCACACCATCACCGGCTTGTCTGGTGGACTTGGCAACAGTGTTTTCCGTGTCTACGGACTATTTGCTTGGCATTGAGCACTCAGCCATAGTGGATGTGTCCGGCTTGAATGACAAGGATGTTGCCGTGTTGGCAGAGCTTGCAGACCGATTAAGAAACCGCAACCATTGAGAAACGGCTCAGATTTTGGGACCGTTTTTCTTTTTTGCTGTTGACATTATACAACAAAAGTTGTATAATTAGAGCATAACAAAGGAGGTGCTGCTATATGGCCCGTTCAAACTTACAAAACACCCGCTTATCCAGAGAAATGTCACAGTCACAGCTTGCGACCGCCGCCGCTATCAACGGCAGAGTGCTCCAAACCTATGAACAGGGTGGGCGTGACCTTAGCGGTGCAAAGCTGGCTACCCTCTTAAAAATCTGTTTGGCTCTCAACTGCAAACTGGAGGACATCCTCCCAGATGGGGAAACCGCAGAATTGTTAAAGAGATATGCCAAAATGATTGGTTGACACGGAACTTGGCGGGGTGGTTGCACCCCGCTTTTTCTTTTACGAGGAGGACCCCATGAACTATAAAGGCTTTCATCATCTCACCTGGAATGACAGGCTGACCATTGAGAAAATGCTCAAAGTCCATACCGCAAAAGCGAAAATTGCGGAGGCGCTTGGCGTGTCAGTGCGTACCATTTACTATGAAATCAAGCGCGGAATGTGCACGCAACGGAACACAGATTATACTGTTGAGGAGCGTTATTGTGCGGAGGTTGCGGAGCGTGCATATAGGGAGCATCTGAAAGCCAAGGGGCCAGACCTCAAGATTGGAAACAACATAGAACTGTCTAACTTTTTAGAGGAGCAAATCATTGAGCACCACTTTTCTCCCGGTGCTGCGTTGGTGGAGGCAAAAACCGCCAATAAAGTGGTCAATATCTGTGAAAGCACCCTTTACAACTACATTTACCGTGGGGATGTGTTTTTGGAACTTGCTCCGGAGCACCTGCATGAAAAGGGCAAACGGCACTATACCAAACAATGCCGCAAAAAAGCCGCGAGAGCGCCAAAAGGTGAAAGCATCGAACACCGCCCGGACGAAATCCTCAAGCGCACCACTTTTGGAAATTGGGAGATGGACAGCGTGATGGGCGCACAGGGCACCACCAAGGCGCTCCTTGTCCTTACCGAACGGTTGAGCCGTAACGGCATCCTCATCCTCCTGCCGGACCACACAAGCAACAGCGTGGTAAAGGCTTTGGACAAACTGGAACGCAGATATGGAAAAGACTTCTATGGCACATTCAAAAGCATCACCGTGGACAATGGCTGTGAGTTTGCGGACTATGAGGGTCTTGAGCGTTCCTGCCGCCGAAAACAAAAACGCACAAAGCTCTATTACTGTCACCCATACTCACCGCATGAGCGTGGCAGCAATGAAAACATGAACAGAATAATTAGGCGGTTTTTCCCAAAAGGCACAAACTTTGATGAGGTGCAGCTCTGTGAGGTGCGTGTGGCTTAGGAATGGATGAACAACTACCCCCGCAAAATCCTGGGATGGAAAAGCGCCAACCAGGTCATGCAGGAGTATTTGCAAACTGCATAAAAACCGCAGAGCATTGGTGCAGGGAGCCGGAAAGCAATAATTGCATCCGGTTTCGTTTCTGCGCCTTTTTTCTTAAAAACCGCATAAAATCAAAGCCTCTGGACACATCCAGAGGCTTTGATGATACCACTCTAAAAAATTTTACAACTATTTTTGCAATTTATTCTTGACATTTTGGAATTTATTTTGAAATACCCAAATCTTTTTGTCTTTTTATAAGTATTTCATTCTGAACTTCATTAAGCTGAACCGAAAGAAGTGCCCTTTCATCATAAGACATATCCTCTTCAAAGCTTTGATTTGTAAGCTTTATAAGCCTTACGGCTGCCTCTTCGGAGCTTATTTCTTCCGCAATCCACTTCAACCATATGCTATTTATTTCTCTTTCAATTTTACGTGACTTATCATCGTTTGTAAGATATATGTTGTTCACAACAAATCCCTTTACAATGGCAGTCTGAACCTTTTCGACAAGCTCTTTCTTTCCTTCGAGCATAATATCAGCCGAGTTAATATATATGCTAATATTCTCTCCCGAAACATAAAACTCCCTGTCGGAAACATAATCAAAAAGATCTTTTACTATTCCGTTTATCATTTTTGTTGGCAAAAAATACACCTTTGACGGAACTTTTTTCACCGTTTTTATGCCGGATTTCATCAACGCTTTACTTATTTCGTTCATTACATAAATATTTCCGTTTCCGGCAACTTTCATATTCATGCTTTTTGAGATTTCTCTTTTTAATATTCTTTTTATTCTGATTACAGGCGTACAGACAAGTATAACTGCCATTGAACATCCGAGAACAAGTGAATATCTGTAACCTTTCAGTAACCATTCGTAAAATCTCTTTTTATTACTTTTGTCTATCCCTTTGATAAATGCTCCTAACGCTCCGACTCCGGGCGGAATTGCAACAACGCATAGGATATATAAAATTCTCTTAAAAATACTTGTAAGCGAATTTTCCGGCACATAATCCTTAAATATATAAAACATAATCGGAAACGCTTTTGCAAGCAGACAGTATATCCATATAAATGATAAAACTATCATCAGATAAAACCATAATCTGTTTTTTTCCGGAAGCTTACCAAAGAAAATATCCGTTGCCCAGCCAAATATCGTTATGAATATTTTTACGAAAAATCGTATCAACAGCAATATTATAAAATCAAAAAGCAAAAATAACGGCATAGGTTCATCTCCTAAAAAAGTCTACTACGCTCAATGACGCAGTAGACCGCATAGCTTAAAGCAGTTATAAAATCCTAAGCGGATTATTTTTATTTATTATAATACATTGATGCTTTTTTGTCATCATTTCTTTTTTGCCCTATAATTTCAAATATACTCATATTTCATAACTTTAAACATAAAACCATTATTTTATTTTCTTGACCGGCCTTATATATTTCCAGAACCTTTTGCAGTCATGGTAAAAATAAAATATCCTTCCCGGCGTTGTGTCCAGACAATATCCTGCCGAAGCATAATCAAACTCCTTCATTGCTTTTTCAATTTCTGCTTCAACAGTGCTGTTTTCAGTTTCAAAATCAAACGGCCCGTGCTCAAAAACTATATATTCGTCTTCCGGTACGTCCATAAGCTGCATCTGCGAAGGCACTTCTCCGTCATAATCCATAGGCAGTCTTACTCCGTAGCATTCCGCAAGCGGAATTCCCCAACTGCATATTCTTCCGGTCGGTTCATTCACAAAGGCCATAATCTGACCACTGCCGCTGTCGTGTTCATCTCCGCCCAAATCATCAAGCTTTCCCTTTATGCTGTCAAGCAATCCGCATATTGTGTCGCAGTCCTGTCCCGGAATAAGACTCTGTTTCTGCCAGAAATCCCAATAGCCTATGCTTTCATAATTTCTTATATGCAAAAACTTGTGTGCCGGAATTGTAACAAAATAAATTTTAATATCGTCTGTCGATTTTGCCATACCCGTTCCTCCTATGCCAAGCAAATAACAATCGAAGGGCTTAATTATCGTACGCATAACGACCGGAACAGGCTTTTGGCGATATTCGCTCGGAGTTATTCCGTAAGCCTCTTTAAAGGCTCTCGTAAAAGCCTCATGTGATGAAAAGCCGTAATCAAGAGCTATATCGAGTAAGCTTTTGTCTGTATCCCTTACATCTTTCAATGCAAATGCAAGCCTTCTGTAACGCAGATAATCTCTGAACTGCATACCCGAAATCTCTCTGAATTTTCTCGAAACATAAAATTCCGAATAGCCTAAGCTATCGGAAAGCTTTTTCAGTGTTATCTCTTCATTATTACAATCCTTAATACATAAGTCTATTTCGCCTATTATCCGTTGAATATTTCTTAACCATTCTTCCATTATTAAGCCTCCCTTCATCTGTTATTATACTTTATATGACCACATATAGCTTGATTTAAGTTGCTTTTCCTGTTTAACTGCCTTTGCTTAATTGCAAAAATGCCCTTCCTATCCGCTAATAAGATAAGAAGGGCATTTTATAACAAGCCTTTAAATCTAAATTATCACACTTTTCAAGTTTTGTGGTTATGTTTTTCCGCCGGAAAATGTTCTTACAAAATTACCGATTGGTAGAAAATCATAAAATTTTATTCAGCTTTTTCTTTTACGGCAATCCATATTTCACATTCATAATCAGGATTTTGTGTATCAGCCGACGAATAAACCTCAAACTCAATATTTTCGGCATATTCATATTTTGAGCTTTGCGGAAAAAATTCGGTTACAATTCTGTTGTAGGTATCAATAAAAGCGTCAGGCATTTTTCCTTTGCTTTTGAACACCGCATAGGTATTTGCCGGAATAGTTACAAGCTCTAATCCATCGGCAACCTTTCCGCCGTCATATTCAACGCCTATACCATAAGGAAACTGCTTTGCGTCCAGCTCAGATGAAAAGCATATGCCGAGCAAGCCCTTCATAACCGGATTTTTCGGCATACAGCCAACCAGCTTTTCCATTGTTCCGTCGGCACCACAGGTCTGCCACATTTCCGTAATATCTCGGGTTGCATTTGCCGCCTGCGGTTTTCCAACTTTCTTTCTCTTGCACACAACCTGAAACGAATCCCTTTTTACAATTCTGTAATCCATCTTACTGCCTCCTGTTAAAGTTAATTTTACAGAAAGTGGAGTAAATATTTTTACATTTCCGCCACGCTTTGCTTCACTCGGCGAAATCCCATGAAATCTTGTAAATGCACGTGAAAAGCTTTCCGGCGTATCATACCCGTACTTCATTGCAACATCAATAACCTTTGCATTGCCGTTCGACAGCTCTTCGCCGGCAAGCGAAAGCCTTCTCATTCGGATATAATCGCCAAGCGAAAAACCGCAAAGAATACCAAACACCCTTTGAAAATGAAAAACAGATGAATATGCCTGTTTTGCAACCTCTTCATAATTAATGTCTTCGGTTATATTTGCCTCTACGTAATCAATCGCTCTTTGTATTCCCTGTATCCAGTTCACCCTTACACTCCCCTTCTGTAATTAACAGTCTATCAGCATATAAGTACTATTTCCTGACTTCAAATGCTTAAGGGTGTTATATGTCTGCAATATACCAATTTGATTTTATAATCTATTTTTCACAATAACTGCGGCATTTGCAAAAATCAAAAGAATTACATAACCGCATAAAACCGTAAACATAGACGGAACAACATCAAGCATTGCAGTCCAATCCTCTTTGTTTACCCAGTTCAGTACCATTCTGTATTCCATAAGAAGTGTAATTGCCACAAATGCCAATGAGCACATAGATGCCCAGTTTGCATTTCTGTTCTTATTGGCAGTCATTATCCAAGCCGTTGCACAGAAAATTACACTGATAATTCCGCAAGCTATCCACATATATTGCACCTCCGCAGGTTATATATTTCTAAATTTACTTCATTATAGCATAACTTACGTCATATGAATTTTAAGAAAGTATTAAACCTTATTAACGGAACGCCTAATAAAAGTTTTGCGTCAAACACTCATCAGTCCATGCAACAGTCATAGGCTCACATTCTTATCTCTTAAATTTATATTTTCCTTTTCTATACCCTGATACCGGTTCTATAATCTCTGTATCCAACAAGTTTGAAAGAAATTTTGACGCGCCTGAGCCCTTCAATTCAAGAAGCTCCATAACTGAACTTCTGCCAAATACCTTATCAAAGCCAAACTTTTTAAAAAGTCTATGGATATGAACCATTGTTTTTGCCGAGGAATCTCCGCCTTTTTTGGAAAGTATACTTTCAATATCCACTTTTGCATTTCCAATGTCCACTTTTTCTTCATCCAAAAGTCCACTTATATTAAAATTTCGATTATAGAGTTCATTCCCGTATTCCAAAAATGGGCAGCTCCAACCGGAACTGCCCATTAATTAATATCAAGCTTCTGTTTTTTACTTTCCGAGAGGCTTCATTGTCGGGAACAGGATTACATCTCTTATGCTTACAGCTTCTGTCATAAGCATAACCATTCTGTCGATACCGATACCAAGTCCGCCTGTGGGAGGCATACCATACTCAAGTGCTGTAAGGAAGTCCTCATCAATCATGTTGGCCTCCTCATCGCCTGCGGCACGCATTCTTTCCTGACGCTCAAAACGTCCTCTCTGGTCGATAGGATCGTTAAGCTCTGAGTATGCGTTTCCGTATTCACGGCCTACAATGAAAAGCTCAAATCTCTCTGTATATTCGGGATTTGAAGGTTTCCTCTTTGTAAGAGGTGAAATTTCAACGGGATAATCCATAATAAATGTAGGCTGAACAATGTTCTTTTCTACATATTCCTCGAAGAAAAGGCTAAGAATATCACCTTTTTCATGTCTTTCCTCAAATTCGATGCCCTTTTCCTTTGCAAGCTTCTTAGCTGCCTCTGTATCCTTAACTTCATTAAAGTCGATACCTGCATATTTCTTAACGGCATCAACCATTGTAAGTCTTTCAAAAGGCTTGCTGAAATCAAGCTCATATCCGCCGTAATGAAGTGTTGTTGTTCCGACAACCTTCTGTGCAACAGTTCTGAAAAGACCTTCCGTAAGGTCCATCATTCCGTTGTAGTCTGTAAATGCCTGATAAATCTCGATAAGTGTGAATTCGGGATTATGACGAATGTCAATACCTTCGTTTCTGAATACACGGCCGATTTCGTATACTCTTTCAAGGCCGCCTACGATAAGTCTTTTAAGCGGAAGCTCAAGAGCAATACGGCAGTACATATCTATATCAAGTGCATTGTGGTGTGTTATGAAAGGTCTTGCAGACGCACCGCCGGGAATTGTCTGGAGTACAGGTGTTTCAACCTCAAGAAATCCTCTTTCATCAAGGTAATTTCTGACTTCACGGATTACTGCGGAACGCTTCATAAATGTGTCCTTAACCTCGGGATTTACAATAAGGTCAAGGTATCTCTGTCTGTATCTCATTTCCTGGTCGTTAAGGCCGTGGAATTTTTCGGGAAGAACCTTAAGGCTCTTTGAAAGAAGAACGATTTCACTTGCTCTTACGGAAATTTCACCCTTCTGTGTTTTGAAAACGATACCCTTAATTCCGACAATATCGCCGATGTCAAACTTCTTGAATGCAAGATAGCTTTCTTCGCCGACATCATTCTTGCTTACATAGCTCTGAAGCCTGCCATCTCTGTCCTGAATGTTGATGAAAGAAGCCTTTCCCATTACACGCTTATTCATAAGACGACCTGCAACGGCAACCTCTTTGCCTTCAAGCTCTTCAAAGTTATTGATAACATCAACGCTGTGATGAGTTACGTCATATTTTACTATTTCAAAAGGATCCTTGCCTGCCTCCTGTAAAGCCTTAAGCTTATCTCTTCTGAAGCCTTCCTGCTCAGAAAGCTGACTTGCACTGAGTTCCTTTGTATTATCTTCTGCCACTTTTAATACCTCCAAACTGATTATCTGGAAATTGCAAGCACCTTAAGCTCAACAATTCCTCCGGGTGTTTCTATCTCTACTGTATCTCCTACCTTGTGTCCGAGAAGTCCTCTGCCGACAGGTGATTCATTTGAAATCTTTGCGTTTTCTGTGTTCATGGGGTCAGCCTCTGCCGAACCTACGATAGCATAGTCAACTTCTTCTTCAAGATCAGTATCCCAGATTCTTACCTTACTGCCGACTGTTATTATATCTCCGCTTACGTTATCATCATCAATAACTTCCGCATTTCTGAGCATTTTTTCAAGAACAACGATTCTTGATTCAATTTCGCCCTGTTCTTCCTTAGCTGCGTCATACTCGGCATTTTCCGATAAGTCGCCCTGTCCTCTGGCTTCTTTTATTTTTTCAGCAACCTCTTTACGTCTGACGGTTTTTAACTCTTCGAGTTCTTCCTCCATCTTTTTGAGGCCTTCATAAGTTAAAACTACTTTTTTTGCTTCTGCCATTAAAGCCCACTCCTTGTTTTGTTATATTCAATAGACTACCATTCTGATTTATGGTCATAAATGTACATACTATCACATTTAATGAATTATAAACCACCTTTAAACACTTGTCAACGCCGATAAAATCATATTTTACGGCAATTTCAGCATTTGTCCGTTTGCCAAAAATGCCTGCATATTATTATGCAGGCATTAGGATTTCGACTTATTTTTTAAAACTCCATTTTTTCTTCAAGATAAGCAACAAGCTCGTCTGCTTTAAGTCTTATCTGTTCCATTGTATCTCTGTCACGTACTGTAACCGTTCCGTCCTCAAGAGTGTCAAAGTCAACTGTTATACAGTAAGGAGTACCGATTTCGTCCTGTCTTCTGTATCTCTTTCCGATACTTCCGGATTCGTCATACTCGCAGTTAAAGTGCTTTGAAAGCTTGTGGAATATTTCTGTCGCTGTGTCGGAAAGCTTCTTTGAAAGCGGAAGTACGGCAGCCTTAACGGGTGCTATTGCAGGGTGGAAATGAAGCACTGTTCTTACGTCATTTTCTCCTACCTCTTCCTCATCATAAGCGTCGCAAAGGAATGCAAGAGTTACACGGTCTGCACCGAGTGACGGTTCAATAACATAAGGAATGTATTTTTCATTCTTGTTCTGGTCGAAATATGTCATATCCTGACCCGATGTGTTCTGGTGCTGTGTAAGGTCATAATCCGTTCTGTCGGCTACGCCCCAAAGCTCGCCCCAGCCGAACGGGAAGAGATATTCAATATCCGATGTTGCCTTGCTGTAGAAGCAGAGCTCTTCGGGAGAATGGTCACGAACTCTTGTGTTTTCTGTCTGCATGCCGAGGTTTGCAAGCCAGTCGATGCAGTATTTTTTCCAATATGCGAACCATTCAAGGTCTGTTCCGGGCTCGCAGAAGAATTCAAGCTCCATCTGCTCGAACTCTCTTGTTCTGAATGTGAAGTTACCGGGTGTTATTTCGTTTCTGAATGATTTACCGATCTGTCCGATTCCGAAAGGAATTTTCTTTCTTGATGTACGCTGTACGTTTTTGAAGTTTACGAAAATACCCTGTGCTGTTTCGGGACGAAGGTATACTGTGTTCTTTGCGTCCTCTGTTACGCCCTGGAATGTCTTGAACATAAGGTTGAACTGACGAATATCTGTAAAATTGTGAGCACCGCATGAAGGACACGCAATGTTATTTTCGTTAATAAAATCGAGCATTTTTTCATTTGACCAGCCGTCAACTGTTACATCTTCGCCTTTTTCGTGGCAGAAATCTTCAATAAGCTTGTCGGCACGGAAACGCTCCTTACATTCCTTACAGTCCATAAGAGGATCTGAGAAACCGCCGAGATGTCCGCTGGCAACCCATGTCTGCGGATTCATAAGTATTGCACAGTCAAGACCTACGTTGTACTGGTTGTCCTGAACGAATTTTTTCCACCATGCTTTTTTGATATTATTTTTAAGCTCTACTCCGACAGGGCCGTAATCCCATGTATTTGCAAGACCTCCGTAAATTTCACTTCCGGGGTAAACAAAGCCTCTTGACTTAGCAAGCGCTACAATTTTTTCCATTGTTTTTTCCATGTCTTATTCCTCCAATAGCTTTAAATATAAAAAAATAACCCTCTATCCCATCAAAATAAGGGACGAAGGTCACTGCTCCGCGGTTCCACCCTTGTTGGTAATTTTTTTAAATACCCACTCGAAACCATGCTGTTCAAAAGTGCCGTTCAACTTTTTAGCTAATTGCTTTCACCTTCCGCAATCTCTCTGCAAGCGTCAAAAGCCTACTCCTCTTTCTCTTCACAGCTATTTAATTCATCTTTCAGCATTTAATCTAACAAATAAAAGCAATATTGTCAATACGAAAATTTCATATTGTTAATATAATCAAGCGTTTTGTATCTTTCGCCGAAGTAAATTTTTCTGTATTCATCGGCTAACTGCCATAGCTGTTCCAGCACCTCGGCGGACACATTGAATCTGAAAAGCCCGGCAAGACCGCTTTCGGCTATATATTTAACTGCCTTGAGTGCTCCCTTTCCTATATACATTCCGTTTTCGCCGACACATTCCCTGCACATAAATTCCTCATTGTATGCCGAATACCATGCACCGTTTTCAAAGGGCTTTCCGCAGTTCTGACAGCATTCAAGATCTCCCATAAAACCGCTGTCCCTTACAAGCCTTATTATGAATATTTCCGCTGCCAGTCTCGGATTATATTTTCCCTTTGACAGTATGAAAAGAGTCCTTAAAAGCAGGTCAAATATTTCATTGTTTTCAAGCTCCTCAAAGGACGCTCTTTCGGTAATTTCCAGTATATACGCCCCGTATGCCAACGCCTCAATATCCTCGCTTATTCCGTAAAAGCTTTCTATAACGTCAGCCTGTGTAACGGAATAAAATCCCTTTCCTTCGAACAACGTAAATTCACAGTAGGAAAAAAGCTGTGTTCCTGCCATTGTTTTGCTCGTTATCTTCTTTGCTCCACGGGCAGAAAGGAGCATTTTTCCATGCTCCTTTGTTATAATCACTATTCGTTTTCCGGCCTCTCCGGTATCGCTTTCCTTTATTACTATTCCTTTTACCTTAAGAACCATAAACTCACTTTCTGTCCGTCTTTAAGCCACTGCGTTTATCTTCAAATCTTCTGTATTTCAGATAATCAACAATTCTTCCGCTTTTTTCAAACCTTTTCCACATATTGTCCACAATATCACGTCCCCTTCAGTATTATTTTTCCCGACGAAAATCGTAATATTCTGTATAAAAAATTCCTATTTTAGATTTGTTTGCTGTCATAACCGAAGTTTTTAAGCAAAAAGTCGCTGTCACGCCAGTCCTTCTTTACCTTTACCCATATCTCAAGATATATAGGAGAGCCGAGAAGCTTTTCAATGTCGTGTCTTGCGTTTGTGCCGATTTTTTTCAGCATAGCACCATGCTTGCCTATTATTATTCCCTTATGTGAATCCTTTTCGCAGTAAATTGTTGCTCTTACGTCAACCATATTTCCTTCCGGTCTTTTTTTCATTTCCGTTATTTCTACGGCAATACCGTGCGGAATTTCGTCCTCAAGAAGTCTTAATGCCTTTTCTCTGACTATTTCGGCGGCAATCTGTCTTTCGGGCTGGTCTGTCACCATATCCGCCGGGAAATACATAGGGCCTTCGGGAAGATATTTTTTAAGTGTTTCCAGAAGCTCGTCCGTATTCGTTCCTTCAAAGGCACTTATGGGAACAACCTCAGCAAAATTATAAAGCTTGCGGTAATCGTCAATCACCTTATATATTCTTTCCCTGTCAACCATGTCTATTTTGTTTATAACGAGAATAACGGGCGATTTTACTCTTTCAAGCTTTTCTATTATAAGCCTGTCTGCCTCAAGTATTCTGTCTGCCGGCTCTATGAGGAAAAGAACGGCGTCAACCTCATTCAATGTTGTTTCCGCACTCTTCACCATATATTCGCCAAGCTTATGCTTAGGCTTGTGGATGCCCGGTGTATCAATAAATACTATCTGGAAATCGTCCTTCGTAAGTATACTCTGGACTCTGTTTCTCGTCGTCTGCGGTTTGTTTGATATTATCGCAATTTTTTCGCCTATAAGTCTGTTCATAAGTGTTGATTTTCCTACATTAGGTCTACCTATAAGCGATACAAAACCGCTGTAAAATTTTTTTGCCAAATCCATTACCTCTCTTTAGTTATTCAGATATATTATTATCGTTTCCTATTTCGTCAAGCTTTGCTCTTATCAGCTTTAAGTCCTCCCATGCCGGCCTTTTCTTGCTTTCATCTCTTAAAAGTGCCGAAGGGTGGTATGTAGCAATAAACCAATAGCCCTTTCTTTCCGTCCATTGTCCATGCTGACGGGTTATTTTAAAATCCTTGTCTATTATTGCCGTTGCGGCAATTCTTCCGAGACATACTATTATTTTCGGCTTTACCAGCATAAGCTGATACCTTAAATAATTCATGCAGGCCTCCTGCTCATCATCATGCGGATCTCTGTTTCCGGGCGGACGGCATTTAACTATATTTGCTATATATACCTTTTCTCGGTCAAGTCCTATTGACGCAAGCATTTTGTCAAGCAGCTTTCCGGCAGGGCCAACGAACGGTTCGCCCTGCAAATCCTCCTGCTGTCCGGGGCCCTCTCCTACAAACATTATATCCGCATTTCGGTTGCCGACTCCTATAACAACATTGGTTCTCGTTTCCCAAAGACGGCATTTTCTGCAATTTAAACAGGCTCCTTCAAGGGTTTCCCAGCTTTTCATAAAGGACACCTCTTATTCTCTGGGTATTCCGGCTTCGATAAGTATTTCCTTCTGTCTGCGGAACATATCCTCTTCTTCCTCGGGTACCATATGGTCATATCCCATAAGATGAAGCATACTGTGAACCGATAAAAACGCCAGCTCTCTTTTAAGGCTGTGTCCGTATTCCTCTGCCTGCTCCTTTGCTCTGTCTATGGATATTATTATATCTCCGAGAACAATTTCGCCATTTTCGTTTACATCTGCCTCTTCGCCTTCCTCAAAGGTAAGCTGCGGAAAGCTGAGAACGTCTGTCGGCGAATCTATATTTCTGAACTGCTTGTTTATGTCGTGTATTTCGTCGTTCGTAACTATCGAAAGGCTTATCTCGCAGTCCTCATTAAATTCTTCGTACTGAAGGCTTTTAAGACATACCCTTTCAAGCATTTCCTTTATTTCATCAGTTAATTCAAAATCCGTTCTGTTATCTATAAGAAGCGTCATTTTATTACCTCCGTATTTTAACCCTTAGCGTTTCTTTTTCTGCTCATATTCTCACGTTTTTTGTTTTCCGCCTTTTCATAGGCTGTTATTATCTTCTGTACCAACGGGTGACGCACAACGTCCTTATTGGAAAGCGTTATAATTCCTATATCATCAACGTCCTTAAGAATTTTAACAGCCTCCATAAGTCCAGAGCGTTTTCCTTCTGCAAGGTCTATCTGCGTAATGTCGCCTGTTATAACCGCTTTTGATCCGTATCCTATTCTTGTAAGGAACATTTTCATCTGCTCAGGCGTTGTGTTCTGTGCCTCGTCAAGCACTATAAACGCATTGTCGAGAGTTCTTCCTCGCATATACGCAAGCGGAGCAACCTCAAGAAGTCCCTTTTCCATATTTCTCGCAAAGGCGTCCGCACCCATTATTTCAAAAAGTGCGTCATATAACGGTCTTAAATACGGATCGACCTTCTGCTGTAAATCTCCGGGAAGAAAGCCGAGCTTTTCTCCTGCCTCTATTGCCGGTCTTGTCATTATTATTCGGTTTACCTCATTGTTCTTGAAGGCTGTAATAGCCATTGCCATCGCAAGATATGTTTTTCCTGTTCCGGCAGGGCCTATGCCGAAAACAATGGTGTTGTTTCTTATCATATCTATATATTTTTTCTGGCCGAGCGTTTTCGGCTTTACCGGTCTGCCGTTTATGGTAAGGCATATGCAGTCGTCATATATATTTCCGACCTCGTCAAGTTCCTTGTTTGTTGAATTAATCATATAATTCAGATTCTGGTCGGAAATGCTTTCACCCTTTTCTATGAGCGAAACCATTGTTTTCACAATTCTTTCCGCTTTGGCAACCTCAGCCTCTTCTCCGACTATTTTTATGCCTTCGTTTCTGTTGACTATTTTAACAGACATCTCTTTTTCTATCTTAGCAATATTTGAATCAAACTCTCCGAATATTCCCGATATTGCATTGTTGTCAGCCTCAACTGTTCTTTCTGTCTGTGGCATCTATTCTGTTACCTCCTCATTGCCGCCTGTGACGGCTCTCTGAATACCTATTTTTTCTATAATATAAACATAGCCTTTTATTGTTACGTTGTTTTCGTTAATCAAAATATCCCTGTGCATTTCCGAAAGCTCTCCACCTGTGTCCGCAAGAAGCCTTGCAAGCTCCTCATCAAGCTGTCTGTCCGCAAGGCTTTGTGCCTCTTCCTCGGTTCTCACACATTTTTCGATATTGTATTTTTCATAAACCTTCTTATTTATGCTGAACGGAATAACATAATCGCCTATTCTGAACTGTATTCTGTCGTCTGTTTTCAAGGCATAGCCGTCAATATCCGACGGAGTGATTATGTTTATCTCGTTTTCGTTTATAATAACAGAATAATCCGTTTTAGTATCACCTGTAAATACCCTTTTTTTATAATTTATATCTGAAATTCCTTCCAGCTCATATTTTCTTTCGGCATATACCTCTCCGTCAGCACACACCTTTTTTTCGCCTATCTGTGTTTCGCCGTCCTTCAACGGAACAGTACTGCTTATGAGTATATCTCCGTCGGAAACCTCATCTCCCGGCTCAACAACGGGAATTCCCGATGATGCCGCAATACTCACTATTGTTCCGCTCCTGTCGGCAACATAGTCCTTATATTCCTCTTTTTCGACATAATCCTTTTTCGGTATTGTTTCCACAAGCCTTACGGTCACAGCCGTTCCGTCCAGATGCACCGCTATCCATGATATATCATTGAATTCTATCATAAGGCTTTCGCCGACCTTATAAAAATCGGTTCCGGCCTTCAGCCTTCCCGGTGCAACACCGTTTTTTTCACAAGCGGAAAGTATGTCCTCACTGCTTATACGCTCGTTTCCTTCAATATCAACTGTCCATATAAACATCGACATTATGTACATAACAACGGCAAACAGAGCTATTCCGCCGACAAAAACCTTCTGTCTGCGACATTTGTTTAACACCGTCGGCAATCCGAAGCTGCCTTCAAGCGACATTTTACAACCGGTTTTTATACAGCAATCCTTTATTGTTCCGATATTTCCGATTGCGGTTTTTATTCTTACCCTGTTTTTGTCATATTGTATGTCCCAGATAAATACGCCCTTGTTTATAGCCATATTTAGCATTCTTTCAACGGAAAAGCCCGTAACATATATAATAACATATCCGCATATATAATTCCACAATGCCAAAAACATTCAATATCCCCGTCCGCTATAAAAATTCAATACACGATATTCTGCCCGAAATGACAACGCTTTGTATGTCAATGCACTTTATCGTAAGCTCTGCTCCGGAAACGGCAAGCCTTCCTGCGGAGGTATCTATTCTTATTTTTTCACTGCTGTATTCCAATACCGATTTATAGTTTTCAATAACAGCCTCCTTCCGTCCTCTCAGTGAGATAAACGGCATATCGAAAACAATCTCGTCCGGCAGCTCCAAAACCGCTGATATGCTGTTGTGCGCTTTTCTTTTTTTCTTCATATCAAACACTCCGGACTATAGCTGCTCTTAATATTTATATGCACCCGGAATAAGTAAATTACAGTATAAAAAAACAGCCGAAGTATTTTTCGGCTGTCTTATAATCATTTTTTGCTTAATAATTCTTTCACGTAACCACTCACAACTCTGTTGTCGGCACGTCCTTTAACTTTTGGTGAAACCGCTCCCATAACCTTGCCCATATCCTTCATTGATGAGGCTCCGGTTTCTGCGATGGTTTCTTCAACGATTTTCTTTATCTCGTCCTCAGTCAGTTGTTCCGGAAGGTATCCTAATAAGACTTCAATTTCCTTATTAAGATTATCGATTAAATCTGTTCGACCGCTTTTCTCAAACTCTGGAAGTGAGTCACGACGCTTTTTCAATTCTTTGGCCACAACATCAAGAACGCCTTCATCATCAAGCTCGACATGGTTATCCTTTTCAATCTGGAGCACACCTGCACGAACAAGCTGAATAGTATTCTTACGAATAGTGTCCTTTTCCTTCATAGCCACTTTTAAATCCTGTAAAAGCGTTTCTTTTAATGACATTTCTATCATCCTCTTTTAATGAAACAAAAAATTATTTGAATTTACGTTTTCTTGCGGCTTCTGATTTCTTTTTACGCTTTACGCTGGGTTTGTCGTAATGTTCTCTTTTACGAACCTCTCCCATAATACCGTCTTTTGCACAACTTCTTTTAAAACGGCGAAGAGCGCTATCTAAGGATTCATTCTCTTTAACTCTTACCTCTGACATGAATTTCCCTCCCTCCAAATGCTGAGATTGCTTTATGGAATTTTACGGATTTAAACCGTTTTATCCCATACTCATAGAATTATACACAAAAACCTATACTTAGTCAACATCATTTTTACACTCTGTTAACTTATTTGCCAATTTATTTTTACTGTTCTGCGTCAGCACAAACATTGCCGCTCCGAGAGGCGGAAGATTTATTGTAATGCTGTTGGCACATCTGTCCTGCGGAATGCCTCTGCTTTTTACCGCTTTTGGATTTGTAATGCCGCTGCCGCCGTATTTTTCGTCATCGCTGTTGAGAATTTCTTTATAGTATCCTTCGTAAGGAACGCCCATTGTATATCCCATTACCGTATTCGGCGTAAAATTAACAACGGTAACAACAAGCTCCTCTTCCTTATTACCATATCTTATATAGGAAACAATGCTGTTGTCCATATCATCACAGTTTATCCATTCAAAGCATTCCGGATATGTGTCCTTTTCCCAGAGTGCCGGCTCTTTCAAATAAAGTCTGAACAAATCTCTCAGATACAGATTTATTCCCATGTTTTCGTCCTCATTGAGCAAATGCCAGTCTATGCTTCTTTCTTCGCTCCATTCGGAATACTGTGCAATATCGTTGCCCATAAACAGTAGCTTTTTGCCCGGATAGGTATACATAAATCCGTATAAGCCCCTTAATCCGGCAAACTTCTGCCATTTATCTCCCGGCATTTTGTTTATCATTGAATTTTTGAGATGCACAACCTCATCATGCGAAAGCACAAGCACAAAGTTTTCCGAAAAAGCATAGGTTATTCCGAAGGTAATGTAATTGTGTACATATTTTCTGTACAACGGATCTGTCTTTGCATATTCAAGAATATCGTGCATCCAGCCCATATTCCATTTGAAGGTAAAGCCAAGGCCGCCTCTGTCCAAGCCTTTTGTTATGCCTTCCCAGGCAGTTGCCTCTTCGGCAATCATCATTATTCCTTTGTTCAGTCCCGATATTACAGAATTAAGGTGCTTTAAAAATTCGATAGCCTCAAGGTTTTCTCTTCCGCCGTATTCATTTGGAACCCATTCTCCGTCCCTTCGGCAATAATCCAGATAAAGCATACTGGAAACCGCATCTACACGCATGCCGTCCAGATGATATTCCTTTATCCAGAACAACGCATTTGCAATAAGAAAATTAGAAACCTCATTTCTTGAATAATTGAATACATAGGTTCCCCATTCCTTGTGCTCACCCTTCCGCCAGTCCTCATGCTCATAAAGTGCCGTTCCGTCAAAGCGTGCAAGGCCGTTTTCGTCCTTCGGAAAATGTGCCGGAACCCAGTCCATTATTACGCCCATTCCGTTTCTGTGGCAGCAGTCTATGAAATATTTAAAATCGTCGGGCTCACCAAAGCGGCTTGTCGGTGCATAATATCCGGTAACCTGATAGCCCCAGCTTCCGTCAAAGGGATATTCCGTAACCGGCATAAGCTCGATATGTGTATAGCCCATTTTCTTGACATATTTAACAAGCTTATCCGCAAGTTCTTTATAGGTAAGAAATCTGTTGTTTTCCTCCGGAACTCTCATCCAGCTTCCGAGATTTACTTCATATATATTGAGCGGCTCACGATATACGTCGCTTTTTTCTCTTTTTTCGAGCCATTCGCTGTCCTTCCAGCGGTAAACGCCCAAATCATAAACGATAGATGCCTTCATCGGTCTTATTTCGGAATAAAATCCGAAGGGATCGCTTTTATCAACTGTTTTTCCGTTTCTGTCCTTTATTCTGAATTTATACTTATCGAACTCTGCCGCTTCGGGAACAAAAAGTTCCCATATTCCCGAATTGCCGAGCATACGCATCTGTGCCGTTCTTCCGTCCCAGTAATTGAACGAACCGACTATGCTTATGCTTTTTGCATTGGGTGCCCATACAGCAAAGGAAACGCCGTCCGTACCGTCAACATTGCACAGGTGAGCACCGAGCTTTTTATATATTTCGTAATGCGTTCCGGCACCGTATAAATATCTGTCGTACTCACTTACGGTTGGACGGAAGGAATATTTATCCGCTGTTTCGTAAATATTACCATCGTTGTATTCCATTCTTAATGTATAAGGGAACCATTTTTTTCGGCTCGTGATTACTGCCTCAAAAAAGCCGTCGTCATGTATCAGCTGAGCCTCAAACTCCTTTTTTCTGCCCTTCTTTTCTATAACCGTTACAGCCTTTGCACCCGGAGCAAACACTCTTACCGAAAGCATTTCCTTGCCGCCGTTAAGCACCTCATGCATTCCGAGCACAGAATGAGGGTTTCTGTGTTCTTCATTAATTATACGGTACATCTCATAAATACTTACAGTCGTAATCAATAATATTCCCTCCTATTCTATATCTAACATCAAAGACCTTGGGGCTTTGCCCCAAACCCTACGAACCTTTAAAAAGGTTCGATCTAAACCTTGATTAACTACATTCTGCGAATGTAGTTTCAATTTTACACTTTCAAAAGCAGCAAAATTATTTTATTATTTTAATTGTAGCATTTTATAAGAAGGTTTTCCACACAAAAAATAAGACATACATTTCAACAGAAACATATGTCTTATTTCCTTATATATTAATTATTATCAGATTCTTATTTTTCTTACCCAGTTGTATTTATCTTCAATTCTGCCGTACTGAGTATCTGTGATTGTATCGTAAATATCCTGAGCAACAGGGCCGATCTTTCCGTCGTTGATTACATAATGTGTTCCTTCGTAAAGAATTTCGCCTACGGGTGAAATAACGGCTGCTGTACCTGTTCCGAATACCTCTTTAAGTCTGCCTTCCTTAGCCGCACCGATAAGCTCATCAATAGAAATCTTTCTTTCTTCTACTTTATAGCCCTTATCTCTTAAAAGCTCAAGTGCAGATGCTCTTGTTATACCGGGAAGGATACTTCCGTTAAGCTCGGGTGTAACAACTGTATCATCAATAACGAACATAATGTTCATTGAGCCAACCTCTTCGATATATTTACGTTCTATAGCATCAAGCCAGAGAACCTGTGCATAGCCTGCAAGCTCTGCCTCTTCCTGTGATCTGAGGCTCTGTGCATAGTTTGCTGCTGTTTTTGCAAAGCCTGTGCCGCCCTTAACCGCTCTCTTATAGTCATGCTCAACGTAGATTTTAACGGGTTCGATACCGTTCTTGTAGTATGATGCAACAGGACAGAACATACAAACAAACTGATATGTTTTTGAAGCATGAACGCCAAGGCATTCATCTGTTGCAACAATCATAGGTCTGATATAAAGGCTCTTTCCGTTTTCCTTTGGAATCCAGTCCTTTTCAATCTTGAGTGCTTCAATGATATATTCTGTAAATTCCTTAGGATCAATTTTAGGAATGCAAAGACGCTCGTTTGAGTTGTTCATACGTTCAAAGTTCTTTTCAGGTCTGAAAAGATGTATTGTATGCTCGTCGATATAATAAGCCTTAAGTCCTTCGAATGTACTCTGTCCGTAATGGAAAATCATTGCTCCAGGATTGTAGTTAAGAGGTCCGTAAGGAACTATTCTTGCATCATGCCAGCCTTCTTCAGGTGTATAGTCAGCTAAAATCATATAGTCTGTAAATATTCTTCCGAAACCGAGTTCTGCGTCTTTAGCGGGTTTAGTCTTAAGTTCTTTTCTTTCTTCAAATCTGATCATAATTAATTCCTCCTAAATTTTGTACAATGTGTTTTTCTGTTTACCTAAGCACAAACACCTTTTTAGCCGGAACCGAATAAAAAAAGCCTTGCGCTTCTGATTTTACTCAGAGGCGAAAGGCTTAACTTCCGTGGTACCACTCTAATTCATCTTAAAAGATGCTCTCAAACAGATACGGCATTCGATGTGCTTATATCCTGCCACAATAACGGTTGGCTTCCGTTCCCACCTACTTACTTCTGTTCAGCGGACCGTTCGGAGGTTACTTCGGTTTAAATAACAGTACTGCCTTGCACCAAACGGCAGCTCTCTGAACTGTGTCAGTAAACTTACTTGTCCTCGTCATTACGTTTCTCATTTAATTCTCCTAAAGACTACCACAACATTTTTTTGTTGTCAACAGAATTTTTTGTACTTTTTTAAAAACATCATATGTCTATTCATGGAAATAAAGATCGTCAATGTTTACATCTTCATCATGCAAAGGCTTTGGCAGCATACTGTCCGAAGGCTTTGAATATTCTTTCGGTCTGAAAAATTCCGAAAGCACAGAATGCATAACAATGGCAACCAGACCACCGGCAAATCCGTTGTTATAAAGGTTTACACCCGAATATCCCGCTCCGGCATAAAGAACTACGCATGAATGGATAAATCCTGCAACTATACCGGCAGGAAAACCGTATGTACCGCTTATCGGTGCAAGTGTTGTTCCGAAAAGAAGTGCAAGCTGTGCCGCCGGAGTTACAACCGCACCGCCGCCTCGCATAAGTCCACTCAATATAATTCCGAGCATTACAGGAAGTATATTTCTTGCATGCTTTCCCTTTACGCTGAAACCGGCAATGGTAAGTATGCCGCCGATTGTCGGGCCGTTTATATCTCCGCCGATTGCAAGAACAACTATTGTTGCCAGAATAATGTTAACGCCTGTGTTTATTGCTACCGCACCGATGCCGTCAAGAAGAAGAAAATCGTCTACCGGATTTCCGGGGCGTTTCAGAAGATTTCGATAATTGGTTACAGCATTCTCATCATGCGCCACGCCGAGAACGATAAGAAGTATTCCGAGCATGACAAGTGCCGTTGAAAGCGAACGGTTATACTGTGTACACCATATACTGACCGTATTGAATTCATATCCGAAGGCTTTGAGCACAGGCGTAAGCATCATTGCCATAAGTCCCGTGGCAAAGCCGCCGTTATAAAGATTGAGTCCATGCTGTATTCTTACTGTATAGCCTGTTAAAACCGGTGTTACAAAACCGATTATAAGTCCGAGAACAATCGAAACAATCGTACCCTTTGCCGTTATTGTTCCGCCGTAAAAAAATGTGGAGCTAATAAGCGGGCCGAGTGACGATGCCCAGAAGCTTTGGAGCAGATATTTTGACATAGGTTCCTTTCTGAGCGTACAGAAAAGATATGTACCGAGGAGAATAAACCACATGTTGAATATATTTTTACCGAAAAAGGCGAATCCCGACATAAGTCCTATCGTAACTATGTTTCCGCTCTGTATCGGCATTTTGTTTATGTACATAAGCACCATGGTACTGAGCATAACAAGACCGACATTAAGACAGGCCGCACCGAAGCCGGCAAGCTCAATATAGTCCGTAATAAGTATGTCACTTGAAAGCACAATGGACTTCAAGCCTTTAATCAAACCGTCCGGTCTGTCCGTAACAACGCTCAACACAAAAAATGCCGCCACATAAAGCGCCAGCCACACATATGGTTTCCGCCAATCCTTTTTATCCAAAAAATTCTCCCCCAAAGCATTGCAAAAATTTGCTGATTCTTTAACATTAAAATTATATCATCCAAATTGACGTATTTCAACATTTTTGTCTAAAAACCGTTATAACCGCATACATTTTTATACAATTTGCAGTATTTTGTCACTCATCGGTTGCTATGTATAAAAAAAATGCCGAAATAATACTAATAAAGTATCTTTCAGCATATAAGTTCATTTCAATGGTCTTAACATTAATATAATATGTCTTATTCCGTCACGTATTGTCCGCAGATGCGGAGGTCTGTTTCTTCCGTCCGGAGATAAAGTTGTCGGTATCTCGCACATTCTTTCTCCCGATGCAGAAAACTTTCCTATGATTTCCGTTGCAAACTCCATTCCGTCGGATTTAAGGTGCAGTTTTCTTGCTTTTTTGGTATCAAATCCTCGCAAACCACAATGAAAATCGCCTATTTCTGTACCATAGCGTATTCTTCCAAGTATCGAAAGCACGGGAACTCCGACCTTATGCAGCGGCGGCATAGCACCCTTTTTAATTCCGCCCTTAAAGCGGTTTCCGTTCACAAAGGCATAGCCTTCCCTGAGCTTTTCCGCATATCCGTCAAGGTGCTCAAAATTATAGCTTAAATCGCAGTCGCCCATTATTGTATATTTTCCGTATGCCTCTTTTATTCCTCTTTTCAAGGCATTTCCGTAGCCTTTTCTGCTTTCATGGACAACTCTTGCTCCGGCTGACAGCGCCTTTTTCACCGAATTATCCGTACTGCCGTTATCAACAACAAGTACCTCGCCGTTTACTCCCGATTTTTTAATCCATTTTAAAGCCTTTCCGATACATACGGCAACGGTCTTTTCCTCGTTAAGGCATGGCATAAGTATCGTAAATTCTATATTGTTATGCCGATTTTCCATAGGCCACATCTCCCGTTATCTTCTCCGCTTTTTATAACCACCGTTGTTCTTTGAGGATTCAAAAACATAAGTAAAAAATAAAGCAATGCACATGACTGTCGCAATCAGTGCTCTATATGTAAAATAACTGTGTACACAGGCATGATTGGCTAAAACAATATATCTGATTATCGGCAAAAACCCTGCACACAAAAGCAGCTTTCCCATATCCGAGTAAACTTCTTTTCTGCCTTTTTTAACAAAAAACAAAACAATTAATACAATTAAAATAATTATGTATGCCATTCTTATATCCGAAAGTGATACATTTCCTCTTATCGGCAAAAGATATATAAGGTTGTATATAACTGCCATAATCGGCAACGGTATTGCACTGTCTCCAAGACTGTTTCCTTCAAATTTGTCCTGTCCCCATGTCATTATTTCCTGTATCGCAACTTCTCCGAGCATTGCCGCCGAAATTCCCCATTTAACGGCAAAGCACAGTGCATAGGACAAAAACCATATCAGAAGCAGTTCAAAGCTTACCGAAAACCCCTTCTTAAACGTCAGCCTTTCCTCTTTGTTTTTTCTCACAAGAATACATATAAGCGGAATAAGTGCCGTAATTGTTTCTGTTGTCAGAAAATCGAAGAAAGCCGTTGTCACGCCCAGAAGCGTAAACAATATAATCTCCTGTTTTTCGTTTTTGGTATACAGCGCCGCTATTGCACCAATCAGCATTATTATGTATACAGGCATATATTCCATTGATATATAGGCAAAAAATGAAGATGATATAACAAAACCTATTATGTATGCCGGAATAAGCCGCTTGTTCCCTGTTTTATAACACAATAAACAGAACAATATGCTTAAGCCGACAAGCAAAATCAAATTGACCGCAAATATCCCATGAATATCCGTAAACAACAGCATAAGCCTTATTATCAGCATTGAACCATGCCAGTATCTCGAATATATAAATCTTCCCTGTGCTCCGTTCACTGCCGCCAGAAGGTCTTTTCCGGCAAAGGTGCTCCCATCGCCGTCGCTGTAAAATATGCCTGCAATTGATGACCATACAGGTTTGTCCGAATTTGTGCAGTTAATCATATTGAGCAGTATTGAATCAGCAAATATATCCTGTCTTGTCTGCATTATGTTTGGTATCTTAAGCTCTCTTGCATCAAAATGTGAATAATATTCGGCAGACGATTTAAGATTATCATACATTGCAGACCTCGGTATCATTGCCGAGGCAAAAAGCATACCTGCCAGTATCGCCAGCGACACAATAAACGTAAATATCCATGTTTTAAATATTTTTATACTATTTTCCTTTTTCGTCCCGTTTTCGCCCATATAATTCCGTCCTCGCCAGCTTTTTACAGCTGAAAATTTGCAAATAAACGCCCGGCATGTTTATGTCGGGCATAGCTTTGCATTATTAATTTATCAAATATCATACTTGTTTCTTACAAGGTCTTCTATAACTTTGATGGCTCCGTCGATTCCCGTAAAGGCACTGTTCAGTGTAATATCATAGTTTTCCATATTACCCCATTTCTTGCCTGTATAGAAATTATAGTAATTCTCACGCTGTTTATCTATTTTTTTGATTTTTTCTTCAACTGTTTCGGGATTTACTCCATATTCATTGATGGCTCTTTTTATTCTTGTATCAATGTCGGCTCTTATGAATGCCTTAACGCAGTTGGGATTGTATTCAAGCGCATAATCCGCACATCTTCCGATTATTACGCATGATTCCTCCTCAGCAAGCTTTTTGATTGTGTCGAACTGTGCAAGGAAAAGCTTATGGTTGAGCGGAAGATTATCTCCGCCTGTGTATGTACCCATTACGAGCGAATAGAGAAAGCTTCCGTTGTGCTTCTCATCATTTTCCTTGAGAACATCTTCACTGAAGCCGCTCTGTTTTGCCGCAAGCGTAATAAGCTCCTTGTCATAAAATTTAATATTAAAAATCTCGGCAAGTCTGCGTCCGATTTCACGTCCGCCGCTTCCGTACTGTCTTCCTATTGAAATAACGACCTTATCCTTACCCATAAAGCTTCCTCCTTACTGTTATACATCTCTGTATAATCCTAATAGATATTTATTATTATACAGTTTTCAGTGCTAAATTTCAAGACGGTTAAAGTCCCGATATATTCACATTTTCAACCGAAACCGACGGCGAGCCTATTCCGCTCATGCCGAATCTAAGGTCATCTGCCGTTTCCTTTATTTCGTTTAACAGCTTAAAAAAGTTTCCGGCAACCGTTATCTGCTCAACAGGTCTTGTTATTTCTCCGTTTTCGATTAAAAAGCCCTCTGCCGAAAGCGAAAAATCTCCCGATACGGGATTTGCTCCGGCATGAAGTCCGGTAACATCGGTAATAAGAATTCCGTTTCCGGTATCTTTTACAACTGTATCAAAGCTCTTCTCTCCGTTATCAATATAAAAATTCGTACAGCCGACCGAAACAGGCGATTTAAAGCCGGCTCTGAACCCGTTTCCTGTTGATTTTTTGCTGTATTTTTCAGCATATTTAAGGTCATATAAAAATGTTTTAAGCACTCCGTTTTCCACAACAACGGTATTTTCGCAAGGTACGCCTTCTCCATCAAACACTGCCGAGGCATATCCGTTTTCAAGAAGTCCATCGTCCCTTATTGTTACGCATTCGGACGCAATCCTACTGTTTTCCTTTCCGGCAAGCATTGATAAGCCTTTATCCATCTGCTCCGCACTGAACGAATCCGAAAAAGTTGCCAGAATATCAGCCATTGCGTTGTTTTTTATGACTGCCTTGTATATTCCGCTTTTGACCGATTTTGCACCAAGATGCTTTATTGTTTCGTCAGCCGCCTTTTCCCCCAGTTCCTTTGTATTAAGCTTGAAAAAATCGTTTCCGCAGAAGAAATCTCCGCCGGTTTTTATATCGTCGTTTTCCGCTCCTATAACCGAAACATATGTCAGCATTGAATTGGACACATATCCGGCGTCAAGTCCCTTTGTATTCATTATACGAACTTCCGTATTTTCATCTGCATATATGCATCTGTCAACGGCTCTTACCTTGTCGGAATATTCCACTGCCGCTTTCTCGGTGTCCTTTGCGCATTTTATTTTTTCTTCGCTTGAAATTTTGTCAAGCTCTTCGTTATAAAGCTTAAGCTGTTTATATTTCTCGCCTTCAAAGAATATCTCATCGGTTTTGCCTTCTGCTATTTCCGCATTTTCAACGGCGGCGTTTATAACAAACTCTGCCGCATATTCGTCAAATCTTTCTGTATATGCAAAGCCTGTCTTTCCGTTTATTACGCCTCTGAAGGCCGCACCGGAGCATACACTTGTTTCGTACTGCTCAACCTCTCCGCCGCTTACACATATCTGGAACGAACTTCCCTTCTGATAGTATACCTCGCAATCGGAAAATCCTTTCTTACGGGCTTTTTCAATAACTATTTTCTGAAATTCTCTTATGTTCATTTTTAAAGCCCCCTTCCGCCGACTGTCATATTCTGAACTCGTATCATCGGCTGGCCTACATCTGCCGGAATAGAGCCGCTTATGGAGCCGCACATTCCCTGCGCTCTCATAAGGTTATCTCCGACCATATCAATATTGAGAAGCACCTCCGAGCCTTTTCCTATCAGCGTTGCACCGCGCACAGGCTCGCATATTCTTCCGTTTCGGATTATATAGCCCTCAAGCACAGCAAAATTGAACACACCCGTTGCCGGCTCAACAGAACCGCCGCCCATCTGCTTTGCATATAAGCCGAATTCCGTATTTTCGATAATTTCCTTTACCGAGCTTTTTCCGGCAGCAATGAATGTGTTTGTCATTCTCGATGTCGGTGCGTATTTATAGGACTCTCTTCTTGATGAGCCTGTTGACGGCATACCCATTCTTCTGCCGTTTAGCTTATCAATCATGTAGCTTTTGAGTATTCCGTTTTCGATAAGTATGTTTCTTTTTGTCGGAGTGCCTTCGTCATCTACGTTCAGTGTTCCCCAGCCGTTGGGTATTGTTCCGTCGTCGATTGCCGTAACAACGTCCGATGCTATTTTCTGTCCAAGCTTTCCGGCAAAAACAGATGCGTTCTTTGCAACCGCCGTTGCCTCAAGGCTGTGTCCGCAGGCCTCATGGAATATAACTCCGCCGAAGCCGTTGTCTATAACCACCGTCATTTTTCCCGAAGGGCATTCCTTTGCTCCGAGCATAGTCACTGCCGTTTCCGCCGACCGCCTTGCGAGTGCCTTAACGTCTATTCTGTCGAAAAGCTCAAAGCCTTCCGAACCGCCGGGACTTAATCTTCCGCTCTGCTTTTCCGTTCCGTTTCCGGCTACCGCCTCTATTGTGAAACGGCTTCGCACTCTTTTGTCCTCTGCCCAGAGTCCTTCGCTGTTTATAATAAGGACCTCCTGTGAGCTGTCCAGATAGCTGACTCTTGTCTGCGTTATTTTGTCGCTGTAATCAAATGCCGCCTGTGATGCCTCACGAAGTATATCACGCTTTTCGGTATTTTTTCTTTCGGACGGCATTATTTTTATTTTGTTTCTGTTTTCATAGCTTACTTCGCCGAATTTGCCGCATTCCGCCTGTTTCTGTCCGTTTACTGCCTCTGCGGCTCTTTCTGCCGTTTCCATAAGACCTTTTTCGGTCATGTCGTTTGTATATACATATACGGCGTTTTCTCCGTTGAATACTCGTATTCCGGCACCGTAATCCAGACCGCTTGCCGTTTTGTCCACAGCTCCGTTTACCATGGAAATATTGTTTCTTATTGTGTTTTCGCAGAAAATTTCCGCAAAATCTCCGCCCTTCGAAAGAGCTTTATTTATAACAGAGTCAGCCGTATTTCTGCTGATTTCTATACTCATGCAATCATCTCCTTTCATAAGATTATACACTGTGGATTTTAATATCTCAATCCTGCATTACTTAATTCTGACGATTCGGCATACCGTTCGGTCATTCTTTTATCAAAGGTTATAAAGCATTCAAATTCATTATCCGAATAAGCTGCCGGACAGTTTCCGTCAACATAAATAATCATTTCCGTTTTATCATCGGCGCTTAATGCACTGTAAAGGCTATTTATAACACCGCAGGCCTCTTCAATGGTATATGAGCAGTTTTCCTCGCAATAGCTTTCCGCTCCGGTCAGCACAATAACGGGATTGTCGCTTTTGTACCATTTCTTAAGCTCATCGGTAAAGCGTTTTACCTCACCTTCGTTGGCAAAAGCACCCTTAAAGCACACATAGTCGGCATTATTAACATATTTATCCGCCGCCATAACGCAGTCAGAAGGACATATCCATGCTATCTCCGAAAGACTGTTGTTTTCTCTGCATTTATCCGACATATACTCATAAAATCCGCTGTCTGCACCAAACCCTTCGTCAATGCCTATAATCACCCTTATTTTATATCTGCCTATGCTTTCCGCCATGGCGTCGGCATATTTTTTCATGCTTTCTTCATCTGCACAGCCGTTTTTAAGCTCTATGAACGGAATTTTTCCCTTTGCACAGCATTCAAGCATAAATCTTTCCGCCTCATCACCTTCATTGATATAAAAGCTGTCCGCATATACGTCCTGTTTTGCCACCGTCATTTCAAAATCATCAATATTTTCTATCGTTGTGTCCTCCGAAAAATCAACGCCGTAAAGCTTTGCCGAATTATTTACATCAGCATTTACGTTCTGCGTTTCCGCATATCTGTCCGCCGAACAGCCGCTTAATAGAAATATAAAAGTAAAAAATAAAGCAATCTTATTCATATACATACCTCCGTATATGGATAGGATTGCCTTAAAAGCATAAATTAATAATCCTTTTCTGCAAGATATTCGTTTACGGCATCAAGATAATTCAGCATTGCACCGTTTTTAATCTCTATTCTGTATCTTTCCTCAAATGCGTCATAAGGTATGGATTTTCTTCCGCCCTTTTGTGCCGCAGTCCAGTATTTTTCCAGAATCTCAAGCGGAAGAAGATAATACTCGTCCTCCGATGTGAAATTAACCAGAAGAAAGGCTATGCCACCCTGCCGGCTGAAATCCTCCATAAATCTTATCTGGTGCTCATGTATGTTCTGCAAAGGCAGTCTTTTTTGTGCCGCCTCCTTTGCGTCAAAGCATATAGGTATGCCCTGTACAGCTCCTATATAGTCAACGGTGCTCTGCTTATCGAAATAGGCAAGCGTTATTGTGCTGTTTTCCTTGTTCATTTCGACAGGCGTAATAGGCGTAGGAATTTTCTGTATAACCGCAAGCCTGTGTTGTCTGTAATAATCGTTTGTGAAATTTATGCAGTCCTCAAGTGCACTGCCTCGCAGTCCTCTTGTGTTCCATGCTCCCATTATGCTCACCTCTTTTATAAGTATAGCATAATATAAACAAAAATCTCAACTATCCCGAACTATGCTATTTTACTGCTGTCCGTTCACATATTCGTTAAGCTCGCTTACGGTAACAAGCTTTACGCCAATCTTTTCTATCTCCGGCACAGCTCTTTTTATTGCCTCTGCCGTTGTAATGCCTCCGGCAGGCCCGACGTGTCCTATTGCCACAGCATAGCCGTTTTTCTTTGCAATCTCTGCCGAGGAAATTATGTTTTTCACTACCTGCTCCGTATTTCCGGGACAATCGATAAACATAGTCCTTTCAAGAAAGCTTACGCCTTTTTCTTCCGCAACGGCTTTGCCCGTTGATTTTCCTGTCGTAAGGCTGTCAATAAATACGGCGTTCTTTTCTGCAACAACGTCCATCACCGCCTCAAGCTTTTCCCTGTTTTCCATTATCGCCGAGCCCATATGGTTGTTCACTCCGACAGCAGTATTCACAGCCGCAAATGCGTCCTCCGTAACCTGTTTTATTTCGTCTGCCGTCATATCGGTAAATACTCCCTTTGTGCCTACCCAGCTCCGTTTGCCTGTTTTGGACTCCATCGGCAGATGTATTATAGCCTCCATTCCGGCATCAAAAACTTCTTTGCAGTTCTTTTCCGTACATTCCGAAAACGGCATTATCGCCGCTGTCAGCGGAATATCCAACGCAAGCATTTCCTTCGTGCCTTCTCCGTCGTAACCGAAATCATCAATTATTATCGCAAGATATGCCTCTTTCTCGGTCTGTGCATAGGACATGCTTATTGCAGTAAGCGAAACAACAATCGTAAATATGTATGTAAATATCTGCTTTCTCAATGCAGCCACCTTGAATATAATTATCAGTTAATTATATTTTGAATATATATCTATTATTCACATACAAAAGCCTCTGACCGAAATCAGAGGCTTTATCTTTTCATTATGTATTATATCAATGTATATCTGTGTACACCTTCGGAATCAATATCGCATTTAACAATTCCCTTTGCCTCAAGATAATCCAGATGTGCTATCGTTTCGCCAACGGCAAACCATCTCTGGCTGATAGGGAACTCTTCCCAGTTCTTGCCTCTCATCTGCCATTTCATGTATGCGGCAATTTCATAGGCTGTCGAATTGGGTATCATTTTTACTACTTTTTTCGTATCGGCAAGTCTTGCCTTATGGTGCTCAAGGAGCTGGTCTATTCTGTCATAAACATTCATACCCTTTGTGTTTCTGTGTGCGGGAAGGGCTGTGTCCATTTTAAACTTTCTTATCTTCTTTAAGCTGTTTATGTAATTATTGAGCGAATCCTTAACTCCGAACCATGCGGTTATATTCGGTGTTATATCAAAAAGCACATGATCACCGAGGAACATAAGATTTTTCTTCTCATAGTATAAACAGGTATTTCCCGGTGTATGTCCCGGAACATAAATACAGGTAAATTCATAATCACCTACCGTAAACTTATCTCCGTCATTGAGTGTTATTGCATCAAAGGGTCCTGCAACCTGAAAAGCTCTTGCCGGATTTTTTGTATGAAGCTCAATAAGCTTGTCTGCCGGAAAGCCATGATGAAGGAAGGCTTCGTCCGTATCCTCCCAATGTGTTCCGGTAACAGAGGTCATAAGATAATAATAATCCACCTTGCTCATATATATTTTCGCGTCCTTCGGCATTATTGTTGCCGCAAGTCCGACATGGTCAGAATGAAGATGTGTAAGATACAAAACAGCGGTATTTATATCCACATCGAGCTCCTTAAGGCCTTCCATAATCGCCTGTTCGCATTCCGGTCTGTTAAAGCCTGTATCTATTATAAGGTTTTCCTTTCCGCATTTAACAACAAAGCAGTTAAGATTTTGCAGCGGATTGTCCGGAAGCGGAACAAATATTTTATAAACATCGGGATTTGAATAAACCTTCTCGTACATCTTTATAACCTCCATTTTCGTAGCTCTGATGTTTTTATTTTATAAGTTTTATCAATAAAAGTCTACAAAAATATTTTCTTTGCACAAAATAAGGATTATACTCTATATATAAACAAATACGGGGTGATATAATGAAAAAACATGAAATATATCTTGCAGGAGGATGCTTCTGGGGACTCCAGAAATATATGGACAGCGAGGTAAAGGGCATTATAGAAACAGAAACAGGTTATGCCAACGGACACACCGAAACCGTAAAATATAACGACCTTCACCAAAACGAAACAGGCTATTGCGAAACGGTAAAGGTTGTATTTGACGAGGATATTATTTCTCTTTCAGAGCTTCTTAACGAATATTATTACACAATAGATCCAACCGCACTAAACAGACAGGGCGTTGATGTCGGAAAACAATACCGCACAGGCATATATTATACAGACGAGGCAGACAAGCCCGTAATCGAAGCTTCTCTTAAACAGCTTCAGACAAAATACGAGGCCGCTGTCGTTGTGGAATGTCTTCCACTCACAAAGTATATAACCGCAGAAGGCTATCATCAGAAATATCTCGACAAAAATCCTAAGGGCTACTGCCATATCAATTTCCAGCATATAAGAAACCTTAAGGCCGCCGTTGTTGATCCGTCATTATACAGCAAAAAGAGCCGTGAAGAGCTTGAGGCCTCTCTTACGCCTTTGCAGTATGCCGTTACACAGGAGCACGAAACCGAAATGCCTTTTGAAAACGAATATTGGAATAACTTTGAGAAGGGCATATATGTTGACGTAACAACAGGCGAACCGTTATTTTCATCGGCCGATAAATACGACGCAAAAACAGGCTTTCCGAGCTTTACAAAGCCTTTAGATCCCAATACGATAACCGAAATTGAGGACGTTTTTGATGAGGACTTAAATCTTGAGGCAATAAGCCGTGTAGGAAAGGCTCATTTAGGCCACATTTATAATGACGGCCCGGACGGCTCAAGAAGATACAGCATAAACAGTGCCGCACTTCTCTTTATTCCCGAAAGCGAATTAGAGGAAAAAGGCTACGGCTATCTCAAAAAATAATTTTCATACAGAGTCTTTGTTTTCGTCAAAGGCTCTGTTTTTTCTGTTATAATAAGCGCCTTTCCGTCCCAGACAATATCAAGTCTGTCCTTTATAATCTGCTTTATCCGATAGTCGTTTTCACACACAGCTATATATTTTTTGAGTATTTCATCTGCTTTTCGTCCATTCAGATTTTTATTTTTACAGCCGTTTTTATTCCTTTTGTTTTCGCATATATAGTCATAATCAACCTTGTTACTGCGTATTACCGCCATCATTTTTCCGCCGCACAGGCCGCAGCTTATAGCTCCCGAAGCATATGCAGCAGCCTTATGCACAGCTCTTTCCCTATGGGCTATGCGGTTATTTATTTCCGTCCAGATTTCTCCGTCCACAACCGGCTTATGTCTGCCGACTGCAATTATAATGTCATTGTTTTTGTTATAGGAAATAAATCCGTTTTCAGTATTATCGCCATACACCTTTATGTTTTTATCCTCAAAATATTTTCTTCCACAACAATCTGCCCGGCAATAAACGGGATTTTTCAATATATCCCTTACAGCTCCTTCCGAAAAGCATTTTCCCGACAGTGTGCTGTAATTCATTGCATTTAATTGCCTTGCCGTTTCGGCTGTGTTTCCGACATTGTAATAAATATCAAATACTGCTTTCGGAATAACCAGTTTTTCATTTTCGACAAGAAAATACGCATACCGCTTTCTGCCTTCCGCATCAATATATTCGGTCTTTTCGGAGCTGTAGCCTATCGGTGTTCTTCCGCCGAGCCATCTTCCGTTTTTTGCAAGCTCAAGCATGTTGTCCTTAACTCTTTCGCTTATGGTTTCTCTTTCAAGCTGCGAAAAAACGCTTGCCATATACATCATTGCCTTTCCCATAGGTCTTGATGTATCAAACTCCTCTTTTATACATACAAAAGAAACTCCGTTTCGGTTCATAAGCTCTATCAGTGCCGAAAAGTCGCTGACGCTTCGGCTTATCCTGTCCAGACGGTAACAGACAACATAGTCCACCTTATGTTCCTTTATATTCTCTATAAGCCGCATAAGCATAGGTCTGTATGTATTCTTTCCAGAAAAGCCTTCGTCCGCGTATATTCTTATTTCCGCCTGCGTATCAATTCTGCTGTAAATATACTCTCTGCAAAGCTGTATCTGAACCTCTATGGACTCGCTTTTTTCGTTAAGCACAGATTTTCTGCAATATATTCCGAAAATCATTTTATCGGCTCCGAAATGATATATAATATTAGTATAATTTTATTTCGGAGGTAACAGCATAATGCTTGAATCAGCAATCGCCACAGCCGCAAAGGCACACGAAGGCCAGACGGACAAGGCCGGAAAACCGTATATTCTTCACCCATTGAGAGTAATGCTGAACGTAAAGGGCGGCATACCGGAGCAATGTGCGGCTGTTCTGCATGACGTTATAGAGGATACGGATATTACAGCCGAGGCACTTCTTGAGCTCGGCTTTTCAAAGGAAGTGGTGGACGCCGTTGTTCTTCTCACAAGAAGCAAGGACGAGGATTACATGGAATATGTAAAAAGACTAAAAGCCAATCCCATTGCCAGAGCCGTAAAGCTTGCGGACCTGGCCGACAACATGGATATGTCAAGAATACCGAACCCGACAGAAAAGGACCTCGCCCGTCTTGAAAAATACAAGAAAGCAAAGTCCCTTCTTCTCGATTGATTATTATTTATTTCAATATAACAGGTATAAACTCCTGTTTCAGTCCGTCAACCAAACCGCAGTCGGTAATAACAACTCCCGGAAGTGCCGTAAGCGACATCATTGAACAGGACATCATTGAGGTTCTTTCATCACAAAGCTTGTAGAAAGCCTCTTTGTATCTGCTCTGTTCGTCCGCAGTCTCCTTACAGCCCTTATCTGACATAAGACCTGCGACAGGCAGCTTAAGACTGCCTGTTATTTTTCCGTTTTCGGCAGCGGCAAAACCGCCTCCGTTTTTCTCAAGCTCCTTCATAAGGCAGTATGCGTCATCGGGATTTTTGTATATCAGAACCATGTTGTGGCTGTCGTGTGAAACCGTTGTGGCTATTCCGCCCTTATACAATCCGAAATTCTGCATTACTCCGACTGTAGCATTCTTTTTACCATAACGATTTAAAGCACATACAAATACCAAATCTTCTCTTTCGCTTATATCTACTTTACCGTTAATAACAGGTAACTTTTGAACCTCAACCTTTCTCATTACGTTTCCGGCATCAAGCGGTATTATTACATTGACATTTTCAAAGCCGTCATTTTTATCAGACTTAAGCTCAAAACATTCTTTTCCGTCAACCCAGCCGACATTTACTGTGTTTTCAAAGCTTTCGTTTTCTTCGTTTTTATCACTGCCCTTATATATGCCGTTTTCTGCCATCAGTTTTCCATTTACAAAAACAGCCTTAGGTGTATTTCCGTCAAGCTTTTCCACAATCTGTATATCGGCAATATATCCCGGTGCTATTGCTCCAAGATCCTTAAAGCCGTATTCTCTTGCCGCATTGAGCGTTGCCATTCTTATTGCATCAACAGGCTCTATGCCTTCCTCAATAAGGCGTTTAACAATAAAGTTTATATGTCCCTTTTCAAGCAGATCTCCGGCATGAACATCGTCTGTGCATATAGACACAAAATCATGGTAAGGTATTTTCTTAAGTCCTTCCACAAGCATACTCAGATGATTCACCAATGAGCTTGACCTTATATCTATGTGCATTCCGAGGCTTAACTTTTCCTCAATCTCCTCTGCCGTTTCGGATTCGTGGTCGCTTTCTATTCCGCTTATTCTGTATGCCGCAAGCTTTCTTCCGCTCACAAAGGGAGCATGTCCCTGAAGGAACATATCTCTTTTTGCTCCTTCGGCAATTATCGAATGGATTTTTTCGGCATTGTTGTATACTCCGACAAAGTCCATAAGCTCTGCAACACCTATAACATTGTCCGTATCAAGGAGCTTTCCTGTTTCCTCCGCATTGAACTCCGCACCGGCACATTCCAAATAAGGAACAGCCGGAACACAGGACGGTGCAAGCACATACTGTCTTAAAGACGATTTTTCGGCATTGTCGAGCATAAATTTAACTCCGTCCATTCCGCATACATTGCCTATCTCATGCGGATCTGTGCATACCGTTGTTGTTCCGAGCGGAACTATTGCACGGCTTAGATTTTCCGGAATCATCATTGTACTTTCAACGTGCATATGCGTGTCTATAAAGCCCGGAATCAAATATCCTCCGTTTCCGTCATAAACTTCTTTGGCTGCAAGCTTGTTTTTCTCTCCGTTTTTCCTTATGTATACAATATATCCGTCAGTTATGTCTATTTCCGCATCATAAATAAGCCCTGTGAACACATTTACAAGCTTAACATTTTTTATTGTAAGGTCGCAACGCTCTCTTTCCATTGCGGAATCAATAAGCTTTTTAATATCTTTGTTTTCTTTTTTTCTCATAATTTTTCTCCATAATATCATTTATACATTTCCGCAAGCTTTTTAAATAACCGAAGTGCTCTCTTTACCTTTTCCTCCTGCACGCAATAAGCTATTCTGAAATGTCCCGGACAACCAAATATATCTCCGGGAACCAGCAGCAAATCAAGCTGTTTTGCTTTTTCACAAAAAGCATATGCATTATCCTCAAGTGATTTAGGGAACATATAAAATGTTCCTCCCGGCTCAACGCAGCTATATCCGTCTGCCATAAGCTCTTTGTATATAAGCTCTTTGTTTCTCTCGTATACAGCTAAATCACTTGTTTCATAAATACATTCCTTAACCGTAAGTTGCATAAGCGTTGCCGCTCCGTTTTGACCAATCGTTCTTGAAATCTGAGGACATATTTCAATTATTTTTTCTGCATTTTCCGCCTTTGGATTAACCGCAATATATCCTATTCTTTCTCCGGGAAGAGAAATTGATTTCGAAAACGAATAACACATAATCGAATTATCATAGTATTTTGAAACAAAAGGCGAGTCTGTGCCTTTAAATATTATTTCTCTGTAAGGTTCATCAGATATAAGATATATCGGATGTCCATATTCCTTCTGCTTCTGCTCAAGCACAGTCGCAAGCTTTTTGACTGTTTCAGTTGAATATACAACACCGGAGGGATTATTCGGCGTATTTATAAGTACTGCCGTAACATTGGCATTGAGAATATTTTCAAATTCATCAAAGTTTATCTGAAAGCTTTCTGTATCAGCCGGAACTATCTTAAGCTCAAGTCCTGCTCCCTGTGTATAAGGCTTATATTCCGAAAAGCATGGTGCAAACGTAATTATTTCGTCACCGGGATTTGTAACTGCTCTGAAAGCATGAGCAAGTGCTCCGGCGGCACCGATAGACATAAATATATTGGCTGCTGTATAATTCATACCAAATCTTCTGTTTAAGGATTCTGCAACCGCTTCTCTGACCTCTGCAATTCCCATAGACGGGCCATAGCCATGAACTGCAAGCGGTGTATTTTTGTCAAGTATTCTTTTTATTGTATTATTAACATTTTCAGGAGCCGGGACAGACGGATTTCCCAAACTGAAATCAAAAACATTTTCAGCTCCTATTTCTTTAGCTCTTTCTCTTCCGTAACCGGATATTTCAAATATGATATCCTTTTCTGCAAGCATTGCTGTATATTTTTCCGATAACATATTCTTTCAGCTCCATTCATTTAGTATTTAAACAGTTTATCACAAACAAACATCATATTCCATATTTATCCTGAATTTATTTGACATTTTATTGCATTAGCACTATAATGAATTAAAACATTAAATCGCAGTGAGGTTTGGCAATGAAAAATTATACTGTTTTTTGGCCTGATTATTCAATCGGCACAGATGTATACAATAAAATACCTGAAATATGTCTTCCGTTCGGTAAAAAAGCCGTTGTGATCGGCGGACATAAAGCAATGGCTGCAGCAAAGGGTAAACTTATTTCCGCTATAAAAAATTCCGGATTGGAAATACTGGATTTTGTCTGGTTTGGTGGCGAAGCAACCTATGAAAATGTAGATATGCTCAATTCAAATCCATCTGTAAACGAAGCCGATATGATATTTGCCGTAGGCGGAGGAAAGGCCGTTGACACCTGTAAAGCTCTTTGTGTTAAAATCGGAAAACCTTTTTTCACCTTTCCGACAATAGCAAGCAACTGTGCTGCGGCAACAACGCTTGCAATAATGTATAAGGCTGACGGTTCATTTTTAGAGTTTTATCATTTTGACCGTCCTGCCGAGCATGTATTTATAGACACAAAAATAATAGTCCACGCACCTATAAAATATCTTTGGGCAGGTATAGGTGATACATATGCAAAATATTACGAGGTTTCTGTTTCTGCAAGAGGTGCAAAGCTTCCGCATTATCAGGAAATGGGAGTTCATCTCAGCCGAATGTGTATGGAGCCTCTAATAGAATATGGAGAAGAAGCTTTAAATGACAATAAACAGCATATTATAACAGACGGCTTTGAACAGACGGTTTTAACCATAATAATAACAACAGGAATGGTTTCTCTTCTTGTTTCAAGAGATCACAGCATGGATTATAACGGCGGCGTCGCACATGCCGTTTTCTATGGCCTTACAATATATCCGGAGCTTGAAAAAAATCATATCCACGGAGAAGTTGTAGGCTTTGGAGTACTTTTTCTTCTTCTTATCGACGGTCAGCGGGAAGAATATGAGAAAATTGCCGCTTTTAACAAACGAATCGGTCTTCCAACCCATTTAAGTGACATCGGCATAACTCTTGAACAATTTGAAGCTGCCGCCGAGGGAATAACCAAAGACGAAGACCTTGAGCATTATCCATATAAGGTAACTGCCGAAATGTTAATCAATACTGCAAAGCTGCTTATATGAACACAAAAAATACTGCGGATTTTCTCTCCGCAGTATTTTTTATTTTTATCACTGTGCCTTAACCTTGAGCCAGAGCTGGCTGAGCTTCTGACGCATTGTTTCGTTGTCCTCAAATACTTCGTCCTTATCATATCCGTCTCTGGGAAGATATGCTGCATTTTCGGCATATTCGTTTTCGGCAATTTCGTTAAGAACCTCATCGTTTGTTGACGCATAGCCTACTGTGATTGAGTTATCGTATGATGCGTCATATGTGAGGATATAGTTAATAAATTCATGTGCAAGAAGAGGATTTTCAGCATTTGTAGGAATACACATAGAATCACACCAGATGTTTGTACCCTCTGAAGGCATAAAGAAATCCATATCTTCGTTTTCGTCAAGTATAACTGTTGCGTCACCGCTGTATACAACCGCAATGTCCTTTGTTCCGTTCATCATGTTGTCGATTACTTCGTCTGTAACATATGCGGGATTCATTGTGCTGTTAAGGTCGAGAAGCCACTGATACGCCTCTTCGATTTCAGCATCATCTGTTGTGTTCATTGAATATCCGAGTGCCTTGAGTGCAACCATGAATGAATCTCTTTCTGAGTCATACATATAAATGTCGCCGGCATAATCTGTATCTCTGAGTATTTCAAAGCCTTTTTCTTCGATAAGATCCTTAGGCACATTATTTTTGTTGTAAACAATACCTACCGAGCCCCAGAAATAAGGTACTGAATATGTGTTGTCGGGATCAAAGGCAAGGTTCTTTACACCGTCTGTAAGATTATCCATATTGGGAATAAGTGATTTATCAAGCTCCTGAAGTGAGCCTTCGCTTATAAGTCTCTGAATCATATAATCCGAAGGTACAATCACATCATAAGCATCTCCTGCCTGGAGCTTTGTGTACATCATTTCGTTTGAATCGAAATATTCAACGATTACATCAACGCCATATTCCTTTTCAAAATTAGATATAACATTTTCTCCGAGATATTCGCCCCAAGTAAAAAGCTTAAGCTTGTCTGAGCCGTACTTTTCAATAGGATCCTCTGTTGCTGTCTTTCCTCCGCCGGAACAGCCTGTCATTAAAAGCAGTGCGCTTAATGCAATGGGTAAAATCTTTTTCATCTTGTTCTTTTCTCCTTTTTCTGTTTGATTATAGGTATTACATTTACAATAATAAGAGCCACTGTAATAATAAATATTACCAGTGTTGAAAGTGCGTTAATCGAAGGATTAACACGTTTACTCATTGTATACACAAGTATTGATATGTTGCTTACTCCGTTTCCCGTTACGAAATATGAAATTATGAAATCGTCAAAGGACATAGTAAATGCTATCAGTGCTCCGGAAACTATACCGGGCATTATCTGCGGAACAATAACCTTTGTCAATGCCTGGAAAGGCGTTGCTCCCAAATCCATTGCCGCATCGGCAAGGTTTGCATCCAGTGACCTGAGCTTCGGCATTACCGAAAGCATTACATAAGGTATGCAGAACATTATGTGTGCCAAAAGCAGTGTAACAAAGCCTTTTTTTGCACCCAAAGCACTGAAAAACATAAGAAGGCCTATTGCCGTTACGATTTCCGGATTCATAATAGGAAGGTTATTTATCTGTTCAACCGTCTTTTTAAGTATCGGCTTTGACTTTGACAGACCTATTGACGTAATCGTTCCGACTATTGTTGATATTATTGTTGCAAGAACCGCAATAACTATCGTATAAACAATCGACTGCATCATTGTCCTGTCGCTAAACATCTTTTCGTACCATCTGAGTGAAAATCCGTCAAGATGTGTGAGTGAACGGGAGCTGTTGAACGAAAATATAATTATATACACAATAGGTGCATAGAAAAATATCATCATTAAGGCCATGAATATTTTTGAGCCTATCTTTTTCTTTTCCTTCATAATTATGCTCCTCCCTTCGCAGCCGCCGGATCAGTGTCCAGCTTTCTTGTTATATAGAGCGAAATCATAATTATGATTGCCATGATAAGCGATATTGCACTTCCGAAGCTCCAGTTTCCGGCTGTAAGGAACTGTGTTTCTATTACGTTTCCGATAAGCACATACTGACCGCCGCCGAGCAGCTTCGGTATAAAGAAGCTTGATACTGCCGGAAGAAAAACAAGCGTTATTCCGCTTATTACTCCGGGAAGACTCATCGGAAAGGTTATTCTCCAGAAGCACTGGTATTTGTTTGCTCCAAGATCGCTTGCCGCCTCGATATAGCTTTTGTCCATTTTTTCAAGCGAAGAATAAATCTGCAAAATCATAAACGGAACAAAGTTATAAACCATTCCGAGTATAACGGCAAAATTAGTATATATTATTTTTACCGTACCTATTCCGAAAAGACCGAGTATTGTGTTTACTATGCCGTTGTCCTGGAGTATTCCAAGCCACGCATAGGTACGCACAAGCATATTTATCCATGTAGGAAATGTTATCATAAGCACAAGCCATGTTCTGTGCTTTGGCTTTGCTCTCGATATTATATATGCCGTAGGGTAGCCTATTAGCAAACAGATTATTGTTGTCAGTATGGCAACATACAACGAGCGGTAAAGAACATCTATATATACCTTGTCGCTGAAAAATTTTGTAAAGTTCGATATTGTAAATCTGAAGGTAGTAACATCGTTGCCCTTTTCTATAAAGGCATACATTACTATCATAAGCATAGGTGCAAGAATCATTACGGCTATCCATGCCACATAAGGATATGCCATTCTTTTGAACTGATTCATTTTTCTTACTCCTTAACGGACATAACGTGTATGTCCTCCGGTGTAAACATAAGACCTACCTCGTCGCCTTCCTCGTATTTATCGGTTGTATCAACCTTATATTCATAACCTTCTGTGGCAAAGGTTACTGTATATTCACCGGCAACAATGTTATCGGGATCAAAGCTGTATTCAACCTTTGTTATTTCAACATTCGATCCGTCCTCAAGGCTCCATGCCGAAGCATTTGCCCATGTCTTAAGGTCTGTTTCAAGCGCAATGCTTTCCTTTATTTCGTCAACAGACTTGAATATATTAACGGCGTATATTTCCTCCTGATATTCGCTGTTTGTTACCTTGTTTTCATCAAGCACAATCATCTTTGCGGTTACGCTTGTTCCTGCCGATGTATAGAAGGTAACGGGATATGTTCCCTTTTCCGCCTTTATTTCGTATTCGATTTTACTTATTGATATATATTCATCTGTTTTGGGATCCCATGCCTGTGCAGAGGCTCTCGCAATGATGTCTGCCTCTGTAAGCTCCTCAACGTCGGCCGCATCAAGCACAAAGTCGTTGGCTGTCATCATCTCTCCGGCCTTTTCGTTTACAACCGGCTTTTCATCGAATACGTGCATTTTTACGGTGATTGTTGTACCTTTCTTTGTTTCGACAATAGTTTCGTAATGAACGCCCTTGAAAAGCACAGAACGCACAACGCCCTTGAGCTTTCCTTCATTCTTCTTTACAATGTCTATATCCTCAGGTCTTATAACAACCTGTACGGGCTCGTTTTCGTCAAAGCCGTAATCAACGCATTCAAACTTTTTGTCCTCAAACATTACTTCATAATCCTTAAGCATTACGGCATCAATGATATTGCTCTCGCCTATGAAGTTTGCAACAAATTCGTTTACAGGCTCGTTATAAATATCCGTCGGAGTTCCTATCTGCTGAATTTCGCCGTCCTTCATAACGACGATTTTATCGGACATTGTAAGTGCTTCTTCCTGGTCATGTGTTACATATATGAAGGTAATGCCGACCTCCTGCTGAATTTTCTTAAGCTCATGCTGCATTTCCTTTCTGAGCTTAAGGTCAAGTGCTCCGAGAGGCTCGTCCAGAAGAAGAACCTTAGGCTCGTTTACAAGTGCTCTCGCAATGGCAACTCGCTGCTGCTGGCCGCCGCTCATTTCGGTTACGCTTCTTTTTCCATAGGTTTCAAGACCTACGAGCTTGAGCATACGATTTACCTTCTGCTCGATAACGTCCTTAGGCTCTTTTTTTATTTTAAGACCGAAGGCGATATTGTCATATACATTCATGTTGGGAAAGAGCGCATATTTCTGGAATACAGTATTAAGCTCTCTTTTATACGGAGGCACATCGGATATTTCGACATCATCGAATATAACCTGTCCTTCGTTCTGCTTTAAAAAGCCTCCGAGTATACGAAGAAGTGTTGTCTTTCCACAGCCCGAAGGGCCGAGAAGCGTAACAAATTCATTTTCGTATATATCAAGGCTTACACCCTTAAGTACAATCTGTCCGTCAAAGTCCTTGACGATATTTTTAAACTGTATCAGCTTATGCATTATTGCCCTCCTAAAACAGTGGTGGTGTTGACACCCATATTATTTTTGCCGTTTTGGTCTTTTCATTTGTTATATAGTGAAAATCCTTTCCCGTCATATAGAAGGTTTCACCTTTTTTTATTACATACCGCTTATCTCCTGCAATAAGCACAGCCGTTCCGTCAACAACATAACCGAATTCTTCTCCGCCGTGAGGTCTGACGCTGAAGGACTTGCCTCCCTGCGGAATTTCGATAAGTATCGGCTCCATATCGTTTTTCTGTGTATTCGGAACAATCCAGTTTATTGTGTAGTCATCTCTTTCATCAACAAAGAAGTCCTTTTTCTGAAAAACCGTTTGCTCGTCCTTTTCCTCTTTGAAAAAGTCCGAAAGCGAGCTTCCAAGTGCTTCAAGTATATCCTCCAACGTAGAAATGGACGGCGAAGTAAGATTTCTTTCAAGCTGTGACAAAAATCCCTTTGTCAATTCGCTTCTGCTTGCAAGCTCTTCAAGCGTAAGACCGTTCTGAACACGGAGCTGTTTTATTTTGTGTCCAATATCCATCAATAACGCTCCTTTATAAATACTAAACAAAAGTATTACTATTTCTAAACCGAAATTAATTATAACTCATTCGTCCGAAATTTCAAGTATATTAAATAAAAAATTCGATTTATTAAACTTTTTATATATATAAACAAAAAGTTATGTGACTGTGTCACTGAAGTTGGATATTTTATCATATATAATTCAAACATAAATATTGAAAAAGCAATCAAACTATAATACAGTATCTATAAAAGGAGTGTGTTGATTATGTCAGCTATTAAAATAACAGCAGAAAATTACGAAAACGAAGTTTTAAATTCCGATAAACCCGTACTTCTCGATTTCTGGGCAGCATGGTGCGGTCCCTGTAAGATGGTTTCTCCGCTTGTTGATGAAATCGCTCTTGAAAACGCCGATATCAAGGTCGGAAAAATAAATGTTGATGAACAACCGGAGCTTGCGGCAAAATTCGGAGTAATGAGCATACCTACTCTCGTTGTAATGGAAAACGGAAAAGAAGTAAACCGCAGTATAGGAGCAATGCCGAAGGCAAGCATATTAAAGCTTGTTAAATAAGCCTTTTAAAATTATTTTTTATACACAGAAAGCCGGCTGTTACGTTTTAATGCGTAGCAGTCGGCTTTGTTTTATGTACTATTTACTTATTTCCTTCATCTTTTTTATATCGGTAATTTCTATCTTTCCTCTGGAAAGCTTAACTATGCCTTCCGACTGGAAATATTTCAGCATTCTTGTTACAACCTCTCTTGCACTGCCGAGATGATTTGCTATCTTCTCATGGGTTATATCAAGCACATTTCCGCCTTCGTTTGCACTTTCCTCAAGCAAAAATTCCGCAAGTCTTGAATCAAAGCTTTTGAACATAACATTGTCGATAAGCCACATTACTTCCGAAAGCAGTGACGCCATAAGCTTATTTGTATAGTTGGAAACAGGAACTGACTCCTCCATAAGCTGCTGGAAAACATCGGGCGGTATAACCCAATATTCCGTATCCTTTTCTGCCTCAAGGCTTACCTCAAACTGTATTCCCGAAAGCACACAGGATGCTGTAAGCAAATATATGTCTCTTTCAAACAGTCTGCAAAGAGTTATCTCTCTACCCGTTTCGCTAACTATAAAGGCTCTCAGCTGACCTGTTTCGACAATCACAAGACCTATGCACTTATTTATTTTACTGCTGAGCAGATTTCCTTTTTCAATTTTTCGTTTTGATGAGGTTCTTTCAAGCAGATTTTTCTGTTCATCTGTCAATTTGTTCCATATAGGGAGCATATCTTTTATTTCCATAAATTCACCTCCGCTTTATAGCAGTATAACATCAATACCGCATTTTTACAATGTGATGTAATCACAGTCGTTTTTTCAAAAAATCTGATATAATAAATAAAAACGCCATATTTACCCAAACTAATAAAAAATACACATAGGAAGTGATACCATGAAAAAATACAATATCGCAATAATCGGCGGCGGCCCTGCCGGCTACACTGCCGCATTATATTCCGCAAGAGCCGGATTATCCGTTGTTCTATTTGAGGAGCTTGCTCCCGGCGGACAGATGGCAACAACCTCCGCAATAGAAAACTATCCCGGCTTTGATGAAACCGTTGACGGCTTTGAGCTTGGGCAAAAAATGAAAAACGGTGCGGAAAAGGCCGGTGCCGAAAGCATATTTGAGGAGGTAACGGAGCTTGATTTATCCGCATTGCCTAAAACAATCAAAACAACTGAAGGCGAATATTCCGCAGATGCGGTAATAATTGCCGCCGGAGCTAATCCCAGAGAGCTGGGCATAGAACACGAAAAGGAGCTCAGAGGCCGAGGAGTTTCGTATTGTGCAACCTGCGACGGCATGATGTACCGCAACAAGACTGTTGCCGTAATCGGCGGCGGAAACACAGCAGCCGAAGATGCATTATACCTCTCCAAGCTTTGTAAAAAGGTCTATCTTATACACAGACGAAGCAGTCTGCGTGCCTCGGTTTCCTATCAGAAACAGCTTGAAATGGCTGAAAATGTGGAAATATTGTGGAACAGCGTCCCTTCGGAATTTATTTTCGACAACATAATAAAGGGAATTAAGCTTAAGGACACCGTATCAAAAAACGAATATTTGATAGACTGTGACGGAATATTTATCGCAATCGGCAGAACACCGAACACAGCTCTTGTAAAAGGCCAGCTTGAGCTTGATGAAAGCGGCTATATAATTTCGGACGAAACAACAAAAACAAATATCCCCGGAGTTTTCGCCGCCGGAGATATAAGAACAAAGCCCTTAAGACAGATTGTTACAGCCGCCTCTGACGGTGCGGTTGCAAGCAAATTTGCCGAAGAATATATTTCTGAATTAAATTAAATAATACGTTCAATCGAAAAGGCAAGCGTCAGTTTAAGCTTGTCTTTTTGCGTTAAATCGCATTCCAATATTTCTTTTATCTTTTTTATTTTATAATTGACGGTGTTTCTGTGGACAAAGGTCAGCTTTGCGACCTCTGCTATGCTCGATTCGTTGTCAAGATAACATCTTAAGGTTGACATATAATCGGTATTGTTTTCCTCGTCATAGGCTATAAGCCTTCCGAGGCATTCGTTATAATACTCTCTCAAGCTGCTTTTGTCATCAACTGCCATTAAAAGCTTATATATTCCCGTATCGGAATATCTCATATATTCACTGCCGAAGCTTTCCGCCAGCTTGATAACGTCGCAGACTCTTTTATATGCCTTGATAAGCAATGAGCTGTCCGTTTCATATGGTGCAACACCTATGTTTATATTCTCATGTGAAAAGCTTTCCTTTAATTTTTCGGCCTGTTTTTTCAGCTCTGTTTCAAAATCCGTCTGCTCCATTCCCTGACAGATAATGAGTATAAGCTTATCCATAGTGAATATGGCGTGTCTTTCCGTATATTTGTTTAGCTGTCTGCCTATGGAATACTTCGCCATACGCTCTATGCTTTCACGCTTATCGGTATTCGACGTTTTAAAGCTGATTGCCGCCATAAGATATTTTTCTCCGTCGGTAAAGCCGCTTTTTTCGAGCAACGGCTTATAGGTGGACTCCTGTTTGGGATTTTCAAGGGCATATATAAATATTTCCGACTTGCCCTTGCTCAGCTTTTCATCGGTTATTATATGGTGGCAGAATTCATAGGTTATATCAACAATTCTTGTTTCCCATGGAATTGTATACAAAGGCAGATTTACCTCATTGCAGTAATGTATAAGCTCATCGGGTATGTTTTTTACATACGGCCCGAGATTTATTACCAGTCCGCAGGCACCATGCTCATAAAGCCTGTGTGCAAAGTCAATCAGCCAGCCGGTGTCCTGATGTGCTATACCTGTCGTAAAAACCAGCTCATAGCCATGCAGAAATCTCGGAACCTCTCCGCCTTCTATATAATGAACCCATTGTACTATGTTGTCCGTTCCCTTTTCTCCGGCTATAAGCATCATTCCGTAATCATTTTCGGAATTTCTGCATAATTCTTCAAGCGTAAGTGCCATATAATCCACCTCTTGATACGAGTATATAAAACAAAACCCCCAAAATCAATATTTTCGAGGTTTTATGTCCTATTAAAATGTGAGCGAACCTATAAACAGCGGCTCTGCGGCTTGCTTCCGCAACTCGCACAAACTCAAGATTTTTAAGCTTTAATACTATCATTTCTTCAATAGTTAGTACAAACCTATTAATATTATCATGTTTAACAGTCTTGTCAATCTTAATTTTTATAACATTTCAACCTTTTGTTCATTTTCAGCTTTTGCTCTTGCTTCTTCATCTAATCCACTTAATGATTTTTGTTTAGCTAATTCTTTTTCAAATTTTTTCTGCTGTGTTGCTAACGCTTGGCTTACTCTTTTATCTCTTTCAGACTGAATAAGTTTTATTACTTTTTCCTGTGTAAATGTTTTATTTTCAGTTTACTGATTTTCTTCAGTACCCTGCATATTTACATTGTTTTCTTCCATCTTTAAAATCTCCTTTAGTTATAAAAATAAATTTATCCCTATTTTATTTAGTTATTGTTTAATGCCTAACCCCTTAAACGGCAATAAAAAAGAAACACATATCAAAAATAAGTGTTTCTCATCAATTAGAAATTTATATAATCTTTTCGCCTTTTTTCCATGCTTCTCTTGCTTGGTTTAAGCTCATTTCATTAGCTCCGCCTTCTAAATCCGGTTCGTCCATCTGTAACCCATCATCTTGCCAAAGACAAACGGGACACGTTTCAAAGGCGTTTGGGTGTTCAAATACAGTTTGCCCGCATACAGGACATATTCTACCTGTTTTCATTTTTTAGACCTTCTTTCTTTTTCCAATTGTCAAGTCACTATTTCTATCTATTCAATGTTTATCTAAATTATTTTATGTAAATCCTATTTTAAATTTATTAACACCAGTAGTACTTAATATATTATCATTATTATTTTGTGACTTCAATACTAATCCATCAGTAACATCTATTTCTTTAATGTTGCTATTGACATCACCAAATATTTCAATTAAATGATAAATTCTATCATAATAATTTATTGAAGCTGTTTTTAAGTTTTTCACCTTACATCTTCTAATGAACTCTACATATCCTTCTGCTATTGTTTTTTCATTGTTTTTTGCTTGAATTTTAATTTTTTGCATAAAAAAGACCTCCAAAACACTGTACTAACCTACTTAAAATTACATCAATTAGGTTAATACTGCTTTTGAGGTCAAAACCCCGAAAAATCAGCATTTTCGAGGTTTCATGTCCTATTAAAATGTGAGCGAACCTATAAGCCGGGTTCTGTCTTGAACAGTCATCTATCTTGGTCCGTCGTTGCCGACGGCATCATGCGGCCTCATCGAAACGGAACGGGCAGTTCATATGTTTCACTTGGGCCTTGCTTCAGGTGGGGTTTACATAGCCCATACAGTTGCCTGTATGTCGGTAAGCTCTTACCTTGCCTTTCCACCCTTACCTGCTTGAAAGCAGGCGGTTTATTTCTGTTGCACTATCCCTGGAGTCGCCTCCGCCGGCCGTTAACCGGCACCCTTGCCCTACGAAGCCCGGACTTTCCTTACCCTTGCAGGCACGACTGTCCGGCTCACTCACTGATTTATAGTATCACAAAAAAACAATTCATGCAACCTATTCTACATTTTCAATTAATCGGTCATCATTGAAATATAAAATTAACAAATCCGGACTTATTAAACATGGAATACGCTTCCGCCGACAAACTCTCTTATGAGTGAGTTATTCGGTATTGGATCTGCCGGTGCACTGAGGAAATATGCAAGGAATTTTATCAATCTTTTAGCCGTAATATATTCAGACATATCCTTTGTTACCTTATACAAAAGCGGCTCGGCATACTGCTTAAGTACGGAAATTTCATATATTGTGGCAGAGTTGAACATAACGTCCGCATTCTCCTGGAACGGGAATATGTTTCGTTCTTCTCCTCTTGCAACGTAAGGCCATGCGGAAATAGTTGCCGCCGCATCGTTTCCTCTCGAAAGATTATCTCTTACCATTCGTCTTAAAAGTCTGCTGTCACTTGTCGAAATAAATTTATGGTTATCCACATTGAGCTGTGTCATAGCACTTATGAATATTTTAAATTTATTTTCGGGTCTTATTCCCGGCGTAAGCTTATCGTTAAGACCATGTATGCCTTCGATAATCATTATTTCGTTTTCGGCAAGTCTTATAAAATTGCCCTTATATTCTCTTGTTCCCGTTATAAAGTTATAGCTCGGAAGCTCAACTGTTTCTCCGGCAATAAGTGCATTAATGTCCTTGTTAAACTGTGCAATATCAATACAGTTGATGTTCTCGTAATCTCTTTTGCCGTTTTCGTCAACGGGCGTATCCTCTCTGTTTATAAAATAATCGTCCATTGATATAACGTGCGGTTTAATTCCCAGAACCCTTAACTGTATTCCCAGTCTGTTTGCAAATGATGTTTTTCCCGATGACGAAGGGCCTGCTATAAGCACAAGCTTTACCTTAGATTTTCTGTGATAAATCATATCGGCGATAGAGGCTACCTTTTTCTCATGCAAAGCCTCGTTTATTCGTACCAAATCGCCAAAGCCGCCGTTTACAATAACGTCGTTGAGGTCGGCAACATTCTTAACCTCCATAAGACGGCTCCATCTCATCTGCTCCATAAATACATTTGTTATCTTCTCAAATTTTTCTACGGGATGGAGATGTTTTATATCGTGAATCGGCGGAACAATAAGAAGAAATCCGTTTTCATAAGGTTCAACATCAAAAAGCTCTACATAGCTTGTTGACGGAGCCATATATCCGTACAGATAATCATAATAATCCTCAATGCAGTATAAATTTACTATTGAGTCGTTTCTGTATTTATAAAGACGGATTTTGTCGTCAAGTCCGCATTCCTCTAATTTTTCAACGGCAGTATCATGTGGAAGCTTATAATGCTCTATTCTTATATCGGCATCAATAATTTCCTGCATACGTTTTCTAATTTTATCCGTAAGTTCCTGTGTTACCTCTACCTTACCCTTGTGTATCTCGCAATAGAAGTTTTTCTTAATTGAGTTTTCAATAACTATTTCCGTATCTTTTCCGAGAACATCTCTTACGGCCTTAAGCATTACCATACATACGGTTCTCATGTAAATGCTCCTGCCTTCGCCGTCGGTAATGTCCAGAAATGTTATATTCTCTCCTTCGAAAACCTCATGTGTAAGCTCACGAAGCGAATTTCCTGATTTTGCCGCAATTATTTTGGACTCAAATTTATCATTATATTTACCGCATAATTCTCCGTAGGTTGTACCTTCAGGAACAGATAGTCTGTCACCCATCACTGTAACATTAATCAAAATAAATCACCCTTTCGTCAGATATGTACAAAGGTCTGTCCGTTTATTTCAGATTCGATTACTTCAACATCATCAATTTCCCTGTTTTCAAGCCTTTCACGAATATACTCGGCAACAACAGGCACTACAATATTTTCTGTTGCATAATGTGTTGCGTCGATTACCGCAATGTTTTCATCTATTGCTAGCATAGCCTCATGGTATTTTACATCGGCTGTAACAAAAACATCACATTTTGCCTTAAGTGCGTCATCTAAAAATTCAAAGCCGGCACCGGTGCAAAGTGCAACCTTTTTAACCTTTTTGCTCAAATTTCCGATCGTTCTTACTGCGTCAAGACCAAGCTCCTCTTTAACCTTAACGGCAAACAGACCGAAGGTTGTATCGGATTCAAGCATACCTATTCTGCCTATGCCGAGGCCTTCCGGAGTATGCGGTGCAAGCACCTTTATTTCCTTTAAACCGAGTATTTTTGCAAGCACATCGTTAGTGCCGCCGTTTGCGGTATCAAGGTTTGTATGTGCCGCAAACATATTTATGTCATTCTTTATAAGCTTTATTATTTTTCTTCCGTCCGGATTGTTGTAATTTATTCTTTTAATGCCATGGAATATAAGCGGATGATGTGTAACTATCATATCTGCTTTTTTCTCAATAGCTTCGTCTATTACCTTTTCAGTTGCGTCCAAAGCAACAAGTATTCTGGAAACCTCCGCATTTGGATTTCCCACATTCAAGCCCGGATTGTCCCAGCTCTCCGCAAGCTTTGACGGAGCAAAATCCTCCATCATCCACATTACATCTCTGCATTTTACAGGCATTCCAGCACCTCCTGACAAATTTTCTGATAATCCTTTATTTCCGCAAGTCTTTTAGCCGAATTATCCGTATTGCTTATTTCAAGCTTTTCGGCTATTTTTTCGTTTTTATTCATAATTCCCTTTATATATTTTTTAAGGACATTGTTTTTCTTATCAATATTAATTTTTCCAAATAAATAATCCTTATCGGAAGTATATTTTTCCTTTCCGTGAACGGCCCTTATTACATTATAGTATATACCGTCCTCAAAAAGCATAGTTTCGTCCTCTATTTTAAAACCTATGCTGTGTATATATTTTCTTACGGCAGGAACATCGCTCTGAGGCTGAAGAATAAGCTCTCTGAAGGAATCCGTCTTATCGGGAAATTTTCTCAGAATTTCTATCATGAGCATTCCGCCCATGCCTGCAATAACAACGCCGTCGGTTTCTCCTTCCTTTATCGGCGTAAGTCCGTCACCGAGTCTTGTTTCTATAACATTTCCGAGATGATATAAATTTATGTTGCTTTCCGCTCTCTTTATGGGATCACGGTTTATGTCACAGGCAATTGCCCTGTTTATTACGCCTTCCTTATAAAGATAAATCGGCACATATCCATGGTCTGTTCCTATGTCCGCTATCGATCTGCTTTCCTTTACAAATGAGGCTACCGTTTTAAGTCTTTCAGAAATTTCCATATAGTTTTCTTCCCCTTAAAAAGGCTGTCCCAAATAAGGACAGCCTCATGTTATTAAATTTACTCAAGATAATCCTTAAGCTTTTTGCTTCTGCTCGGATGTCTGAGCTTTCTGAGCGCCTTCGCCTCTATCTGTCTAATTCTTTCTCGGGTTACATTGAACTCTTTTCCTACTTCCTCCAAAGTTCTTGCACGACCGTCCTCAAGTCCGAATCGAAGCGTAAGCACCTTCTTTTCTCTGTCTGTAAGTGTATCGAGCACTTCCATAAGCTGCTCCTTAAGGAGTGTAAATGCCGCCGCATCAGCCGGTGCCGGAATATCGTCATCCGGTATGAAATCTCCGAGATGGCTGTCCTCCTCCTCACCGATAGGTGTTTCAAGAGAAACAGGCTCCTGCGCAATCTTCATGATTTCTCTTACCTTGTCAACAGGCATTTCCATTTCCTTTGCAAGCTCTTCTGCGGTCGGTTCACGTCCCAATTCCTGAACAAGCTGTCTTGAAATACGGATAAGCTTGTTTATTGTTTCAACCATATGAACAGGTATACGGATTGTTCTTGCCTGGTCTGCTATTGAACGTGTTATTGCCTGGCGAATCCACCATGTTGCATATGTTGAGAACTTATAACCCTTACGGTAATCAAATTTTTCAACAGCCTTTATAAGACCGAGATTTCCTTCCTGTATAAGGTCAAGGAAAAGCATTCCTCGGCCGACATATCTCTTTGCAATACTTACAACAAGACGAAGGTTTGCTTCCGCAAGCTTCTTTTTCGCCTGCTCATCGCCTTCCTCCATTCTTTTGGCAAGCTCTGTTTCCTCTTCCGCACTTAAAAGCGGAACCTTGCCTATTTCCTTAAGATACATTCTTACCGGGTCATCTATGTTTATGCCTTCGGGAAGAGAAAGGTCAATGTCCTTTTCTACCTCTTCCTCGGCATCTATATTGCCCATAATATCAATTCCCTGGCCTTCAAGGAATTCATATACCTTATCCATCTGTTCTGTGTCAAGATCAATATCGCTTAAGAAGTCCATTATTTCTTTATATTCAAGAACTCCTTTGCGGCTTTTTCCCATTGCTACAAGCTCTCTAAGCCTTGTAAGTAATACGTTTTCATCTCCGGATTTCAATTTCAATCCTTCCTTCCTATGATACTTATGTCAATTTTATTTTTCCAAACCTTCCGAAACAATTATATTAAGCTCGTCCAGCTTCTTTTTCTCTTTTGCAAGCTGCATAATATCTTCAACGGTCTGTGCCTCTGCAAGAAGCCTGTCCGTGTAATTTTTTTTAATCAGTCTTACGTTTTCGGTTATTGCCTTTTCTGTTTTTGTCATATCCTCAAAATCGGGCTTGACCGCAAAGACCGCCGCCGCTGTATTCTGATCCTCAAGGCTTTCAAAACAGCTTACCATATCAGCCGGCTCTCTCTTAACCTTTTTTTCATAATCGGAATATATATTTTCGGCAAGTACCTTATACACCTCTCCATCAAACTCGTAAGGCTTAAGCACAGAAAAAACCGATTTCATTATTTTTTCATTATAGACACACAAACACAGCACTGTCTTTTGTGCCTCTACTATTCCCTTAGGCCGCATATCTCTGCTGCTTTCAGTATATACTCTCCGTCGCTTGCGTTCCGCTTCTTTCATAAATTCACCTTCGGCCGCATCACGCATTTTTGAAATTCTGCCCTTGAGAGCAGCCTCATCTATTCCGCATACTGCGGCAGTTTCCTTTGCATAAACATCTCTTTCGATGTCATTGGAAACCTCTGAAAGTATCTTTGCCGCCTCTTCGGCAAATCTCACCTTGTGGTCGGCATTGTCCATGTTATAATTTTTCTTTGCACAGTTGATTTTAAAGGTAATGTAATTTACCGCATCAACCAACAGCCTGCCGAATGCCTCGGAACCGAATTTTTTTATAAACTCGTCGGCGTCCTTTGCGTCGGTCACCTGTGCAACCATCACATCAAAGCCGTTTCCGACAAGCACCGGAATCGCTCTCAATGCCGCCATCTGTCCGGCATTGTCGCTGTCATAAAGAAGTATGACTCTGTCCGCAAGCCTTCTTAATGTTCTTGCGTGTTCGGTATTGAACGCCGTTCCCAGTCCGGCAACGACATTTTCAAAGCCAGCCTGATATATACTTATCATGTCCATATATCCTTCAACAAGGATTATTTCCTTTTTTCTGGCTTTTTTTGCGAAATTCATTCCATAAAGTGTGTGGCTTTTGCTGAATACCGCTGTTTCCGGTGAATTAAGATATTTCGGCTCGCCTTTGTCTATAACTCTTCCGCCAAAGCCGACAACCCTTCCCTGCATATCGAATATAGGAAACATAAGACGGTTGAAAAACCTGTCGTATACTCCGTTGCCGTTTTTGTCCTCCATAACAAGTCCGCTTTTAAGCATTGTGTCTGTTTCAAAGCCCTTTGACCGCAGATAGCTGTATAAATGGTTTCTTCCCGAAGGAGCATATCCGATACCAAACTTTTTTTGTATTTCCGGCTTAACCTGTCTGCCTGTAAGATACTGCATTGCCTTTTCGCCGTTCTGGCTGTGCAGAACCGCATAATAATATCTTCCGGCAAGCTTATTCATTTCGTATATCTGCTGTTTAAGCCGTTCTGCCTGTCTGGCCTCTTCGGAATACTCCGGTTCGGGCAATGTTATATGTGCTCTGTCCGCAAGTCTTTTGACTGCCTCAACAAAATCGCAGTTTTCCATCCGCATTATAAAGCTGTATACATTTCCGCTTTCGCCACAGCCGAAGCAGTAATAAAACTGTTTATCCGCACTCACCGAAAATGACGGAGTAGATTCATTATGGAACGGACACAGTCCAAAGTATGAGCTGCCTCTCTGCTTAAGTGCAACATATTCCGATACCACGCTGACTATATCATTTTGAATACGAATTTCATCTATCAGTTCCTGAGGATAAAACATTTTTACAACCTCCTGCCCTGATATTATATATTCGACACACCCGGTCAAAATCCTTTATGTTTTATCAACTTTGTATACATTTCCTAATACAAAGTCCTCTGAAAGCCTTTAATTATCATATTAAACATAAGTTTATACTACCGGTTAATTTTATATTGCTGTCATTGATAATTTTTATTCATAATTAACATATAAATATATCAATAAATACTCCATGAGCTTGGAATAAACAGCTTTTTATAAAGCGTTATGGCATATCTGTCAGTCATGCACGCAACATAATCACATGCAACTCTCTCCTTATCTTCGCCGTTTTCCATAAGCTTTTTAAATTCGCCGTCCATTTTCTCCGGATTATCTCTGAAATAATCGAATAAATTTGTTATAAGTCCGTGAACCTTTTTCTTTTCGCTTACAGCATGATCGCTCAGATATACATTTTCAAACATAAACTGTCTTAAGCCACCGAGCGTTTCCTTCATGCCTTCGCTCATTTTTATATCTCTTATGCCTTCGCTGTTTTCTATTGTATCTCTTATCATTGAGTTAATTCTGGAGCTTGAGCTGTTTCCGAGAACGTCCTTGAATTCCTTCGGTATATCGTCAAGTATTCCGGCTCTTATGGCGTCATCAATATCGTGGTTCGTATAGGCTATTTTGTCGGAAAGCCTTACGACCATCCCTTCCATTGTGGACGGCTTTGTGCTTGTTCTGTGGTTAAGTATTCCGTCACGAACCTCCCATGTAAGGTTTAATCCGTTTCCGTCTTTTTCGATAGTGTCCACAACTCTCAGGCTTTGCTTGTTGTGTTCAAAGCCGCCGGTGCATATTTCATTCAAAGCTGATTCTCCGGCATGACCGAACGGTGTATGTCCCAAATCGTGGCCTAATGCAATAGCCTCGGTCAAGTCCTCATTTAACGACAACGCTCTCGCTATGCTCCTTGCTATCTGTGCCACCTCAAGCGTATGGGTAAGTCTGGTTCTGTAATGATCTCCTTCGGGCGAAATAAAGACCTGTGTTTTATGCTTCATTCTTCTGAAGGCTTTGCAGTGTATTATTCTGTCCCTGTCCCGTTGAAAATCGGTTCTTATGTCGCATTTCTTTTCCGGACGGATACGTCCCTTTGTATTAACACTTTTCATAGCAAAAGGGCCGAGAATTTTCTCCTCAATCTCCTCCTGCTTTTCCCGAAGCTCCATATTACAGCACCTCCCTTATGGTATGTATAAATAACATATTATCCTTATATATTATAAATACTCCAAAATATTCCGTTTTCCTTCTTTATTTTCAAAAAATATTTTAAATAAAAAATGTGTCATAAAGCATTTTCGCTTCAGACACATATAAATCATAATCAGATTTCAACAATTACTCTGCATGGCAGGCCTGACATTTCCGCATAATTCATCGGATATGTATTTATTATAAACTCGGATTTTATTCCGGCTAACTCTTTGAGGTTGCAGAGATTTTCAACAACAAACACATTGTTGTCTGCACAGTACTGATCCTTTGGCGTATGCTCTTTTCCTCGTCTTATGCCGGCACAATCAATACCTATTATAGAAATTTTTCTTTTGATTAACTCTTCTATCAAGGCCTCGGAAAGCCGCGGATGATTATGGAAATACTCCGTACTGTCGTAACCGGCTGTTTCTATAAAGCCTGTATAAAAAGCAACAAAGCTATTTTCCTTAACTCTGTCTATATCTATGTCGCTTGTTTCTATATCTCTGTCTTTAATATTGCTTACATCAAATACAACTCCATTACGTTTTGTATACTCCAACGGAAAAATTTTATTCATTACATCAAAATGCGTTCCGAGATGGCCTACAAGCGCCTTCTTTTCGTTCCCCTGTGCATCTTTTACCATTTTCGGTGTAATTTTTAAAGTAATATCAATCAACATTCTGTTTTTCTCCTAGTTCATTAATTTTTTTCTCAAGATATTTATTAAAATCAATCATAAATTTTTCTATTTCCGTTAAATATTCTTTATCGTAGTTTTCGAGAAATTCATTATCCCTTTCAAGCCATAAATTATGTCTGCATTTATGCTCCTCAAATAGCCTTTTTCCTTTTTCGCTCAGACTGAAATATATTTTTTGATTATTATCTGGCAGCATATAGCTCTCAATCAATCCATCGTTTTGCAGCTTTTTTGCTATTTTGCTTATTGCTCCTCTGGTCATATGCATATGTTCCGAAATGCCCGTTACATTAGGTTCTTTTATATTTCCGATGGCATCTATTGTGTGTATCTCAGAATAATTATAACCATGCAGCCTTTCTGACTCTGTCAATTTTGACAGTACCTCCTGTTTTTCCATATATTTTGCAAATAAATTCAATAGCTCACTATTCATAATAATATCTCCATAAAATATTGTTTCTTCGGAAACAAGTATAGTTCAATCTTGTTTCTTTGTCAACAAGATTTGTTAAAAAAGAACGCCGATATAAAATTTTATAATAATCGGCGTTCTCGTTAATGCTATAAATTATTTTTCTTCGTCATCAAAATCTGCAAATTCGTCAATTATAGGAATTTTATTTCCGCAGGCAGGACATGTAAGCTCTGTTTCGTTTTCGAAAACATCTTCGTCAACCTCAAGCTCCTGACCGCAGTTAGGGCAGATAAATGCGTAGCTGTATTCTGCTTCTTCCTCAGCCTCGTTTTCATCATCAAAGTCATCGTCTAATTCGTCAAACTCATCATCATCAATTTCTTCGTCAAGTATTTCGGCAAACATAGCCATGTCGTCTGCCATATCATCAAGAATATCAAGAATACCCTTGAGTATAACGCCTTCCTTTGACTCCTCCGCAATGCCTAAGCCTTCGCATAATCCCCTTAAATATGCGATTTTTTTGATAGTATTTGTCATAATAACTACCTCCCTAATATTTACTTAATATTCTTACCCTTATAAAAAACAAGGGGATACAAAATGTATCCCCATTAAATCTCCGAAATTACTGTTTAGATCTTCCGAGATATTCGCCTGTTCTTGTATCAATCTTGATAACTTCATCTGTTTCGATGAATAAAGGAACAGCTACCTGCGCACCTGTTTCAACAATAGCGGGCTTTGTTGCACCTGTTGCTGTGTTGCCCTTGAAACCGGGTTCTGTTTCTGTAACCTTAAGGTCAACAAAAAGAGGAGGCTCAAGGCCGAAGATTTTGCCTTTGTAAGACATAGTCTTAACGATCATTTCCTCTTTAACAAACTTCATCTCGTCTGCAACCTCATCATGAGGAAGTGAGAACTGATCAAATGTTTCGGGATCCATGAAGTTGTATGCTTCGCCGTCATCATAAAGATACTGTGCGTCTTTTCTTTCAACGAAAGCTGTTTCAAATTTAGCTGTAGGGTTGAAAGATTCTTCTCTGATACCACCATTTATAATTCTCTTATATTTTGTTCTGACAAAAGCAGCTCCCTTACCGGGCTTAACATGCTGGAATTCGATAACCTGGCATAACTCACCGTCATATTCGAATGTTACACCATTTCTGAAATCACTTGCTGAAATTGTTGCCATTCTATATATCCTCCTTAAAACTCAATTAAATATAGTATATTAAATAATATAAACTTTTTCAACATATTTTTTAAATAATAGCTAATTTTATTCAATTTAGTCAAGACTGCATGCTAACAGCCTCAAGTGCAAGTAAGTATCCCTTCCAGCCGAAGCCGCATATCTGTCCGACGCATACGGGAACCGTCACTGATGTATGTCTGAATTCTTCTCTTTTATGAATATTCGACATATGTATCTCCACAACCGGCATATCAACCGATGCAAGTGCATCTCTTATCGCATAGCTGTAATGTGTGTATGCACCGGGATTGATAACAATTCCGTCCTTGTTTCCATAGCATTCCTGAATTTTGTCGATTATTGCACCTTCATGGTTAGACTGGAATATCTCAACATCAAGTTCAAGCTCTTCTGCTTTTTTCTTTATTTCGGCATTGATACCGTCATAGTTAAGCGTTCCGTATACGCCTGTTTCCCTTATTCCGGTAAAATTTATATTAGGCCCATGTATAACGCAGATTTTTTTCATAATATACTATCTCCTTCAACGACACTCATTATTCTTTCGACCGCTTCCTTTGCATTCAAGCCCGAAACATCAAAGGTAATATCGTTTCTGCTTTCATAAAGCGGCTTTCTTTCTTCCATAAGCTCTTTTATTTTTGCAAGCTTATCCTCGCATTGCAAAAGCGGTCTTGTTGTATCGTTTTTTATATTTCTATAAACATGCTCCGGTGTTGCCTTTATATATAAAACAATTCCGTTTTCCTTAAGCAGCTCCATGTTTTTATCATTCTTTATAACTCCGCCGCCGGTTGCTATAACACAGTTTTTTGCTTTGGAAAGCTCTTCGCATATTTTGCTTTCCATTTTTCTGAATTCCGCCTCACCGTATTTGCTGAAAATCTCGGTTATTTTCATTCCGGCTTTTGTTTCTATCTCAATGTCCATATCGACAAATCTGTAATCAAGCTTTGCTGCAAGCTTTCTGCCTATTGTCGTTTTTCCGCTTCCCATAAAGCCGATAAGCACTATATTTCTTCCGTCCATCTTTTACCTCCCGCAGTAAAAATCGGTAAGCTGATTTTTAAGCTTAACAGCAAGCTCCTTATCCACCTTTATATCGTTCCATATTTCAAATGAAGCAAGTCCCTGATAAAACAGCATATCAAAGCCGTTTACGGCAACGGCTCCATGTGCCGAGGCATCCTTCATAAGTTTAGTTTCCCATGGTGTATATATGATGTCCACAACGATTTTTACATTGTTAAAAAACTCCGCATTCTTAACCGGTGTGCCGTCAACATCATTGCCCATGCCGACAGAGGTTGTCTGCACAAATATTTCCGGATTTTCAATGCTCATTATTTCATCATAACCGAGCACTTCTGTTTCAATCGAATAGTATGCTCTTACTCTTTCGGCAAGCTTTTCGGCCTTTTCCTTTGTTCTGTTGAGTATAACAAGCTTAGCCGCCTTTTCCTCTCCGGCAAGCATAGCCGCAGAGTTTGCAGCTCCTCCCGCTCCGGCAAGCACAACAGTTTTTCCGCTTATGTCAATATTTCTTTCCTCAAAGCATTTTTTCAGACCGATTATATCGGTATTATATCCCTTATATCCGTTTTCCGTAAGCTTAAGCGTATTCACCGAGCCTATTCTTTCTGCAACGGGATCAATATCGCACAATGCCTCCATAACCTCTATCTTGTGAGGAACGGTAACATTAAAGCCCTTTATTCCAAGCTCCTTTCCACCCTTTACGGCAGTTGCGACAGCACCCTTTTCAACCTTAAAGGGAACATATACGCTGTTCATGCCTAAGGCTCTGGCTATCGTATTTTGAAGTATAGGAGAAAAGGATTTTTCGACAGGATTTCCGATTATGCCGAAAACCTGTGTTTTTCCGTTTGTAAAATCTATGCAGTTCATTTTTTGCCTCTCTTTTTGAAATAAATTGACATAACAAGCTTTTCAAGCGGACGCTTTACTTTTGTTATAAGCTGGTCACGCTCGCATATGGGTGCTGTCATTATTGAAAGCAGACCTGCGTTATGTCCGCACCACATATCGGTGAATACCTGGTCACCGACCATTGCTGTGCTTCTGCTGTCTGTTCCCATTTCGTCCATTGCCTCACGAAGCTTTTTCACTCCGGGCTTTCCTGCCTCCCAATAGGCATATGCGCCTATCTTTTTGTTAAACAGCTTTATTCTCTGCTCCTTGTTGTTTGAAAGAAGACATATTTTAAAGCCTTCGTTCTTAAGTTTGTCAAGCACCGCAAGAGCATCATCATCTGGCTCGGCAACATCATATGGCGATATTGTATTGTCTATATCAAAAACAAGCGCCTTAATGCCTCTCTTTTTAAGCTCCTCAATCGGCATCTCCGCTATAGATTTAATGTATATATCGGGAAATAATTTCTCTAACATTTCGTTTCCTCAAAATCAATGTAATCTTTTTTCTGTAATCTTGTCGGCAACATAAAGACCGTTTGCGGCCGCCTGTGAAAGCGAACGTGTAAAGCCTGCACCGTCACCGATAGCATAGATGTCCTTACAACCTTTTATCTCGAAGTCATCTGTTTCCGGTCTTGCCGAATAGTATTTGCACTCTATACCGTAAAGCAATGTATCATAGTTTGCTGTACCGGGTGCAATTTTATCAAGTGCATGAAGTGTTTCGATAATATTGTCAAGCTGTCTTTTCGGCATACATAAGCTTAAGTCGCCGGGAACAGCCTTCATAGTAGGTCTTGTTGTTGACTGTGCAAGACGTTTTTCCTCTGTTCTTCTGCCGTTTTCAAGGTCACCAAGACGCTGTACAAGAACGCCGCCGCCGGAAATAAGGTTTGCAAGGCTTGCAACGTATCTTGCGTATGCAATAGGATCCTTAAACGGCTCTGTGAATCTTATTGTTGAAAGAAGTGCAAAGTTTGAATTCTGTGTCTTTCTTGACGCATCTCTGTATGAATGTCCGTTTACTGTAAGCACGCCGTCTGTGTTTTCTGTTACTACGCCGCCTCTTTCGTTAAAGCAGAACATTCTTGTTGTATCGCCGTACTGCTTGCTTCTGTACCAGATTTTAGGCTCATATATTTTCTTTGAGAAGTTATCCCAGATAATAGCCGGCATTTCAACACGCACACCGATGTCAACCTGATTGTTTTTGAGCTTAATATCATGCTCCGAACACCATTTTGCGAAGAATCTGCTGCCAAAACGTCCAACGGCAAATATGATATATTTTGCTTCTGTGTGGAATTCTTCACCGTTATGCACCATTGTAAGCACTCTTGTGTCCTTATCAACACCTGTAACCTCTGTATCGGTTATTATGTCGCATCTTGTTCCGAGGTCATCAATGAGCTTTTTCATTGTTTCGAAATTGCTGTCTGTTCCGAGGTGCTTAAGCTGTGCCTGTGCCATATGAAGGTCGTATTTAAGACATTCAAGCTTAAGCTCATTATTCGGCATAAAGCGTTCCGTTGTAGCGCCGAATTTAACCAGAATATCGTCAGCCTGTTCAATATAGTCTATTACCGTTTCGGGTTCAAGAAATTCAGTAAGCCAGCCGCCGTATTCTGTGGAAATTACATATTTACCGTCGGAAAATGCGCCTGCTCCTGCCATGCCTTCCATTATTGCACAAGTTGCACATTTAACGCAGTGGTCTGTCTTTTTTGTAAGCATCGGACAGATACGTTTGCGGATTTCATGGCCTCTTTCGATAACCATAACGGATAATTCGGGATTTTTGTCCAACAGTCTGTATGCTGTCATTATGCCACCGATTCCGCCGCCGATAATAGCTACATCTACACTCTTTTTAACATTCATGTTCATTTTCCTCCGTTTCAAAAACCGTAAAAACCTTGGGGTTTTGCCCCAACCCCCATGAACCTTTAAAAAGGTTCAACCTAAATTTTTATGAAAATCATTTAAAAAATGATTTTCGAATAATATTATTAAATCTAAAAATCTGTATCCATTTGAACCAAACGACATCTTAAAAACGATTGACAAATACCTACCCAACACAAGAAAAAGGCGGGACTTTTAAAGCCTCACCTGTGTAATTCTCTTATATTTTTGTATATACACACCATATCAATACCAAATGAATGACTATCCCAATGGCATATATAACATGAAAGTACCACTTTTTTGTTTTATGGTGAAACAGCTTCATTCCGAGAAAACCGCCGATTCCGCCGCCTAACAGCGCACATATAAAAAGGGTTGCCTCTTTTATTCTCCATTCGTTTCTTCTGGCTCTGACCTTATCAACAGCCATAAGTACAAACAGAACTATGTTTATTGCAATATAATAACAAATCAGCAATTTTATCGTTGTCGGCATTAAACCATATTCCTCCAGTCGAGATCGCCTCTGTCAAGTGCAAGCAGAAGTATTTCCGCTGTTGCAAGGTTGCTGGCAAGCGGAATGTTATGCACGTCGCAGAGTCTGAGAATACTGTTGATGTCCGGTTCATAGCTCTTAGGTGCAACGGGATCTCTGAGGAATATAACAAGGTCAATGTCGTTGTTTGCAACCTGTGCGCCAAGCTGCTGTTCACCGCCGAGATGTCCGGCAAGATATTTATGGACGCTGAGGTTTGCGGTTTCCTCAACAAGTCTGCCGGTTCCGCCTGTTGCGAAAAGATTATGCTTAATCAATATATGTCTGTACGCAATGCACAGATTTTCCATTAATTTTTTCTTATTATCATGTGCTATCAATGCTATATTCATAAATATTCCCCCTCAAAAAGCGTCCTTGAGTTCCGTAATTTTATATTTAAAACAAGACCGATTGCCGCCATGTTTGTCCAAAGCGAGCTGCCTCCGGAGCTTACAAACGGAAGTGACATACCTGTATTCGGCATTATTCCCGTTGCAACACCGACATTAACGAATGTCTGGAAGGCAAGCATTCCGGCAACGCCTACAGCAATAAGTCTTTCTCGCATACTGTCCGTATCCATTGCCGCCATAATACATCTGATAATTATAAAGAACATAAGTACAAGAACACCTACACAGCCGACAAAACCGAATTCCTCACCGATAACCGAGAAGATGAAATCGTTCTGCGGTTCCGGAAGATAGCTGAGCTGGTTAAGTGTGCCTTGATAAAGTCCTTTTCCTTTAAGCTGTCCGCTGCTTATCGCACTTATTGATTTCATTGTCTGATAATATGTGTCCGATCCGGGATCCTGAACAACAAGGTCCCTTACTCTTGTAATCATATAATCTTTAAGTATATGATTTATCAATATGGGATTTTCTCTCGTACAGTCCCATACAACAAAAACAACAACAGGAACAACTATTATCAATACTTTAAATATAAATCTGTAATCCAGCTCGGAAACAAACATCTGGATACAGAATATTACCATAATTACTATACTTGCGGACAATGCCGGCTGAACAAATACCATAAGAACAGGTATTGCCTCAGCTATACAAAGCCGTAATATTACATTTATATTATTAATCGAATCCTTTTTTTTGTCAATAAAATTCGCCATACAAAATATCATTATTACTTTGGCAAACTCCGACGGCTGAATTGTAACCGGCCCTATTTTTATCCATCTTACCGCATTATTGGAGCTTTTTCCGAAAAATATAACCGCAAGCAGTAGTGCAAGGTTCGCCAGATATATAACCTTATCGGATTTTGAGAAATAATCAAGGTCAATAAATGCGATTGCAAACATAATAACAAGTCCCATAACGAAGAACATCATCTGCGAATAGTATCCCGAAGGATCTTCGCCCTGATTGACTCTCAACGCACTTCCTATACATATTATACCAAAAACAGCAAGACCGCATACAGCCGCAATGAGCCACAGGTCAAGACTTTGTATTTTTTTTCTGTTTATCTTTATATTTATCATCAAAAACGCTCCTAAAAATAAAAGCGCCCAACAATATGTTAAGCGCCCATGTTTTATATGCTTTTCATCGTTCTCAGATTTCTTACAGGTATATTCGCAAACAATACAGGAACCTCTCCGTTTTCTCCGCCTATATGAGTAAGCTTTATGTCAAGATCGTCTTCCTCTATTTCCATATATTCCGAAATAACATTAAGTATATCTGTTTTCAGCATTTCCAACACCGTATACGAACAGCCGGCTCTGTCGTGCACAAGAACAAGCTTAAGCCTGTCCTTTGCAACGCCGCTGCTCCGGGCATTACTGTTTTTCAGCAAACCGAAAATATCCATAATATCCACATCCTTAACAGATAATACATCAAAGTGCAAAGATTTTCCTTAATTTCCCAAAAAATCCTTCATTCTCATCAAGTTTCAAAAACGGTACTTCCTCGCCCATTATTCTTGAGGTTATGTTTCTGTAAGCCATGCCTGCCTTGGAAATGCCTTCGGCAACGGCCGGCTCACCCTTGTTGGTTGTAACTACAATGTCCTCGTCATCGGGAACTATTCCGATTACCTCTTCGGAAAGTATCTCCTTAACATCATCTACGGACATCATGTCGCCTCGTTTAACCATGTCATATCTTACACGATTGACAATAAGCATGGGATTGTTCAATCCGTTTGCCTCCAGAAGACCTATTATCCTGTCAGCATCTCTTACGGCACTTACCTCCGGCGTTGTAACAACAATTGCTCTGTCTGCTCCGGCAATGGCATTTTTAAAGCCCTGTTCTATTCCTGCCGGACAATCGATTATTATGTAATCAAAGCCCATGTCCTTTATGTTTTCGCAGAGCTTTTTCATCTGCTCCGGCGATACGGCATTTTTATCTCTTGTCTGTGCAGCCGGAAGCAGAAACAGTCCGGGATACCGCTTGTCCTTTATAAGTGCCTGCTTAAGCCTGCACGTTCCTTCTACAACATCAACAAGGTCATAAACAATCCTGTTTTCAAGCCCCATTACAACATCAAGATTTCGCAAGCCTATGTCAGAATCAACCAGCACAGTCTTTTTTCCTGCAAGTGCAAGTCCGCAGCCTATATTTGCAGAGGTAGTCGTTTTTCCAACTCCGCCTTTTCCGCTTGTTATAACTATTACTTCACTCATGCAATAATCCTCCTGCCAAAAACAATTTCTGCATAGCTTATATGCAAATTATCAGCTTATATTCATTCTATCAAATATATGACTGATGGAAATATTGTTTCGGAAGCAAATAATGCCAGTTTTTTACAAAACTTTTACTGAGTGATTTTGGATATTATGTTTTAAAGTTCGATTCTTTCTATTTAATTTTTAATCAAAGTTTATGTCCACGAATGAACCACAAAGATAAATGCGGTAACGTAGTCACTTTATGTATCAAAGTTCTGACCATTTAAAGGATGGTAGGGTTTGGGGCAAAGCCCCAAGGTGTTTAACCTACTCCATAACTTGGCTGTCAGACCGGCTATTATCGGGACTATAATTAAGTCCCATATATTCTCCGATAACATTTCTTGCCACAACCGCAGCCGGAGAACCGGTAACATCGCCAAAGGGCACCATAACCGTAACCGCAATCTGCGGATCGTCATAAGGTGCAAAGCCGACAAACCATACATGCGAGCTTTTGCTTAAGCTTTCCTCGGCAGTGCCGGATTTTGCCGCAACATCTATTTCAAAATCATTGAAGACGTGTCTTAATGTACCGGAGGAGCCCTGTGTAACCAATCTCATGCCTTCATAAACCGCATCAAGGTATTCCTGTCTTATGTCAATAATATTCTCAACCTCTTCCTCTGTTTTTTCCACAACAGAGCCGTCGGCACTTCGTACCGTATCAAGAAGGTGCATTTTGTATCGTGTTCCGCCGTTTGCAAGCGTTGCAATATATTTGTTCATGCTTGCAGCAGTAAAGCTGTTTACCGACTGGCCGATTGCGGCTCTTATTGTATCACCGGAGGTCCATCTTGTCTGGCTGTTTGTCGCTTCAGGATTCTGCCATTTGATTATTTCCTCCTTGTATGACGGAGATGCCATAGTCGGTGCATTTTCACTTATTTCAATTCCCGTCTTTGAATTAAGGCCAAATGCGTCCATATATTCATCAAGTATCGTTATTCCCTTAAGGCTCAACTGGTTTTTGGGATCGCCGCCGAGAAGATTACCCACATTGTAGAAGAAATAGTTGCACGATACCTCAAGTGCATGGGATACATTTACACTTCCGTGAGTAGCTCCGCCATGCGAATATATCCAGCATCTTGCATATGGTGTTCCGGCATCTGTGAACAAGCCTCTGTCCTGAACCGTTGTTGTTGTGTCAATAACTCCCGTTTCAAGTCCTGCAATAGCAGTTATCATCTTGAGTGTTGAACCGGGTGCTTTTTTCTGCATAAGCGGTCGGTTTACAAGCGGTGTTGTAGGATCCTCAAGAAGCTTATTGTAATACTCATTATTGAAGGTATTTACAAGCTCATTGTTATCGTATGACGGGTATGTCACCAACGCCAGAACCTGTCCGGAATTGACATCGGACACAACAAGCGAGCCTGTGCATGGATCAAGGTTTGTTTCTGCCGGAGTTAAATCTCCGGACTGAAGCTTATCAATTATTACGTTAAATGATGTAAGCTGTCCGGAAGCTATACGTGCCATATAATTATCATCGGCAGTTATAATTCCCTGTTCAAGCATTACATATATCATTGTCGTATACGAAAGCGTTCCGTCCTCAACGGCATTTACAAGCACTTGTTTAGCCGCTGTTTTGTCGTCATCATCGTTTATGTCTATATCCTCATTGTAATCAAGTATAAGATTTTTGAGCACTAACTGATAGCCGTCCTCTGCTCTCATAATTGAGCTTACGGAAATACTATTTCCGTTTATCATAGACTCAAAAAGCTGTTTCATTGTAACGGGAATATCAGACTCCTCATCTGTTGTCAGTCTTGTTACTATGGCATTCGCAAGTTCCTGTTCAAGATATTTGTATGCTGCGACCTGCAAATCCTTGTCTATCGTAAGATATACGTCGTTTCCGGAAACAGGCGCCTGTGTTTCTATCGTGCTTATCTTTCGTCCCATATTATCGACTTCAACAAGCATTGTGCCGTCCTGTCCGCTGAGCTGAAGCTCCATAACCTTTTCCATTCCGGTTTTTCCGACTATATCGTCTGATGTATAGCCGTACTGTTTATATTCTTCAAGCTCATCATCGGAAATTTGTCTTATGTAGCCTATAATGTTGGAAAATACCTCTCCTTCGTCATAAACTCTGTTGGACTCGGTTTCTATCGAAACACCGGGATAAATGTCCAGATTTTCCTGTACATCCGCAATTATTTCGTCATTTACATTTCTTGCCACCGTTACCGGCTGGTATCTTCTATATCTCTGAAGATATACCGAATATCTCACCGCCGCAAGCTTTCTCTGCATTGTTGACGAAATATTCTGCGGTATTCCGAACAAATCTATAAGATAATCCATAGACTGTGCCGCAGTATAGGAAAGCTCATCGCCTTCCATGGAAACATTGGCTTTCCAGCGGTTTATCTCGTTTTCATTATCAATAGTGAAGTAATAAGGCTCTGTTTCCGTTATCGGAAGCTCATCGGCAATAGCTCCGCCTTTGCTTTCTATAAGCAGTATAAGGCTTATATACATAAGGTTTTTGTCGCTTACGCCAACTCCGAAGGAAACAACAGCTCTTTTTTCTTCGTCTGTCATATTTGCATTGGAAATACCGTAGTTCTCATATAATATGTCCAATATTTCTTCGGCAGATAAATTCATCTGTTTTTTATTAAGTCCGGCTTTTCTTTTCCATTTTGTAAGATCCTCACCGGATATGGTAAACTGGTAAGGCTTGTTTTTTGTTATCGGCAGCATATCGGCAACTATATATCCATTGTCCCTAAGCTCATTGACCGTTTTTGTAACAAGCTCCTCCCTGTTGTCGTATTCAACCGTAATACTGTCGTCCACCTCAACGGAAAATGATGCCGTATTGGATGCAAGCACTCTTCCGTATCTGTCATATATATTTCCTCTTGCCGCCGGTATTGTAACCTCTCTTGTTACACTTGCGGTAAGATTTGCATTTGCCTCTTCTCCGTTTACAATCTGCATATTAAAAAGCCTGCAAACAAGCATTATAAACACAGCCGCAATAACAAGAAGTATAACGGCAAGTCTGTTTCGGAACAATTCCTCAAGACGTTCTTTAAAGTTATCCAAATTATTTTCAGTCCTTTGCAGTCATTTAAAAAAGCTTTCTTCTCTGCTTTTCCTTAGCTTCGACCTTTTTATTTATACCGTACAATATTCTGTAAACTACCAGAGCGGCTATGCCGGTATAAACAGCCTGCGGTATTATAACTCTCACAACATAGTAAAAAACATTATATCTGTTTTCAAGCAAAAATCCTGTCGCATATATAATAAATCCTATTATCACATTTGCAAGTGCGGAAAGTGTAACCGGAAGCACAAGATTGTCCCTGTAAAAATTCTTGTGGCATATTCCGCAGAAATATCCGGTAAGCATTCCCATAAGTGCATAAAAGCCTATCGAGCTTCCGAAAAAAATGTCATATAACATTCCTGCCGCAAAGCCTACGGCAGCTCCGGCATTCTGTCCTCTCAGCAGCGCATAGGAAACTATTATAATAAGCATTGTATCGGGCATAACTCCTCGTATTTCTATAAGCTGCAGCAGAGTTGACTGCAATATAAGATTTACGATAAGCACTGCCGCCGTAACCACAGCATTAATCATATCAGTTTACCTCCGCACCGGAAGGCTTATCCTGAACCTCCTGAACAACAAGCACCGTATCAATATGCTTAAAATCCACCTTAGGCTGTATAACAGCATATTTAGTAAGTCCGTTTTCGTCCTGATGTATTTCCTTAACATATCCTACGCTTATTCCTTCCGGATAATATTCGCTTAAGCCTGAGGTAATTATTTCGTCGCCTTCAACTATTTCCGCATCGGAATCTATGTATTCCATTCTGCAAAGTCCCTGCTCCATAAGCTCATAGTCACCGGTTACAACGCCTGCGTCCCCGGTTCTTGCACTTTTTACGGATACAGAGGAACGAGTATCAAGTATGCTGTAAACATTGGAATATGCCGCACTCGTTTTTACAACTCTTCCGACAAGTCCTCCGGCATTAATTACCGGCATATTGTTTTTGATTCCGTCCATACTGCCCTTATCTATAAGAAAGCTGTCGTACCATACTCCTGTATCCTTTGCGATAACTCTCGAACCGACCGTATCATAATCCTGATATTTCTGTGCAACGTCAAGCAGCTCCGAAAGTCTTTTGTTCTCGGCCTCATATAACGACAATCTTTCGTTTTCGGACGTAAGCTCCTCTATCTGCTTTTTAAGCTCCTTGTTTTCCTCTTCAAGATTCTTTCTTTCGATTATTCCGTTTACGGAGTCGCCTACCCAGTTTGTTACCGATGTTACCGCTCCCTGAAAAGGAGTTATAATAAAACCGAGTGCATCGTCAACTCCGGCTATTTTTATTGTTTTGCCTGCGGTAAAAATTGATATAATGACCAACGCAATAACCGCAAGTATCATAAACTGCCTTTTATATTCGTTAAAGAATTTCAATCAAACCGCTCCCTGTCAGAATTTAGGCTTTCTCGGTGATATAAGCACTGTTTTAAGCCTGTCGATATTTTCAAGCACAATTCCCGTTCCGTTTACGACACAGTTAAGCGGATCCTTTGCCACAGTAACCGGCATTCCTGTTTCCTCCGCAATGAGTCTGTCGAGCCCTTCCAGAAGTGCTCCGCCTCCGGTAAGCGTTATTCCTGTGTCCATAACGTCTGCGGCAAGCTCCGGCGGCGTTGATTCAAGCGTCTGTCTTATTGTGTCAACTATTTCGTGTATAGGATCGCTTATTGCCTTAAGTATCTCATCACTGGTTATTGTGGCTGTTTTCGGCAGTCCCGAAATAAGGTCACGGCCTCTTATATCCATTTCCTCTATAACATCCTTCGGATAAACCGAGCCTATTGTCAGCTTTATTTCCTCTGCGGTTCTTTCGCCGATGGCAAGATTATATTCCTTTCTTATGTGTGCGGAAATACACTCGTCAAGCTCATCTCCGGCAACTCTGAGCGATGTGCTTGTCACAATTCCACCAAGAGAAATGACCGCTACCTCGCTTGTTCCTCCGCCTATATCGACAATCATGCTTCCTGTCGGTTCATCAACGGGAAGTCCTGCTCCTATTGATGCCGCCATAGGCTCCTCAATGAGATATGCCTCTCTGTCCTTTGCCCCTGCGGATATTGCCGCCTCTATGACTGCTCTTTTTTCCACCTCTGTAACTCCCGAAGGAACACAGATAATAACTCTCGGCTTAGGGCCGAAAAGTGAGCGTGTGTATGCTTTATCTATAAAATATCTGAGCATAGCCTGTGTAATCGAAAAATCGGCTATAACTCCGTCCTTAACCGGTCTTATTGCCACAATATTTCCGGGTGTACGTCCTATCATTTCCTTCGCTTCGTTGCCTACCGCAAGAACCTCGTTTGTATTGGTGTTCACCGCAACAACGGAAGGCTCGTTTACCACAATTCCTCTTCCTTTAACATAAACAAGGGTGTTTGCCGTTCCTAAATCAATACCCATATCTTTGCCAAACATCTAATGCACCCCTTTCAGATTTAATATATATTATACGGAAATAATTCGTTTAAATACTTTGCAAAATTCTGTTAAAATCAACCTGTACGCATAATTAGTCCAGTATATTTTATATTAACGCTTTTGCCGTTTTTTTTCAACATATCTGAAAAGGCTTATAAAAATTTTAATACTTTCCTAATGAAAAACGGTTCCCCGTTAAAGAGGAACCGAATTAAGACTATAAACAAAACTAATCTTTACAAGCGGAAGGTATTAGGAAACAATAGTCATGACTTTCGTAAACGAAAGTTGCTTCGCAACTGTGCCGTCTTGCACAGTCAGTGGTTTCCTAAGTGGAATCCATCCAGTCATGACTTTTGCTTTGAAAAAGCAAAAGCGGCTTCG
>Ga0129311_1000058_pt1 | contig 108285 bp, 88 predicted proteins | sample Go1ome_FD_94435 | JGI IMG/M metagenome (GOLD analysis project Ga0129311, IMG submission 94435) | Western lowland gorrila individual fecal microbial communities from Wisconsin, USA - Go1022B metagenome | ecosystem: Host-associated > Mammals > Digestive system > Large intestine > Fecal | place... | reverse complement strand
TTTGATTATTTTGATGACTGGATTCTTATTAAAACAAATGAGGAAGATACTGAAATCACAGATATTGTTATGAAGAAAATGAGTGAAAATCATGTTGAGACATGTGAGTGGTAAGATAAGGAGCTTAGTTTATGGAAACAAATTTTTATCTGATGATGATTATTTATTAAGTATTTGCTTGATATCGTTCAGATAGGAAGATTATTTAAAGTTGGATGTTCACAGCATTTGGTAAATGCTTTCTGCATTTCAAGTAATTGCAGGTACAGTGCATTGACAGTTTGTACAAGTGGATATATGGTTTCTTTCTTACCGACAACGTAGATTCAATTATAGATAAGTATCTCCCAAGCGTGCAATTTCCCCATTCCGCCACATAAACATATAACAAAAGCAAATAAAAAGCGGAAAAATATGAAGGAAAGGGCAAAGCAACTTTTTCTGGGTGTCGGTGCGGCGTTGCTGTTGGCAGCGGCAGCTTTTGTGTGGCTATATTTTACGAGGATCCAGTCGATTGCAAGCATAAGGAGGATAACGGATTATGCAGATGGCTACAACCTGTACTGTATGGATGTAAAGTATGACTATGATCTGGAAGCTGTCATAGCATATGGAATTACGGATGATCAGTCAACGGTGGATGCGATTTTGCAGGAGGCACTGCCGCTGCTGCCGGTTTCGATCGAGGTGCCGGATTTTGGATGCAGCGCCTTCTGTATCTCGGATCGCAATGGAGATGTGCTGATGGGGCGCAATTATGATTTCAGAAATGACACATCGGCGATGCTGGTGCATTGCAATCCGAAGGGCGGCTATCGCTCGGTGGCATTTGCGGCGCTTGACAATGTCGGTGCAAATACGCCGGATGCAAGCCTGAAAGCAAAACTGACGGCATTGACGGCTCCGTTTATCTGTCTGGATGGAATGAATGAAAAAGGGGTATCGATCGCGGTGCTGACACTGGACAGCGAACCGACAGCACAGAATACGGGCAGACCGGTGATTGCGACCACGCTCGCGATCCGTCTGGTGCTGGATCATGCGGCAACGACGAAAGAGGCGGTTGCACTGCTGTCCGACTATGATATGTTTGCATCTGCCGGGCGCGACTACCATTTTTATATTACAGATGCCGCCGGGGACGGGCGAGTTGTGGAATATGACTGTAACAGTGAAAACAGAGAATTGGTGGCGACACCTATACGCACAGTTACAAATTTTTATGCACTTTATATGGATCAGGTTCTGCCCGGACAGAGAAACGGTATCTATGGGCATGGCCGGGAACGCTATGACCGGATAGAAGCAATTTTTATCCAAAACACAGGTGCTTACAGCCGGAACACTGCATGGCAGGCACTGCAGGCGGCACAGCAGCTGCCGGATCCGGAGGATGTGACCAGTAATACGCAGTGGTCGATCCTGTATGACGATACCAACCTGACCGCAGATGTGGTACTGAGACGCAACTGGTCGGATGTGATCCATTATGAATTATCCGGAAACTTCCCCAATTACCCATAAAAACTTATCAAAACACTTGTAGAACCATTTCCTGTTATGGTAAAGTATTGTAAATATCTTCTCTTGGGGAAGGGAAGAGAAACAGGAAAGGGGAAATGAAGTATGGGCAAAAAGGCAAGGGTATGGATCGGACTGCTGTTATGTATCGGATTAATGCTGCTACCGTCATTCTGCATACAGAGCTATGCGGAGGAAAAGGCAACGCTGAACTTTATTGCCGGAACAATCACTGAGGGAGAGGTTGTTTACAACGACTTTGCACCGGATGAGGTCAAGCTGGGGTTATATATAAGGAATGGAGAAGATTACCAGAAGTGTGAGCTCTCAAACGGCATGGAGATTGATCTGTCGGAGAATAGTTATTATCTGAAGGCATCCGTATCTCTTGACGAAGGGTCAATCCTGGGGGGTTATGAATACAAAATAAGCATTAATAATGTCCAATATACGATTGATGGCAATTATATTAATCTGTCCCCCGAGCAATTTAGTGGAGAGGTGAATATTAGGGTATCCAGGGAGAGCAGCGCACCGCCACGGCCGTCATATCCGGACGATATCACGATCTGTGCAACCTATGATGGATTTGGGATGGAGATCCGTCTGAATGGGGAGAAGCTTGGAGCAGAGAGCGCCAATATAACTGCAACCGGAAAGGGATATGCGACGGGAGAAATCTATAACCTGATTACGGTTCAGCTTGCATTTGGCGATGGGAATATCGGAAGCATCACGGTAAATGATCAGTCAATCACAATACCGGAGGGCACCACGGACCGTCTGGAATTTACGGTGGCACCGTCGAGCCACTATAACATTGTTGTTAAGCGGAGTCAGGATACATCCGGAACACAAAGAACGATCATATGGGAGAGTGACAGAAACAATAATACGTCCCTGAAGGAGTCTGAACTGATAAAGAATGGTACGGTGGAGATCATTGATATAAAGGATGCAAACGGCAATTCAGTGGGACTTCAGGATGTGCAGCAGGATACTGTGAGCAACCATGGATGGGCAAGCATATTGCCGGGCTATACGGTAGTGATACGGTTAAAACCGGATTATGGTTATCAGCTTACCTCCGTATCACTGAATGAACAGCCACTGACCGCCTGCTCGGATTCATCCACATTTGAATTTGTTATGCCGGATACGAATGTTCATATCAGCAGTATCTTTGAGAAAGTAGCGGATACGGTAAATATTGGGAATGCGCCGGTAGAAAATGGCGGTATTTCATTTGCGGGAGAAGGAATCGGTTCCGGAACAGCTGCATTGACGATTTTAAATACGTCTTTGACCCAACAGCAGATAGAGAACTTTAGTGATAAAGCCGGAGACTATCAATTATCCTGCTATCTGGATATCAAACTGGATCAGATCCTCTATAAAGGCACGTCAACGGATATATGGACAACAAGTGTAGAGAACCTGAGTCAGCCGGCAACCATTGTGTTACAGTTGGAAAATAGTCTGATCGGAACGGATGTTGTTGTGATCCATGAAAAGCATGACGGAACCTATGAGATTCTGCCTGCCACCTATGATGCAGCAACGCGGACCGTCAGATTCCAGACGAACAGCTTTTCCAATTATGCGATCGCCAGCAAGGTGGCTGCGAACACATCGGGCGGTGGAAACAGCAATCAGGGCAACCAGACACCTGAAGGTACAACGAATACAGCGAATACCACAGAGAGCGCAGCAGAGAATGTACCACAGGATGAAAATGTTGCTGAAAATACAGAGACAGCACTGGAAACAGAGGAGGTTACAAGCGATTATTCTCCCAGGACCGGTGATGCTGCCAATTTATATGGATGCTATGCTGTAATGGCAGTATCGGGAATCTGTTATATCTGTCTCAGAAGAAAAAAAGAACGGCATAGCAGATAGATCCGCAGATATAGGAAAAAAACAAGCCCCCGGATCGCGGTTGTGATCCGGGGGTTTTTGCATGTTGAAAGCATTTGGTTGTTTTTATGTGGGCACATTGCTATACTGGAATACAAGGGGAGGTGTGAGATATGATCCATTTTGGATTTTCCTATATAGGCTTGGTCTTTTTGCTTATGCTGTTTATACCGAATATGATCTGGACGAAGCATAAGCCGGAAGGCTATGACAGATATGTCGGTAATGAAAATAGAGGGTTGTTGTTTCTGGAGAGAACGGGAGAGGTGCTGGTCTGTGCAGTGGCATTGTTGTTCTCTGATTTTAATTGGCGGGAGCCTGGACCGTGGTCAGTGTGGCTGGGACTGGCAGTTTTGGCGATGCTTCTATATGAAGGATTCTGGATCCGGTACTTTCGCAGTGAGCAGAAAATGACCGATTTTTATGCCTCGTTTTTGGGGATTCCTGTCGCAGGGGCGAGTCTGCCTGTCATTGCATTTTGCTTTCTGGGTATCTACGGGGCAAACAGCTTCCTGCTTATAGCGACTGTCATTCTGGGGATCGGGCATATCGGGATTCACTTGGTACATAGAAAAGAGATTGCGGGCAATGATAAAAAGAAACGGTTTGTTCCGCGGATCCTGAAAGGGGTTTTCCTGTTTCTTTTAGCAGCTGTTTTGGGCGGGCTTATAGTCATTATAGGGGTTCGCAATTATCATGCGATCCGCGGCTGCGTGCGCAGTACCGCTGGAATAGAGGAGGAAAGTTATGTTGAATTGTGCGGACAGAAGCAGTACTGCCTGATCCGCGGAGAAGATGTGGGAAATCCGGTAATCATATGGATCCACGGCGGACCGGCAAGCCCTGATACGATGGGGACTTATGTGTTTTCCGATTATCTGAAAGACGATTACACGGTAATTGCATGGAATCAGCGCGGGTGTGGCAGAACTTATTATAAAAACAGGGGGATTGATCCCGATAATGAAACGGCTACCTTTGAACAGGCGCAGGCGGATCTGGACACCTTGGTTGATTATGCCTGTGACAGGTTTCAACAGGAAAAAGTAATTCTGGTCGGACATTCATACGGAACTATGGTGGGCAGCAGGTATGCGATTGATCACCCCGATAAGGTTGCGGCGTATATCGGTGTCGGGCAGATGGGAGCACTCGGAAGTGATCTGTATGCCTATGAGGATGCACTTTCAATCGCAACGGCAAACGGTGATGATACGCGGGCGATGGTTACCGCATATGAAAAGTATCTGGCAGACGCAAGTCTTGAAAATATGATGGAGCTAAGAGGATATGTATCGCCCTACCATAAGCCGGAAAAGGAGAGTAATTATATATGGGCTGCGCTGACTTCTCCGTATCTGGATGCATATGATATGCTGTGGTTTGTAAAACAGATGGGAAGTATTGAAGATTATGTGGCATTAAACAAACAGCTATTTGATTATATAGACGGGGAAGATGTATATGCATATGGTACGGTATATGAGATGCCGGTTGGATTTATTTCGGGCTCCTGTGACTGGACAACGCCTGTAAAATATACAGAGGATTATTATAACGCGATCACGGCACCAAGAAAAACAATGCAGTTGATCGATGGCTGGGGACATATGGTGCCTCTGGAGAATCCTCGTGAATTTGCACAGACACTCATGCAGGTGCTTGATGAGATTATGCGGTAAGTGTTCGGAAGATGAGGACAAAAACGCCGGACAATATCGTGATACAAATCGAGCGGGAACATCGGACAATAATGCGGTACAAATCGGATAGAAATGCCGAAAACGTAGCAGGATTTCGACGGTAATCTATATTTGCGGAAAGGACATGGAACAGATGGGAAAGCTGTGGCAGATTTTTACAGCATTTTTTAAGATCGGTGCATTTACTTTTGGTGGCGGCTATGCAATGATCCCGCTGATCCAGAAGGAAATGGTTGAGAGAAGGCATTGGGTGGAAGATGAAGATATTCTGGAGATCGTGGCGATTGCAGAGAGCACGCCGGGACCGATCGCAGTCAATGCGTCAACCTTTGTCGGCTATCGCGTAGCAGGCTTCTGGGGTGCATTTTTCGGAACCTTCGGCATGATCCTTCCTTCTTTTGCTATTATCATTGCCATATCGTTCGCGTTGCGGGCGTTTCAGGAGCTTCAGGCAGTACAGTATGCTTTTATGGGCATCCGTGCTGGCGTGCTGGCGCTCATGCTGCGGGCGCTTTTTATGATGTACAGACAGACAAAAAAGAGCATATTGGCATATCTTGTGATGGCAGCCGCATTTATATTGACGGCATTTTTGGATATCAACGTACTCTGTGTCATCATTGGGTGTGCAGTGCTTGGCGTTGTGGTTTCGTGTAATGCGAAGCTGAGGGAAAAGCTTTGCGGTGAGCCTGAAACAGTTCAGGATGGAAGGGAGAAAAAATGACTTTTTTTGAACTATTCTGGACGTTTTTAAAAATCGGTGCATTTACCTTTGGCGGCGGTTATGCCATGCTTCCGCTGATCACGGCTGAGGTTGAAGTGCATGGCTGGATGAGTGAGCAGGCGCTGGTGAACTTTATTGCGGTCAGTGAGAGTACCCCCGGCCCGTTTGCGATCAACATTGCGACGTATGTCGGCACGGAGGTTGGCGGCATCGCAGGAGCGGTATGTGCAACACTAGGAGTAACGCTGCCATCTTTTGTGATCATCCTGATCATTGCAAAATGTTATCAGAGGTTTCAGAACAGCAGGCTTGTGAAAGGCTGTATGTCCGGTCTGAAGCCCGCTGTTGTGGGACTGATCGGTGCATCGGTGGTCTCAGTCGGAGCTACGGTATTTGTTCCGGATGGGATATCGGTATCCATATTTTGGGGACCGGCATTTTACATTTCTGCAGGGATATTTGTGTTGGCGGTCATCCTCGCATTTCGGAAAGTCCACCCGATTCTGATCATATGTATCAGTGCGGTACTGGGAGTTGCTGCGGGATATGCGTTTCGGGTATGATCACAGCATGTTTTATGGCAGGATGATGGAAATACAGAAAGAGACATGATAAAATAGTAGCCGGAGAAAATGATGGTGCATAGAGCAATGCCGAGAGAGATAGGGTATAGGGCAATGTCCGGAAGAACGCGATAGAATATAGAGCAACGCCCAGAATAAAACGATAGAATCAGGGACGTTGTTTTGAAGGAAAAGAGATACCCGGACAAAAGCTGGGCAGGAAGCAGGGAGAAAACGGATGAATGTTTTGTTTTTGTGGGGAAACACAGTTGCAAAGGAATTGGGAGAATGGCTGGAGGCACAGGGAAACCATGTGATCTCTGAAAATGGGCGGATATCCGCAGAATGGATCAGAGAACAGCAGGTGGAACTGGTTGTTTCTTACACATACCGCTATATTTTGAAAAAAGATGTGATCGATGCGGTCGGTGGAAATATTGTAAATCTGCATATTTCCTATCTGCCATGGAACCGTGGGGCATGTCCGAATCAATGGAGCTTTTTGGAAAATACACCCAAAGGTGTTACGATCCATTTCCTGGATGCCGGGCTTGACAGCGGGGATATTATTGCACAGCGTATTGTAAATATGGAGGATACGATTTCATTAAAAGACTCCTATGCGCTGTTAAACAAGCAGATCGTGGAATTATTTAAAGAGATCTATCCCTTATATCCGTTCTGGCATGAGATGAAAAAGAAAGCATTGGGAAAAGGAAGCTATCATTCCGTAAAAGATTTTGAACCGTACAATGCCTTGATTGGCGGCAATTATGATATGAGTGCGCGGGAATTCTGCGAGCGTGCCCGGAATATTTCCGGAAACGAAAATGAATCATTGGGAGAGAATACCCCATAAAAGGGAGGATGCCAAGTAACTTTTGTTACTTGGCATGTATTATGAAAAAGTTTATTTAAATGTGTTGGAAATGTCTTCTTGCTGTATCTTATGAACTTAGTATAAGCAAGAAGTGTGGATAAAACATGTTGGAGAATTAAAGTTTTTTTGAATTAAAAATGAACAAAATGTGAACGGTACTATCTTGCATTCTTTTCCGGTTCCGGATAATCCACCCCAAAAGTCTCCACAGTAACGGTCTTCATAACCTGATCCTCAAGCGGTCTGTCGGAATAATCGGTCTGACATTCTGCGATGGCATTTACAGTATCCATGCCCTCTGTGATCTTTCCAAAAGCGGCATAGGAGCCGTCAAGATGCGGTGCGTCCTTGTGCATGATGAAGAACTGGGAACCTGCGGAGTTTGGCATCATGGAACGCGCCATGGAAAGCACGCCGGCAGTATGCTTTAAGTCATTTGCAAAACCATTCTGCGTAAATTCTCCTTTGATTCCGTATCCGGGACCACCCATGCCGCTTCCTTCCGGATCACCGCCCTGGATCATAAAGCCGTTAATGACTCTGTGAAAGATCAGTCCATCATAAAACCCCTTGTTGATGAGCGAGATAAAATTGTTTACGGTGTTGGGTGCAATTTCCGGATAAAGCTCTGCTTTCATAATGCTTCCGTCTGCCATTTCAAATGTTACAATTGGATTCTGTGCCATAATCTGTCTCCTTCTATATTGTGATCTTTTTATTGGAGTTGTACCAGTCTGTAATAGAGTCTGATCACATCTCAGACCGGTACAGCACCTTACATAGAAATAATTGTAGCATAAAAAGAATGCAGTTGCCAGCAGAAGAAGAGCGTGGTAGTCTGGTAAGACTAGGGATTGGAGAATCAGAATTATGTGGAAGAGATTTCGGACCGCCTTTATCGGCGACAAACATTTTTATGAGCGTGTATTGTATCTGGCTGTTCCGATGATTATTCAGAATGCCATTACAAGCTTTGTAAGTTTTTTAGATAATATCATGGTAGGACGTGTCGGAACGGAGCAGATGTCAGGCGTTGCGATTGTAAACCAGTTGATGTTCGTATTTAATATCTGCATTTTCGGCGGTGTGTCGGGAGCAGGTATTTTTGGTGCGCAGTTTTTCGGAAAAGGGGATCATGAAGGACAGAAATATGCATTTCGCTTTAAGATGTATGCAAGCACGATCATTGCACTGATCGCACTTGGACTGTTCGGATTTCTGGGAACGGAACTGATCTCGTTATATCTGAGTGATGCAGGAAGTGTCGGAGATATCACGCTTGCGCTTCATTATGGGGAAGAGTATCTGGCCGTGATGCTGATCTCATTGATTCCGTTTGCGGTCAGTCAGGCATATGTCAGTACGATCCGCGAAACGGGACAGACCATGATACCGATGCTTGCCAGTATTGCTGCAGTTGTGACCAACTTGGTACTGGATTATGTTTTGATCTTCGGCGCTGGTCCGATTCCAAGTTATGGTGTAGTCGGAGCTGCTGCGGCAACGGTCATTGCAAGAATCTTAGAATGTCTGATCGTATTAATCTGGACACATACGCATAAGGAGCGCAACCGCTATGTGATAGGAGCATATGCCAGTCCGAAGATTCCGTGGAATATCTGTAAGAATATTTTTAAAAAAGGGATTCCTCTTATGATGAACGAGATGCTGTGGGCATCCGGTATGACGGTAATCGTCCAGTGTTATGCGGCGCGTGGCCTGGAAGTGGTTGCGGCGCAGAATATTTCATCGACTATTACGAATCTGTTCAATATTGTATATCTGCAATTCGGTTCCTGTATATCCATTATTGTCGGTCAGTATCTGGGAGCGGGAAAATTGGCGGAGGCGAAGGATGCAGACCGCAAGATGATCTTTTTCAGCGTTGGCTGCTGTACGGTTGTTGCTGCATTGATGGCGGTGGTGGGGCGGTTTTTTCCCTCTATTTACAATACAGAGGAGACGATTAAGGAGCTGGCGAGAAATTTTATCCTGATATCGGCGCTGGTTATGCCCCTGTGTTCATTTTCACATTGTACTTATTTTACACTGCGTTCCGGTGGGAAAACGATTATTACCTTCCTGTTTGACAGTGTGTACACGTGGGTGTTGATCATTCCGTTTGCCTATGTGCTTGCAAATTATACTGCATTTCCGATCACAACCGTATTTTTCCTGGTACAGTTCAGTGAGATTATCAAGGTGACGATAGGATTCTTTATGGTACGAAGCGGAGTCTGGCTGCAAAATATTGTCGGTGAAACGGAGAAAACAGCATAATGAAAGTATGGTTCTGCCTGTCCCATGTGCCAAAGCATGAACTGCTTGGACGGGTGTTCATGGATCTGTGGAAAAATAAAATACAGGCCGACCGTGTGGAACTTACCACAGGGACTGCAGGGCCGGCTCTGTCAGAGAAAGAAAAAGACGGACTCTTAGTGATTACGGATGATGCAGCGTTAGCGTCAGCGTTACGGAAAGAAAATGTTGCGGTGCTTGGCTATCTTCACGAAAAAAATAAGGACGCGGCATTTTCCGGTGTGGATTATCTGACTGAAGATCTGTCCGGCATTGACACGGATTATTGCAATCTGGTATATGCCAGGGCACATGGGATTGCAATGCAGGTGCTTCAGACAAAACGCTGTATCATCAGGGAGATGAAGGAAGAGGATCTTGACAGAATGTATGAGATCTATGCGGATCCTGCAGCGACAGCGTATATGGAACCGCTATTTGAGGATCCGGACGAAGAACGCGCGTATCTGAAAAATTATCGGGAACGCATCTATACCTTTTACGGCTACGGCATGTGGCATATTCTGGATAAAGAGTCGGGAAAAATGATCGGCAGAGCGGGATTGGAACCCAAAGAGGAGGGAGCGGAGCTTGGCTATCTCATTGCAGCAAAATACCGGGGCAGGGGGTATGCAACAGAGGTATGTCGTGCAATTTTGCAGTATGCTTTTACAGAGCTTCAACTGAACCTGGTCCGTGCTGTGGTTCATAAGGAAAACCGGGCATCGGTTGCTTTATGCCGTAAACTGGGATTTTCCCTGCAATCAGAAACAGAAAATGATTTTATCTATGTTCTTTATGGTTAAAAAAATCTAAAAAATCGATAAAAAAATAGTTGACATCCAAAAAAGGCAGTGCTATACTCCAACATAAGCAAAGGCGCTATGGGAAATATCCCGTAGTGCCTTTTTCTTTTCCCAGTCAGATTCAAGCGCGCAACTGGAAGAAGAATATAAGGTGGAGATGCGATGCAATGGGGCTTCGATAGGTGGAAATCATACCCTGAGTGTATCGCATATTTTTTTTCTAAGTGAGGAGGAATGATTATGACGTATTCATCAGTTGATGTTATCTGGACGCTGCTCGGCGCAGCACTGGTATACTTCATGCAGGCCGGTTTTGCAATGTGTGAAGCGGGTTTTACCAGAGCGAAGAATACAGGCAATATTATTATGAAAAATATGATGGACTTCTGTATCGGAACACCGGTATTCTGGCTGGTTGGTTTCGGACTGATGTTCGGAGGAAGCGGGGCTTTGATCGGAGGCTTTGATCCGCTGATCCTTGGAAACTATGATTTCGGAAGCCTTCCAAAATGGTGTTATGTAATATTCCAGACAGTGTTCTGTGCAACAGCGGCAACCATTGTATCCGGTTCTATGGCAGAACGTACGAATTTTAAAGCATATTGCGTATACAGTCTTTTAATTTCCTTATTTGTATATCCGATCTCAGGACATTGGATCTGGGGCGGTGGCTGGTTAAGCTCCCTTGGCTTCCATGATTTCGCCGGCTCTTGTGCAGTACATATGGTAGGTGGTACTGCAGCCTGTGTCGGTGCAGCAATCCTTGGACCCAGAATCGGTAAATATGATAAGGACGGAAAGCCGAGAGCAATTCCCGGACACAATATTCCAATCGCGGCACTTGGCGTATTTATCCTTTGGTTCTGCTGGTTTGGATTCAACGGTGCTTCTACAGTAGCAATGAGTACGGATTCCGATCTGTTAAGCGCTTCTCTTGTATATATGAACACGAACCTTGCAGCAGCGTGTGCAACCGTTGTGGTTATGATCTTTACCTGGATCCGTTATAAAAAACCGGATGTTTCCATGACATTGAACGGATCTCTGGCAGGTCTTGTTGCAATCACGGCAAGCTGTGACCGTGTAGAGCCGATAGGAGCAGCAATTATCGGTATTGTGGCCGGATTCCTTGTGGTATTAAGTGTAGAATTCTTTGACAAAGTAGTAAAAATTGATGATCCTGTTGGCGCGATTTCCGTGCATGGTGCCTGCGGTATGATGGGTACTCTGATGGTAGGTCTGTTCAGTACAGATGCAGATATGCCGGGTGTATTTTATGCAGATGATCTGGCAACCGGATTTAAGACACTGGGTATTCAGGCACTTGGCGTTGTATCCGTTGTGGCCTGGGTTGTTGTAACAATGTTTATTATCTTTAAGATAATTGAGAAAACGATCGGACTTCGTGTTCCGGCCGATGTTGAAATCGAAGGACTGGATATTCATGAACATGGTCTTGCAAGTGCTTATTCAGGATTTAACATTACGGATATGACAGCCGACATTATGGATGTCAATGAGAATACCGATCTTGGTGAAGATGTATATGAAAAAGCATCTGACAAACAGATTGCGGCAGCAGTTCCGGTTGTGGAACAGAAGTCAGTCGTGCCGGCAGCAATGTCAACCGGTATGCATAAAGTATCCATTATTGTAAAACTTGCAAAATTCGATGCGCTGAAGAAAGCACTGAATCAGCTTGGTGTGACCGGTATGACGGTAACACAGGTTATGGGCTGCGGTATTCAGAAAGGTGCCGGTGAATATTACAGAGGTGTTGAGTTAGATGCAACTCTGCTTCCGAAGATCAAGGTTGAAGTAATTGTCAGCAAGATTCCTGTGGAGCATGTAATTGAGGCTGCAAAGAAAGCTCTTTATACCGGACATATCGGTGATGGTAAGATCTTCGTATATGATGTCACCAAGGTAGTAAAAGTACGTACCGGTGAAGAAGATTATGCAGCATTACAGGATGTGGAATAACTGAATATACATAAAATATGCGTATATCTAATCCCTTAGTTTAGTATATACTTCGGGGAGCCAGGCTTGAATCGCTCCCCACCGTAGTCCTCAGCCGATGAGGGCTGCCGGAATCCCCCGGGTGCTTCCACCAACCGGGGGATTTTTGCGTTGCATTGGGGACGGGGCTTCTGTCACAAGGAGCGCCCACTGGATCAACGAGGGTGACATCCGGGAACATGCACTGGGAACGGGGGACTTTTGTCACACGATTTACACTGAGGACGATGCGATTTGCATACGAAGCGTTTTACCGGTCAGAAACAGAAAATGGATAACGCTTACGCGGTTTGCACCGGTCAGAAACAGAAAATGGATAACACTTGCGCGGTTTGCACCGGTCAGGAACAGAAAAATGGATAGTGCTTTTGCACCTCACAGGGTCATGTCTGTATGAATATCTTAATAGTAGAAAGAACAGATAGGAGAAAATTATGGGAATCATCGGACATCGGCTGCTTGTGGTCGCATGTGTTTTTATATTTTTACTGCTGGTGGTCTGCATCACAGCCTGCGCGGAACGGCGCGTGACGGCAGCCGCCAGAGTGAGGGAAATGAGCGCGGAAGATAAGGAACGTCTGCTGAACGCACTTTTGTGGCAGTTTGGATACTTTTATTATGAGGGGCAGGATCTGGTGCTCACCAGAGTGGATGCCTGGCAGAGAAAATACGGCTATGAAGCACTATATGACCGTATGGCAATGTTTGGCGGCATGATCTTTCAATGTTTTCCAATCTATTTTGATTATGGCGGGAAAACATGGCTGCTTGAGATCTGGAAGGGGCAGTATGGGATCACCTGCGGCTGTGAGATGGGGCTGTATCATACGGACCGCATCGTGGAAGAAAAAGAGTATGGGCGTACCTATTTTGAGAGTGCCTCAGATGAGGAAATGCAGGACATGACGATCATCCTGGAGGCATCTCATATGGAAGGCTTTGCTTTTCGCAAAAAACACTGGTGGCTTGCCGGATTCCGCGTGGGCGAATATCATGCACCAAAGAAGCTGCATGCCGTTTACCAGATCCGGTTCCGTGACCCGTGCATGCTGCGTGCGGTATGGAAAGGTCTGGAAAGAGCGGGATATCCGAGGGAACAGTACCATGCCCTGCGTAATACACTTGTGATCAGGCAGCAGGAAGAAAATGCACTGAAACGGAATCTGTTTGGGAGAATTTATGCAAGACTTGTTTTGTTCAAAAATCACTGTCTCGTGAAATTGTTCAGATGTTATACCGCCCCGTTTCAGAGTGCCGGCGACAGAATCCTCTTCCTGTATTTCAGAATGCCGGGTTTGTTCAGAAAAATATTTGGGGGTATCAGGCATGGGGTATCAGAAAAGACTCGACCGGGCATTTGAACAGGCACCCTGCCTGCTGCTTGATCAGCGCACCCGCTATATTTTAATGAGCGATTGCCACAGGGGAACGGGGATGTCCTACGACAATTTTTTAAAAAACCAGCACCTGTTTTTTGCGGCATTGAACTATTATTATGATCAGGGCTTTCATTATATTGAACTCGGAGACGGAGAAGAATTGTGGGAAAATCGGGAGTATCAGCTGATCAGGGATTGCCATAGCGACGTTTACTGGATGTTTTCCAGATTTGAAAAAGAATGCAGAATCTGCAGGCTGTACGGAAACCACGATATGGAACTGAAAAAAGATAAGGACCGGATACCGGGACTGATCCTTGAAAACAGGCAGCAGGGACAGAAAATCTGGCTGACGCACGGACACCAGGCAGACTGGCTCAACTCAAGCGGCTGGCGGCTCTCACGGTTTCTGGTACGCTATATATGGAAACCATTGGAACAGTTCGGTGTGCTGGATCCGACGAGTGCTGCCAGAAATTATAAAAAGGCCGGGTGCACCGAACAACATCTGATCCAATACGCACAAAAGAGGGGACGGCTGCTCATCACCGGGCATACGCACCGTCCGAGACTACCGGAGCGGAAGTATTGCTGCAGTGAGGGAGAAGGTCTGTATCTGAATGTGGGAAGCTGCGTGCATCCGCGTTGTATTACAGGCATAGAGATCATAGGCATGCAGTTATACCTTGTTAAATGGAGCATGACAAGTGACAGAGATCTGCGGCTGTATGTCAGCAGGGAAGTACTGGACGGACCATTGACCCTGACAGGGGATAACGGATGAAACGGTCAAAAGAAGGAAAAATTTCCGGGACATAAAATGCAGGAAATGTGGATATTGCAAGACCGGTTTCCGGGTGATAAAATAATGAAAAGTATGCACTAAATAAAACTGATGGGGGAGAAAGTACAGATGAAAGTGGTAAAAAAATATTGGATACTGGCGGTTATGGCAGTGATGATGTTTTCCATGAGCATAACTGTGTATGCTGATAAGGGAAACAAAGAAGTTCTTGCGGCAAGAAATGGTGTGGTCCGCGTTATGTATGAAGAAAAATCGGGATATTACATGGGAACTGCCTTCGGTGTCGGGGAACCCGGAAAGGAAACCGATATTTTTGTAACCTGTTATCATGTTGTGAATCCCTATTATACTGATTCGGAGACCTATGAGAGCGTCTATATCACAACCGGAGCTTCTGTGCAGGATGATGTCTATTATGTGGATGTGCTGTATGCGGATGAGACAACCGACATTGCGATATTGAGAACCAAAAAACCGGTGGAAGGAAGAGTTGCACTTGCACTTGTGGAGAGCAGCCTGGTCGAGCCGACCATGCAGGTCTATGCAATGGGTTACCCGGGGATTTCGGATGAAATTTCCGATATTACTTATTATAACGGAGATTTTTCATCCCTTGTGGAGGACCAGACGATCACGGGCGGTATTATCACCAAGACCAACATGGTATCTGATGGAGTAAAATATTTCCAGATTGATGCGGACATCAACCACGGAAACTCCGGCGGACCGACAGTTACCGCGCAGGGCTATGTCATTGGTGTGAACGATGCCATCACGGCAGATTCGGATGGTGGCAATTATATGGGATTGATAACACATATTGATTATGTTATGGATGCGCTGGATTCGCTGGGAATTCCTTATAAGCGCATTACAGCAGAAGAGTTTGAAGCAGCGGATATCACGCCGACTCCGACGGAAGCGGTACAGGAGACGACTGCAGAAACGGATGACGGGCCGGATATCTATGTGAAGCTTCTGATCTGCGTTGTCATTATTGTACTGGTGCTTTTTCTGGTATTCATATTATATATGACTTATCGTGATAAAAAGAGAGAGGCGCAGATTGCCAGGGAACGTGAGCAGTACCTTGCACAAAAGAGCATTGAATCTTATCAGAATGCAAGGGCGGTTCACGGAGCACCGAAGGTGATCGGTATGCAGGGTGCATTTGCCAATAACAGCTTCATGGTTATGAGAAATCTGATCATAGGACGAAGTGCGTCCAGGTGCCATCTGGTATATCCGCAGAATACACCGGGTGTCAGCAATGTACATTGCGAATTACAGAACATGAACGGTGTGCTGTATCTGATTGACAGGGGATCAAGCTACGGAACCTTTGTCGGAAACGGAGTGCGTCTGAATCCGAACCAGCCGTATCAGCTTCATGACGGTGAGATCTTCTACCTCGCAGCGATGCAGAACAGCTTCGTGGTAAGACTATAAAATCAAGAGAGAAAAAATGAAAAAGCTACTGGTATATCTGAAACACTATAAAAAAGAATCGGTCCTTGCACCGTTGTTTAAGATGCTTGAAGCAACCTTTGAGCTGTTTGTACCGCTTGTGATGGCGGATATTATCGATGTGGGTATCGCATCAGGAGATAAGCATTATATCTATATGAAATGCCTCCTGTTGATTGCACTTGGTGTGATCGGACTGATCTGCTCCCTGACAGCACAGTATTTTGCGGCAAAGGCAGCGGTCGGATTTGCTGCGGAGATGAAGCATGGTCTGTGTGCGCACATCCAGAGCCTTTCCTTTTCAGAACTGGATACACTCGGAGCTTCCACGATGATCACGCGTATGACATCCGATGCCAATCAGGTACAGAACGGCATCAATATGGTGCTGCGTCTGTTCCTTCGTTCTCCGTTCATTGTATTTGGCGCCATGATTATGGCATTTACCATTGATGTAAAAGCAGCACTTATATTTGTGGTCACGATCCCGCTTTTGTGCGTTGTGGTATTTGGAATTATGATGATCAGTATCCCGCTGTACCGGAAGGTGCAGGGAGGACTGGATAAGGTACTTGGCATCACCAGAGAAAACCTGACAGGCGTCAGAGTAATCCGGGCATTCCATAAAGAAGATGCTGAAATCAAACAGTTTGACGAAGAACACGGAAAGCTGACGGCACTTCAGGTGCTGGTTGGAAGAATCTCTGCACTCATGAATCCGGTTACCTATATTCTGATCAATGTTGCAACGGTTGTCCTGATCTATGTTGGCGCACTTCAGGTAAATGTCGGTAATCTGACACAGGGGAATGTGGTTGCACTGGTCAATTATATGTCCCAGATTCTGGTGGAACTGATCAAGCTCGCAAATCTGATCATTACCGTGACCAAGGCGGTAGCATGTGCAAATCGTATTCAGAGCGTCTTTGAGATGAAGCCGTCCATGGACAAGATCATACCCGAAAGCGTGAACCGGACGGAACCGGCAGAAACCGGGAAACCGGCAGAAACTACGGAACATACAGAAAACGCTGCGCAGAATCCGTACAAGCCGGATGCTCCCTGTGTGGTATTTCACCATGTGGCATTAAAATATGCCGGTGCATCGGAGGAAGCACTGACAGATATCAATTTTGCGGTAAAGAAAGGACAGACGGTCGGTATTATCGGCGGAACCGGTTCGGGAAAGAGCTCAGTTGTCAATATGATTCCGCGTTTTTATGATGCAGCAAGCGGAAGCGTGCTGGTGGATGGCAGGGATGTCAGGGACTATTCGCTGTCGGAACTGCGTGATAAGGTCGGAATCGTTATGCAGAAGGCGATTTTATTCAAGGGAACGATCCGTGAGAACCTGTGTTGGGGAAAAAATGAAGCCACGGATGAGGAATTGTGGCAGGCACTCAGAATTGCACAGGCGGAAGACTTTGTAAAAGAAAAAACGGGACAACTGGATGCGGAGATCACGCAGGGGGGCAAGAATCTGTCCGGGGGACAGAGACAGCGACTGACGATCGCCCGAGCAGTTGTAAAGCAGCCGGAAATCCTGATTCTGGATGACAGTGCTTCTGCACTGGATTATGCAACGGATGCAAAGCTTCGTGGCGCGATCCGGAATATGCCCGGAAAGACGACAACTTTCATTGTTTCCCAGAGAACGGCTTCCATCATGCATGCCGATATGATTGTTGTATTGGAAGACGGTGAGATCGCCGGATGCGGAACACATGCCGAACTTCTTGAAACCTGTGAAGTATACAGGGAAATCTATGAATCCCAGTTCAAGAAGGAGGTGGCAGAATGAGTGACAGAAAGAAAGAGCAGGAGACTGTCAGCCAGAAAGCAGCGATGCTTAAGGTATTATGTTATATCAGACATTATTGGTTCTTCATCGTACTGTCATTGGTATTTGCGGCGGTCAGTGTGGTATTGACCTTATATGTGCCGATTCTGACCGGAGATGCCATTGATCATATTGTGGATAAGGGGCTGGTTGATTTTAAAGGGTTATTCCGGGTACTGTCAACGATTGTGGTCTGTGTTTTGATTACGGCCGTTGCGCAGTGGATCATGAATGTATGCAACAATCGCATTACCTATCATGTTGTCCAGGATATTCGCGCGGAAGCATTTCGTAAGATCCAGATTCTGCCGATTAAGTATATTGACGGACATGCCTACGGGGATGTGGTGAGCCGTGTCATTGCGGATGTTGACCAGTTTTCGGATGGCTTGTTAATGGGATTTACGCAGTTGTTCACAGGCGTTCTGACAATTGTCGGAACCCTCTGCTTCATGGTGTCCATTAACTGGAAGATCGCGCTTGTGGTTGTCTGTATCACACCGATTTCGTTGTTTGTGGCAAGCTTTATTGCAAAAAAGACCTACTCCATGTTCCGCCTGCAGTCCCAGACAAGGGGAGAACAGACGGCATTGATTGATGAGATCATCGGAAACCAGAAAGCCGTTCAGGCATATTGCCATGAAGATGAATCTCTGGAGGATTTTGACGAGATCAATGAGCGATTACGGAAATGTTCATTGAAGGCAATCTTTTTCTCGTCCATTACCAATCCGGCAACGCGATTTGTGAACTCACTTGTATATACAGCAGTCGGACTGACGGGGGCACTTGCGGTGGTATCCGGACATTTCAGTGTCGGAAGACTCTCCAGCTTTTTGAGCTATGCCAACCAGTACACAAAACCGTTTAATGAGATTTCAGGTGTCATTACCGAGCTTCAGAATGCACTTGCCTGTGCGGCAAGAATCTTTGAATTGATCGAAGAGGAACCGCAGGTGCCCGATTCGGCGGATGCACTTGTGCTGACAGATCCCGATGGAAGTGTTACATTGTCCCATGTGTCGTTTTCCTATGTGCCGGAGCGCAGGCTGATTGAAGACTTTAATCTGGCTGTAAAGCCCGGGCAGCGTGTGGCGATCGTAGGACCCACCGGATGCGGAAAAACAACTGTGATCAATCTGCTTATGCGTTTTTATGATGTAAACGAGGGCAGAATTTGTGTGAATGGAACAGACATCCGCGATATCACACGCAACAGTTTAAGAAAAAGCTATGGAATGGTATTGCAGGAGACCTGGCTGAAAACGGGTACAATCAGGGAAAATATCGTGATGGGAAAACCGGATGCAACCGATGAAGAAGTAGTTGCGGCCGCAAAAGCGTCCCATGCACACAGCTTTATCAGAAGGCTGCCGGAAGGCTATGATACCGTGATTACAGAGGACGGCGGTAATCTGTCACAGGGACAGAAGCAGCTGTTGTGTATTGCCAGAGTCATGCTGTGCCTGCCTCCCATGCTGATACTGGATGAGGCGACATCTTCAATCGATACCAGAACAGAGATCAAGATCCAGCATGCATTTGCAACCATGATGAAAGGCAGAACGAGCTTTATTGTAGCACACCGGTTATCTACAATCAGAGAGGCTGATGTGATTCTGGTCATGAAGGACGGCTCCATCATTGAACAGGGTAATCATGACGAACTTTTGGCACGGAACGGCTTTTATGCAAAGCTGTATCAGAGTCAGTTCACACCAAGCTGAAGCGAGAAAAATATTTCAATATTTTTCAAAGAAAGACTTCTTATCAGAACCGATTTATAGTACAATGGAATCAGTTATATACTAAATGAAAAAGAGATATTCGAAAAGGAGAAGGTACTATGTTTAGCCAGTTGTTTGGGGAATTTCTGACAGAGAAAAATGTGATTACCAGAGAAACTCTGGAGGAAGTGTTGCAGCAGCAGAACTCTACAAGAGTAAAATTGGGAACAATCGCTGTGGCAGCAGGTTATCTGACTGAAGCACAGGCAGAGGAGATTAACTATCTGCAGACGCAGCAGGATAAGCGTTTTGGTGACATTGCGTTAGACAAGGGATATCTCACCATGGCGCAACTATCGGAACTTCTGGATCAACAGGGAAATGCATTCATGAAGTTCTTACAGATTTTGACTGAGAAAAACTGCATCGTACTGACAGAACTTGACAATTATCTGACGGAGTTCCAGAAGAGTGAGGGATTCTCCGATGCAGAGATGCAGGCTCTTAAGAAAGATGACATTGACGGTATTGTTCCGTTATTTGCATTCTCGGCAAAACCGTTTGTAACGGAACTGACAGCGCTGGTATTGAGAAATATTACAAGATTTGTTTCTACTGATTTTTATATCGGAAGAATCCGCCGTGTCAATGACTATGCATACCGCTGTCTCGCAGGACAGAAGATCACGGGAGACCATCAGATCTATGTGGCGTTTGCGGGAACCGACAGCGAGGATGGTGTTCTGAGACTGGCTTCCGGTTATGCAAAGGAAACCTTTACTGAGATAAACAGCCATGTATTTGATACACTTGGAGAGTTTACCAATATCTGCAGTGGCCTGCTGGCAACAAACCTGAGTGAAAAAGATATCGATATCGACATGGAAGCGCCTTTTGCTTATGTGGATCAGAAGATGACAGGCAAGGGTTATATTGTTCCGATTCATTTGTGCGGACACGAGCTGGAACTGTTCATTTCCGTAGATGAAGAGATCATCCTTGGGGACAAGCTTTACGAAATGAAGATTGAGAAAAAAGCCGGAAGTACAGTGACGGCAGACAGCAGGGGAACGATCGTGATCGTCGATGACTCCGCATTGATCAGAAGAACACTCAGAGACCTGGTTGAGGGCGCAGGATATACGGTTGTAGCGGAAGGAACCAATGGTGAGGAAGGACTGGAAGCATACAAAGAATACAAGCCGGATCTGATCACACTTGATATTACGATGCCGGTTATGGATGGTGTGGAAGCACTTGAGAAGATCATGGAATCCGATCCGGGGGCAAAGGTTATCATGATCACAGCTGCCGGACAGCAGCAGAAGGTAATCAAAGCACTTCGTGTAGGAGCAGCCAAGTTTATTATGAAACCATTTAACAGGGATGAGGTGCTTAACGCATTACAGGAGATCATTAAGCACTGATCAGGTGGTGGTAAAAAAGGACTGTGGTGCGCTATAACTGGAATAATTCAAGCGAAAACGTGCAGTCTATAAGAAATAAGATATGTCGGGAAAACAGGGGCTGCCAGATAAAAAGAGACTTTCCGGTTGGGAATGAAAGTTCTTTTTGTAGGACAGCCCCGATTTACCGACAGTGAGGAAGCATCATGGCAAAGAAAACAACAAGATTCTATCTGGCAATGTTTATGGGCAAGCTTGCCAGAGGAACGCAGAAGCTGCTGGGAATGAATGCCACTTTCTTTCCGGGCAAGCTTGCATTGCAGATCTGTCCGGATTTTATGGGACAGGTGGACAAACCCAAATATCTGATTGGTGTAACCGGAACAAACGGAAAAACAACGGTTTCAAATCTGTTGGTGGATCTGTTGGAAACACAGGGAATCAAGGCGACCAATAACCGTTCCGGTTCCAATACCAAAGCAGGTGTGGCATCAGCACTTCTGATCAATGCAACATTCGGTGGAAAATCCAAGAATGAATGGGGTGTTATAGAAATCGATGAACGCAGTTCCATGCATATCCATCCCTACCTGAAACCGGGATATGTTGTCTGCACGAATCTGTTCCGTGACTCGATCCTGCGTAATGCGCATGCAGAATATATTGCAGGCATTATTTCGGCGAATATCCAGCCGGAGACAAAGCTGATCCTAAATGCGGATGACCTGATCAGCAGTGGTGTCGCACCGGATAACGAGAGAGTCTATTATAGCATCAAACGTCTGCCCACAGACACAGAGACCTGCCATAATATTATCAATGACTGCCGGATCTGTCCGAAATGTGGAGCTGAACTGGAATATGAATATGTCAGATATCATCAGATCGGTAAGGCACATTGTCCGAAATGTGGATTTGCATCACCAAAACCGGACTATGAGGCAGAGGTACACTTTGATGAAAAATACATGCTGCTAAATGAACGCGGCACGCAACAGCGTTATGACCTGATCAGCGACAGTATTTTTAATGTATATAATCAGGTTACGGTAACGACACTGCTTCGTGAGATGGGACTGACTGCCGGGCAGATCCGTGACGGCTTTTCCAGGCTGCATATCGTGGATACACGCTATAACAAGATTACAGTGGGTGGTATTGATGTGATCGACCACATGGCAAAGGAACACAACCCGGTCGCGTGCTCCGTTGTATTCGATTATCTGTCCAAAGAACCGGGCACAAAGGAAATTCTGTTTTTGCTGGATGATGAAAAAGTACTGGAAAACATGACGTGGATGTATGACTGCGATTATGAAAAATTGAATTCTCCGCTAGTAAAACATATTATTATTCCGGGGAATCGTGCAAAAGACCAGAAACTCCGCCTGATCATGGCGGGTGTTCCGGAAGAAAAAATCATTATCGGCATGTCGGATGAAGAAGCACCGAATTATCTGGATTTTGAAGGAACGGATAAGGTATTTGTATTGCATCAATGCTATAAACCGATGCTCTCTAAAAAGCTGGATGGCATGATCGTAGAACTGATCAGAAAGAGGGAGGCACAGAAGGGATGAGTGAAGGGATGGATTTGGAACGGACGAAACAAAGCAGCCGGACTGACAGAAACATCCGGATCGAGACCCTGTTTCCGGAGATTGCGAATCTCTATGGAGATCATGCAAATATCCGTTATCTGAAGCTGTGTCTGCCGGATGCAGAATATGTTGAAGACATGCTCAGTGCAGAACCGCATTTTGCAACAGAAAAACCGGATATGATCTATATGGGACCGATGACGGAACATCAGCAGGAACTGGTGATCAACAAACTTCGTCCATATATAGACAGAATCAAAGAGCTGATTGAACAGAATGTTGTGTTTCTGATGACCGGAAACGCAATGGAGATATTCTGGGACCGGATTGAAAATGAAGACGGGACTTCTATTGAAGGACTGGGAATCTTCCATTATGTGGCAAAACGCAGAATGTTTAACCGTTATAACAGTGCAGTCATGGGATTGCTTGGTGATATAAAACTGGTGGGCTTCAAGAGCCAGTTTACGCACAGTTACGGTGACAACAGCAGTGAATATATGTATGAAGTGACCAAGGGAGACGGTATTAATCGGGAAACGAAGTATGAGGGTGTCCGCAGAAATAATTTTATGGGGACATATACACTTGGACCGATTCTGATCTTAAATCCGGACTTTACGCTGTATCTGCAGAAGCTGCTCGGAGTAGAAGAACCGAAGCTTGTGTATGAAGCACCTATGCGGGATGCCTATGAGGAACGCGTCAGACAATATGAGGAAACAGAGTTCGTATTGACCTGATTCAAAACAGAAGATAAAATGGGGGAAAAGAGGGAGAGACAAAAGAATTGCAATAGTAGAGAGTGTTACTCTCTATTATATAAAAAGTAACGACTAAGAGGAAAAATCGAACAAAACCGCATTGTAGTTCAATTGAAAATGTGCTATAATTTGACTGCATAGGTAGTTTTGTTCCTTGGAAAGGAAAAGAACATGAAGAAAAATAAGACAAATTTAACAGAATGTGAACAGTTGGTAATGAAGGTGATTTGGAACTCGGAAGAGGAATTGACCTTACCTGATATTGTGAAGGCTGTGAATGAAACTTACCAGAAAGAGTGGAAGCCGCAGACCGTCTCAACGTTTCTGGCTCGTTTGGTCAAGAAGAATTACCTGAACTCATACCGTTCCGGACGCACATTTTATTATCAGAGTCTTGTTGAAGAAAAGACCTATGGACACAAAATGATCGAAAATTGCGTTGAATTCTGGAGCAATAATAATGCGGGGGATCTGATCTGCGCGCTGAACGAGGAGAGAAAGCTTCGTAAGGATGAAGTGGATAAGATAAAACAATTGATCAATGATTTGGATTAGTATTAGCAATTATCTGTTTTTGGCACTGCTGTTGAGCGGACTGACGGGAAGCATCTTCTTTTTGCTATGGTTACTGCTTGATAAAACCATATTAAAAAGTGACTGTGTGTTATCAAAGAAACTGCTGCGATTTACACTACACACCTATTGGATACCGTTATTATTTGTTGTATTGATGATTCGATATAACGATGAACAATTAATAACTTCATTTGCGCACGGAGAGGATACGATTATTAAACATCGGATGCTGGAGATGTCACCACAGATTATGCGGACAATCATGCTCTGTGTAACGGGATGGCTGTCTGTTGTGGCGGTGATCACGGTTATATGGGCATGGCAGTATCTGCGGCTGAAGCGGTTATTGCAGGATTCGGTCCCGGAGACGGAGCCGGATGTGTTAGCCTGTTATAAGGATGCATGCATACGTGCCGGAATCAGGAAAGAGATTCCGCTTGTCCGCAATGATCTGGTACATACACCGTTTGCTGCGGGTATGCATCATCACTGTGTGGTACTGCCGTTTGAAGAATATACCGGACAGGAACTGGGGATGATCCTGGCACATGAACTGTTTCACTGTAAACAGAAGGATCTGCAGTGGCGGTATATGGCACTCTGGATCAATCTGTTACAGGCATGGAATCCGTTTGTCTATCTGACAAGAAGGGCACTGCGCGAGAAGGCAGAGTGTACCTGCGATTATTATGTGTGCATGAGTGCGACAGAGAACTTCAGTGCAAAGACTTACTATTCGATTATTTTGTCGAGAGCAGAAGGGGAATGTGGTCCGATCGGCAGATTTGTAGCCGGCTTCGGATCATCGGCATCAGAATTGAGAAGGAGAGTTGCCAGTATGAGGAATTATCAGATAAAGGGAACATTGAAAAAGGGAATGGCTGCGGTTGCAGTAACAGTATTTATGCTGAGCGGATCGATGACCGCTTATGCGGCAGGAAATGAGATCGTTGGTGCACAGCATGAGTGGTATGATGATACAAAAATTGGGCACAGAGTGACAGGCGAACCGGCCGAGGTGCATGTATTACTGCCGGATAAGGCAGCGGATGTAGAAACGGTGGTAATGTATTCTGTGGATGTGGCAAGATCAACCAATAATATCAATTGGGAAGTTCCGGCCGGGCAGCGGTATACGACAGGATATTTTTCATTAACGGCAAATACCGTTGTTAGTGTTGCGGCAAAAACAACACCCAGCGGAAAAACGATGTGGGTTGGTCTGGAATATGTGGATGGTACTCAGTATTATATGGTTTGTACCGGAAGCGTTGCCAATACGATTACTGCACCAAAGAAAGGATATTACCGTTTCTTTGCCGAGAACAAGAGCGATGTCACCATCAATGTTGAAGCATCCTATGTAAGATAACAGCATAGCAGATTCAACTGAAAATAGAAATGGTACAATAGTAGAAACAGAATATAGGAGTTCTGAAGCAGAACTCCTATATTCTGTTCTATAGAAACTACAAGTGAATCAAAAGAAGAATTCGTGAAGAATCAAACGAATTCAGACAAAGGGGATGAATTAAAAATGGGAGGAGCCATAAGAGGTCCGGAATTGGAAAGCGCGGTGTATAAGGCAATCACGGAATATTGCAGGGATGCAGATATTTCGGATCTGTTAATGAACATGCGCCTTGTAAAGCTGTCGACAGTCAGAAAAAAAGAGTATGGGGATGTTGTGGGATTAAGGCTTCCCAGGGGGATGAAACGTAATACCAGACTCTGTTATCCGAAAACGCCCGGTGACTGGTTTTGGTGCTATGTGAATGACGAGATGGTATACCGGTATCTGGAGGATGGCAACAAAGAAGTACTCTGGATGACGATGGGATATGAGCTCAGCCGTATCCGGCTGACATTATTATATGCAGAGAAAACCGGACGTACATGTGATGCAGAGCTGTTCTGTAGCGGAACAGATGGGTTTCTTATGCAGAACTGGGTGGAATATAAGGCCGAGTACATGGCTATGTGTTTTGCGTGGGAAAAAATCAAGGACAAAGAAGCACTGGCAGAAACCGTGCATAAGGTAACGGAAGAGAAACTTCCGGCAGTTCTTGAGAGAATTCGTGCGGAAGCAAAAAAAGGAGACGCACAGGCGTTTGCGGAAACAATGCATATGATCGCGCTGCTGCATGCCTGCAGGGAAGTGTATCCTTTTGAACTTGACAGGGATGTTATTGGAACAATGTTAGAGCATTACGGGTGGGCCAGAGTGCTGTATGTGATGTTTGGAAAGTATACCCGTATGAGTGAAATGCTGGAGCATCTGGATGAGATAAAAGAGCTTATGAACAATGCGTATCCTGCATACTGCACTAGCGGTTCTGATTGATATCTTTCATAACACGGATCAGGCGGTCACGCTGCTCCGGTTTCATTTTATTCATTTCTTCTACTGCGATATGAATTTCCATGGGAAAAACTTCCTTTGATTGGAAGAATTCCTGTGGAGTGATATCCAGGTAATCACAGATTTCAAAGAAAGTATTCATTGTTGGCAGCATCTTGCCATTTTCAATTTTGTTAATATACCCTTCGCTCAGCCCGAGAGACAGGCTCATATCTCTTGCAGATACACCCTGATGAATCCGCAGTTCACTTAAACGCTGGCTGAATTCCTGCCGGTAATGGTAATCGCTCATAAGCCACCTCTGCACCCAAAATATAGAACTTTCTTATATTATAGTAAATAGAAGAAGTAACGGAGAGAATGTGAATCTCTAAATAAATGAAAATAGGGAGTGAGAATCACAATACAAAGAGTTACGCAAAACAGTATGATGGAATGTAAAAGATATAGGACGTTCATAGCATAATCCTCACTGATAAAATATGCACAAAAATGCAAACACAATATTGTGCATATATGAGTGCAAAAAGTGTGCAAAATCAATTGACATTTTGCGGGCTTTTTTTTAGTATAAAATCAGTGGGGATGATCGTACAGAGAAGGGAGCGCAACATGAAGAGGGTTACCATACAGGACATCGCACAGGAAATGCAGCTATCACGAAATACGGTGGCAAAAGCATTGCATGACGGTGCAGTTTCTTATGAGACGAAAATATCCGTGTTGAAAAAGGCACAGGAAATGGGATATACAAAGCTGACGGGGGAACATCTGGAGCAACTGCACGGAACGCAGATGGAGAACAGCGGAAAGGCAGTGCTGGTTCTGTCCGGACGCAGCCAGGAGAAATTCTGGAGCCTGATCCTTGCAGGGATCAGCGGAGAACTGAATGTAAAGGGATACCGGATGCTTTTACAAATCGTGGACGAGGAACAACCGGATGCACAGGAAGTGCGTGCGGTGCTGGCACCGGATGTTGCGGGACTGATCTTTTTAAATGTTTTCCCGGTCGGATTTGTGAAAGAAATGGCAAAAACAGGGCTTCCGACAGCGTTTTTTGATGCACCGCCCTATCTGGAGCCGTATCTGGAATATGGGGATGTTGTGTACTCTGAAGGCTGGTCAGCCATGGAGCATATGGTGCAGGAACTGATTGACAGAGGATACAGACGATTCGGATACATCGGTTATCCGGACGGAACCAAGTCCATTCATGACCGTTATGACGGATATCTGCACACACTTTGGAAAAACGGATTAAAACAGGAACAGATCTATTGCCATACTGCCAAAATTCAGGGCGATTATTATGACTATCATGTGGTGGAACGACTGGTTGATCAGATGGAGAGCTTCCCGGAAGTCTATATCTGTGCGAACGATGCGGTAGCTAAAAATGTAGCGTCTGCACTTTATAAAAGGAGTCCGGAGCTGGAGGCAAGACTGGTGCTGACCGGCTTTGACCATACGATTGAACCGGGATTTTTCAGACAGGATATTTACAGCGTGGATGTGAACAAGGAAGATCTTGGAAAACGGCTTGCAAAATCCGTCCTTGACAGAATCCGGGAACCGATGGAGCACGCGCTCATCACTGTGCGCAGCTACCCGGATTTAATAGAGAATTATAACGAAAACGCAGTACACAAGACTGACAGAGTATAATAATCAATCATAGGAGGAGCTATGGAAACAATTACATTAAACGGAAAATGGAATGTAAGAGAAACAGAAAGCGAACAGACGTATCCGGTAACAGTTCCGGGATCCGTACTTTCCGCACTGCTTGATGCAAAAGCAATTCCGGATCCTTATTATCGTGACAACGAATACGAGATCAGAGAATTATTCTGGAAAGATTATGAATTTGAGAGAAGCTTTGAGGTTACAGAGAAACAGCTTGAAAATCAGCATGTGGATCTTGTATGCTTTGGGCTTGATACACTTGCAACAATTTATATCAATGGGAAAAAAATAGCAGAAACAGAAAATATGCACAGAACCTATCGTTTCTGCGTAAAAGATTATCTGATAGTGGGAAGCAACACGATACGGATCGTATTTGCATCCACCTTGCAGTATATAGAAGATTATCAGCCGGCACCCGGAAAAGAGATATCAGTCATTCCGAGTGGCGGCATGAGAGGAAACCAGTATATCCGGAAAGCACACTCCATGTTTGGCTGGGATTGGGGCGCACAGCTCCCGGATGCGGGAATCTGGCGGGATATTCAGCTTGAGTGCTATTCTGATGCAAGGATCAGCGACGTGTGCATTCATCAGATCCATGAAGACGGAAGCGTAACGGTAAAGGCAGATATTCAGCTGCAGGTGGATACCGTATCCAAATACAAGGTATCCCTGACACTGGTTCCCTCCTGGTTCAACGGACAGAAGCTGCCGCCGATCGAACTGCAGGCAAAAACTGCGATTGTAATGGAAGGACAGACTGCCATCACGGTGGAGATCCCTGTGGAAAAGCCGAAACTCTGGTGGCCGAACGGGATTGGAGACAGGAATCTTTATGACCTGACAGTGAGTTTAAAGCCGGCAGGTGTGCTTGCAGGGGGAAGGGCAGCGACTGAGATTGCGAAGATGGAACCGATTGACAGCCGCGTTTATACGATTGGATTGAGAACACTGACCGTCAGCCAGGATGCGGATGAATGGGGCAGTGAGTTCTGTTTTAAAGTAAACGGTGTGAAAGTATTTTCCAAGGGAGCAAACTATATTCCGGAGGATTGTGTATATTCTGCAATTACACCTGAGAGAATCGAATATCTGATCAAAAGTGCCGCAAGGGCTAACTATAATACCATGCGCGTGTGGGGCGGCGGTTACTATCCGTCCGATACCTTTTATGATCTGTGCGACCGGTACGGACTGATGGTATGGCAGGATCTGATGTATGCCTGCAATGCGTATGATGTTACAGATGAATTTGCAGAGAATATCGTAGCTGAAACCAGGGATAATGTGGTAAGATTAAGACACCACGCAAGCCTTGCACTGTGGTGTGGAAATAATGAGATCGAATCGGCATGGTATCACTGGCCGTCTTTTGAAAATGAGACACCTTATATCAGAGCGGATTATATCAAACAGTTTGAATATCTTCTTCCCAAAGCGGTGAGAGAGGTGGATGATACCACATTTTACTGGCATTCCTCACCGTCTTCGGGCGGCTCACTGGACAATCCCGATGATGCGAACAGGGGAGACACCCATTACTGGGCGGTATGGCACGGACAGCTTCCGTTCTCAGATTATCAGAATCACTTTTTCAGATTCTGTTCCGAATTTGGGTTCCAGTCGTTTCCTTGTATGAAAACTGTGGAAACTTATACCGAACCGGCAGACCGGAATATTTTCTCACGTGTCATGGAAAGCCACCAGAAGAATGATGCGGCAAACGGTAAGATGTTATATTATGTATCTGAAAATTTCCGCTATCCGAAGGATTTTGAAAATCTCTTATATGTAACACAGATTCTGCAGGCGGTGGCAGTCAAGAGCGGCGTGGAGCACTGGCGCAGGAACCGCGGCCGCTGTATGGGAACCCTGTACTGGCAGATCAATGATGACTGGCCGGTTGCATCCTGGGCAAGCATTGACTATTACGGACGTTGGAAGCCGTTGCATTATATGGCGAAGAATTTCTTCGCACCGTTAGCGGGCAGCATCGTGCGCACGGAAGATGCAGAAGGATATTTTTCCGGTGTGGAAGCGCATTTCCAGAATGAAAGCATGGGTGCGGCAAAGGTAAAACTGACGCTGAGTCTGAAGACGATGGATTTTACAGTAATCTCTTCTATATCCGAAGAACGGGAAGTGCTTCCGTTTACAGCAGTAAAACTGGCTGCGGCTGATTACACGGATCTGCTGACGCAGGAGATGAAGACGAGCCGCATTCCGGCACATAAGGCTGGCGCGGAAGGCAGATATGCAAGGGATGAAGTATTTGTTGAAGCAGTGTTTGAAGTAACGGATGAACACGGCGAGTGTCATATTCAGTATGAAAGTGAAGTACTGCTTCCGTATAAATATATGAAGCTGAAGAATCCGGATATTCAGGTGACTGTTACGGAATCTGAAAAGTATTATGAGGTTGCACTTACAAGTGATGTTTATGTGCCGTTTGTTATGATGGATTTTGCGGATGCGGATGTGATCTTTGCCGATAACTGCATCAATCTGACAGGACGAAAATCAAGAACCATCCGTCTGGAAAAAACGGATATCTTAAACGGAGCCTTTGAAAATGCGGAAGATCTTGCAAAGCGACTGAAAATCAGCTCATTGCATGACACCTATGTGGAATAAAAACATTTGTGCAGCAGGGCACAATCAATATAAAACAGGAGGGACTTATGGGCATTTGTTATTTTGAAAAAGAGAAGGTGTTTAAACTGGATACCGGGGCATCCAGCTACCTGATCGGTATTGTGGACGAGGAAGGATTTCTCGGACATATTTATTACGGAAGAAAAATGCAGGACCATGATGTGGCATATCTGATGAGAACGGAGGAGGCACCCTTTGTTCCCAGCACCAATGCAAGGGACAGACTGTCATTTCTGGATTCTTTCCCGATGGAATATCCGACACACGGACTCGGAGATTTCAGAGAAGATGCGATCAGCGTAAAGACTGTTGGCGGACATGTTGCGCTTCAGCTAAATTATGTATCCCATGAGATTTATGCCGGAAAGAAAGCACTGAAAGATCTGCCGGCAACATTCGGAAATGAAAAAGAGTGCACGACACTGGAGATCTTATGCGAAGACAAGATCCTCGGTCTGCAGGTGATCTTATCCTACAGTGCATTTGAGGATGTGGATGCGATCACAAGAAGTGTGCGTGTGGTAAACCACGCAGCTGATCCGGTCTATCTGACCAAGGTCATGAGTACCTGTGTGGATATGGATAACCGCGATTTTGATCTGATCACATTACACGGATCATGGGCAAGAGAGCGTCATATAAACAGACGTCCGCTGTCACTTGGTTTTCAGGGCGTATCCTCCCTGCGTGGAGAATCCAGCCATCAGGAGCATCCGTTCATGGCGCTGGTTTCCCATAATGCGGATCAGGATATGGGCGAAGCATATGGCTTCAGCTTCGTATATTCCGGAAACTTCTTGGCAGAAACGAGCATGAGCCAGTTTGATACGGTCCGTGCAATGGTCGGCATCAATCCGGAGGATTTCTGCTGGAAGCTGGAGCAGGGAGAGGAATTTCAGGCACCCGAAGTGATCATGGTGTATTCTGCACAAGGAATCGGCAATATGAGCCGTAACTTCCATGACCTGTTCAGAAATCACCTGATCCGTGGGGAATACAAGGATAAAAAACGTCCGATCCTCATCAATAACTGGGAAGCAACTTATTTTGACTTTAATACAGAAAAGCTTATCGCCATTGCAAAACAGGCATCCGAGCTCGGAATTGAGATGTTAGTTATGGATGACGGCTGGTTCGGACACAGAAATGATGATAACAGCTCACTCGGTGACTGGTTTGTGAACGAAGCCAAGCTGCCCGGCGGATTGAAATATCTGGTGGATGAAGTGAATAATCTTGGCATGAAATTCGGTATCTGGTTTGAGCCGGAGATGATCTCACCGGATTCCGAGTTGTATAAAGCGCATCCGGACTGGGCGATCGCAATTCCGGGACGTACCGCAGGTCTGTGCAGAAATCAGTATGTGCTGGATCTGTCCAGACAGGAGATCGTGGACTATGTATACGGAAGATTGTCCGAGATCTTACATAGTTCAAATATTGAATATGTGAAATGGGATATGAACCGCCAGCTCGCGGATATGGGAAGCATCGGACTGCCTGCGGACAGACAGGGCGAATTATTCCACCGTTATGTGCTTGGTGTTTATCAGCTGCAGGAGAGGCTGATTGCAGAATTCCCGCATCTGCTTCTGGAGAACTGCTCCGGCGGCGGCGCGAGATTTGATCCGGGCATGCTCTACTACAGCCCACAGATCTGGTGTTCCGATGATACGGATGCGATCGAGCGTCTGGAGATCCAGGAAGGTACGGCACTGATCTATCCGCTGTCCTCCATGGGTGCGCATGTCAGCGACTGCCCGAACCATACCGTTGGCAGGGTGACACCTTTTGAGACAAGGGGCTATGTCGCACTTGCGGGTACCTTTGGCTATGAACTTGATGTGACGAAGATTCCGGAAGAAGATCGTAAGCAGATTCCGGAACAGGTACAGATGTATCATAAATATAATGACCTTGTAAGAAGCGGCGATTATTACAGAATTGCTTCTTACAGCAAAAATCATAAATATGACTGTTATATGGTGGTTTCCAAGGACCGCTCGGAAGCGCTCGTGACATTTATTCAGGTTATGATGCGCCCGAATTATCATTCCAGAAATATCCGCCTGAAGGGATTAGATCCGAACAGGACCTACCGCATAGAAGGGGAAGAGAGAACCTACAGTGGTGAAGCGCTGATGTATGCGGGAATTCAGGTGCAGAATCCGTGGGGCGATTTTCGCGGTAAGCTCATCCATATCGTGGAGGCATAAGAGAAATGGAATATATCAGAATTGATGAACATGATCTTCACATTGTATTCGGGATCACAAAAGAGAATCAGCTGAAGCTGCTGCATTTTTCAAAGGCAGAGTTTGATGCGGATAATCTGTGTAAGGAAGAATCCATGATCAGGGAAGCATTCCAGCCGGTACAGGTAAGCTTTTCCGGATATAACAGACCGTATGAAAAGCACGGGAACAAGCATATTGTGACTGCACCGGGCTATCTGCTTCATTATGCCGGCATGGAGGACACCCGCAATGAGACCGGACGTCACATAAGCTTTACGCAGGAGGATGAACTGACCGGAGCGCGTGTGATTTCCGACTGGCAGTTTTATGCAGATACCGATATTGTACGTATGCAGAATACAGTAATGAACATCGGTACACAGGAGCAGACACTGGAGTACCTCTCCTCTTTTGCCTATACAGGGATTGAAAAAGAGGGGCAGCAGTCCAGCGATGATAAGATGGAGCTTCGTATCTGCCACAATGGCTGGCAGAAGGAAATGAACTGGAAGACCTATTCATTTCCGGATCTTGGGATGGGGCAGACCCAGCCTGTTGTGTACCAGAGAACGAGCAAGACCATTGAAGTAACCAATATCGGAAACTGGTCCACCAAGGAATATCTGCCAATGGGCTATCTTGCCAATCTGGAGTCAGACAGTTCCCTGTTCTGGCAGATTGAGCATAACGGCTCCTGGCATTGGGAGATTGGCGATCAGAACAGACATTTTTATCTGAATGTCGGCGGACCCAATGAGGTGCAGTCCCACTGGTTTCTGAATCTGAAGCCGGGGGAGGCATTTACCGGCGTTCCTGTGGCTGTCGGCGTGGCACATGCGGACTTTGATGAAGCAATGGGAAAACTGACCAGGTATCGTCGTATGATCCGCCGTCCGAATGCGGATGACGAGAAACTGCCCGTTATCTTCAATGACTATATGAACTGTCTGTTCGGAGATCCGACAAGTGAAAAAGAGTTCCCGCTGATTGATGCTGCGGCAGAAGCCGGCTGCGAATATTTTGTAATTGATGCCGGCTGGTATGCACCGGGAGAATGGTGGGACAGCGTCGGCGAGTGGCAGGAATGCAGGGAGCGTTTTCCGAATGGAATCAAGGAAGTAACCGATTATATCAGACAAAAGGGAATGGTTCCCGGCGTGTGGCTGGAGCTGGAGGTCATGGGAATCAACTGCGAGAAAGCAAAGAAAGCACCGGACAACTGGTTCTTCGTAAGACACGGCAGGCGTGTATTTGACAGAAGCCGCTATCAGCTTGATTTTAGAAATCCGGAAGTGCTTGCGCATGTGAATGAGGTTGTCGACCGTGTTGTAAATCAGTATGGTGCCGGATATATCAAGATGGATTACAACATTGAACCGGGAATCGGTACCGAGATCGATGCGGACAGTGTCGGAGACGGTATGCTGCAGCATGAACGTGCATATCTGGCATGGCTGGATGGCATATTTGCAAAATACCCCGATCTGGTGATCGAGAACTGTAGCAGCGGTGGACTGCGGATTGACTATGCACTTCTGTCGCGTTACAGCATCCAGTCGACATCCGATCAGGAGGATTATATCAACTATGCTACAATCGCAGCCAATGCGGCAGCAGGCGTAACACCGGAACAGGCGGCAGTGTGGTCCTATCCGCAGCGTGAGGGCATGGAAGAAAAACCGGGATCCCTGCGTGCACAGGCGGATCTGTTGGAGGAGACTGCGTACAACATGATCAATGCGATGTTGCTCAGAATCCATCAGAGCGGGCATCTGGCGGAACTCTCGCCGGAACGCTATGAGCTGGTAAAAGAGGGAATTGCTTATTATAAGAAGATTCGTCAGAATATCAAAAAGGCACTTCCGTACTGGCCGCTCGGAACGGCTGACAGCCGTGATACTTTTGTATCAACGGCACTTGTGACGGATGAAGTGATGTATGTGTCGGTCTGGAGAAGGGGCGGAACGGAAGGAAGAGTTACCCTTCCGCTACAAAAGGGATTTCACGGAAAACGTCCGGCAGAGATCAACTGCGTATATCCGTCTAAGATGGCATGCAATTTTGATTTTGATCCGCTGATGGGGGAATTGACCGTGGATCTGCCGAAGGTAGTTATGGCGCGATTGTTTGAAGTGCGCTTTCGTTAATTTAGAACTATATAAAAACCACGCAGGAGGACAAGAAAATGGGAATGGTTAGTGAAGTAAAGGAGCATCTGACAGGATGCATTATCCCGTTTTGGAAGAAATTGAGGGATAATGAGTATGGTGGCTATTACGGCTACATGGATTTTGACATGAATCTCGACAAAAAAGCAGTAAAAGGCTGTATCTTAAACAGCAGAATCACATGGTTTTTTTCAAATGCCTATACGCTGTTAAAAGAGGAAAGCTTATTGGATGAGGCAAAGCATGGCTTTGAGTTCATGAAGAAATACTGCATGGATAAGGAGAACGGTGGTATTTTCTGGTCCATGAAGTATGACGGAACACCGGAAGATACAACCAAGCATACCTACAATCAGGCATTTGCAATCTACGCACTTTCTTCTTATTATGAGGCAAGCGGTGATAAAGAAGCACTTCAGATGGCATATGATCTCTTCCATGTGATTGAGGAGAAATGCACGGATGAACTCGGCTACAAGGAAGCATTTAACTTAAAGTTCGAAGAAGTCGAGAATGACAAACTTTCCGAAAACGGTGTAATTGCACAGAAGACAATGAACACCCTGCTTCATGTATTTGAAGGCTATACAGAGCTGTATCGTGTGGATCATAATCCTGAGGTGAAAGCAAAACTTGAATGGATTATGGATACTTTTGCAGACAAGATGTATAATCCGACACTTCACCGCCAGGAAGTATTCTTTGACAAATATTACAATAGCCTGATTGATCTGCATTCCTACGGACATGACATTGAGACTGCATGGCTGATCGACCGCGGCGTTGAGGTTCTCGGTGAAAAAGCATATGAGGATAAGCTCACACCGATCACCAAAGATCTGACAGCACAGATCTACAAGATTGCATTTGACGGACATTCCCTGAATAACGAGTGCGAAAAGGGCGTTGTGAATACTTCCAGAATCTGGTGGGTACAGGCGGAGACCGTACTCGGCTTCTTAAACGGATACCAGAAGGATCCTTCTCATAAAGAATATCTGGAAGCAGCCAAGAGTGAGTGGGAGTACATCAAAGAACATATCATTGACAAGAGAACCGGTTCTGAATGGTTCTGGGAGGTTGATATCAACGGTGAGCCGACCAGCAGAAAACCGATCGTAGAACCGTGGAAATGCCCGTACCATAACGGACGTATGTGCTTTGAAGTAATCAAACGCGCTGAAAAAGTAAAGATCGACTAAATTGTGAATCATTGAATAAGCCTTTATGAAGTGGAATTTTGAGATTCCTGTGGTGTCCATATAAAGCGACGTGCAGGCACTTCAGCGCGGCCAGCACGTGCTTTATATGGACACCACCAGAATCCAAAATCCATACATAAAGCTTTATCAAAAATAAAGGAGGACACTATGTTACACAGCCAGTATTATGTAGAGCTTGCAAAATACAACAAGCTCATCGAGAGAAAGAATGTTAAGAAGAGCACCTATAACGGAATCTATGACCGTTATGAGTACCCGGTGCTGACCAGAGACCATATTCCCCTTACCTGGAAGTATGATCTGAACCCTGAGACCAATCCGTTCTTCATGGAACGTCTTGGCGTAAATGCCGTTATGAACTCCGGCGCAATCGAACTGAACGGAAAGTTCTATCTGGTAGCACGTATCGAAGGAAATGACAGAAAATCTTTCTTCGGTGTGGCAGAGAGCGATAACGGAATCGACGGCTTCAAGTTCTGGGATTACCCCATTCTTCTGGATGATACCTGTCCGGAAGAGACCAATGTATATGACATGCGTCTGACCAAACATGAGGACGGATACATCTACGGTGTGTTCTGCTCTGAGAGCAAGGATACCACGAACCCGGATCTGTCTGCGGCAGTTGCGGCAGCAGGAATTGTCAGAACCAAGGACTTAAAGCATTGGGAGAGACTGGACAACCTGAAGACCCTGAACTCCCCGCAGCAGAGAAATGTAGTACTTCATCCTGAATTTGTTAACGGAAAATATGCGTTCTATACCAGACCGATGGATGATTTCATTGATACCGGATCAGGCGGCGGTGTTGGCTTCGGCTTGTGCGATGATATTGAACATGCAGTAATTGATGAAGAAATCATCACCAGCAAACGTAAATACCATACCATTACAGAAGCGAAGAACGGTGCCGGCGCGGTTCCAATCAAGACCCCGAAGGGCTGGATCCACATTGCACACGGCGTTCGTAATACAGCAGCAGGTCTGCGCTATGTAATCTACGCATTCGCAACAGACTTAAACGATCCTTCCAAAGTGATCGCAGAGCCGTCCGGCATGCTGATCGGACCGAAGGGCTGGGAGCGTGTCGGTGATGTCAGCAACGTTGTATTTACAAACGGTGCCATTGCAAGGGAAAACGGAGATGTATACATCTACTATGCATCCAGCGATACCAGAATGCATGTAGCAACAACAACCATCGACAAGCTGATGGACTATGTATTCAATACCCCTTCCGATCCGGGAAGATCCGTAGAGTGCGTAGCACAGAGATGTGACCTGATCAAGAAGAACCTTGAATTCTTAAAAAACGAATAAATAGCAGTACCCATAACTTTTAAACCTAAAATGAGCTGTCACAAAAGCTGAAAATGAAACAAATTTTCGGTGTGGCAGCTCATTTTCTGTAACTTAAAAGTATATTAAGTTAATGTCAATGGTGATTTAAGCAAAAAATAAAGCAATGAAATTGTTAGAATTGTACAAATCGTTAAAAAAATAGGATAAATACTTGTAAAAATGCCTATGAAATAGTACTATGGTGTTATCCAAATTTTAATTTTGTATAAACTTTTTTTGAAAAATATTTGAAGCATTTGCCTGAAAAAACAAATTTTTGCTTAAAAATACAGAAAAATTACTTAAAAACAAAGAACATAGACAGAAAAATTAAGTAAATAAGAGCGACAAATTAAGTAAAAACAGAAAAACGGTAAGTAAAATAACAAGATTTAGTGATAGGCTGCTTCCGGACACAAGATAGGCAATTTTGTGACAGGGAGGAAGCTGATATGGAGATAAAGATGAATCGTAGCAGAATGGCACTGTTAGCCGGCTGTATACTTGGATGTGCTGTGCTTGGCGGTTGTGGAAAAACACAGGAGACACAGGAGGCAGTTGTTACAGTGGGAACTTATGAAGCGGAAGACGGAAGCTTTTCCGGAAATGTACATATAAGCAATACATTGGAAGGATATTCCGGTACGGGATATGCGGAAGGCTTTGAGGCGGATGGAGACAGCTGCACATTTGCCGTCTCTGTGGAAAATGACGGATTCTACGATCTTCAGTTTACGTCGGCAGCAATCGGCGGCTACAAAGAAAATTACGTCATGGTGGACGGCGATTCTGTCGGAAACCTTGTAAATGAAGAAACAACATTTACGGACAATAGTATAGAAAGAGTCTATCTGGAAGCCGGTGAGCATGAGATCACGGTTTCTAAATATTGGGGATACATAGCGATCGATAAATTAACGGTTCTGACAAGTCCGGCTTTGCCAAAGGATTATTATGAGGTCAGCGCAAAACTGAGCAATCCCAATGCGGATGATTGCGCAAAACGACTGATGAGTTATCTTTGCGATAACTATGGAACCAATATCATATCCGGTCAGTACTGTGATCAGGGATTATACGGGCAGGAAAATGCAGTGATCTGGAAAGCAACCGGCAAGTTTCCAGCGATGGTTGGTCTGGACATGATGGGATATACACCTTCTTTTGTTGCAAACGGAAGTGAAGGAAAGAGCATTGAGTACGCCAAAGAAGCATGGGAAGCGGGAGCAATCGTGACCATGTGCTGGCATTGGAATGCACCTGAGAAATACCTGACAGGGACATGGTATAGCGGATTTTATAAGGATTATACGAATATGAACCTCGATAAGATCATGAACGGGGAAGATCAGGAAGGATACGATCTGCTGTTACGTGATATGGATACAATCGCAGGTGAACTTCAGAAACTGAAAGAAGCAGGAGTTCCGGTTTTGTGGAGACCCTTACATGAAGCAAGCGGCGGCTGGTTCTGGTGGGGCAACTGCACGGCAGAATCTTACAAAGCGCTGTACCGTCTGATGTATGAGCGGTTCACAAATGAATTTGAACTGAACAATCTGATCTGGGTATGGAACGGACAGGATAAGGACTGGTACCCGGGAGATGATGTTGTGGATATTGTTGGCGAAGACATTTATCCGGGAGAACATGTATACACCTCCCAGATTGCGAAATATATGGAAGTTCATGATTATGCAGATTCCAATAAGATGGTGGTGCTGTCCGAGAACGGCTGCATGTTCGATCCGGATCTTGCGATCCGCGATGGTGCGATGTGGGGCTATTTCGGAACCTGGAGCGGAGAATTCATAACCTCCTCCGGAGCACTGAATATTTATTCTGAGCAATACACGGAAGAATATATGCTTCAGAAGATCTACAACCATGAGAATGTGATCACGCTTGACGAACTTCCGGATCTGACAACTTATCCGATCAGGAAGGATGCACAGTAAATGGAGTGGTCGGAAAAAGAAAGACGGGAAAAACAGAAGCAGAAAAAACGGGAAAAGATCCTTGGACCTGACAGCACCTTGTTTTTTATTATGACCAAGGCCGGACAGGTGATCATGCTGAACATCGTATGGCTGTTGTCCTGTTTGCCGGTATTTACGGTCGGCACGGCAACGACATCCCTGTATTATGCAATGATGAAGAATATTAGAAAGAACCGGAGCTATCCCATTGTGGAATACTGGTCCTCCTTTAAACGGACCTTTGCATCGGGAAGCATCCTTACGATAGGATTGGGAATCTGGCTGGCACTTCTCTATTATCTGAGAACAATAGCGCTTGCACAGAAAACACAGGCGGGAAACATGATGAGTACCATGTATCTGACACTGATGGCAGTTACGGCGGCGCTGATGATCTATCTGTTTCCGGTCTTGTCACGTTTTTCGATGAAGTTAAGTGGAATCATCAAGCTATCCTTTGTGATGATGATCCGATATATCGGTTACACCGTCCTGATCCTGGCAGGAACGGCACTTCTGGTATGGCTGTGGATTTTTTATCTGCCCATGCCGACGATCCTTTTTATACCGGGAGCGTGGTGTTATCTATGCACATTCATGATAGAAAAGGCACTTCGTAAATACATGCCGGCACCGGAAGAAAATACGGATGCGTGGTACTATGAATAATCAGATTACAGTAATCCCGAATAGACAGTAATGCGTGGAGGTAAAACATGAAACTGGGGAAAGCAAACAAAAAATTGATGGCGATGATCCTTGCAGCCGCAGAGGTGATGACGGTCTTTCATATCGGAACATTCGATACGGCAGCAGAGTCCGCTATGACACAGGCAGAGTGTAAGGAAATCGTCGGCACCTATTCCGTAAATGATACGGTTCCGGGTTATAAGGAGTATCAGGAACAGCATGCCGGAGCAGCTTATCCGAATGCGAAGATTGAAGTGGATGCTGCGGACTACGTATCTTACAGAGAGGATGACGTTGAGAAGGAGCCTGAGATTTATTCTAATTATGAAGGAATGCAGGGCGACAGCATCCTGACAAGCGAATCTGCTTATGTGGAATATGAAGTGGAGGTACCGGAAACAGGCTTTTATAAGCTGGAGGTTCAGTATTATCCGATCGAGGGTAAGAACTCTGAGATCCAGAGAAGCTTTTTCCTGGATGGCGAGCTCCCTTACGGAGAATTGTCCCTGATCGAGTTTTCCCGTATCTGGTCCACGGATGTGGCACAGAGCAATTTCGCAGAGGGATTATATGAAGTTACCTGGAACAAGGACAATCAGGGAAATGATATGAAACCGACCTCTGTTGAGATTCCGGAATGGGTTACCGCAGAGCTGTATGATAACAACGGTTATATCACAGAGCCTCTTACTTTATATATGACAGCGGGAACACATACGATTTCCATTAACTCCAGAAGAGAGCCGATGGTACTTCGTAAGCTGATCTTTTCCAATGACGGACAGACGCAGAGCTATGCAGAGGCAAAGGCAGCATGGGATGCAAAGGGCGCAACAGAGACCACGGGTCAGACCATTGTGATCCAGGCTGAAAACGCAACAAAGACATCCTCCCAGATGTTATATCCGAAGCAGGATCAGTCCTCACCGGCAGTTTATCCGGTAAGCGCAAAGGCACTGTTAAACAATACGATCGGTGGCGAGAGCTGGAGCAGTGCAGGACAGTGGATCGAATGGAATTTTGAAGTGCCTGAAGCAGGCTATTACAATATTTCAATGTTTGACAAACAGAACTTCATGAGAGGTATCTATGTATCCAGAAAAATCATGATTGATGACGAGGTTCCTTTCGCTGAGATGGAAGACTACGGTTTCAACTATGCTTCAAGCTGGAGAACGGATATCCTGGAAGATGAGGATGGCAATCCTTATATGTTCTATCTGGATGCCGGAGAACACACACTCCGTATGGAAGTGGTACTCGGTGAGTTTTCCGATGTTATTGCTGAGGTTCAGGACTGCGTATCACAGTTAAATGCGATCTACCGTAAGGTCATCCGTATCACCGGTGTAAGCCCTGATACCTATCGCGATTACCAGATCGAAGCATCCCTGCCGGGACTGAATGCAGAAATGGTTGCCGTAAGAGATCAGCTTGACAATGCGATCAGCTCCTTACGTGCGGCAGCAGGACGTACCTCCGATAAGGAAACGGTTCTGATCACTATGAGAGATCAGCTTGATTATCTGATCAAGGATGAGGAACGATTCGTAAAAGTTATTTCTACATATAAACAGAATGTCAGAGCCTGTGGTAACTGGATCACGCAGGTAATCAGCCAGCCGCTGCAGATCGACAAGATCACGGTATATTCTCCGGATGTGCAGCCGTCACAGAAGTCCAATTCTTTCTGGGATAAACTGGTATATGAGATCAAGAGACTGTTTTACTCCTTTGTGATCGATTACAACTCACTTGGTGCGACCGGTGAGGAAGGAAGCGACAATCCGACCATTACCCTGTGGGTAGGTACCGGACGAGATCAGGCAAATGTTATCAGATCCCTGATTGATGAATCTTTCACAAGTGTCTATGGCATTAACGTAAATGTACAGCTGGTTGATATGAACACCCTGCTCCGCGCCGAACTTGCGGGCGAAGGACCGGATGTAGCGATTCAGGTGGCAAATACGAACGGTATTGCCGGAGCGGTTCTGGTAACCGGTAATGATACACCTGTCAACTATGGTCTGAGAAATGCAGTACTGGATTTAAGTCAGTTTGATGATGTGGATGAAGTGCTCGGAAGATTCTATGACAGCGCATGGGAAGCATTCTCCTTTGACGGAGCCGTATATGCCCTGCCTGAAACACAGACCTTCCCGGTAATGTTCTATAGAAAAGATATCTTAAATGAACTTGGAATGGAGATTCCGGAGACATGGGATGAAGTTAAGGTTGCCATGTCAGTGCTTGCCAAAAACCAGATGGAATTCGGTATGCTGCCGAGTGAACAGATCTACGCGATGCTGTTATACCAGAACGGCGGTGAGTACTACAATGAGGGCGGTATATCCTCAGCACTGGATTCCGACATTGCAGTAAATACATTCAAAGAATATTGTGAGTATTACACGGACTACGGTCTGGATAAGACTACCAGCGTGGAAGAACGTTTCCGTACCGGTGAGTGTCCGCTGATCATTGCAGACTATACCGTATATAACAACCTCGAAGTATCCGCACCGGATATCGCAGGACTCTGGGACTTCACGGTGGTTCCGGGAACAGTACAGGAAGACGGAAGCATTGATCATTCTGTAGGCTGTACGGGACTTGCAAGTATGATCATGGCGGATACAGAATATCCGGATGAGTGCTGGCAGTTCTTAAAATGGTGGACCTCCGCAGATGTGCAGACACTGTACGACAGAGAAATGGAATCCCTGATGGGTTCCGCAGCGCGAGTTGCTACCGCAAACCAGGAAGCATTCGGTAATATGCCATGGCCGGTAGAAACCTATGAAGCTCTGGCAGAAGCATTCACATGGGTGGAAGGAATCCCTCAGGTACCGGGCGGTTATTATTCATGGCGAAATGTAAATAACGCATTCTACACCGTTACGACCGAGACCGATACGGCGTCACCTCGAGAAGAGTTGATGGATAAGGTTCTCTACATCAATGATGAGATCACATATAAGCGTAAGGAATTCGGTCTTACGACACTCGAAGATTTAGAAGGGGAGGGCAAATAAATGGCATCGAAAGAAGCATTGGCGGTAGCGAAGAAGCAAGGCACACTCGGATACCGCATCAAACAGAACAGAGCATGCTATGTGATGATGGCGCCCTACTTCATTCTGTTCTTCCTGTTTACCGTATTACCGGTATTGATATCAATCGCACTCAGCTTTACCTATTTCAACATGCTGGAGTGGCCGACCTTCAACGGTTGGAACAACTATATTAAACTGTTTCTGGAAGATGATATCTTCCTGATCTCCTTAAAGAATACCTTGATCTTTGCGGTTGTTACCGGACCCGTCAGCTATATGCTGTGTCTGCTGTTTGCATGGATCATCAATGAGTTCTCCAGCAAGATCAGAACATTACTTACCCTGATCTTCTATGCACCGTCCATCTGCGGTAACGCTTATATGGTATGGAGCCTCATTCTTTCCAGTGACCGTTACGGTTACTTAAACGGTATCCTGATCAAGCTTGGTATCATCAATGAGCAGAAGCTGTGGATGCAGGATGCAAAACTGATTCTTCCCTGTCTGATCGTGGTTCAGTTGTGGCTGTCCCTCGGTACCGGTTTCCTTTCCTTTATCGCCGGTCTTCAGACAGTAGACAAGAGTATGTATGAAGCAGCAGCACTTGATGGTGTTAAGAACCGTTGGCAGGAGCTGTGGTATGTAACACTTCCGGCAATGAAGCCTCAGTTGATGTTCGGTGCCGTAATGCAGATCACACAGTCCTTTGCAGTAGCTGATATCTCCATCCAGCTCGCAGGTAACCCGTCAGTCAACTACGCCGGTGCAACCGTTGTAACCCACCTGATGGATTACGGCTCGACCCGATTCGATATGGGTTACGCATCAGCAATCGCAACCGTATTATTCCTACTGATGGTAGGTACCAATAAATTGGTTCAGAAAGTATTAGGAAGGGTGGGAGAATAAGTGGCAAAAGCAGCAGCTCAGACAATGAAAAAAAGATATCGCTTTTTCAAACCCAGAGAAAAAAAGCTGAACCGTTCCATGGCAGGAAACGGACTGCTGTTCTTCATCATGGCGATCTGTGGATTCTTCATGGCATTACCGCTTGTCATGATCATCAACAACTGCCTGAAGCCTCTGGATGAGATTTTCCAGTATCCGCCGAAGATACTGGTTAGAAACCCTACTCTGGAAAACTTCACTGACTTGTTCATGGTAATGAACGATTCGTGGGTACCTTTCTCCAGATACATATTGAATACCATCATTATCACCGGTTTCGGTACGGTTGGTCATGTAATTCTTGCATCACTTGCAGCGTATCCGCTTGCAAAACATGATTTTCCGGGTAAGAAGATGCTGTTCAGCATGGTAGTCCTCTCCATGATGTTCTCATGGCAGGTAACACAGACTCCGAACTATATGATCATCAGCTGGCTCGGAATCAACAATAACTACCTTGCATTGATCCTTCCGGCCTGCCAGTATGGTATGGGTCTGTACCTGATGAAACAGTTCATGGAACAGCTTCCGTCCTCACTGATGGAATCTGCAAGACTGGACGGCGCTTCGGAATATCAGATCTTCTGGAAGATCGTAATGCCAAACGTAAAGCCTGCATGGCTGACACTGGCAATCTTCCAGTTCCAGCAGATGTGGGGAAATACAGGTGCCATGTTCTTACGTGATGAACAGTTGAAACCTTTACAGTTTGCTTTGCAGCAGATCTCAGCCGGTGGTACGGCAAGAGCCGGTGCGGCAGCGGCAGTAACCTTTGTTATCGCGGCAGTGCCCATCCTCTTCTTCCTGATCTGTCAGAGTAATGTCCTTGAAACCATGACTACATCCGGTATGAAAGAATAAGAGGAGGCGCAGAATGAAAAAACAAAATTTATTCAAAAAAATTGCAGCCTCGTTATTGATGACCGCTGTGTTATGCACGGGATTTGGAGAGACAGCATTTGCGGAAGAGATTCCGTATGATACTTATAATTATAACTATCGTGAGGATATCGTATATACACCGGCAGCTTATGTGCCGGAAGGTTCAGTAACCGGATTAAGTGTCGGCACGACGGATTTCAAAGAACCGAGAGATCTTTGTGTTGCACCGGACGGCCTGATCTATGTTGCGGATACCGGTAACAACCGCATCGTTGTCCTCAATGAGACAATGACCGATACAGTCAGAGTGATTGATGGATTTGACCGTAACGGAACAGCGGATACCTTTAATCAGCCTTATGGTGTATGCGTATCCGAAAACATGGAACTGTACATTGCAGATTCCATGAACAAACGAATCGTTGTTCTGACACCTGAAGGTGAATTTATCAAGATCATTGATAATCCTCAGTCCGAGATTCTGGAAGACGGATTTGACTTTACACCGCTTAAGGTAACTGTTGACTATGCGGATCGTGTGTATGTAGTTGCAAAAAATACCTTTGAAGGAATCATGGTATTTGAAAGTAGCGGAGATTTCACCGGATATTTCGGTACCATCGAAGTTAAGATCACACTTTGGGAGAAATTCTGGAGAAAGATCGCAAGTAAGGAAGAGCGTTCCAATCAGTTATTGTACATCCCGACCGAGTTTACCGGAATTGATGTCGACAGTGGCGGATTTATCTACGCATCCAATATTGATGCCGATGGTATCCAGGCTGTCAGACGTCTGAATCCTCAGGGTAAGGACGTTATCCAGAAAGGTGAAAACGGTAATGTCGGCGGCGATATCAGAACGGCAATCTACGGAAAGTACGGCGGACCGTCCGAGATCATCGATGTTGTATATCGTGAAAAAGGAATCTACTCCCTGCTTGACAGAAAGCGTGGCCGAATCTTTACTTATGATAAAGAAGGAAATCTTCTGTATGTATTTGGCGGACTCGGTTCTCAGGAAGGTACTTTTACGACTCCGGTAGCAATTGAGTATATCGGGGACCAGATCATTGTACTGGATGCTTATTATGGAGCGATCCTGAAATTTACAGCTACCGAATACGGTAAGCTGATCAATGAAGCAGTCGGACTCAGATATGATGGAGATGAGACGGAAGCAATTGATAAATGGGAAGAAGTACTGAGACTGGATGAGAACAATGAACTTGCGAATACCGGTATCGGCAAAGCTTATCTGACAGCCGGCGAAAACAGACTGGCAATGAGATATCTGAAGCTCGGTATGAACCGTAAGTATTATTCCATTGCATGGAAGCGTTATCGCAATGAGATCCTTGCAGCAAACTTAAGCTATATTCTCTCAGGTATTATTCTGCTGATTATAGTATGGAATATTTACAAGAGATGGAAACGTAAGAAAAAAGGCATAACGAAGGAAGGAGGGCTTCTTTGATGAAAGAATTATTTTCCAAGGATAAATGGAAGTTTGCATTTTACACTGTAAGCCATCCTGCCGACGGCTTCTACGAGATCAGACATCGTGAAAGGGGAAGCGTTCCCATTGCCATCTTTTTGGTAATTCTTTTTTCACTTTCCTTTTCCATCAACAGAATGTCAGCCAGCTTTATTGTAAATGACATTGATCCGAGAAACGTAAATGCGTTAACGGAATTGATTGCGGTATTGATCCTGTACCTGCTAGTCTGTGTGGGTAACTGGTCTATCACCTGTCTGATGGAAGGTGAAGGAAGACTGAAGGATATCGCAATTGCTATCGGGTATGCAATGATTCCGATTATTGTATGCTTCACGATCGGAACGATCTTCAGCCAGTTTGTGGCACAGAATGAGGGTGCGTTCTACTGGATGATCATTGGTGTGGGAATTGCGTACGGATTGATGATGATGCTGATCGGAATCATGCAGGTACACAATTACACATTGGGCAAAACACTGATAACGATTTTCCTTACATTCGTTGCAATGTTCATTATCATTTTCATTGTGTTGCTGCTCAGTGACCTGATCAATCAGGTATACCAGTTCTTCTATAGTATTTATCAGGAATTAATATTCAGAGCATAACAGGAGGAGGCTAAGATGCGTAAAAGCAAAAAAATCGTAATCGGTGTTGTAAGCCTGATCCTGGCAGTGGTTCTGATCTGGTTAGCTTATTACCTGATACATTTTTATTTCTACAATGATTACAAGAAATACCTTTCTTCATACGACTATGAAGAAGGAACGGAGTTCAAGCCGATCAATGAATCCGCAAGTGATGTGGATGGCATGGTTCTGGCGGCCGAGAATGAATGTTTAAAACTGTATGTGGACACAGATACCGCATATGTAGCGATCTATGACAAGAGAAACGGTCAGATCACTTATTCCAATCCGGTAGGAGCGGATGAGGATGCGATCGCAAACGAAACAAACAAGAATTACATGAAGTCTCAGATCATTCTGGATTACTTCAATGATGTAAGAAAAGAAGTAACGATCGATTCCTACAGCTTCTGTGTTGCGAAAGATCAGCTGGAAGTGGAATCCATCGAAAACGGTGTGCGTTTCATCTATACCATGGGTGATATGACAGCGACAACCGGTATTGTTCCGATCTACATCAGCAAAGAAACGCTGGATTCGGTTATGGCGGCACTTCCTGAAAAGGATGCCAAGTTCGTATCCACGAAGTTTGTTGAAAGTAATGTTGCAGATGGATATATGGAAATGTTGGAATCCGCACAGAAGGGTGCATCCCAGATCCGTAAGCTGAACAATTATTTTGAAGCAGCAGGATTTACACAGGAAGATTACTTAAGAGAAATGGAAGGTTCCGGAGTAGAGGGAGCAGTTCCGATTTCTTTCGTGATTCCACTGGAGTATCGTCTGGATAATGACGCTGTAGATGTATCCATTCCAATGAGTGCAGTACAGGAAAACGGCGGTGGTGCAGTTTTCAGAATCCAGTTTTTAAGATATTTTGGAACTGCAGGAACGGATGAAGACGGGTACATGCTGGTTCCGAACGGATCCGGTTCCCTGATCAATTTCAATAACGGAAAAGTAACTGCCAATAACTATGCAGAATATATTTACGGTATTGATCCTCTGGCAGCGGAATACACCGTGCTGGAGAACACGGAGGATGCCAAGATGGCACTCTTTGGTATCTTCAGAGACGACAGTGCAATCTTTGCAACGATTGAAGACGGTGCATCTACCTGCTACCTGACAGCCGGTGTTTCCGGTAAGATCAATGAATACAACTATGTATATCCGACTTTTGTACTGAGGGGAAATGATAAACTTGCCATGTTCGGTACGACCGGTAGCGAGGCGGATCTTCCAATCGTGGAGAGTAATTTCTATGATGTAAATCTGGAAGTAAAGTACACTATGCTGACCGAAGAAAATGCAAGCTACTCGGGTGCTGCGGGATATTATCGTGACCGCCTGGTAGACGAGGGTATTCTGACAGCCAACGACGCTTCCGGCGATATCAAGTTCTACTATGATGTTATCGGCGGTGTGGAGAAGATGAAGTTCTTCCTTGGTGTGCAGTACAGAGGCCTGTATGCAATGACTACCTTTGATGAGGCCGGTGAGATTTCGGATGATCTGGCGGCAAACGGTATTACCAACCAGGTCATGAACTATCAGGGCTGGTGTAACGGCGGCTATTATCACGACGTATTGAACAAAATACGTGTTCCATGGAAACTTGGCGGAAAATCAGGACTGGAAGATCTGAGTGCACAGGTGGTACAGAACGGTGGAAGCTTCTATGCAGATGTAGCATTCCAGCGTGTAACAACGATCAGCAGCAGATATTCCGTGGGCAATGAGACATCCCGCTATTATGCGGGTTATGTGGCAGAGTTTGGTCTGGTCAATCCGTCCACACTCCGTCAGACCTCCGGACTTGGTTATGACGAGAACAGATTTTATCTGGTATCTCCGAAATTCCTTGTCAGATACGTGGATCGTTTCTCATCCAAGATTGATCGTTATGATATCGACGGAATTTCTCTGAGAGACCTGGGCAACAGACTTCACTCAGATAAGAGAAGAACCAATGTGATTGACAGAGAGGCAGCACTGGATGTTGTACTTGGTCAGCTGGGCATTCTGGAAGATACCGGCAAGAACATCATGGTCAACGACGGAAATGATTATTCCTTTGCATATGCGGATGATATTATTAATGCTCCGACATCTGCAAACAACTACTATATTGTAGACGAGACAGTTCCTTTCTATCAGATGCTGATCCATGGATATATCGATTATTCCGGTTCTGTGATCAACTTAAGCGACACCTTTGACAGAACGGAAACGGTACTGAATCTGATCGAAACAGGTGCATCTCCTCATTTTGTATTCTCCTGGGAGAACGCAAGTGATATCAAGAACACCGGACTGAACAGATTCTACGCAACGACTTATGAAAACTGGAAGGATGATGCACTTGCTGTTTACACTGAGGTTAACGAAGCACTCAGCAGAGTAAACGGTGCATATATCACGAATCATGAGATTCTGGATGATAATCTGAGAGCAGTGTCCTACAGTAACGGAGTAACCATTTATGTAAATACCGGATATACGGACCGTACAGTGGACGGGGTATCCGTACCGGCAAGAAGCTATGGAATAGGGGGAGTTAGATAATGAAGAAAAAGAAAAAAATGGCTCTCACCACAAAAAGAAGTATTACGGGATTTTTGTTCATTCTTCCATGGCTGGTTGGTTTCCTTTGGTTTTATGTACGAAGCTTATTTATGACGTTTCAGTTCTCGTTTTCAGAACTGACGGTTAAGACCGGTGGTGGTTATACGCTGGATTTTGTCGGACTTGACAATTTCCTCTATGCCCTCCGCGGTCACGGTACCTTTAAACAGATCTTAACAACTTCAGTCGGAAACATGCTGATCGATGTACCTCTGATCACATTCTTCAGTTTGCTGATGGCGATTTTGTTAAATAAGAAGTTCAAGGGAAGAACACTGGTAAGAGCGATCTTCTTCCTGCCGGTACTGTTAAACTCCGATGCGATCGTATCCGCAATGGATACTGCAAGAACCATGATGAGCGGTGGTATCTCCAATGCCAGTGCGGAAATGGCGGAGGCTGCAGCCGGAAGCGGTGTCGGCATTGAATATTATATTCAGATGTTTGATGCACTTGGACTCCCGATGGGAATTCTGGAATATGTATCCGGAGCGGTGGCACGAATCAGTGATATCATTAATGCTTCCGGTGTGCAGATCGTTATCTTCATTGCAGCCTTGCAGTCCATTCCGGGCTCCATGTACGAGGTTGCCAAGATTGAAGGTGCGACTACCTATGAAACATTCTGGAAAGTAACATTCCCGATGGTAATGCCACATATCATTACCAATATCGTATATACCGTAGTTGACAGCTTTGCAGATTCCGATGTTGTAGAGCTGGCATATAAGACGGCATTTACGGAGATGAATTACGGATTGAGCTCGGCGATGAGTTTGATTTCAACGATTGTCACGTGCCTGATACTTGTACTGGTGTGCAGGTTCATTCAGAAACGAACGTTCTACTATAACTAGGAAAGGAGAGAAAAGATGGAAAAGACAAAGAAAAAATGGTCACTTCAGACGATCAAAGATACCTATCGTGATTTTAAGACTGACACACAGTTTGCGAACGATAGAAAGCGCTGGATTTCCAATTTTAAGAAGTTTATCCTTGGATTATTCAAGCTTATCATACTTGTCGGTGTTTCCTATGTTATTTTAGGACCGATCATCGGTATTATCAGCCACTCTTTTTTCTCCGATGCAGATAATTATAACCCGATGGTATACCTGATTCCGCAGGAACCGACAATGTTCCGCTATGAAATGGCAATCAAGTATCTGAATTACGGAAAAACAGTCACACAGTCACTGTTATATTCCATTTCCTTAATGCTGATTCAGGTAATTATTTGTTCCATGGTAGGATATGGATTCGCAAGATTCAAATTTCCGCTTAAGAATGTATTGTTTGCATGTGTGGTAGTTATGATCGTTATCCCTACCCATACGATCATGCTTCCGCTCTACATGACATTCTCGAAATTTGATATCTTTGGAATTATAAAATTAATCAAGGGATCCGCTGTCAATCTCTTGGCTACACCCGTGCCGATGTACATTATGACATTGTTCGGATGTGGATTGCGGTCCGGTCTTTACATTTACATCTTCAACCAGTTCTTCCGCGGACTTCCGAAAGAAATCGAGGAAGCAGCATTCGTGGACGGAGCCGGAATGTGGTACACCTATTTCCGTATCATGTTGGTAAATGCTATGCCTTCCGTAATTACCGTAGCGATTTTCTCTATGGTATGGCAGTATAATGACACCTTTTACACAAGCTTGTTTGCGATCAGCAACAAAACGTTTGTCAGCACGCGAATTTCTACGATCACAGCTAATATTTCGAACGTAGAGAAGATCCTGGATCCCAATATCCTGCAGCTGTTTCTGGATGCAGGTATTGTCCTGGTAATGCTTCCTGTCATTATCGTTTATATTGCTCTTCAGAAACAGTTTATCGAGGGTGTGGAGAGAAGCGGTATTGTTGGATAGGGACAATGGCGGGTTACTCAAAACAATTCAACTATTTATAAGGAGGATGGAAAAGTTGAAGGCAAAGAAATTAATGGCATTACTTCTGACTGCAGCTATGGCATTTAGCATGGTTGGCTGTGGTGGAAAAGATGCAGCAGACACAACCGGAGACGGTGATGCAACACCGGAAGCTACAGAAGCTCCGGCAGATGACACAACAGATGCAGACAGCACAGGTGATACTGCAGCTGCACCTGGAGAAGTCAGCATTGACTTCGAAGACGGCGTATTTGGATTCGTAGGTATGGATATGACAATTGCAGGTAATGCAGATGCTTCCGTACTTTCTGTTGAAGATTACAACGGATCCAAAGCATTAAAGGTAGTTCCTCAGGGAAAGGTTCCTTATGTTGCATTCCAGATGGATGCTTTACTTGGTGACAACGTTGCCAATGTGAAGACCATTGAAATGACAATCGGAACAGAAAGCCCGGATGGCAACTTCTATGCAACATCCGGTAATATCTACGCATTCTTAGGCGAAGAGAACGCAAAGAGCTCCCAGGGATGGTCTGTATATCTTGATACAGCAAACCCGAAGGTAGCTACTTATACTGTAGCAGACGGCCAGGCAGTTGTAGCAGGCAACTACATTGCAGTTTCACTGGAAACTGATAATGCATCAACTGAAGGTGCCGGACAGTCCACAATGTGGATCGACAATGTCGTATTCAAGGATGCAGACGGCAACGTACTTGCAGCAGATACTTCCGCAGAATATGTATCTCAGGAGACAGGCGAAGACAGATCCAACCTTTGCAACCTGACCGGTGCAGTTGAATGGGAAGGCTTTGCATGCACAGGTGATGGCTGGAGCCAGAATGGTGTTGCATTCACAGATGATGTACTTGCAGCACTGGTACCGGGATCTGTTATTGAAATCAGCTACTCTGCTGAAACCGGAAATCTGTGGGCAGTTATGAACGAAGCAGCAGCAGGCTGGATGCGTGTTGGTGTAGGCGATGCAGACGGAAGCGGCCAGGGATATGCTTATAAGAACAATTCCGGAAATATCGTACAGATTCCTTACGAAATGATCGCAGAGTACTGTGGTGATGATGTTTCCACATGGGGAAGCATGATGCAGTGTGAATCTGATGGTGCTTGGGAAGTTTATTCCGTTAAGGTTGGACAGAAGGCTCCTCAGTATGCAGTAGCAAATGCAGTAGAATTTGCAGGATTTGGTTGTACAGGTGATGGCTGGAGCCAGAATGGTTTCGATATGCCTCAGGAAATCATTGATGCATTAGTTCCCGGTTCTGTTGTAGAAATCAGCTACACAAGTGAATCCGGAGACATCTGGATCGTAATGCCGGATGCAGCAGCAGGCTGGATGCGTGTAGGCGTTGGTAACGCAGACGGAAGCGGATCTGATGATGCAGTAGCAGACGGAAGCACAGCATATATTACTTACGAGCAGATCGCAGCAGCTTGTGGCGATGATGTATCCACATGGGGTGCAAGAATGCAGTGTGAATCTGACAGCGCTTGGGAAGTATACGGTATCAAGGTTGGTACAGCAAAAGAGATGAAGATGCTCAACAAGTTAGTTGACTTCTCCGGCTTTGCATGTACAGGTGATGGCTGGAGCCAGAATGGTTTCGATATGCCTCAGGAAATCATTGATGCATTAGTTCCCGGTTCTGTTGTAACCATTTCCTATACAAGTGAAACAGGCAATCTGTGGATCGTAATGCCGGATGCAGCAGCAGGCTGGATGCGTGTAGGTGTTGGTAACGCAGACGGAAGCGGCGGAGATCCTGCAGCAACCAACGGCAGCGTATGCCAGATCACTTATGAGCAGATCGCAGAGCTCTGCGGCGATGATGTATCTACATGGGGCGCAAGAATTCAGTGTGAATCTGATGGCGCTTGGGAAGTATACAGCGTAGCAGTAGGTCAGGCAGCAGAATAAGATGTATTTACGGTATCGGTGTAAGGCATGAACCTGCCTTACACCGGATATCACAAATAAAATAGGAAACAAGCACATCAAACAGGAGGATTTAAGAAACATGAAAATGTATAAGAAATTACTTGCTCTTGGTCTCAGCGTTGCCATGATCGGCAGCTTAGCAGCTTGTGGCGGTTCCGGAGACAGCGCAAACACAGGTGATAATGCAGGTACAGAGAGCGACGGCAACAGCGGAAGCGATAACAGCGGCAGCAGCAGTGCAAGCGGCGAAACCAGAGTAATCAAGATCGGTACCTGGTATGATCATTACTATGACAGCACAAACAAGGACATCTGGGATGATCCTTCCGTATCTGACGAAGAATTCGCTCAGGCACACTTTGATGTAGTTGCTGAAGTAGAGCAGAAATACAATGTAGAGATTCAGTTCGTAAACCTGACCTATACAGGTATCCAGGAGTCTATCAATACTTCCATTCTGGCTGGTAAGCCTGACTGTGATATCTATGAAGTAGACCTTTCCTTCGGTATCGGTGCAGCTCTGAACGGATATGCTGTAAACCTTGCAGATATCCTTCCTGCAGATGCAGATATTCTTACAACACAGTCTATCTTAAAACCGACCAACATCGGATTAAATGACGGCAGTGTATATCTGTTTACTCAGGTATCTGCTGAAGCTGGTCTTTACAATACTTATATGCTTGCATTCGATAAGAATAAGATCGATGCAGCAGGTCTTGAAGATCCTCGTGAACTGTATAACAGAGGTGAGTGGACATGGGATAAGTTCAGAGAATATCTGTTAGCACTTACCCAGGATACAAACGGTGATGGTGTAACTGATGTATACGGTTACGGTTCCCGTTGGGACTTCACTCTGTATCAGTTATTAATGAGTAACGGTGCAACCATTGCTTCCGGCGCAACAGAGACTCTCTCAAGCCCTGAAGTTGGTGAAGTACTTGACTTTATGTACAATATGTACAATGTTGATCATGTAGCTAACCCTTGGAACGCAGAAGACTTCGATTACAACCAGAATGCTTACATGGATGGTACTGTAGCATTCTGGGCTGACGCAGCATGGATCTCATCTGCTAATGATGATGCATCTCTGGATATGAACATCTGCTGGATGCCTTGGCCGATCGGACCTAGTGGAAACGAAGCTACGAACCCTCGTAGAAATATGTCTTCCGGTAATGCATGGATGATCCCTACCGGTGTTGAAGATCCTGAACTGGTATTCAACGTATTCAATGATTGGGCTAACTGGTATCATGGTGATACAGATTACCGTGACGGTAACCTGACATGGTGGGAAGACTGTGCAATCACAGAAGAGAACTATGAAGTTATGGAATACATGGGAGCAGCTGATGGTTTCGACCTTTGGAATTCCCTTGGTGTAGAATTCAACTTTACTGATCTTCTTGATGGCAATATGACTCCGGCTCAGTTCCAGGAGACTTACAAGCAGCCGTTCCAGACAGCACTGGATAGCTTCTTCAAATAAGAATCAGAACCCATTTGCAGGTCCTTGATCTGCGAGTGAATTTGTGCAACAGCCCGTATCCGTATGGGTACGGGCTGATTGTGCATATAGAATTGAGGTAATACGTGTTTCGCAGTGACACTTTATTCAGCCGTTTTATGAATGTTTTATTTGATGTTCTTTTAACGGGAATCCTTTGGATCCTGTGTTGTATACCGGTTATTACGATCGGTGCGTCAACAACCGCAGCATATTATGCAATGTCAAAGGTTGTCAGACATAAAACGGGTTATGTACATAAGGAATTTTTTCATTCCTTCCGGAGAAATTTTAAACAGTCAACGCAGATGGGACTGCTGTTTCTTCTGTTTACAGGAGTTGTTGCGGTAGACATCTGGTATGTATGGATCAATGACAGTAAATTGAACAGTGCATTATTTATGATCCTGTTGCTGATTGCCTTTTTGATCCTGGCTGTTATAACTTACTATTTTCCGTTGTTATCCAGATTTGACAAACGGAATCTGGAGATGCTTAAGATGTCGGCGATTGTCGCATTTCGATATTTGCCGCTTACCCTTTGTATATTAATTGTATTTGTGATTTCAGTGATCGGAATCTATCTGATGCCGTGGGCAATTCTGGTGATTCCGGGTGTATATCTGTATCTGCTCTCTTTCCCGATGGAGTATGTGCTGCGCAAGCTGATGCCTGCTGTGGAAGAGGGGTCTGAAGAAGCAGAAAAATGGTATTATCAATAAGATTTCCGGATGCGTGGATATCCGGTAATCGGACAGGTGCAATATGAACAAAAGCGTGACGATGAAGAATATTGCCGATGTGCTGGGAGTCAGCACGGTGACGGTTTCCAAAGCCCTTGCGGATAAGGAAGGTGTCGGCGAGGAACTGAGAAAGGCAATCAAGGAAAAAGCGGACGAGATGGGCTATACCTATGCCGCTTATAAACAAAAGAGTGAAAAAGAAAAGCTAAAATATAATATCGGAGTCATCGTTGCAAGTAATTATGTGGATGTGGCGTCCTACTCGTTTTATCTGAGTCTGTATCATAACATTATTCTGAGACTGGCGAAGACCGGATACTCCGGAATAATGGAGATCATTACGGATGAAATGAGACATCAGGAGGCTCTTCCGACTGTTGTAACAGAACAGAAAGTGGATGGTGTGATCGTGCTCGGACAGATGTCCGCGGCATATGTGCAGAAGATCATGAATACCGGAATGCCGGTTGTCTTACTTGATTTTTATGATGCAGAGATTAATACGGACAGTGTTGTAACAGATAATGTTTACGGAACGTATAAATTAACGGATTACTGCATCAGTATGGGACACCGCAAGATTGCATTTGTCGGAAGTATTCAGGCGACATCATCTATTTTGGATCGTTATCTTGGTTACTATAGGGCATTATGCATGAATGGGATTGAGCCGAGACCGGAATATCTGATCGAGGACAGAGGACCGGACATGCTCAACTATGAGAAAATCAATCTGCCACAGGATATGCCGACAGCATTTGTATGTAACTGTGATGAAGTTGCATATCATCTGATGGGACAGCTGAACCAGATGGGATATAAAGTGCCGGAAGATGTTTCGGTGGTTGGATTTGATAATTATACATTTGTGGATTATGCCAATCCCAAATTAACAACAGTGGCAGTCAATATGGAGGCAATGTCTGAAGAAGCGGTCAATATGCTGATCAATCAGATTGTGACCGGAAGGCCGTCCAATTTAAGAAAGGTCATAAGCGGAACCCTGATCATTCAGGATTCTGTTAAAGATATAAGAAAATAATGCAAGAGTCCCGGAAACGGGTTATGAGGCAAGGAGGAAACTATGAGTAAAGTAAAAATGATCAACTGTCCGGAAGTAAAGAATATGCCGTGGCAGGAAAGACCGGAAAACATCGTCGGAGCACCTATCTGGAGATATAACGAGAATCCGATCATCGGAAGAAATCCGGTTGAAAATGTAGCGAGAATCTTCAACAGTGCGGTTATGCCTTACGGTGATGAGTTCATCGGGGTATTCCGTGGCGAGCAGACCAACGGTATTCCTTATATTTACCTTGGACACAGCAAAGATGCCATCCATTGGGAATTTGACAAGAATAAGATTTCGTTCAAGGATGAGAACGGCAATGATTTTATGCCGTTATACGCATATGATCCCCGTCTGGTAAAAGTAGAAGATACCTATTACATCATCTGGTGTCAGGATTTCTACGGCGCATCCATCGGTATGGCTAAGACAACGGATTTCAAGACCTTTACACGTATCGAGAATCCGTTCATTCCGTTTAACAGAAATGCAGTATTGTTCCCGAGAAAGATCAATGGCAAATTTATGTTGTTAAGCCGTCCTTCCGACAGCGGACATACACCGTTTGGTGATATCTTCTTAAGCGAAAGCCCGGATATGGTATACTGGGGCAAGCACAGACATGTCATGGGCCGCAGCAGTGAGTGGTGGGAGTCCGTTAAGATTGGTGGCGGTGCAGCTCCGATCGAGACTTCCGAAGGCTGGTTACTGTTCTATCATGGTGTATCCGGAACCTGCAACGGCTTCGTATATTCCATCGGTGGTGCAATCCTTGACATTGATAATCCATCCAAGGTTCTTTACAGATGTGAGAACTTCCTGTTAACGCCGGAAGAGTGGTATGAGGAAAGAGGATTTGTTCCCAATGTATGCTTCCCTTGTGCAACCATTCATGATCCTGCAACAGGTAAGATCGCATTATATTACGGATGTGCAGACAGCTATGTAGGTCTTGCATTCACAGAGCTTGATGATATTGTTGATTACATCAAGAGCCATAGCCATGTAACCGAAAGTGATACAGAGCTTGGTATCAGATAAACAGAGCGTCAAAAAAATGTAACTCAGTAATAAGGGGGACAGGGGAGCTTCAGTTCCCTTGTCCTTTACTTATATATAGAAAGGAATTATCCATGAGCTATGAAATTCATCCTGAAAAAGGATTGGTAAATAGAGGAAACTGGTATCGGATTAAGGAATGCATGCGCCGTGCAAGAGGTGGTGACCGTATTACCATCGGTTTTTTGGGCGGATCCATAACGCAGGGAGCAGTGGCAGAGTATCATTCCAACTGCTATGCCCATCTGGTATTTGAGTGGTGGGAGAAAAAATTCCCGAAGACCGCATTTACCTATGCCAATGCGGGAATCGGCGGAACAACTTCCCAGTTTGGTGTTGCACGTGTGGACAGGGATCTGATGGTATACAATCCCGATATGGTATTTATCGAGTTTTCCGTCAATGATGAGAACACACCGTTTTTTAAGGAGACCTATGAGGGTCTTGTGCGCAGGGTATATCAGAATCCGTTGCAGCCGGCAGTTGCACTGATCCACAATATTATGTATGATAAAGGCACGACTGCACAGGAGATCCATCAGAGTATCGGTGAGCATTACGAACTTCCCTGTGTCTGCATGAAGACAACAATCTATGAAGAAGTAAAATCCGGAAGGATCGCAAACCGTGAGATCACCCCGGATGATCTGCATCCGAATACGGAGGGACATGCACTTGTTGCATCCGTGATCATCGATTTCCTTGAAAAAGTATATGCGGAACTGGACACAGAGGAAAAGGCTCCGGAGCAGATGAAAGCACCGCTTACCGCGAACTGCTATGAGGATTCCGTACGCTATCAGAACGGCATTCATCATCCAAACAGCTTTGCAGGAAGAGCGTGCACAATTAAGACACAGGGCTTTGCAGCAGACAAAACACCGCAGAAACATTTATATGATTTTTGCAGAAATGGATGGACAGCAGATACGCAGGGTGATACGATCCGTTTTGAGACGGAAGGAACAGAGCTGGCAGTACAGTACTGTAAGACAATCCATCAGCCGGCACCGATCGCGGAGGCAGTTGTGGACGGTGACAGTACACATCCGGTCGTTCTGGATGCCAATTTTGATGAGACCTGGGGAGACTGTCTGTATATGCAGAGTCTTCTGGTACATGGAACAGCCGGAAAGCATACGGTGGAGATTAAGATTACGCAGACGCATGAGAATGATGCGGTACCGTTTTATCTGGTATCCCTTGTTGCATCCGGAGCAGTCGGAAAATAAACAATTCAGGAGGAAAACATCATGTTTCGTGATGATTTTGTATGGGGCGTTGCAAGTAGCTCCTATCAGATAGAAGGAACGGATCCGGAGGACGGAAGAGGCAGAAATATCTGGGATACCTTCATTGAACAGGGAGGTACCTATGAGCATCACAATGCGGAAGTGGCATGTGACCATATGCACCGTTACGAAGAAGATTTTGCAATGATGCGCCTGTTAGGAATTAAGGCATACCGTTTTTCTTTAAACTGGTCCCGCATTATGCCGGAGGGAACGGGCAGAGTCAATGAGAAGGCAATCACCCTGTATCGCAATATGATCAAATCCATGATCAAAAACGGGATCACACCCTATGTGACCCTGTATCATTGGGAATTTCCGCAGGCACTTCAGGATCGCGGCGGCTGGCTGAATGAGGAGTCCGTCCAGTGGTTTGGCGAATATGCCAGAGTGGTTGCAGAGAATTTCTCAGACCTCGCGGAATATTTTATGACCTTAAATGAGCCGCAGTGCTTTGTCGGACTCGGACATCTGAGCGGAATTCAGGCCCCGGGACTGAAATTATCCCTGCCGGAGACCTTCCAGGTGGCACATAATGCACTCCGTGCGCACGGACTTGCAGTGAAGATGTTAAGACAGTATGCATGCCGTCCGATCAAAGTCGGATATGCACCAACCTGTGGTGTGGCATATCCGTACACGAATTCGCCTGAGGACATTGAAGCGGCAAGAAAAGTATACTTTGGTTTTTACAATCCTATGAGCAACTGGACCTGGAATGTGGCATGGTTCTCAGACCCTGTATTTTTAGGACATTACCCGGAAGAGGGCATGGAGAAGTTCAAGGAATGGCTTCCGGTAATCACGAAAGAAGACATGGAGCTGATCTCCCAGCCGCTTGATTTTATGGGACAGAATATATATAACGGCTATTTTGTGCGTGCAGGTAAGGACGGAGAACCGGAATTTGTGGATCGTCCGTACGGTTTCCCGCGTACCTCTACAAACTGGCCGGTAACACCGGAATGTCTGTACTGGGGATTGAAGTTCATGTATGACAGATACCATATGCCGATGTATATTACAGAAAACGGCATGTCCTGTCATGACAATGTTTCACCGGACGGAAGAGTGCACGACCAAAATCGTATCGATTTCCTTGACGCATACCTGTCACAGGTACAGAAAGCAGCCGATGAGGGTGTGGATGTCAGAGGCTATTTTTTATGGACATTCCTGGATAATTTTGAATGGACAGAAGGATATAAAGAGCGTTTTGGTATTGTCTATGTGGACTTTACAACCCAGAAGAGAATCGCCAAAGATTCTGCATACTGGTATCAGAAGACCATTGAGACAAACGGAAAGGAGTTATCAGTGAATCAGACAAAGAAACCAATTTTATTTTTAAAACCTGTATTTAAACAAATGATCTGGGGCGGCGACCGTCTTGGAAAAGACTGGCCCTATGAGATCCCGGGTGATAATACCGGAGAATGCTGGGCAGTCAGTGCACATCCAAACGGAGACTGTACGATCACGGAAGGAATCTATGCAGGAAAAACACTTTCAACATTATGGCAGGAGCAGCCGGAGCTGTTTGGCAATACCGGGCTTGACAGATTTCCGCTGTTAATCAAGATTATTGATGCAAAGGCGGATCTGAGTATTCAGGTACATCCGAATGATGACTATGCACGGAAGAACGAGAACGGTTCTCTTGGAAAAACCGAGTGCTGGTATATTCTGGACTGTCCGGAGGATGCAAAACTTGTAATCGGACACAATGCAAAATCAAAAGAAGAGCTTCGACAGATGATTGAGGAAAAACGCTGGAGCGAACTGATCCGTGAGATCCCTGTAAAGAAAGGCGATTTCATCCAGATTGATCCCGGAACCGTGCATGCGATCAAGGGTGGACTGATGATCTTAGAGACCCAGCAGAACAGTGATATTACATACCGTGTCTATGACTATGACCGTTTAAGCAATGGAAAGCCAAGAGAATTACACATCGAGAAGAGCATTGATGTCATTACGGTTCCGGCAAAACCGGTGGAGGACAGCGTGATTTCCGTCGATGGACTTCCTGAGAATACGATGAATCTGCTGATCGCATGTGATTATTATAAAGTATGGAAGCTGGATGTTACAAAGCCGGTTACCTTTACACAGGATGAGCCGTTTATGATCATGAGTGTGATCGAGGGCGATGGACTGATTAACGGTCAGCTGCTTAAGAAGGGTGATCACTTCATTCTTCCCGCAGGATTTGGTGAAATTGATCTTCAGGGAAATATGACGATCATTGCATCATCAGTTAATGAGAACAGATAGTGTAAGAAAAGAGGATTCCTATGCTGGTACAGAAATATAAAGAAATGCTGAATAAAAAATCCGTGATCCGGGATATGGCGGAATATGCGGCAAAGAGAGGACAGGAGATCGGATATGAGAATGTCTTCGATTACAGTCTCGGCAATCCTTCCGTGCAGGTTCCGCAGGAATATACGGATGCACTGATTCATATGCTTCAGAATGAGGATCCCATGACGATTCATGGGTACAGTCCGACACTTACGATCCCGAAGGTTCGTGAAGCTGTCGCACAGAATCTGAACGAACGTTTTGGCATGAATTACACAAAAGAGCATATCTTTATGGTAAGTGGAGCTGCAGGCGCCATTGCGCATGCGGTGCGTCTGGTAACGGAGCCGGGGGACGAGGTTGTGACCTTTGCCCCGTTTTTCCCGGAGTATCATCCCTATGTGGATCTGAGCGGTGCGGTATTAAAGGTGGTACCGGCGCATCCGCAGGATTTCCAGATCGATTTTGAGGCGCTTGACCGGATGCTGTCACAAAAGGTAATGGCAGTGTTGATCAATACACCCAATAATCCGTCGGGTATCGTATATTCAGAGGAAACACTGCGCAGACTGGCTGATATTCTGACCAGAAAATCGGCAGAATATGGACATGATATCTATCTGATCTCGGATGAGCCGTACCGTGAGATCGTATTTGACAAAAAAAAGGTGCCGTTCCCGGCAAAATTCTATGACCGTACCATCACATGCTATTCCTGGTCCAAGTCTTTATCCGTACCGGGAGATCGTATCGGTTATGTGGCAGTGAACCCGGCATGTCCGGATGCAACGACCATGATCCAGATGTGCGGGCAGATCTCCAGAGGAATCGGGCATAACTGTCCGACTGCCATGGTCCAGCTTGCAGTCGCACAGGCGATACAGTATACAGCGGATCTGTCCGTGTATGAGACAAACATGAATCTGCTGTATGATGAACTGACAGCACTTGGATTTACAGTGGTAAGACCGGGAGGAACATTCTATATTTTCCCGAAAGCACTGGAAGAGGATGCAGTGGCATTCTGTGAAAAGGCGAAGAAGTATGATCTGATCCTCGTACCCGGAGACAGCTTTGGGTGCCCGGGTTATTTCAGAATGGCATATTGCATAGATACAGAAAAAGTAAAACGGTCTCTTGCGGCACTGCGCCGTTTTGTGGAAACAGAGTACAGATAAAAAAGGAAGGCGATCTCATGATGTATCAGGCAGGCCTTGTATTGGAAGGCGGCGGAATGAAAGGAATGTATACGGCGGGTGTGCTGGAGTTTTTACTGGAACAGAATGTGGAATTTGCAAACTGTTACGCAGTATCGGCCGGAGCCTGCCATCTGTGCAGCTTTTTGTCGAAACAGAGAGGAAGAATGTACAGGATCAGTGTGGATTATCTGGATGATAAAAGATATTGCAGTGTACAGAGCTTATTAAAGACCGGGGATCTGTTCGGTGCGGACATGTGCTACCATGAGATACCCGATAAATTGAATCCGTTTGATTATGATACTTTCGCAAAGTATCAGGGGAATGCCTATGCCGTAGTAACCAATATCCGTACAGGACAGCCCGAGTATCTTCCGATGAAAGACCTGCGCACGGATATTGTTGCGGTTCGTGCATCGGCATCCCTGCCGCTTGTCAGCAGAAATGTGAAGATCGGTGGAGAATACTATCTGGACGGTGGGATTTCGGATGCGATTCCGATCCGGAAGGCAGTTGCGGACGGGAACCGCAAGAATCTGGTGGTTATGACCAAGGAAGTGGGATATCGGAGAAAGCCGGTCGGACATCCGGAGATTTTTAAGCTCAGCTACCGTAAATATCCGGCAGTCTATGAGGATATGAAAAACCGTCATATCATGTATAACGGGACGCTGGATTATCTGGAGCAGGCAAAGATCACAGGAGAGGCATTTGTGATCCGGCCAAAGAAAGCAAGCAAAATCGGAAGAATTGAAAAAGACAGGGAAAAGCTGACTGCACTGTATCATGAAGGGTATGAGGATGCCAGACGTGCTTATCCGGAACTGTTGGAATATTTTCAGAAATAGGGGAAAAGGAGCTGGACATGTTAGAATTGATCAAAGCAATCATCTTTGGTATTGTGGAGGGAATCACAGAGTGGCTTCCGATCAGCAGTACCGGACATATGATATTACTGCAGGAGATTATGCCCTTAAAGGTAAGTGACGAATTCTACAGTATGTTTGAGGTTGTCATACAACTGGGTGCGATCCTTGCGGTCGTAGTACTGTTCTGGAAACAGATATGGCCTTTCCAGTGGAAGGACAAGACAAAGCCGGTCGTAAAAAAAGATATCTTCATCATGTGGATCAAAATCGTGGTGGCGTGTATTCCGGCAGCGGTTGTCGGAGTCTTATTCGATGATCTGATTGACAAGTACTTATATAATTATGTAACGGTTTCTCTTGCACTCATTATTTTCGGCGTTGCGTTTATCCTGATTGAAAATTACAACAGGGGAAGAAAACCGGTTGTTACACAACTGTCCCAGATCACTTATCAGACAGCACTGATCATTGGCTTGTTCCAGCTGATTGCAGCGGTATTTCCGGGAACCTCCCGTTCAGGAGCAACGATTGTCGGAGCACTGCTCATAGGGGTATCGAGAACAGTTGCAGCGGAATTTACATTTTTCTTGGCAATTCCTGTTATGTTCGGAGCCAGTCTGTTAAAGTTAGTGAAGTTCGGGTTCGGATTTACTGCGGCAGAAGCCGGGATTCTTGTCGTGGGAATGGCAGTGGCATTTGTGGTGTCCTTATTTGTTCTCCGTTTCCTGATGGGATACATCAAAAAGCATGATTTTAAGGTGTTCGGCTGGTACAGAATTATTCTTGGATTATTGGTTTTATTGTATTTTCTGCTGTTTCGATAGGATTTTTATTGTGCATAATTATGGAAAAGCCGGAAAAAACCGGAATGAAAATATGCAATCGCACGAAAGTGCCCTCATGCGTTTGACTTTTGGGGGCGTTTGCGCTACACTCCAATCGTATAAAAGAAAAATAATAACGGTAGCAACCTACCAAATACCGGGCCATAGATGCCATGTGTGAAGGGAGATATGATCATGACAGAGAAGAAGACTGTAACTGTAAAACCGGCTGCAAAAGCGGTTGCAGCAACAAAAGCTGTAGCTGACAAGGCAGCAGAAGTAAAGAAAGCTGTTGTAGAAGAAGTGAAAGCTGCACCTGTTAAGGCCGCTGCTGTAAAGGAAGAGGTAAAGAAAGAAACTGCCGAAAAGGCGCCTGCTAAAAAAGCTGTAGAGAAAAAAGCAGTAGAGAAAAAAGCAGTAGAGAAGAAACCGGTTGCAAAGAAGGCACCTGCAAAGAAACCTGCTGAGAAGAAAGAAACTGCAGTTAAGAAAGTAACAAAATCCGTTGTTACTCTTGAATACAGAGGAAATTCTTATACAGAGGAAAGTCTCGTTCAGAGCGCAAAGGACGTATGGGTATATGACCTTGGCAAAGATCTGAAGGATTTCAAGACTGTTGAACTGTATGTGAAACCGGAAGAAAACACGGTATATTATGTAGTAAATAAAGAAGTAAGAGGCGCATTTGCTTTATAATCCTTTATGATAGAATATACATAGGATCGTAAAAAATAAAGTATCAAGGTTCTGAGAGGAATTTTGATACTTTATTTTTATTTTATAATTATTTTTTGAAAAGGAGTTGACATTATATAAGGTAAGTGATACCTTATGTTATGTAGATGTTAGCACTCCTCAAGAGTGAGTGCTAACAGAAGAAAGAAGGAGACACGGATGGCTGGTGTAGAGCTGGACGACAGAAAACTGAAGATCCTGCAGGCAATTATTCGTAACTACCTGGAAACAGGGGAGCCGGTCGGCAGCAGAACAATTTCCAAATATGCAGATCTGAATCTGAGTTCTGCAACGATTCGGAATGAAATGGCAGATCTGGAAGAACTTGGTTATATTGTACAGCCGCATACATCCGCAGGACGGATTCCTTCCGACAAGGGCTACCGTTTGTATGTTGACCATATGATGGTTGAAAAGGAACGGGAAGTCAATGAGATGAAGGAGATGCTTCTTGAAAAGGAAGACAAGATGGATCGTTTGCTGCAGCAGGTGGCAAAAGTACTTGCAACAAATACCAATTATGCAACGATGATCTCCGCACCTCAGATCAATGGCAACAAACTGAAATTTATTCAGCTGACAAAAGTGGATGCCAATCAGATCCTTGCAGTGATTGTTGTGGAAGGCAATGTGATCAAGAACCATATGCTCCAGGTGAGTGAAGAACTCAGTGATGAGAACATTCTGAAGCTGAATATTCTGCTGAATACGCAGCTCAACGGATTGAGCCTGAATGAGATCAGCCTTGCAATGATTTCAGCAATGAAGCAGCAGGCCGGAATCTACAGCGGAATTATCGGAGATGTGATTGATGCAGTAGCAGAAGCAATTAAATCCGATGAAGATCCGGAGATCTACACAAGCGGCGCCAACAACATCTTCAAGTATCCGGAGCTGGCGGATCAGAGCAATGCAAGCCGCCTGATTTCTACTTTTGAGGAAAAACAGGAATTGACACGTCTGGTTCAGGAAAGACTGGCAGATGAGAACAACACCGGAATTCAGGTGTACATTGGTGAAGAAACACCGGTGGCAACCATGAAGGACTGCAGTATCGTTACGGCGACCTACGATTTGGGTGAAGGAATGAAAGGAACGATCGGCATCATCGGTCCGAAAAGAATGGATTATGAAAAAGCAGTATCCAGTCTTCAGACAGTAATGAACCAGTTGGAAGACATATATGATAAAAAGGAGTAAAGGGGTGATCGGTTTTGACAGATCAGAATAAAGAATTGGAAAAAGAATTAGAAGAAACAGTGGATACAGAAGCAGAAAATACAGCCGATGCGAAAAAAGAGGAAGATGTGCAGGCAGCGGAGAAAGCGGATGCAGAAGAAGCAGCAGAAGCTGAAAAAGAAGAAAACAGCGATGCACAGGAAAATGAGGGCGGTTTTTTTAAGAAAAATAAAAAGACTGACAAAAAGGCTGATAAGCTTCAGGAAAAGGTCACGGAGCTGGAAGATAAAGTTAAGCGTCAGATGGCCGAATTTGATAATTTCAGAAAGCGAACAGAAAAAGAAAAGAATGCCATGTTTGAGACCGGAGCAAGAAGTGTGATTGAAAAGATGCTTCCGATCGTGGATAACTTCGAGCGGGGGCTGGCAACGGTTCCGGAAGAAGAGAAGGGTTCTCCTTTTGTAGAAGGCATGAACATGGTATACAGACAGCTGATCTCAGAACTTGAGAAACTGGATGTGAAGCCGATTGAAGCTGTCGGCAAGGAATTTAATCCTGATTTCCACAATGCGGCAATGCAGGTGGAAAGCGATGAATACGAATCGGGAATCGTCGCACAGGAGTTGCAAAAAGGTTACACCTACCGGGATACCGTAATCCGCCACAGTGTGGTAGCGGTGGTACCGTAGAAAATGAAAAAATCCGGAAACGGATTTCCATAAATAAGAAGAATGATAAACCAACATAATGGAGGTAAAAAGATATGAGTAAGATTATTGGTATTGACCTTGGTACAACAAACAGCTGTGTAGCTGTTATGGAAGGTGGTAAACCCACCGTTATCGCTAATCAGGAAGGTGCAAGAACAACACCGTCCGTTGTAGCATTTACAAAAAATGGAGAAAGACTTGTAGGTGAGCCTGCAAAGCGTCAGGCAGTTACCAATGCCGACAATACGATCTCTTCTATTAAGAGGGATATGGGTACCGATCGCGGACGTACCATTGACGGTAAGAAATATTCTCCGCAGCAGATTTCCGCAATGATTCTTCAGAAGCTGAAAGCGGATGCAGAGAATTACCTTGGTGAAAAAGTTACTGAGGCTGTTATCACAGTTCCGGCATACTTCAATGACGCACAGCGTCAGGCAACCAAGGATGCAGGTAAGATCGCAGGACTTGATGTAAAACGTATCATCAACGAGCCGACCGCTGCAGCACTTGCATACGGACTTGATAACGAAAAAGAGCAGAAGATCATGGTATACGACCTTGGTGGTGGTACCTTTGATGTTTCCATCATTGAAATCGGTGACGGTGTTATCGAAGTACTTGCAACAAACGGTGATACACACCTTGGCGGTGATGACTTCGACCAGAAGATCATTGACTGGATGGTAAAAGAGTTCAAGAATGCAAACGGTGTGGATCTGTCCCAGGATAAGATGGCACTTCAGAGATTAAAAGAAGCAGCAGAAAAGGCTAAGAAAGAGCTTTCATCCGCTACAACAACCAATATTAACCTTCCGTTCATCAGTATGAATGCAAACGGTCCTCTTCATTTTGATATGAACCTGACCAGAGCAAAGTTCGATGAACTGACCCATGATCTGGTTGAAAAGACTGCAATCCCTGTTCAGAACGCATTGAAGGATGCAGGTCTGACAAGCGCAGATCTTGGTAAAGTATTGCTGGTAGGTGGTTCTACACGTATTCCTGCCGTACAGGAAAAGGTAAAACAGCTGACCGGACATGAACCGAATAAATCATTGAACCCGGATGAGTGTGTAGCACTTGGTGCTTCCATTCAGGGTGGTAAGCTGGCAGGCGATGCCGGTGCCGGTGAGATCCTTCTTCTGGATGTTACACCGCTGTCACTGTCCATCGAGACAATGGGTGGTATTGCAACCAGATTGATCGAAAGAAATACAACAATTCCTACAAGAAAGAGCCAGATCTTCTCCACTGCAGCAGATAACCAGACAGCCGTTGATATCAATGTTGTACAGGGTGAAAGACAGTTCGCGAAAGATAATAAATCTCTCGGCCAGTTCCGTCTGGATGGTATCCCTCCTGCAAGACGTGGTATGCCTCAGATCGAAGTTACCTTTGATATCGATGCAAACGGTATCGTAAATGTATCTGCCAAGGATCTGGGAACCGGCAAAGAGCAGCACATTACAATTACTGCAGGCTCCAATATGTCCGACGATGAGATCGATAAGGCAGTTAAAGAAGCAGCAGAGTATGAAGCTCAGGATAAGAAACGTAAGGAAGCAATCGATGCAAGAAATGACGCTGATTCCTTCGTATTCCAGACAGAGAAAGCACTTGCAGATGTCGGTGACAAGATCAGCGCTGATGAGAAGTCCGCTGTAGAAGCAGATCTGCAGGCTGTAAAAGATATCCTTGAGAAGACCAAGGACAATGAGATGACAGAGGATCAGGTTGCTGAGCTCAAAGCAGCACAGGAAAAACTGACAACAAGTGCCCAGAGCCTCTTCACCAAGATGTATGAAAATATGCAGCAGGCAAATGCGGGTGCAGCAGGCGCAGGTCCTGATATGAGCGGCATGGGCGGTGCCCAGGCAGCTTCCGATGATCAGGGTGCTGATGATGTAGTTGACGGAGACTACAGAGAAGTATAATAAAAACAGTATGAATTTGGAGAAACAGAAGTGCCGGAAAGCACTTCTGTTTTCCCGTAAATTCTGTTATACTGTATTAAGAAAATTAGGAGTAGGAAGAAACTTTTATGGCAGAGCAGAAACGAGATTATTATGAAGTACTCGGAGTCTCAAAAACAGCGGACGAATCCGAGATAAAGAAAGCATACCGCGTGCTTGCCAAAAAATATCATCCGGATATGAATCCGGGGGACAAGGAAGCGGAGAAGAAGTTCAAAGAGGCTTCCGAAGCATATGCAGTATTGAGTGATCCGGAGAAGAGAAAGCAGTATGATCAGTTTGGTCATGCGGCATTTGAAGGCGGTGGCGGAGCCGGCGGTTATGGCGGATTCGACTTTAACAGTGCTGATTTCAGTGATATCTTTGGAGATATCTTCGGAGATCTGTTTGGTGGCGGACGCAGATCCTCCAGACCTAATAACGGACCGATGAAAGGACGCAATGTCAGAGCCAGCATCCGTATTACTTTTGAAGAGGCTGCTTTTGGTGTTGAAAAGGAAGTGGAGATTCCATATAAGGAAGAATGTGCAACCTGCCATGGAAGTGGTGCAAAGCCGGGTTCCGGTCCGGTTACCTGTACCAGATGTAAGGGAAGCGGTCAGATCGTTTATACACAGAACAGTTTCTTTGGAACTGTAAAAAATGTGCAGACATGTCCGGATTGTAACGGTACCGGCAAGATCATCAAGGATAAATGTCCGGATTGTCACGGAGCAGGCTATCATCCGACCCGTAAGAAGATTATGGCAATTGTACCGGCAGGTATTGACAACGGTCAGGCATTCCGCATTGCGGAAATGGGTGAGCCCGGTGTCAATGGCGGACCCCGTGGCGATGTCCTTATGGAATGCCAGGTTATGCGGCATCCTATTTTCCAACGGGACGGAATGGATATATATTCCACTGTTCCTATCTCTTTTGCAATGGCAGCACTCGGAGGCGAAGTACTGGTGGATACGCTTGACAGCCGTATTGCCTATACGATCAAGCCCGGAACACAGACGGATACCCGCGTGGTATTGAAACGCCGCGGTATTCCGAATGTCCATAATAAAGAACAGCGAGGAGATCATTACGTGACATTCGTTGTGCAGGTTCCGGACAAATTGTCCCATGAAGCAAAGGATCTGCTGATAAAATTTGATGAGCTGACCGGTGACAGCCTTCATGCTGTGGAGCGTGCAACGGCGGAAAAGAATAATACGGGCGATCCTGACAAGGATACGAAAAAGGAAACAAAGAAAAAGAAGAAGTTCTTTTAAATCAAAAACGGGTTTTGCGGATCAGAATGCAAAACTCGTTTTTTTTCTTTTGCAGATGTATAGTTTATGTTACAATATGGTAAATTGGTTTCATATAAAATGAGCAAAAGATGAAGGGGATGTTCTTATGCAAAATGAGACATTGGCTGAACAGTATGATATTTCGGACTATCACAGACTGCAATATCTGGGGGATGATGTTCATGATATTCTATCCATTGTATTGAAAAATATGGCAGCCGGAGTCGGTTTGTTTGAGGTTGGGGAATCAGTACGTGCGCTATACCTGACTGAAGCATATTTTACCTGCGTTGGCTATACGAAGGAACAGTATCGGGAGTCCGTGGACAACATTTTTTCAACGCTGCTTTTGGAAGATGCCGAAAAATTCAATCGCTGCATTCGCGAACACGCACCTAAGGGAGAAGAGATTTTCAGCACTTTCCGCGGATACAGGGCGGATGGCAGGCTGGACTGGTTTGAAATACATGGTGTTGCACTGGAAAATAAGATCAATAACAATCCGGTGTATCTGACTGTGGTTAAGAATATTACCGATAAAAAAGAATCCGAAGCGAATGTTGCGGCATTGAAGGAAGCAAATGCCAAGCTGTTAGTGGAAGAGGAACGTTATAAAATACTGGAAGCGACGGCCCAGGGATTATTGTTTGAGTATTACCCTGACAGGGATACCATGGTTTTTTCCTATAATTTTCCGGGGAATAAGAAACGCAGGGAGATCAAACATTACAGTGAATACATCAAGAGATTCCCGCTTGTTCACAGCAGCCACCTGCCGAAATTCAGAAAGGCATTGTCGGATGCCTGCAAGGCAGAAACAGAGGGAAATCTGGAATATCTGTCTGCAATCTCCGGTGGAGGTTACCGCTGGCACCGGACATATTATAAAAGTGTTGTCGATGCGGATGGAAAGGTTCTCAATGTGATCGGCAGGATCGAGGATATCCATGAAGCAAAAATGGAGCAGAACAACCTGAATTATCAGGCGGAACGCGATGGGCTGACGAACCTGTACCGGAAGGAAGCTGCTTTCAAAAAAATGCAGGAATATGTGGAAGAAGCACCTGAGGGACAGTTCTATTTTATGATTCTGGATCTGGATGATTTTAAACAGATTAATGACAGATACGGACACCAGTATGGGGACGGTGTACTGCGGGATGTTGCCGGAAAACTCAGTGAACTGTTTGGCGAATTAAGCATTCTTGGGCGCTTTGGCGGCGATGAGTTCATGATTTTAACAAGGAATGTTTCTTATGAAACGATAGAGAATCTGCTGAATCAGTTAAAGGATGTTTATCATTTCTGTGCCGGTATTGTAACATGGAAAACGGGACAGAAGATCGAAGAGGTATTTGACCGCGCTGACCGTGCTATGTATAAGGTCAAAACAAAAAACAAGAATGGAATTTATTTCCTGGATTAAATAGCGGAAAGTAAGAAAGGAACAGATAGATGAAGTGGGTAAAATTCAGAATTAAAACCTTGGCGGAGGCTGAGGATATTATCATCAGTACCTTATATGACATCGGTTTGGAAGGCGCGCAGATCGAGGACAAGATTCCGTTGACTGCGCTTGAAAAAGAGCAGATGTTTGTGGATATCCTGCCGGATTGTCCGGAAGATGACGGGATCGCATATCTGAGTTTTTTCGTTGAGGAAAAAGAGGATGGAAGCCTTGTTCTGAATGAGGAGCCGGCAACGAGAGAAGAGATCATGAATAAGGTGACGGAGGAGCTGGAATCCCTGCGTCAGTTTATGGAGATCGGAGAAGGCAGCATTACAGTGGACGAAACAGAGGACATCGACTGGATTAACAACTGGAAACAGTATTTTCACCAGTTCTATATTGATGACCTGCTGGTAATCCCTTCCTGGGAGGAAGTAAAGCCGGAAGATGTGGATAAGATGATCCTGCATATCGATCCGGGCACTGCATTTGGTACCGGAATGCATGAGACAACACAGCTCTGCATCCGCCAGATCAAGAAGCATCTGACACCGGAGACTGTCATGCTGGATGTTGGAACCGGAAGCGGAATTCTCGGCATTCTTGCGCTGATGTACGGAGCAAAAGAGGTTGTCGGAACGGACCTTGACCCTTGTGCAATCGAAGCGACCAGGGAGAACATGGAAGCAAACAATATCGATCCGAAGGATTTTACGGTGCTGATCGGTAATATCATTACGGAAAAAGAGGTGCAGGACCGGGTTGGATATGAGAAATATGATATTGTTGCCGCTAATATCCTTGCGGATGTACTGGTTCCTCTCACACCGGTGATCGTGCATCAGATGAAACCGGGAGCCTATTATATCACCTCCGGAATCATTCAGGGAAAAGAAGAACTGGTGCAGGAAGCAATGAAGGCAGCAGGTCTTCTGATCGATGCGGTTACCTATCAGGGTGAATGGGTAAATGTAACGGGCAGAAAACCGGAGTAAGTACAGGAAAGAGGAAATCTATGTATCAGTTTTTTGTGAAACCTGAGCAGATTGACGTGGAACATAAGCGCGTGTGGATCACGGGGAGTGATGTTAACCATATTGTGAATGTGCTTCGCATAAAACCGGGGGAAGAATTTGCAGTCAGTAACGGTGTGGACGGAAAAGAATACCGGTGCAGTATGATCTCCTGCACACAGGATCAGGTACTCTGTGAACTTCGTTTTATCAAAGAAGATGAGATAGAACTGCCGGTGAGAGTTCATCTGTTTCAGGGACTTCCGAAAGCAGATAAGATGGAGCTGATCATTCAGAAGGCAGTCGAGCTTGGGGTATATGAGATTATACCGGTGGCTATGGAGCGCTGCGTGGTAAAACTGGATGCAAAAAAAGAGGCGGGAAAGCTGTCCCGTTGGAACGCAATCTCTGAAGCTGCTGCGAAACAAAGTAAGCGCAAGGTGATTCCTGAGGTCAGTCCTGTGATGAGCTATAAAGAAGCATTGAAAAAGGCTGCGGCGATGGATGTACGTCTGGTTCCTTATGAACTTGCGGAGGGAATGCATAAGACCAGAGAACTGATCGGGTCGATTGAACCCGGGCAGGATATTGCAGTCATGATTGGTCCGGAGGGAGGCTTTGCGGAAAAAGAAATTGAAGCAGCCATGGACTGCGGAATGACACCGATTACACTCGGCAAGCGGATCCTGCGGACAGAAACAGCGGGCATGACCGTGATGGCATGGATCATGTATCTGACGGAAGCAGATGGATAGCGCGTAAGGGCATGCAGCAAACAGGAGCTGATGAGTAGCAGACCTGACAGAAACAGAATATACTATTATATGAGAACAAGTGATAATCGAGGCGAGAAAAAACAAAGATGATGGAATGTTATTTTGATAATTCTGCAACAACCAGATGTTTTGACAGCGTTGTTGCAGTTGTGGATAAAGTCATGAGGGAGGATTATGGGAATCCGTCCAGCATGCATACAAAGGGTGTTGAGGCAGAGAAATATGTCCGTTACGCAAAGGAACAGATTGCAAGGAGTCTGAAAGTAAATGAGAAAGAAATTTTATTTACTTCCGGTGGTACGGAGTCTGATAATCTGGCACTGATCGGTGTTGCAATGGCAAATTACCGTTCCGGCAAGCATCTGATTACGACACAGATTGAACATCCGGCAATTTTACAGACCATGAGATATCTGGAACAGCAGGGGTTTGAGGTAACCTACCTGCCTGTGGATGAATATGGAAGAATCCGGCTTGAGGATCTTGAAAAAGCAATGACATCCCAGACCATTCTGGTATCCATCATGCATACAAATAATGAGATCGGCTCGCTGATGCCGATCGCGGAAGCGGGAGCATTGATTAAACGGATGAATCCGCATACGCTGTTCCATGTGGATGCAGTGCAGGGATACGGAAAAAGTCCGATTTACCCCAAACGAATGGGAATCGACCTGATGTCTGTCAGCAGCCATAAGATCCATGGACCGAAGGGAATCGGTTTTTTGTATATCAATGAAAAAGTAAAGATCAGACCGATCCTGTTCGGCGGTGGCCAGCAGGGCGGTATGCGCTCCGGAACGGAGAATGTTCCCGGAATCGCAGGAATGGGAAAAGCGGTAGAGGAGATCTACAGTAATCTGAACGCGGACATCGACAGAATGTATCAGCTCCGTGAGCATTTTATAAAAGGCCTGACAGAATTTCCTGAGACCTATGTGAACGGTTTGCCCGGCAGGGAAAGCGCACCCCATGTAGTGAGTGTATCATTCCGGGGAATCCGTGCGGAAGTGATTCTCCATGAACTGGAAAGTCATGGAATCTATGTTTCCGCGGGGAGCGCATGCTCTTCACACAAGGCGTCACCGTCCGCAACCCTGCAGGCAATCGGCATCGAAAAAGATCTGCTGGATTCCACAGTGCGTTTCAGCTTCTCTGTATTTACGACAATGGAAGAAATCGATTACTGTCTCGACGTTCTGGCAGAGGTGCTTCCGAGACTGCGCAGGTATACCAGAAGATAAAGAGACTGCAGGAAAGCTCTGCGACAGGAGAACAGCATCACTTTTTTTGTTACTTGCGAAAGAAACAACAGTCATGTATAGTAATAGAAGCGGCATTGCAGGCGGAATCACTGGTCCGCCTGTGATTTGACAGAGAATGTTTGGCTTGGAGGAAAATATGTTTACTGCTTTTTTGATAAAATATGCGGAGATCGGTATCAAGGGGAAAAACCGGTATCTGTTTGAAGATGCACTGGTAGAACAGATCAGGTATGCACTTCGCAGATGTGATGGTACATTCAAAGTATATAAAACACAGGGAAGAATCTATGTGGATGCCCTGTCTGAATTTGACTATGAGGAGACAGTGGAGAATCTGAAGACCGTATTCGGTGTTTCCGGGATCTGCCCGGTCGTCTATCTTGAGGATGAGGGATTTGAAAAACTGGCGAAAGATGTCGTAAATTATATGGATGCTGTATATCCGGATAAAAACAGGACCTTTAAGGTGTATGCGCGCCGTGCAAGAAAAAATTATCCGATGGATTCCATGCAGATCAACGCAGAACTTGGAGCTGCGATCCTGGATGCATTTCCGCAGTTTCGTGTGGATGTACACAATCCCCAGATTGAATTGTTTGTTGAGATCCGCGAGAGAATCTGCGTTTATTCCGAGATTATCCCGGGGCCGGGAGGTCTGCCGCTTGGTACAAACGGAAAAGGCATGCTCTTATTATCCGGAGGAATCGACTCACCGGTTGCCGGATATATGATCGCCAAGAGAGGTGTTCATGTAGACGCCGTGTATTTTCATGCACCGCCCTATACTTCGGAGCGCGCAAAACAGAAAGTTGTGGATCTTGCAAGACTGATCTCACGTTATACAGGACCGATCGACCTGCATGTGATCAATTTTACGGATATCCAGCTCTATATTTATGAGAAATGTCCGCATGAAGAACTGACAATCATCATGCGCCGCTATATGATGAAGATTGCCCAGATTCTTGCAGAAAAAAATGACTGTCTGGGGCTCATCACGGGAGAAAGTATCGGACAAGTTGCTTCCCAGACGATGCACAGCCTGCTGTGTACGGATGATGCATGCACTATGCCGGTATACCGTCCGTTAATCGGATTTGACAAAAACGATATTGTGGATATTTCGGAGAAGATCAATACCTATGAGACTTCCATTCTGCCTTTTGAGGACTGCTGCACCATCTTTGTGGCAAAGCACCCGGTAACCAAACCGAATCTGAAGATCATCAAAGATCATGAGACCAATCTGAAAGAGAAGATTGATGAGCTTGTGCAGACTGCACTGGATACGGATGAAGTGATCCATGTGGAAATGTAGAGAACGGAAAGCTTTGAAGTGTTTTTGAAAACCACCATAAAACAAGAAAAGCAAGGCATCTGCCTTGCTTTCCTATGTGTGAAGACGATCGTCTTAATATCGATTAGATCATGTACGGTTTTAATACTTCCAGAACATCATCAACGTTATCTTCTGCATGGATGTTTAAATCAATCGGCTTAGATAAGTCCAAACTAAAAATACCCATAATAGATTTTGCGTCGATAACATATCTGCCGGAAACTAAATCGAAATCATAATCGAATTTTGTAATGTCGTTCACGAATGATTTTACTTTGTCAATTGAATTTAAAGAAATCTGTACTGTTTTCATTTGAATTACCTCCTTTTATTATTCTACACCCCCAATCTTAATGGGTAAAAAAGGAAAAGTCAATATATAAAACAATACAAAAATAATGAGGAATACTATGAAAAGTGTAGCATTACACAATTTGGGCTGTAAAGTGAATGCCTATGAACTGGACGTTATGCAACAAATGTTACAGGAAAAGGGCTACCGAATTGTACCTTTTGATAAAAAAGCCGATATTTATATTGTAAATACCTGCACGGTGACCAATATTGCGGACAGAAAAAGCCGTCAGATGCTGCACCGCGCCAAGAAACAGAATCCGGATGCGGTCGTTGTGGCAGTCGGCTGTTATGTGCAGAACGGGATGGAAGCGGTGGAGACCGATGAGAGCATTGATCTGGCGATCGGGAATAACCGGAAGAAGGATCTGGTCCGCATTATTGAAGAGTTTCTGGATAACAGACAGGCAAAGGATGCGGTCATTGATATTGCAGCAACCGATGAATACGAAGAAATGCAGTTAAAAGAAACTGCCGAGCATACAAGGGCTTATATTAAGATTCAGGACGGATGCAATCAGTTCTGTACCTATTGTGCCATTCCGCTTGCGAGAGGAAGGGTCAGGAGCCGGAGTGCGGAACATATCATAGAAGAAGTAAGGGGACTGGCACAGGCGGGATATCATGAGATCGTGCTGACCGGAATCCATATCAGCTCTTACGGACTGGATTTTCTGGGAATTAAGAGTGCGGATTATCGTGATGCCTGTAAAAAAGGTTACCTGCTCGATCTGATCGAGTCACTTGCCGGGATTCCGGGTATTGAGCGGATCCGTCTGGGATCTTTGGAGCCACGGATCATTACGGAAGAATTCGTCAGCAGACTTTCTGCCTGCGAAAAGATCTGCCCACATTTTCATCTGTCCCTGCAAAGCGGCTGTGATGCGACTTTAAAACGGATGAACAGACATTATGACACCGCACAGTTTGCAGAGGGAGTGCGGCTGCTACGGGCGGCGTTCGCACATGTTGCGATTACAACGGATGTCATTGTGGGATTCCCGGGAGAGACGGAAGAAGAATTTGAAGAAAGCAGGACATTTCTTGACCGGATCGGGTTCTATGAGATGCATGTATTCAAATATTCCAAGCGTGCGGGAACACCGGCAGCGGCGATGAAGAACCAGGTGCCGGATACCGTGAAGGCAAAACGCAGTGACATTCTGCTTGCCATGGATGAGATGTATTCCCACGCTTACAGGAAACAGTATATCGGAGAGGAACTGACGATTCTGGCAGAGGAGGAAAAAGTGATCGACGGGGTCCGTTACATGGTGGGACATACGAAGGATTATGTGCTTGCAGCCGTGGAAGGAGAACAGCCGGCCAACAGCTTTATCACCGGAAAAGCAGTCTCTTTTTTGACAAGCGATATCCTTTTGTTGAAAAAATAGAATAAGTGGGTTACAATAAGAAATAGTAGTGTGACGGTCAGACAAAGGAAGTGGAAGTATGGCAGATTTAGGAAATACACAATTTTTTACAGTAGAGACAGAACCTGAGATCGGTGTAAAAGAGGTTTTGCAGTCTGTATATGAGGCAATGACTGAGAAGGGTTACAATCCGGTAAACCAGATCGTCGGATATATTATGTCCGGAGACCCTACCTATATTACAAGCCATAAGGGTGCGCGTAACCTGATCATGAAGGTGGAGCGTGATGAGCTGGTAGAGGAGATGCTGGCACATTATATTAAAACAAACGGCTGGGAAGTAAAGTAGAGGATAATCTGTATGCGAATCATGGGACTGGATTTCGGATCGAAAACTGTGGGGGTGGCAATCAGCGATGAATTGCTGATTACCGCGCAGGGAAAAGAAATCATCCGCAGGGAACAGGAGAACAAGCTGCGCAGAACATGTGCGCGGATCGAAGAACTGATAGAGGAATACGGTGTGACGGAGCTGGTAATGGGGCTCCCGAAGAATATGAATGCGACAGAGGGAGAGCGTGTGGAGAAGACACAGGCTTTTCGTGAGATGCTGGAACGCAGGACGGGACTTCCGGTAACGATGTGGGATGAGCGCCTGACAACGGTTGCGGCGGACAGAACGATGATGGAAGCGGGAATCCGCAGAGAGGACAGATCCAAATATGTGGATATGATCGCGGCAACCCTGATCCTGCAGGGATATTTGGATTACAGAAAAAATCAGGAACAGCAATAGTGCGGAAAAACCGGTTAACCGGACAGGGTTTGGCACGGAAATGAGGATGCAGAATGTTTCAGAAGCTTGCTTTTACGACAGAAGATGGCGAAGCAGTTGAATTTTATATTATTGAACAGACCAGAATCGGTGGAAAGAATTATCTGCTTGTAACAGAGGAAGCAGACGGAGACGGGGATGCCATGATTTTACGTGATCTGTCAGGGGATACGGAGCAGGAGAGTGTATATGAATTTGTAGAGGACGATGATGAACTGCAGGCAGTCGGAAGCGTCTTTGAAAGCATGCTCGACGATGTTGAAATTGTAAAAGAGAATGAATAGAAAACAAAGAAACTGTAAATAAACATATAAGAAACACTGTCAGAGAGCATGTGGCTCAGACTGTACGGCTGGAAACGGGATTATCTGTCATGAGACCGGGGTAAGGACGGCGGATAATAGAAAAAAGCGTTTGCAGGCAGGCAGCAGGCATGGAAATTCCCGCGCCATTCTGAACACATGGATCCGGCGGTACATAATGAGAATCTGGAGGAATGTTTTTTGAAGAAAAATGAAAAGAAAAATGCTTCAGCGTTAAAGATCATCCCGCTTGGCGGGCTGGAGCAGATCGGTATGAACATTACTGCCTTCGAATACGAAGACAGTATTCTTGTGGTGGATTGCGGACTGAGCTTCCCGGCAGATGATATGCTGGGAATCGACCTGGTTATTCCGGATACCACCTATTTGAAAGATAATATTGACCGTGTGAAGGGATTTGTGATCACACACGGACATGAGGACCATATCGGTGCACTCCCCTATGTATTGAAGGATATCAATGTTCCGGTCTATGCGACCAGACTGACCATGGGGATCATCGAAAACAAATTAAAAGAACACAACTTAATGAAGCAGACCAAGCGAAAGGTTGTAAAATTCGGACAATCCATTAACCTTGGGCAGTTCCGGGTGGAATTTATTAAGACAAATCACAGTATCGTAGATGCAGCAGCGCTGGCAATCTATTCACCGGCGGGTATTGTTGTGCACACCGGAGATTTCAAGGTGGATTATACACCGGTGTTCGGAGATGCGATCGACCTTGGAAGATTTGCGGAACTTGGTAAAAAGGGCGTACTCGCCCTGATGTGCGATTCGACAAATGCAGAGCGGCCGGGTTTTACGGAATCTGAAAGAACGGTCGGAAAAACTTTTGACACCCTGTTTCAGGAGCATAAAGATACAAGGATCATCATTGCAACTTTTGCATCCAATGTGGACCGTGTACAGCAGATCATCAATTCCGCCTATAAGTTTGGCAGGAAAGTCGTAGTGGAAGGACGCAGTATGGTCAACATTATTGATATTGCTGCGAAGCTGGAATGTCTGCATATACCGGAGAACACGCTGATCGATATTGAGCAATTAAAAAACTATCCCGACGAGAAAACCGTTATCATCACAACGGGCAGCCAGGGAGAGAGTATGGCGGCGCTGAGCCGTATGGCAAGCAATATGCATAAGAAGATCTCCATCGGCCCCGGAGATACCGTTATTTTTTCATCCAATCCGATTCCCGGAAATGAGAAAGCGGTTACCAATGTAATCAATGAATTGTTATTGAAGGGCGCTGATGTAATCTTCCAGGATGTACATGTTTCGGGGCATGCATGTCAGGAAGAGATCAAGCTGATCTACACGCTGACCCATCCGAAGTATGCGATTCCCGTACATGGGGAATACAAGCATTTGAAAGCACAGGCGAAGCTGGCGTGCAGCCTTGGCATTCCGAAAGAAAATGTATTTTTGATGATGTCCGGGGATGTGCTGGAATTATCGGAAGAACAGGCACAGATCACCGGCAAGGTTCCGGTAGGAGCGATTCTTGTGGATGGACTTGGTGTTGGTGATGTCGGTAATGTGGTACTTCGCGATAGACAACATCTTGCAGAAGATGGTATCATGATCGTGGTGCTTGCACTGGATGGCTATTCGGGACAGCTGTTGTCCGGTCCGGAGATTGTGTCCAGGGGCTTCGTATACGTAAGAGAGTCCGATGAACTGATGGATGAAGCGCGCGAAGTTGTACGCACTCAGGTGGAACGCTGTATTGATAAAAATATTACGGACTGGGGTAAGATCAAGGGAACGATCAAAGATTCTCTGAGTGAGTATGTATGGAAGAAGACGAAGAGACGGCCGATGATCCTGCCGATTATCATGGATGTGGAAGAGTAGGGAAAATACGTGGGGATAACTATGGTAGACATTGAGAAAGCAACGGACTGTTTTGTACAGACAATCAAGGATACGGAAATTTATAAACGTTATGTTTATGAAAAAGAAAAGCTGGAGCGACTTCCGGAACTAAAGAAAAAAATCGATGATTACCGGAAACGTCTGTATGATTTTCAGAATTCTGAAAATCAGGATCAGCTTTTTGATGAAGTGGACAGACTCGAAGAAGAAGGAGCGGGATTTCGCGCCAATCCGTTAGTCAGTGATTTTCTTGCGGCAGAGCTTGCTTTTTGCAGAATGATGCAGGAAATCTATGCGAAAATTACTGCAGAGATTGACTTTGATTTTTACATGGAGCCCACGGGAGGAAGATAAATGGACGGAAAACAGATGGCAAGATCCCTTGCTGCAACTGTGATTAAGCTTGCAGTTGCAGTACTCGTTATATTGTTGGTATATAAGCTGGCGGTTTCTGCCTATACCTTTGGATTCCGCATTTTTGCCGAGAAGCCGATGACAGAAGGTGATGGCATTACGGTTACGGTTGTATATTCGGAAACGGACAGCATCAGGGATCTTGGTCAGAAGCTGTATGATCAGGGACTGATTCGCGATACAAAGCTGTTCTATTATCAGGAAATGTTTTCAGATTATCATGGAATTGAACAGCCGGGGGTCTATCAGCTTAACACAAGTATGACGGTAGAAGAAATGCTTGGTGTAATGGCAGCAGGAGCCGGTGATGCCGCAGAAAACGCTGTGGATGATACACTGAGTCAGCCGGCGGATGATGGATATATGCCGGAGGACACCGGGGATGACATGACGGATGATGCCGGGGATGGCATGCCGGAGGACATTCAGGATGGTGCATCGGAGGGAGAATGAACACAGATGACAGAACAGTTGCCTTTATCAATTCACTTGATAGAGGCAATTCCTTGTTTTTATATGAATTAGAAAAATATGCACACGAAACGGATGTACCGATCATCCGCACGCAGACGCAGAGTCTTCTGCGTTTCCTGTTAGAGGCGAAGAAGCCTGCGAATATACTGGAGGTCGGAACGGCGATCGGCTTTTCGGCACTTTTGATGAGTGAGACAGTGCCGGATGCAAAGATCACAACAATCGAAAAATACGAGAAACGCATTCCGATTGCAAAAGCCAATTTTGCAAAGGCGGGAAAGAATGACAGAATTACACTGCTTGAAGGGGATGCTGCTGACCTGCTGAAGGAACTGAAAGGACCTTACGACTTTATTTTCATGGATGCGGCAAAGGGACAGTACATTCATTTTATGCCGGAAGTACTTCGTCTGCTTGCGCCCGGTGGTCTGCTGGTATCGGATAATGTATTGCAGGACGGGGATATGATCGAATCCCGTTATGCGGTAACCAGACGGAACCGGACGATTCACTCCCGTATGCGGGAATATCTGTATGAGCTGACCCACCATGAACAACTGACGACGGTAATCCTGCAGGATGGTGACGGCGTGGCACTGAGCGTGAAACATAGCTGACGGAGGAGAATATGAGAAATACGAAACGTATGGGAAAGCCGGAATTGCTGATACCGGCAAGCAGCCTTGAAGTCTTAAAAACAGCGGTTATTTTTGGAGCGGATGCAGTATACATTGGCGGAGAGGCTTTCGGACTCCGCGCGAAAGCAAAGAATTTTTCCATGGACGAAATGAAGGAAGGCATCGCATTTGCACACGCCCATCAGGTGCGTGTCTATGTTACTGCCAACATTCTGGCGCATAATGAAGATCTTGCGGGGGCGGCACAGTATTTTCGTGAATTAAAAGAGATCGGACCGGATGCGCTGATCATATCCGATCCGGGGATGTTTACCCTTGCAAAAGAGATTTGTCCAGAGATTGAGCTTCATATCTCGACCCAGGCAAACAATACCAACTACGGAACCTATCGGTTCTGGTGGCAGCAGGGAGCAAAACGAGTGGTTTCCGCAAGGGAACTGTCACTTGCAGAGATCGGGGAGATCAGGAAACATATTCCTGATGAAATGGAGATTGAGACCTTTGTTCATGGGGCAATGTGTATTTCCTATTCGGGCAGATGCCTGCTCAGCAATTATTTTACCGGAAGAGATGCCAATCAGGGTGCCTGCACCCATCCGTGCCGTTGGAAGTATGCGGTGGTGGAGGAAAAACGCCCCGGAGAATATCTGCCGGTATATGAAAACGAGCGCGGCACTTATATTTTTAACTCCAAGGATCTGTGCATGATCGGACATATTCCGGATCTTGTCCATGCCGGGATCGACAGCTTCAAGATTGAAGGACGCATGAAAACAGCACTGTATGTGGCAACGGTTGCCAGAACTTACCGCAGGGCGATCGACGACTGGTATGAGGATCCGGCAAAATACGAAGCCAATATGCCATGGTATCTGGAAGAAATATCAAAATGCACCTATCGTCAGTTTACGACCGGCTTCTTCTACGGAAAGCCGAGCGATGAGGCGCAGATTTATGACAGCAACACCTATATTAACGAATATATCTACCTTGGGATCGTGGAAGCTGTGACAGAGGACGGCAGGGCAAAGATCACGCAGCGCAATAAGTTCTGTGTGGGCGATACGATAGAGATCATGAAACCGGACGGTGAAAATGTTCCTGTACAGGTTCTGGAACTGGAAACCGCAGAAGGAGAAAAAGTCGAAAGCTGTCCGCATCCACAGCAGGAATTATATGTGACTCTGTCCCAAAAGGCAGAGCAGTACGATCTGCTCAGAGTACGCAAAGAAGGCGGAGAAGCCTGAAAAATCAGTTGACCGTGAGCGCTTCCTCATAGTACAATGAGGGGCGTGGAACGGTAAATGCAGAAATTTTTTAAAAATAGGGCTTGCATTTTTAAAAAAATTGGGTTATCTTATAGAAAACGAAGGCAACTTCGAAATATAGAGCAACCTGAACAACGATGTTCCAAAAGAAATTTTGGAACATTTTTTGCGTTTATGGAATGCAAAACAAGGGATGGAGGGAGTAAAACAATGAGCGAAGTTATGAATGTGGAAGAAATTTTTGGCGCAAATGTTTTTACACTTGGAAAGATGAAAGAACGTTTGCCGAAGGACGTCTACAAAGAGGTCAAAAAAGTCATGGACGAAGGTGGAGAGCTTTCCATGGCAGCAGCAAATGTTGTAGCAAAAGCAATGAAGGACTGGGCAGTTGAGCATGGTGCAACCCACTATACACATTGGTTCCAGCCGTTGACGGGAATTACCGCAGAGAAGCATGATGCGTTTGTAACACATCCGGACGAGTCAGGAAAGATGATTACCGAATTTTCCGGAAAAGAACTGATTAAGGGCGAACCGGATGCATCCTCATTCCCTTCCGGAGGACTTCGTGCAACCTTTGAAGCAAGAGGCTATACAGCATGGGATATTACATCCCCGGCATTCTTAAAAGAATCGGCATGCGGCACGATCCTCTGCATACCGACAGCATTCTGTTCCTATACCGGTGAAGCACTGGATAAGAAAACACCGCTTCTTCGTTCCATGGAAGCTTTAAGCGAGCAGGCACTTCGTATCGTGCGTCTGTTCGGCAATACAGGAGCAAAGAAAGTAACTGCATCCGTTGGACCGGAACAGGAATACTTCCTTGTAGATAAGAATCTGTATCTGAAACGTCCGGACTTAATGTTTGCGGGACGTACTCTTTTCGGAGCTCCGGCACCGAAGGGTCAGGAGATGGAAGACCATTACTTTGGTGTTATCAAAGAGCGTGTCGGTGCATATATGAAGGATCTGAACGTGGAGCTGTGGAAACTCGGTGTTACCGCAAAAACACAGCATAACGAAGTAGCTCCTGCACAGCATGAACTTGCACCAATCTATGAGACCGCCAATATTGCAGTTGATCATAACCAGCTTGTAATGGAGACCATGAAGAGAGTTGCATATCAGCATGATATGAGATGCCTGCTTCATGAGAAACCGTATGCAGGTGTAAACGGTTCCGGAAAGCATGATAACTGGTCTATTACGACCGACAACGGTGTGAACCTGCTTGATCCGGGCGAAACACCGAATGAAAATATTCAGTTCTTACTGGTACTTGCATGTATCATGAAGGCTGTTGATACACACGCAGATCTGCTTCGTCAGAGTGCTTCCGATGTCGGAAACGATCACAGACTGGGCGCAAACGAAGCACCGCCTGCAATCATCTCCATGTTCCTTGGCGAACAGCTGGATGATGTTGTAAAACAGCTCGTTGAGACAGGATCTGCGACCAGCCTGAAAGAGGGCGGCAAGCTGTTAACCGGTGTTAAGACACTGCCTGATCTTGACAAGGATGCAACAGACCGTAACAGAACATCACCGTTTGCATTTACCGGTAATAAATTCGAGTTCCGTATGGTTGGATCTGCAGATTCTATCGCAAGCCCGAATACTACACTGAACGCGATCGTTGCAGAAGCATTCTGCGAAGCTGCTGACAGACTGGAAGCAGCAGATGATTTTGAAAGCGCTGTCCATGATCTGATTAAAGAATACATGACTGCGCACCAGAGAATCGTATTCAACGGAAACGGATATTCTGATGAATGGGTTGAAGAAGCAGAGAAACGTGGACTTCCGAACATCAAATCCATGATCGAAGCTGCAAGCACACTGACAACCGATAAGGCTGTTAAGCTGTTTGAGAGATTTGGCATCTTCACAAAGACCGAGCTGGAATCCCGTGAAGAGATCATCTACGAGACCTATGCAAAGACCATTAATATTGAAGCATTGACCATGATCGACATGGCAGGCAAGCAGATCATTCCGGCAGTTATGAAATATGCAAAGAATCTGGCAGATTCCATCGTTGTTGTAAAAGAGTCCGGATGCGATGCAAGCGTTCAGACAGAGATCTTAAAAGAGACCTCCGCACTGCTCGCAGATATGCAGAAGGCACTTGCCAAACTGAAAGAGGCTGAAAAGACAGCATCTGCAATGGAAGATGTGGAAGCACAGGCATTCTATTATAAAGATACTGTCAAGGTTGCGATGGATGAACTCCGTGCACCTGCTGACCAGCTTGAAATGATTGTTGACAAGGATATCTGGCCGTTCCCGACATACGGAGAGCTGATGTTCGAGGTATAAGAGGTTCTGCTATTATAAGAAAAGATTGTGTTGCAGGGCGTTTTCCCGGAAACCGGGAAAGCGCCTTTTTTCGGCATGAAAACGCCCGAGTTGGTGGGGAGAAACAGTTGGGCACAAGATGTGGTTGTTGACACTAAAAAGGGCTGTTGGTAAAATAAAAACAAAAAGAAATAAGGGGGAGGGAATATCATGAAGAAGAAATTTTTCAGACTGATTGCAGGCATGCTTGCAGTGATCATGGTTGCCATGTGTGGAATCGGTGAGATGCCCGAAGTTCAGGCGGCAAATGCACAGATGACAATTGTTGCGTGCCAGATCAATCCGGACCTTACAACTGTTACGGTGATCGGAAGTTCGGCAGCTTTACCGGCAAGTGATGACGGTGTGATGTATCTGTTTGCCGAGCCTACTTACAGTGGGGGTATTACGACCAATTATATTGCGGCTCAGCCGATGGCAACGACGGTTACATTTGTGACAGAGCTTTTACAGGGACAGACAAACAGCAGATTGTATAGTAAATTTGTGATTGCGACGCTTCAGAACGGAGTATTTGTTCCGGTCAGCAATTTCTGCTATCTGATCAACCCTGAGATTCTGGCAACCCATACGGCTCCGCGTACGGTTACAACATCCAAGAAGGGACTGATCCCGGATCCGGCAAGACTTTCCACGGGAGAACTGGCAGATCTGGGCGTGCAGCATATCAGCTACAATATTCCGGTCGCAAATCTTCTCGGACCGACGACCAATGCAAGTTATCCGACGATCAATTATACTTATAACGGCAAGACCTATCAGTTTAACGGACTGGCGGTTGCCGAATACGATGGGATCTTCCGTCAGATGCAGAATCAGAATATCTGTGTGACAGCGGTTCTTCTGAATAATCTGAATCCGAACTATGCGTTTCTGGTGCATCCGCTTGCACTCGACGGAACCGTAGCTACTTATTATGCTTTCAATGCAGCTGATCCGCTTGGTACCGAATATCTTGCAGCAATCGGATCCTTCCTTGCAAGCCGGTATTCCGGTGGCAGCAAGGGAAAGGTTGATAACTGGATTATCGGTAATGAGGTTCCGGCAAGAACGCAGTGGAACTATATCCAGAGCATGTCCGTTGATGCGTATGCAGCAGAATATGCGAAGGCACTCCGTATCTTCTATACAGCGATCCGCAGTGAAAATGCGAATGCGAGAGTATACACATCCGTGGATCAGGTGTGGGATACCAATAAGAATTATTCTTTCCGTTATGATGCCAAGGATTTCCTGACATCGCTGAATAACTATATCAGTGCACAGGGAAATATCGCATGGGGAGTTTCCTGCCACCCGTATCCGGTACCGCTTACATTTGCACCTTGGTGGATTGGTGGAAAATATTATCGCAATCTGGTAAAACACAATGCAAATTCACCGTATGTAACAATGGAAAATATCGAAGTTCTGACAGACTTTATGTGTAATGCAGCGATGCTGACACCGAGCGGAAATGTCCGTCCGATCATTATCAATGAGGTTGGCTATACTTCCGCACAGGGAGAAGCATATCAGGCAGCGGCATTTACCTATGGTTATCTGCAGGCAGCCAATAACCAGCACATTGACGCATTTATTATTAACAGTCAGCTGGATCATCCGGCAGAGATTGCACAGGGATTGTTGCTTGGTATCCAGAATATGGATGGATCCCATAAGCTGGTATATGATTACTTCAAGAATATTGATACACCGAATGCCGCACCGTATTATGCAGCAGCGGCTGCCAATATCGGTATTACCGACTGGGGAAGTGTATTGACACCGAGATAGGAGTTATAAAATCCTGATGAAGTGTAACAGAAAAAAATGTAACATAAGATGGAATCAGAAAAAAACAGCAAAAAGAATAGGGGCAGCTTGTATAGCTGCCCTGTGTTTTTTTATGACTGGGACTATGCAGACAAATGCAGCACCGTCCGGAAATGCTGCCGATGTGCAGACATATTCTTATTCGGTGACTCCGCAGCCCGCCTGGTATGTGCAGACAACGAAGGAAACTACTGTGTATGCTGAGCCGTATACGGACGCAGCAAAGCTGGCCGATGTTCCGGAAAAAATGGTTTTTATTGTGACCGGTGCTGCGGATAATGGCTGGTGTCAGGTGTATTATATGGGAATGCAGGGCTATATAACACCTGCCGATCTTAAGGTATATACCGGGGGTGAAGACAGCACACCCCTGCCAAAGCTGGATGCAGCGGCAGGTTATTGTGTGAGTTTTTTGGGAGACAGTTTTACCTACGGGGATAAGCTGAAGGACCGTGAGCAATGTTATGCCGCGCTTCTGGCGGACATGATGCAGGCGGAAGACTATGAAAACTATGGATTGAACGGCTCCTGCATGGGAGGCGTGCATCCGGACCGGTTTATTGACCGGTATACACAGATCCCGGAGGATACGGAACTGATCTTTGTACTTGGCGGAACCAATGACTATGAATTTGCAACGCCGATGGGAAGTATGACGGACACGGACAGTACTACTTTTTATGGCTGCCTGAATTTGCTGATGTGCAGTTTACAGCAGAAATATCCGGAAGCGGAGATCGTTTTTCTGACACCAATGCACCGTAATGGCGGAACGAAGAAGAATACACAGGGCTATGTGCTGGAAGATTACGCATATGCCATGATGAATATGGGAGAATTCTATGATATCCCGGTGGTGGATCTGTATCATGCACAGGGACTTAATTTTACGGGAAACAAGAGGTATCTGGCTGACGGACTGCATCCGACTGCAGTGGGACATAGGAAGATTGCACAATATTTATATGGACTCCTTTTTGCCGGAAATGATTAAAATTGTATAAAAGCAACAAGGAATAAGAAAAATGAAGCAGAAAAATGTATGTTTTTTTTGAAATTAGGACTTGCATTTCTGAACAGAATCTTGTATACTTGTCAAGTGTCAAGCGGTAAAACGCAAATGACGAATACAAATTGGGCTATCGCCAAACGGTAAGGCAACGGACTCTGACTCCGTCATCTCAAGGTTCGAATCCTTGTAGCCCAGCTTCAGCTCTCGCATAGTCGGGAGCTTTTTTATATTAAGCTATGTATATTTCTGAAGAGGTATCCTATGTATTGTTTTGAAAGCAGAGTAAGGTATTCGGAAACAGATAATAACGGAAGACTGTCGTTGGAGGGAATTCTGGATTATTTTCAGGATTGCTCCACGTTCCAGTCTGAGGACCTTGGCGTTGGACTGGCTTATCTGAAAGATCATAAGATGGCATGGGTGCTCTCCTATTGGCAGATCGATGTGAAAAGATATCCGGTACTTGGTGAGGAAATTGTAATTGGGACGATCCCGTATGAAGTCAGGGGATTTCTGGGATATCGTAATTTTGTTTTACAGACCAAAACAGGGGAAGAACTTGCATGCGCAAATACAGTATGGACATTACTCGATATAGAAAAAGGAGGTCCAAAGAAAGTGACGGAGGAGCTGAAAAACAGTTACCCCGTAACAGAGCGTTATGAGATGGATTATGCACCGCGCAAAATTGAGATTCCGGATGGTCTGGATCCGTGTGAGCGTGTGGAAGTCAGACAGCATCATCTGGATACCAATATGCATGTAAATAACGGACAATATGTCCGTATTGCAAGAGATACGGTTCTGCAGGAAAGACCGGTCAGACGACTGAGGGTTGAATATAAGAGATCAGCGGTACTGGGAGATGTGATATGCCCATATGCGGCCTGGGATCAAACAGATCGCTATGTAGTGTCTTTGTGTGGGATGGATGAAAAACAATATGCGGTTGTGGAACTGACTTACGGTGCGTAAGCACAGAACGGAGGCTATATGGAATTAGGAAAAATGCAGACCTTAACGGTTGTTAAAAAAGTGGAATTTGGCGTATATCTGGCGAAGGATTCCGCAGATACAGAGAATAAAGTATTATTACCCCAGAAGCAGGTGCCGGAGGGGACGAAGCTCGGTGATACGTTGGAGGTATTTTTATACCGTGATTCACAGGATCGTATTATTGCAACAAGAACTGAGCCAAAGCTGATGAAGGGAATGGTGACAAAGCTCAAAGCAGTACAGACAGGAAAGATTGGAGCTTTTTTGGACTGGGGGCTTGAAAAAGATTTGCTGTTGCCGTTCAGGGAACAGACGAAAAAGGTAGCGACAGGCGATGAATGTCTTGTCGGATTATATACGGACAAGAGCGGACGCTTATGTGCAACCATGAAGGTCTATGAGTATCTTCGCAAAGACAGTCCTTACCACAAGGATGATCAGGTGGAAGGAACGGTATATCAGTTCAGCGACAATTTTGGGGCATTTGTAGCTGTGGATGATTGCTACAGCGCATTGATTCCGAGAAAAGAATGCTATGGAAATATTCATGTCGGTGATCATATTCATGCAAGAGTCACAGATGTCAAAGAGGATGGAAAACTGGATCTGTCGGTGAGGGAAAAGGCATACCTTCAGATGGACAAGGATGCCGGAATAGTCATGGATGCAATTGAGAGCTTTGGCGGCGCACTTCCTTTTAATGATAAGGCAACGCCTGAAGTGATCCGCCGTGAGATGAATATGAGCAAGAATGAGTTCAAACGTGCGGTTGGAAGACTGTTAAAAGAAGGCAGGATCGAAATTACGGAGCACGGTATTCATAAGAAATAAGGTGTGAAACGGATGGGGGAATCAAAATACAAATCAGGAGAGTGAATGGAATGAATGCAAAAAAAGTAAACTGGATGTACGTGGTATCTTTTGCTGTATATCTGATTGTAAACTTTGCAATTTTATGGTATGCGATGCATAACGGACTGCATTCGGTATATCCGCTTTATCTGATTAATGAATTGATCTATCTGGTGCCTGCACTTCTTTTTGTCATATGCAGCGGTACACATTTGGGAGAGCTGCTGGAATTTCCAAAAATCAAGGTGTCGACGGCGCTTATGACGGTACTGTTTGCATTTTTGTGTATGCCGCTTGCAAGTGTGTGCAATTTATTTTCCATGTTTTTTGTGGATAACACAGTAGCGGCAAACAGTGAAACGATTATGCAGATGCCATTTGCCGCGGCATTCTTTTTGATCGCAGTGTATGCACCGGTCTGTGAAGAGATTATCTTCAGGGGTATTACGTTCGGATCACTGAAAAAGGGAATGAATACATTTCAGGCGGTGCTGATAAGTGCCATGTTTTTTGCACTGGCACACATGAATTTTAATCAGGCAGCATATGCCATTGTGCTGGGAGTGATTCTGGCACTGCTAAAGGAAGCGACCGGAAGCCTGAGAGCAACCATTCTGTTTCATGTGGTATTCAACGGATATTCTGTGGTATTGTTGTATGCGCAGAAATACGCACAGACATTTTCCGGGCCGGAGACAGCTGCTGATCTTGTGCAGACAATGACAAAAACGCAGTATCGGGACTATATGCTGGGCGGGATCAGCGTGTATATGGTGATCGCGGCAGTGACAACGGCACTTGCTGCCTGCGTATTATTCTGGATTGCAGGGAATGAAGGACGCAGGGACCGGTTGACCGGGATATGGAAAAACAGAAAAAATGCGAGAGGAAGAGTGGTCTGCATTTCGTTTTTGCTGGTATTGGTACTTTATATCGGCATGATGATATATGATGTGATTGCTGGATGAAACAGGACAAAACAAAAGAGGTTTCTGACCGTGCGGCCGGAAACCTCTTTTTCAGAATGGCGACAGTCAGTTTACACAGACATATCGAAATTTCCACCAATGTGAGGATTGACGGACAACTCCATAGAAGCAGCGGGTGCTGATGAGATCAGCTCACTGATGGCGGAGCCTGCCTCTTCCATATTATCGATGGACTTGCCGAGCATGGTGTAACCGACAGCATTCTGCAGATTGACCTGTGCCAATCCCGTAGATAAAGCAGCGATATCCATCGTGTCAGCCTCCCTTCCGGATTGTATTCCATTCCAAACATGATATCGGTTAAAAAAAGAAAAATGTGAATATGAAACAGGAAAAATGTACCTGATTGTTCATAAAACGTTCATATAATTGTGCTATTATGGCTTTATTCGCTAAAAAAGTAATAGTGAGAGGACACTGTTTTATGAAAGAAACAGACATCTTGGGAATTCGACTGAAGAATTACTCTTTACGCGAGGAACTCAGAACAGTAAATGAATATTTGAAAGACGGTGCACTAAACACCATTCTCTATATATCCAATGCGATCCTGATGAAAGCGGGTGAAGTTCCCGAACAGAAGGAGTGGATCGAAAGCATGGACATGACAATATTTGGGGATGCGGATATTCTGCATGCATCCGGGGTGGAGAGCAGGAACCGGCTGCGGGAAGTAGAGAATGATGAATTCTTTAAAGAGTTTTTGAAACGCGTTGCACGTGAGCATAAAACCGTTTTTCTGATTGCACAGACACAGGAAGATTTAGACAGGCTTCGGGAAAGCATTTTGGCGGAACGGGAAAATATCCGGATTGTAGGCGGGTGTCTTCCGGAAGCGGATGATATGGCGCAGGATCCCGTTGTAAATGAGATCAATGATATGGCACCGAATGCAGTGATCTCCTGCCTGCCATTTGAACTTCAGGCAAAGTATATGTATGAATATCGGCGGATGGTGAATGCAGATATCTGGCTCGGACTGCTTTTACGGCAGAATACGGAAGGAATCAAACCCAATGTGTGGAGCCGGTTGTATAAGAAATATGTGGACCGTCTTTTCAGGAAGCGGGTAATACGTTATAAAGAAGAAAAAACAAAAGAGGGGGAAGATATGTAAAACAAGCTTTTGCATATTTTCTCCTTTACTTTTGACAGTTTCTGAAATAACTGCAATAATTTCTTTTGTGAAGGTTGTCTAATTATACTTTTCGCAAATAATGTAAAAAAAGGGAAAAACTGCATAAATAAAATGAGAAATACTGTAGATTTTTTTGTATATTTATATTAAAATGATAAACAGGTGGGGAATTTTTTCGCACCTAAGGGGTAAAAGTATTGTGAAAGTGAACAAAGAATAACAGTGGGGAAGTTATCGTGATGGAAATTTGTTCAGGGGCTCGCTCACGAAAGAGGAGAAATCTATGATATCAAATCAAATATTACAAAATACGATTGACGGTCTGAAGACCATTACCAGAGTGGAATTGTGTGTTGTTGATACGGATGGGAAGGTAGTAGCAGCAACGGATGACCGTATGGAGAAAAACAAGACTGACGTACTGGACTTTGCAGCATCTCCGGCGGACAGTCAGGAAATCCAGGGATTTCAGTATTTCAAGATTTTCGATGAACAGCAATTGGAATATATTCTGATTATTACCGGAACCGGTGAAAACCTGTATATGATCGGTAAAATGGCGGCTTTTCAGATCCAGAATCTGTTAGTTGCCTATAAAGAGCGTTTTGATAAGGATAATTTTATCAAGAATCTGCTTCTTGATAATCTTCTGCTCGTGGATATTTACAGCAGGGCAAAAAAACTGCATATCCAGACCGATGCAAAACGTGTGGCGATGATCATTGAAACCGGCAAGGGAAAGGATAACAATGTACTCGAACTTCTGCGCACATATTTTGGAACAAACAGTAAGGAATTTGTAACGGCAGTTGATGAAAGCAGTGTCATTGTGATCAAAGAACTGGCTGACGGGGAAGGAAATAAGGAGATCGATAAGGCTGCGAGGGGAATGGAACAGCTTCTCAGAAAGGAAGAAATAGAGAACATCCGGATTGCGTACGGAACAGTTGTCGGTGAGATCAAGGAAGTCAGCAGATCCTATAAAGAAGCAAAGATGGCACTGGATGTCGGAAAAATTTTCTTCGATGACAGAAATATTGTGGCCTATTCAGAGCTTGGAATCGGGCGATTGATCTATCAGCTGCCGATCCCTCTTTGTAAGATGTTTATCAAGGAGATTTTTGGCGGCAAGAGCCCGGATGACTTTGATGAAGAGACACTCACCACAATTTATAAATTCTTTGAGAACAGCCTGAATGTGTCCGAAACATCAAGACAATTATTTATCCACAGAAATACACTGGTATACCGCCTGGATAAGCTGCAGAAGAGCACAGGTCTGGATCTGCGCGTTTTTGAGGATGCCATTACATTTAAGATCGCGCTGATGGTTGTAAAATACATGAAATACATGGAAACCTTTGAATATTAAGGAAAGGTATGGTTTTTACTTTGAAAGAAACAGTAAATACAAGCAGGAAAAAGAAAAAAACGGAAAATGCGACAGATGATATTATCGTATTGGATCATGTTGTAAAAACTTATTCCAACAGTGCACACGCACTGAATGGAATTTCGCTGAAAATTAAAAAGGGAGAGTTCGTCTTTATTGTCGGAGACAGTGGATCCGGTAAATCCACATTGATCAAGCTGTTACTCCGGGAACTGCTTCCAACGGACGGAACCATTACCGTGAATGGCATGAATGTGGCAAAACTGCGCAGACGTAAGATTCCGAAATTCCGCAGAAATATCGGAGTCGTTTTTCAGGACTTCCGTCTGTTAAAGGACAGAAATGTATATGATAATGTCGCATTTGCACAGCTCGTAATCCAGGCAAAAAGCCGTGAGATCCGTAAGAATGTTCCGATGATGCTGTCTCTGGTGGGTCTTGCAGGAAAATACAAGGCCAAACCCAAGCAGCTGTCCGGCGGAGAGCAGCAGAGGGTTGCACTTGCAAGAGCACTTGTGAATAATCCGCCTATTCTTCTGGCAGATGAACCGACCGGAAATCTGGATCCTAAGAATTCATGGGAGATTATGAAACTGTTAGAGGAGATTAACGAAAAGGGTACGACTGTGCTGGTGGTAACACACAATCGTGAGATCGTCAATGCAATGAAGAAACGTGTTATCACGATGAAAAAAGGTGTTATCATGAGCGACGAAGAGCAGGGAGCATATATCGATGAGGATTAGTACATTTTTTTATACATTGAAGCAGGGTGTGAGAAACATCTTCAGAAACAGATGGTTTTCATTGGCATCCATCATGACGACCAGTGCATGCCTGTTTTTGTTTGGTGTGTTTTTCGCGATTATGACAAATTTTCAGAATATTGTAAAAAGTGCACAGGAAGGTGTCTGTGTAACCGTTTTATTTAACGAGGATACCACAACCGAGCGGAAAGAAGAGATTGGTCAGCTGATTCAGGCAAGACCGGAAGTAAGATCAATTCAGTATGTATCTGCGGAAGAAGCATGGGATGAATTTTCTGCGGATTACTTTGGGGATGAATATTCAGTGGGATTTTCTGAAAACCCTCTGGAACATTCCGATAACTTTGAAATCTATATGCAGGATGTTTCCATGCAGAGTGCGCTTGTATCCTATATTGAATCTCTGGATGGTGTACGTCGTGTAAATCAGTCTGCGATCACTGCCAATATGTTATCAGGCATGAATTCGCTGGCATCCTATGTTACAATCGGTATTATTACGTTACTGTTATTTGTATCTGTTTTCCTGATCAGTAATACGGTCATGATCGGTATTTCTGTCAGAAAAGAAGAAATTTCAATTATGAAGTATATTGGTGCTACAGATTATTTTGTAAGAGCGCCATTTGTTGTGGAAGGTGTATTGATCGGACTGGTTGGCTCACTGATTCCGCTATTGGTAATCTATGAGCTGTATAACCGGGTTATCGCCTATGTGGCAGATAAATTCCAGGTGCTGGACAGCCTTTTGCATTTCCTTACAGTAGGAGAGGTATTCTCAACACTGGCACCGATCACAATCGGTATAGGTGCCGGAATCGGACTGGTAGGCAGTGTTGTAACGGTGCGTAAGCATCTCCGTGTATAGTTAGGGAGTGAAGTGAGAAATGAAATATAAGACCAAAAAGAGAATCCTTCGGATTACGGCAATGCTTCTGATGGTCTGCATGGTGCAGCAGGAACCGATGGAAATTCGGGCAGACAACCTGACGAATAGCTATATTGAACAAAAGCAGAGTGAAATAGAGCAGATTCAACGTGAAAAGGCGGCATTGGAACAGGGAATCTCCAATTCAAAGGCAATATTGAATCAGCTAAAGGGACAGCAAAATGATCTTGCCGATTATGTAGAAGAGATGGATGCTGCACTTCTGGATATTGAAAATAATATTTTTGATCTGAACAGCAAGATTGAGGCAAAAGAACAGGAGATCGAAGACGTTAAGGTGGAACTTGCCGAAGCGCAGAGGGTAGCACAGGAGCAATACGAGGCCATGAAGGTCCGCATCAAATTTATGTACGAGCAGGGAAATGATTATTATCTTGAACTGCTTTTTTCCGCAAACGGATTTGCGGATATGCTGAATAAAGCGGACTACATCGAAGCGATTTCCGAATATGACAGGCAAAAGCTGGAAGAATATATTCTGAATGAACAATTGATCGCGGCATGTCAGGAAGAACTGGAGAGCCAGGAAGAACTGCTGCAGGCAGAGAAAGATGCGCTTTTGGAAGAACAACAGGCGAAGCAGGATCTTGTGGCGGCGGCAGAAACCGATATCGCCCAGATGCAGCAAGGCATCGATGAGACAAAAGAAACGATTGAACAGCTCAATGCGGAACTGGCAGCCCAGACCTCTACCATACAGGCGCTGGAGGCACAGATTGCAGCTGAGAAAAAACGTCTGGCCGAACAGAATAAACAGGCAATCACTTATGACGGCGGTGCATTTTTATGGCCCTGCCCCAGTTCAAAAACAATCACGTCACAATACGGATGGAGACATCATCCGGTTCTTGGAATCGACCGGTTCCATAATGGCGTGGATATCGGTGCAAAGAGCGGTTCATCCATTCTTGCGGCATATAACGGAACAGTTGTGGCAGCGTCCTATACAAGTGCAATGGGTAACTATATCATGATCGATCATGGGGACGGTCTGTATACCATTTATATGCACTGCTCGGCATTATACGTGACAAACGGCCAGTATGTAAACCGTGGAGATACGATCGGAGCAGTCGGATCGACCGGACTTTCAACGGGACCCCATCTTCATTTCACGGTCCGGCGTAACGGCGAATACGTGAATCCGTTGGATTATGTTTCCTGATAATAAGGGAAGAAAGATTTAGTTTGTTTTTTTTGAAAATATCAGATCATAAACTAGTAAAGAGAAAAGAGTGCCATGGAAGAGGAAGAAATGCAAACTGTGAATGAGCAGGAAGCGGATGAAAAAGAACGGGAAAAACGGGAGAAGCGGTATTATTTTACCGGAATGGTTACCGGTATTTTCCTTGCTGTTGTACTTGTATGCGGGGGGCTGTTGGTCAGATCGATTCTGCGGGATAAAAAAAGTGGTGCAGCAGTTGAAACGTCTGTTATCAATGACAATTCCACAGCAAAATTAAAGATCCTTCAGGATACGATTGAGAAGTACTATCTGGAGGATGTAGACGAGAATAAACTGGAAGAGGGAATGTATGCCGGTCTGCTGGATGCGCTGGATGATCCGTATTCGGTGTATTATACTGCAGAGGAATTGCAGGCGATCCATGAAAAAACCCAGGGCGTTTACTATGGAATCGGTGCTTATATCGGAATTGATGCAACCACCGGTTATCCCTATGTTTCGAAGATCATAGAAGATACGCCGGCAGCTGCCAGTGACCTTAGAGCCGGAGACCTGCTGTATGAGGTTGAGGGCGAGAATGTATATGGGATGGATACCTCTGAAGTGGTAGCGAAGATCAAGGGAGAGGAAGGAACGGATGTAAACATTACCGTTGCACGTATCAATGGTAATTCTTATGATTACATTGATTTGACAATCACCCGTGCCAAGATCAATAATCCAACGGTTTCTTACAAAATGCTCGATCATGACATTGCATATATCCAGATCGTGGAATTTGATGACGTTACTACGGATCAATTTACAGATGCACTGGCGACTGTAAAAGGAAACGGTATGCGGGGACTGATTCTGGATCTGCGCGGAAATCCCGGAGGAAATCTGGATACCGTGGTTAATATTGCCAGACAGATTTTACCGGAGGGCATGATTGTATATACCGAGGATAAGTATGGCTATCGGGAGGAATACACCTGTGACGGCAAGAGGCAATTGGAAGTGCCCCTTGTAGTATTGGTGGATAAGGACAGCGCAAGTGCATCCGAGATTCTTGCAGGTGCAATCAAGGATTACGGGATCGGTACACTGGTCGGAACAACGACTTTCGGAAAAGGCATCGTACAGCGGATTATGCAGCTCACGGACGGTTCTGCCATTAAACTAACGATCAGCAAGTATTATACACCGAACGGTTATAATATCCATGGAACCGGAATTGAGCCGGATGTGACAGTAACATTTGATGCTGACCGTTATCAGGAAGACGGTACGGATAATCAATTGGAGGAAGCACAAAGGATTATGGAAGAGCTTCTTGCTGATTAAAAAAATGTATAGAATGGCAGATAGGGAGACCTATCTGCTGTTTTTCTGTATAGCAGAAGTGTTTCACCGGCTTTTTATAAAAATCGAACAAATGTTTGCAAACAAATATGAATAGTGATACAATATCGATAATTGGAATGGATATGAGCGTTTTTATATGGATGGAGAAAAGTTATGGATCATTTTGTGTTGAAAGCTCCTTATCAGCCAACAGGGGATCAGCCGCAGGCAATCGCTGAGCTGGTAGAAGGATTTAAACAGGGAAATCAGTTTCAGACCCTGCTTGGAGTAACAGGCTCCGGAAAAACATATACAATGGCAAATGTGATTGCAGCGTTGAACAAACCGACGTTAGTGATTGCACATAATAAAACACTGGCAGGACAGCTGTACGGAGAATTCAAAGAATTTTTTCCGGAAAATGCAGTGGAGTATTTTGTGTCCTATTACGACTATTATCAGCCCGAAGCATATGTACCGTCTTCTGACACCTATATTGCAAAGGATTCTTCGATTAATGAAGAAATCGATAAGCTGCGTCTGTCGGCAACAGCGGCACTTACGGAACGCAGGGATGTGGTGGTGATTGCAAGTGTATCCTGTATTTATGGCTTGGGAAGTCCAGATGAATATTATGAAATGACGGTTTCACTGCGTCCGGGAATGATGAAAGGCCGGGATGAAGTAATCCGGGAACTGATTAATATGCAGTATACAAGAAATGATCTGGATCTTCAGAGAAGCTGTTTCCGTGTGCACGGAGATGTTTTGGAAATTAATCCCGCACAGGGTGGGGATTGTCTGATCCGCATAGAATTTTTTGGGGATGAAGTGGACAGAATCACAGAAGTAGAACCGCTAACCGGGAAGATACATGCTGTTCTGGAGCATGTCATGATTTTTCCGGCATCCCATTATGTTGTTGCGCCGGAAAAAATCAAAAAAGCATGTGATGATATTGAAAAAGAACTGGAAGAGCGGGTGCGTTATTTCAAGAGTGAGGATAAGCTCTTAGAGGCACAGAGAATTGCCGAACGCACAAATTTTGATATAGAGATGTTACGTGAAACAGGATTCTGCTCTGGAATTGAGAATTATTCCAGACATTTGAATCAATTACCGGCGGGAGCACCGCCTCTGACACTGATGGACTATTTCAAGGATGATTATCTGATTATTATTGATGAGTCCCACATGACCATTCCGCAGATCCGGGGAATGTATGCCGGGGACAGATCCAGAAAAACAACTTTGGTGGACTATGGATTTCGCTTGCCGTCAGCATTGGATAACAGACCGTTGAACTTTTCGGAATTTGAACAGCATATTGACCAGATGCTGTTCGTGTCCGCAACACCGTCTGATTATGAGGAAGAACACGAGCTTCTGAGAACGGAGCAGATCATCCGCCCGACAGGATTGCTGGATCCGGAGGTAGTCGTGCGTCCGATCGAAGGACAGATTGATGATCTGATCAGTGAGATCCGAAAGGAGACAGAAAAAAAGAACAAGGTATTGGTAACAACACTGACAAAACGTATGGCAGAGGACCTGACAGAGTATATGAAAGAGGTTTCTATCAGGGTGAAATATCTCCATTCCGATATTGACACTCTGGAGCGGGCTGAGATTATACGTGATATGCGATTGGACGTATTTGATGTGTTGGTTGGAATTAATCTGCTCAGGGAAGGACTGGACATACCGGAAATCTCGCTGGTAGCGATTCTGGATGCGGACAAGGAGGGATTCCTGCGTTCGGAAACATCCCTGATCCAGACGATCGGACGAGCTGCGCGTAATGCGGACGGTCATGTCATCATGTATGCGGATCATGTCACGGACTCCATGCGAAATGCGATCGAGGAAACAGGACGCCGTCGCGCAATCCAGCAGAAGTATAATGAGGAACATGGAATTACACCGCAGACCATCCATAAGGCAGTCAGGGATCTGATCAGTATCAGCAAAAAGGTTGCAAAGGAAGAGGCACGCTTTGAAAAGGATCCGGAATCCATGAGCAGGGAAGAACTGGAAAAGCTGATTGCAACTGTTCAGAAGCGTATGAAGAAGGCAGCAGCCGAATTGGATTTCGAGACCGCGGCAGAGCTGCGTGATAAGATGATTTCGTTGAAACAAAAACTTGAAAATGATAAATAAGGAGAAAACCATGGGAGCAAAGAAGATGCTGCCACCGTCGGAGTGCATCCGGATCCGTGGAGCAAAAGAACATAATCTGAAAAATATTGATCTTGATATTCCGAGAAACAAGCTGGTTGTGCTTACCGGGCTGTCCGGCTCAGGAAAGTCATCACTTGCATTTGATACGATCTATGCCGAGGGGCAGAGAAGATACATGGAATCATTGTCCTCGTATGCCAGACAGTTTTTGGGACAGATGGAAAAACCGAATGTGGAGAAAATTGAAGGGTTATCACCGGCAATTTCCATTGATCAGAAATCCACAAACAGGAATCCTCGTTCAACGGTCGGAACGGTTACAGAGATATACGATTATTTTCGTCTGTTATATGCCAGGATTGGTATTCCTCATTGCCCGGAATGCGGCAGAGAAATCAGAAAACAGACGGTAGACCAGATGTGCGACCAGATCCTGGAACTGCCGGAAGGAACGAAGATTCAGTTACTTGCACCGGTTGTCAGGGGACGTAAAGGCGAGCATGTGAAGGTGTTTGAACGTGCGAAGAGAAGCGGCTATGTCAGAGTGGTTGTGGATGGCAGCATGTATGAACTCTCTGAGGATATCAAACTCGATAAAAACATCAAACATAATATTGAAATTGTAGTGGACCGACTGGTTGTAAAACCGGGGATTGAGGGACGCCTTACGGGATCTATTGAAAATGTCCTGGAACTGGCGGAAGGACTTATGATCGTAGACGTGATCGGCGGAGAAAAGATGAATTTCAGTCAGAGCTTTGCATGTCCCGACTGTGGGATCAGTGTAGAAGAAGTGGAGCCCAGAAGCTTTTCCTTTAACAACCCGTTTGGTGCATGCCCGGAGTGTTTCGGACTGGGATATAAAATGGAGTTTGATGAAGAACTGATGATTCCGGATAAGAGCCTGAGCCTGAATGAGGGTGCAATCGTTGCGATGGGATGGCAGTCCAGTTCGGATTCCGGAAGCTTTACCAATGCACTGTTACGGGCGCTGGCAAAAGAATATGATTTTTCCATGGATACCCCGTATGAAAAATTGTCAGAGAAAGTACGCAAAGTCATAATTCACGGAACAGACGGTCATAAGGTGAATGTATATTACAAAGGACAACGCGGCGAGGGCATCTATCCTGTTGCATTTGAAGGGTTGATCCGTAATATGGAGAAACGCTACCGTGAGACCGGATCGGATACCATGAAACAGGAATATGAGAGCTTTATGAAGATTACCCCTTGTAAACTTTGTAAGGGAATGCGCCTTAAAAAGTCATCACTTGCAGTGACGGTATGCGGGAAAAATATTTATGAGATTACCTCACTTTCCATCGGAAAATTGTATGATTTTCTGGAACAGATGGAGTTAAATGCCCAACAGCATATGATTGGTGACAGAATCCTGAAAGAGATCCGGGCGCGTGTCAGCTTTCTGATCAATGTCGGTTTGGATTATCTGAGTCTGGCAAGAGCTACCGGAAGCTTATCGGGCGGTGAGGCACAGAGAATCCGTCTTGCAACTCAGATCGGATCCGGTCTGGTCGGTGTATGCTACATTCTGGATGAACCGAGTATCGGTTTGCATCAACGGGATAATGATAAACTGCTGGCAACTTTGAAAAATCTGAGAGATCTTGGAAATTCTGTCATTGTGGTAGAACATGATGAAGATACCATGCTGGCAGCTGATGATATTGTGGATATCGGTCCGGGTGCCGGAGAGCATGGCGGAGAAGTGATAGCACATGGAACGGCACAGGAGATCATGCAGGTGGAGAATTCCGTGACCGGACAGTATCTGAGCGGCAGAAAGAAAATTCCTGTGCCGAAGACCAGAAGAAAGCCGCAGGGATTTCTGACAATCAAGGGTGCAAGAGAACACAACTTAAAGAATATTGACGTGGATATTCCGCTTGGCGTACTGACCTGTGTGACCGGTGTTTCCGGATCGGGAAAGAGCTCATTGGTCAATGAGATTTTATATAAGCATCTGGCCAAGAAACTGAATCGTGCCAGGACCATTGCGGGAGAACATGATACAATTCTGGGTGTGGAAAAGCTGGATAAGGTTATCGACATTGATCAGTCTCCCATTGGAAGGACACCCAGATCGAACCCGGCTACGTATACAGGCGTATTTGATCAGATCCGGGATCTGTTTGCAGGTACGGTGGATGCCAAAGCACGCGGATACAGCAAGGGCAGGTTCAGCTTCAATGTGAAAGGCGGTAGATGTGAGGCATGCAGCGGAGATGGGATTATTAAAATCGAGATGCATTTTTTGCCGGATGTATATGTGCCCTGCGAAGTCTGTGGTGGCAAACGCTATAATCGGGAAACACTGGAAGTGAAATACAAGGGAAAGAGTATCTATGATGTTCTGAACATGACAGTTGAAGAGGCTGTGACATTTTTTGAAAATGTGCCTTCCATCCGCAGAAAGATCGAAACGCTGTATGATGTCGGCTTATCCTATATCCGTCTGGGACAGCCCTCCACAACATTATCGGGTGGTGAAGCACAGCGTATCAAGCTTGCGACGGAATTAAGCAAGCGTGATACGGGACGCACCATCTATATTCTGGATGAGCCTACCACAGGTCTTCACTTTGCGGATGTTCACAAACTGGTGGATATCCTGCACAGACTGGCGGATGGTGGCAATACAGTGGTCGTGATTGAGCATAATCTTGATGTGATTAAAACCGCAGACTATCTGATTGATATGGGACCTGAAGGCGGAGACGGCGGCGGTACGGTAATCGCAAAAGGAACACCAGAAGAGGTGGCACAGACACCCGGATCCTACACCGGAATCTATGTGAAAAAAATGCTGGAGAGGGATCGCGAAGAGGCGTGAGGCAGAAGTAATGTGCAGTGCGATTGCATTGTCTGCTTAAAGGAGAAAAAATGAACAAAAATACAACGGATAAAAGAGAAAGATTTGATTGCCTGAAACATAAGAAAGTGCAAATTCTGTTTCTCATAATGATTAGTATAGGGATTACCGTTGCATATATATCGTTATGCTTTAATGTAAATATCTGGACGGATGAGGCATTTACAATTGATTTATTAAATAATCATAATTCGTTCAAATCTATAATGGAGTATACGGCAACGGATGTACATCCCCCATTATATTATTGGATCCTGAAATGCTTTACGGATGTTTTCGGGGTTAGATTCGGACTGATAAAAATTCTTTCGGTATTGCCGATGCTTCTGCTCTTTTTACTGGGCAGTACATTTATATATAAAAGACTTGGATTTGGAATGCACTTTTTTTTATTATGATGGTAGGAGCTATTCCATGTACGATGGAATATGCGGTTCAGATGAGAATGTATGCATGGTGTATGCTTTTTGTTACCGGGACTGCCATATTTGCATTTGATGCATGGGAAAACGGCAAGAAGAGCAGTTATATACTGATGGGATTCTTTGGAGTATGCGCAGCATATAGCCATTATTTTGCTTTTGTGGCTATTATATGGATTTATGCCTTTCTTCTTATTGGATTGTTATACGGCATAGGTAAAAAGCAAAGAGAAAAAAAGGAATTAATGAAGTACGGGGCTGTAATTTGTGCATCATTGCTGTTATACATTCCATGGATGCCATATTTAATAGGACAGATAAGAGGTGTAGCCGCAAGCTATTGGATTCCGGATATTACAAAGGAAGTAATCAGGGGGTATTTTGACTGGATATTCCAATCAGATTATCCGGGCATAAAGGGGATGTTCCAGATCCTGTTTGCTGTCATATTCATATGGCTTATGATCCGGATGCTGATAAAGCGGACGAGAGAAGATTTCATTGCGCTGCTGGCAGTGGTAATTCCTGCACTGGTTGTTACGACAGGCGTTATTGCTTCAAAATTAATCAGACCGGTATTTATTATTCGCTATATCATGCCCTGTGTGCCGCTTTTGTGCCTGTTTTTTGCTGTCATGCTGTCCAAAACGGATAAGAAAGTAAGAATAACGCTGTTTGTGTGGCTGATGCTTGTAATATTGATGGATTATAAGTGCACTTATTACGATGAATATCAGGCTACTGATACGGACAAAACATTGTCATTTTTAGAAGAAAACGTAGATCATAATGATCTGATTGTATATAATTACGCTGCGTATGATTTTATTTATCAATGCTATTTTGATAACAATCAGTTAAAATATATCGGAGATATCAATTATAATGAAAATTGTGACAGAATGTGGTTTTTATGTACCGTTTATCAGCCAATGCCGGATCAGAACATGCTTGAAGAAAATGGATGGAAAATGACGTATATAGGGGATTTTGGAATTGAACAAAATGAATTTTGGATATATGAGATTGCAAAATAATGGCAGATGAGATATACGCATGATATTTATGAGGTAAATTAAAACATGAAAAAGAAAATTGCCGGGATAAAAGTAGCTGTACTTTTAGGTATAAGTGCATTGCTTTTTGTAATGATATGCAGCAGCAAAAAGATGAATATGGAAAAAACGCATCGCTGTGCAACAACGAACCAGACATTTCAGACAGATGTAATTACAGAAAATGATACTGTTGTACAAAAATTTGTTCCAGCCTGTAGTGAGTTGAAAAGTGTGATTATCAGAATCAACAAATTGAATGACGGGGAGGGAAAAATCCGGATAGTGTTATATGATGCCGACGATACGGCATCGGGAGTTCCGTTTACTGTATATGCATCGGCAGAAAGGAATTTAAATGAAATCCATTCCGGCGAATGGGAAGAATTTATTTTGGATGCAAAACTGCAGCCGGGAAAAAACTATTATTTTTCTGTTGGTGTTTCTGAAGAAAGTGAAGCCGGTATTACAATTGACTATAGACCATTACAATTGGACAGAATAGACGAAAATCAACAAATGTTTTATAACAGCGTAGAAATTGCGGGAGCCTCCATGGCGTGTGGATATATTTACCGCCTGCCGCTTACAAAATTGCAAATGATAACATATGCTGTATTTTGCGTGTTTATTGTCTTTCTTGCCGATAATTTGATACATATTATGATTAATTCGGCCCGAAACAGGCATGCGAAAAGTCAGATATAAATGATTAAAAAAATGCGGCTGGTTCTAAAGTATGTAAAAATCATTCCGATATATATTATAAATGCACGGATGCAGAATGGGAAGCGGATGGAACCGCTTGCTTTTCCTGCGTCCGTTTTTTATAAGGCATCACGTTATGATACGCATGCTCTGTAAACCTAAATATTTTATGAATTTTATTGAAACCCTTTGAAAATGCGTCTGTTTGCGTTATAATTATTTTGTATGTTTAATTCAGACATGATTTGGTAATTATGAAAATAGATCAGACTATTGGAAAGGGGATTAGGAAATGCAGTATACGGACATTGGAATTGATTTGGGAACTGCGAGTATTCTTGTTTATATCAGAGGAAAGGGCGTTGTATTAAAGGAGCCCTCCGTTGTAGCCTTTGACAGGGATACCAATAAGATAAAAGCAATCGGTGAGGATGCCAGACTAATGCTCGGAAGAACACCGGGAAATATCGTGGCAGTAAGACCGTTACGTCAGGGTGTTATCTCTGATTATACCGTAACAGAGAAAATGATGAAATATTTTATCCAGAAGGCACTCGGAAGAAGAACTTTCCGCAAACCGCGCATTGCAGTCTGCGTACCGAGCGGAGTTACGGAGGTCGAGAAAAAAGCGGTTGAGGATGCTACCTATCAGGCAGGTGCCAGAGAGGTATCCATTATCGAGGAACCGATCGCAGCTGCGATCGGAGCCGGAATCGATATCAGCAGACCCTGTGGAAACATGATCGTAGATATCGGAGGAGGAACATCGGATATCGCCGTTATATCTCTTGGCGGAACCGTTGTAAGCGCATCCATCAAGGTTGCAGGTGATGACTTTGATGAAGCAATCGTACGTTATATGCGTAAGAAACATAATCTTCTGATTGGTGAAAGAACCGCAGAGGATATTAAGATTAAGATCGGAACCGCTTTCAAGAGACCGGAAGTGGATTACATGGAAGTACGCGGACGTAACCTGGTTACGGGACTGCCTCGCACAGTCAAGGTCTCATCGGAAGAAACAGAAGAAGCTCTTCGCGAGACAACTTCCCAGATCATTGAGATTATTCACAGCGTTCTGGAGAAGACACCGCCTGAGCTGGCAGCGGACATTGCGGACAGAGGCATTGTGCTGACCGGAGGCGGAAGCTTATTATGCGGTCTGGAGGATCTGATCTCCAGCAAGACAGGAATCAACACAATGACAGCGGAAGATCCGATGACAGCAGTTGCAATCGGCACCGGACGCTATGTGGAGTTCCTTGCCGGATACCGTGAAGAGGCTTAAAACGGAGAAATGGGAGGTGCGATATGCTAAAAGGTTTATACACAGCATACACAGGAATGGTAAACCAGCAGAAACGGCTGGATACCATGACAAATAATCTGGCAAATGTGAATACGGTCGGTTACAAAAAAGAGGGCGCGACCAGTCAGGCATTTTCAGATGTGCTGGCATATCGTATCAAAGATGTGACAACACCGGGATACACAGAAAAGCTGGGGACCATGAATCTGGGAGTTAAGATCGGAGAAAATTATACCGATTGGTCACAGGGCTCGTTCAGACAGACCGAGAATACATACGATCTGGCATTGAGCGGAAACGGATTTTTTAATATAGAATTTACGGATAAGAGTGGAAACACATCGACTATGTATACCAGAGACGGTGGCTTTACAGTAAACAAGGACGGTTATCTGGTGAATGACAATGGAGATTACGTACTGGGCGTAACAAATGGAGGAGCACAGGAGAGAATCAGGCTCAATCCGACGGCAGAGACGACCATTGATGAATTTGGAAATATTTATCAGGATGATACAGCGGTTGCAAGAATTATGATAACTGACTTCGCTGATTATAATTATCTTGCCAAATATGGTGAGAATTATTATCAGGCAATTGAAGGAGCGGAATTGACGGATGCGGATGCACAGGTACATTCCGGCTATCTTGAACAGTCAAATGTGGAGACGGTTCAGGAAATGGTAAATATGATTTCGATTCAGAGAAATTATGAGGCTAATCAGAAAGTGATCACAACCTATGACAAGTCATTGGATATTACGGTAAATCAGATTGGCAAGTTATAATTTAAACTAATGGAGCATTCCTGTTAAGTAACAAATAACTGGTTTGCAAAAGATGAGTGCCACCCATAGAATAATGATTGTTAACTTGGCGGTTAATAAAAATCATTGTTCAAAGGAGACACCCACAAAT
>Ga0129311_1000057_pt1 | contig 108922 bp, 94 predicted proteins | sample Go1ome_FD_94435 | JGI IMG/M metagenome (GOLD analysis project Ga0129311, IMG submission 94435) | Western lowland gorrila individual fecal microbial communities from Wisconsin, USA - Go1022B metagenome | ecosystem: Host-associated > Mammals > Digestive system > Large intestine > Fecal | place... | reverse complement strand
CTTCCCAGGATCCCGGAAAGAAGGCTCTCATTGAGCGCATCGAAAGCCGCAACGGTGTCCATACCATTGAAGCTGCCGCCGCTCTGGGCTACGGAACCAGAGAATACACTCTGGTAGAAGTATAAACAAGGCCGCAGGATCCCGTCTGCGGTGCAGCCTAAAAAATTCCCCCTCTGTACTTGGAAACAGAGGGGGGATTTGCTTATCCGGGGCAGCTGTGGATGGTTTCGGCTCGTTGAGCGGCACGGTAGGCGATGCACTGGGCGGCGATGCTCACGGCAATTTCTGCCGGGGTAACTGCCCCGATGGGAAGGCCGATGGGGGTGTGTACCTGGGCAATGGCTTCCTCTGCCACTCCGGCTTCTTTCAGCCGGGCATTGACCGAGGCGGTTTTCTGCCGGGAGCCCATGACACCGAGGTAGGCAAACTCCCGGCGCAAAAGCTGCTCCTGCAAAACAAAGTCGCAGCTGTGGCCGTGAGTCATCACGATGTAAAAATCCTGGGGATCCAGGGAAAGGGTGAGGGGGATGTTCTCATAATCCCCACAAATTACCTGCTTTGCTTGGGGGAACCGGGCGGGATCGGCAAATTCCCGGCGATTATCAAACACAACTACCTGAAAATCCACCATAGCCAGCAGCGGCACCAGCGCCTGGGCCACATGCCCCCCGCCGAATACCACGACTCGCTGGGGCAGCGGCAGAGGCAGATGAAACACATCCCCGGAAAGACAGCCGCCGTAGGGAGCGGAGGGGTTGCCCCAAATCAGCTCCGGGGGCTGACGGTGGGACAGAAGCAGCGTCCCTGGGCGGCGGGTTTCCATAGCCTCCAGTGCCCTTTCGGCAAGGCTCTGCCAGTGGGCATCCCCCTTGGGAATGTAAGAAAACAGCAGTTCCACCCCGCCGCCGCAGACCATATCCAGACTGTGACAGGTGGTGCCGGTGAGATCCAGGGTCATCCGACAGCCTTGCCCCGATCCCAGAAGCGCCTTCGCCTTCCCAAGGGCGCAGGCTTCCACAGCACCGCCGCCCACCGTGCCGGTGAGCAGCCCGGCCTGACCGGCAAGCATTTGACTTCCCACACCTCTGGGGGCAGAGCCCTGCCGGGAAATAATGGTTACAAGAATCAGATCCTCCTGATGGATGTGCCGGAGAATCTGCCGTAGAATCTCTTTCAAAAAATCACCTCATGATTTTGGTAAGATGCATTAGGGCTTCCAGCACCCCGCCGCCAATGGCCAGAGCCTTGTCGGACACCAGATGGCAGCAGGTGCTGTCCCCCCGGGGGTCAATGTCTCCGCATTTCATGCCCCGGGTGACCGGGGTGCCGTCGGCAATCAAGCCCCGGAGAATGCCGTCCAGGGTGCAGCACATGGGTTGGCCTTCCACCGTGCCTGTCACATCCCCGGAAGAAACCGGCGTACCGATGGACAGAAGGCTGTGAAAGATCCCGTCTGCCGGGGAACGCAGTACCCGCTCCCCGGCGTAGCCGCCGATCAAACCGGGAATGTTGGTATTGGGCAGCGCACTGCCCTGGTAGATCACCCGACCCAGGGTGTGGCCCCGCATGGTCTCCACCACGGCGTGGCAGTCCTTCCCGGCGGTAAATCCTGGGCCCACACCGATGACCACCGGGGCATCGGTGATGCGGGTTCCCAGATTGCGCTTGGCAAGAATGGCATCCACCACAGCATCCGGGGCAAGCTGGGGGATACAGAGCCCTTCCGGATCCGCCAGCACCGGCAGAAAACCGGCATCCAGCAGTTCCAGCACCTGGGGGGCAGTGTCTGCCCGCTTGGCGGTGATATCTTCGACGGTATAGCTGCCCTGAGAAATGGCAGAGCTGAAGGATACGGTGCGGCGGATGGACAGGGGACAGGGCAGGTCGGTCATGACCACCCGGATCCCGCAGTGGTGCAGCCGCAGGGCAATCCCGCTGGCCAGATCTCCGGCACCCCGAATGACTACAAGCATGAAAAAACTCCTTTGTGCAGACTCCCGGCAATCACCGGCTGACCCAAGGCGGCGGCAAAGGCCCGGGCGGCTGCCTGATCCTGGGAGGATTCCACCTGATTGAGAAATACCCGCCCGGCAAACCCCTCTGCCCGAATCACCCGGGCTGCATGGCAAGGGGTGACAGGATCGGAAAGCTTCATGCCTGCAAGGCGGGCGAAGACCTCTGGCCGGTGGCAGACCTGGTCTGCCGGACGGTAAAACCCTGCGGCTCCCACCACGCAGATCACCGGATTGCTATTGGGAGGGATCACCGGCTCATGGGGGGCGTGGGCCTTCAGGGGAAGTCCCCGGCTTCCATCGGCCTCCACCAGAACATAATCCGCCCGGTCTGCCAGAGCATCAAAGGAGCAAGCCGGGGCGGTGAGCTTGCCGCCGGGGCAGGGAAGTGCCACGCATACCGGGGCGCAAAAGCCATCCTCCGGCGGTGCAGGCAGAATACGGATCCCCTCCGGGGGGAAAATCTTGGTGGAGGTACTTAGGATCACCCGGCCCTGCCGGGACAGCTCCCGGGCCAGGGCGTGTATCAGGGTGGTTTTTCCCCCGCTGCCAATGATGGCGGTGATCCCTGGCCGGATATCCAGTGCAGAAGCCAATTGTCCCATGGGATACCTCCGTTGTACTTTCAAAAATGCAACGCTATCATACCATAAAATCCCCCTCTTGACAAGGTGCATCCTGGGAAACACAAAAGAACCTTGCATTTCCCAGGCAGATGGAGTACAATTATCTCAACAAAACTGCCAGAAAGGGGATTTCTATGGAAGAAAAACAGGAAATGCTGGAGCTCATGCAGAAGATGGAGGAATCCAGCCGGAAACAGCTGCTGTATACCCGCATTATGTGCGGGGCGGCCATTGTGTCAGCGGTCTGTTTTGTGGGGATGCTGGTGCTGATTTGGGGGATCCTGCCCCAGGTGCAGAGCATTATGGATCAGATCCCCGGCCTGGTGGTCCAGCTGGAAACGGTGCTGGGCAATCTGGAGGTTGTCACCACGGATCTTGCCAGCGTGGATTTTGCAGGCATGGTAAACGGCATCAATGAACTGGTGATCACCGGCCAGACCAGTCTGGAGCAGACTCTGACCCGGCTCAACGAGCTGGATCTGGAATCCCTGAACAAAGCCATTGCCAACCTGGCTGCCCTGGTGGAGCCCATGGCAAAGTTCTTCAAGGTGCTGCGCTGATATATCAGCATACATATCGGTATATGGAATATGGAAACGAGGTCAGGAGTATTCTCCTGGCCTCGTTTTTATTAGGGTCTATCTGAAAACCGTCAACACGCCCAAGCAGCGGGCCTTTTCCGCCTGCTGTGCGCCATTTTTCCTTGCAATACACAAAGTATTCCTGCGAAAAAATGGCTTCATCAGGCGAAAAATTCCTCGCTGTTGGTCATATTTCCGGTTTTCAGATAGACCCTAAATTCGGCTATTGACATTAAATAAATATCACGCTATAATACTTCAAAAATGAACAATTCAAAAATGGAGGAAAGCCAATGATTTCCAGTATTACCATTTCCAAGAAGATATCCCTGGCCTACAGCGCCGTGTGCAAGGACCTGTGCAGGGAATTGGGGCTGCCGCAGACGGCCTTTGATATTTTGATGTTCCTGGGAAATCATCCCCAGTACAAAACTGCCAGCGAGATCGTGGAGATCCGGCGCATCAAAGCCAATCTGGTGTCCATTAATGTGGATCGCCTGGTGCGGGAAGGGTATCTTTCCCGGAACCCTGTCCAGGGGGATCGGCGGAAAACCGAACTGCTGTGTACGGAAAAGGCACAGCCGGTGATCGCCCGGGGCAGACAGATCCAGAATGCCTTTTCGGAAAAGCTCTTTGCCAACGTAAGCCAGGAGCAGCGCATCGCCTTCCAGGAAACCCTGCACCGGATCGAATACAACCTGAATGAGATTATGGAGGATAATGTGCAATGACACTTCTTGCGACTGTTTTGGTGACATTCTTTGCCGGTATGGGTGCCGGACTGGGCACCGGCTTTGCCGGAATGAGTGCCGCCGCCGTGATCAGCCCCATGCTGATCACCTTTTTGAATATGGATCCCTATATGGCAGTGGGCATCGCCCTGTCCTCGGATGTGCTGGCCAGTGCGGTTTCTGCCTATACCTATTATAGGAACAAAAATCTGGACATCAAAAATGGCCTGATCATGATGGCCAGTGTCCTGATCTTTACCGTGCTGGGAAGCTACATGGCAAGCCTGGTGCCCTCTCAGACCATGGGCGGCTTTTCTGTGTTTATGACCTTCCTGCTGGGTATCAAATTCATTGTCCGCCCGGTGATGACCACCAAGGAGAACATGGGGCAGATCTCCGGCCATCGGCGTGTGGTTCAGTCCATCTTCTGCGGCGGCATCATCGGCATCATTTGCGGCTTTATCGGCGCCGGCGGCGGTATGATGATGCTGCTGATTCTGACCAGCGTCATGGGCTATGAGCTGAAAACCGCTGTGGGCACCAGCGTGTTCATTATGACCTTTACGGCACTGACCGGTGCTGTGTCCCACTTTGCCATCGGCGGTATACCCAATGTGCTGGTTTGGGTGCTGTGCGTGGTGTTTACTCTTCTGTGGGCTCGCATCGCCGCCGTCTTTGCCAACAAGGCCCAGCCCAAGACCCTGAACCGCGCCACCGGCGTGGTACTGGTGGTTCTGGGTGCTGTGATTATGCTTTTTCAGCTATTGAACTAATTCTTGCTTATAATATCATAAAACAGGGGGCAAGCGACGGCTTACCCCCTGTTTTTATGGATAAAAGATTACCGGCTCTGGGAAACCAACTGCCGCAGGGCGGCAAGATCCTGCTCGTTGGGGTGTGCAAGGGCCCGGTCGAAATTTGCGATGAGGGCGTCCAGGTTGGGGGCGGCATTGGGCTGCTGCTTCATGCTCTCATACCGCTGCCGGACGGACATGGGCATTTTGCCCTGGCACATATATTCCCCAATGAGGGTGTTGCTGGGGGCAATGTGGGTTTTCACACGCTCCAGAACCTTCTGGAAGTAGGCCTCACTTTCTCCAAAGCCCGCCGTTCCAAACAGGAAGATGTTCTTGTTTTCCAGGCTGTCCAGCAGGGCCAGGGTGGCTTCGTCTGCCGTGCCCTTGTCTGTCCAGAAGCCGATGTACAGGGTCTGGGCATCCCCAGGGGCGGCATTACTCTCCCCAAAGAATCGGCACTGCTCCTCAGGCAGAGCCTCCCGGATGGCCTGAGCCAGCATTTTCGTGTTTCCTGTTTTGCTGGAATACAGGATGGCGTATGTTTCCTTTGACATAAATCCGTTCCTCCCTTTGATCTGCATGGCCGCCGACAGGGCTCTGCCGGAAGCGGGCAGAGGGATGGGCGGTTTTCATCCCCTTGGGATTTTCCTGGCTATAGTATAGTATAGCCGATGCCGTCTGTCAACCGGGAACCCGTGGGTTTCCTCAGCTACCAGTCCGAATCCCAGTCGGTGTCCCCGCTGTCCCAGGAGTCTCCGCTGTCCCAGTCGTAGCTGTTGTCGTCATCGTTGAGCCAGCTGTCCTTTTTCTGGGCATCCTGATAGTAAGAGGTGTCCTCAAAGTCTGTAAACTGGGTGGAGGGATCCCAGGTGGGGGTAAAATAGAAGTCCTCCGCAATGCCGGGGTGGGTCAGCGGTTCCGGGATGGCCTGGGTATCCACACGGCGCCAGCTGTCATCCTCGTAGAGATACCAGTCCTCGTCATACCGATCGCCCAGATGGTACAGCACCTGATCCTCCACCCGGTAGTAGCCCTTCCGGGTGATGGTGGAGGCGTGGTAGTCCAGATATGTCAGGGTTTTGGTAAAGTCCGGCACACCGGAAAGGTGGTTGCTGGGGAGAAGATACTCCTGGGTCAGACTGGGGTGCTGAAGCTCCTGAGGAAGGGCCTGGAAATCCACGGCCTGCCAGTCGGTTTTGTACTGATACCAGTTCTGGTCATAGGCATTGGACAGATGGAAGTAAACGGCAGAGCCATATTGATACAGACCCTCCGCAGCAGTCATTCCCGTTGCCAGATCCTGGCCGTAGAGGGAATCTGCAAAATCATCGCAGGGCAGACGATTTGTCCAGACCGTCTGAACAAAATGCTCCTTGGCCTGCTTCTTGGTGGTCAGCGCCTCCGGTACCGTGTCCAAGGGCCCTTCCCAGGCAGATTGGTTCGTATCAAAGCGGAACCAGTTCAGATCCTGATAGGCGGTGGTGCTGTAGTAGTAGCCGGTGTTGCCATAGATATAGTAGCCTTCGGTAATGTCATTGCGGGTGACGATCAGCCCCAGAATCAGCAGAAAGACGATACAGCCCACAAAGGCACCTACCAGCTTCCCCACCAGTCCCAGCAGTCGGCGGGGGAGACTTTTCTGGGGCTTTTTCGGGGGCATTTGCCCGGAACCCTGCTGCTTTTTGGCGTTGTTCATTTTCTGCTGGGTGATTTCCTGCTTCAGCCGCTGAAACAGTTCGTTGACGGCATAGGCCTCGTCTGTACCCTGATAGCGGACAGCCCGCTGGCCGGAGGCCTTGTTTTTGTAGACAATGTAGTTTCCGGTGTTCTCGTCAAAGTAGATACCAAAGGCCCTTGGCTCCCGGATATCCTTGCCGATAAAGAACCGGGTGACGGACTCCGGAGGGAGTCCCTTGCTTTCGTACCACTGCCGCAGCTCCTGAATGGTCAGGGGCTGGTCTCCGCTGGAGCGCCGGACATTTTTGTTGGGGGCACCGCAGCTGGGGCAGACACTTTCCGTGTCGTTGATCATACTTCCGCAAAATTCACATTTGATCTTCATGATCAAGTCTCCTTTCCAGAAAGACACACCCCAGACTCCTGGCTATGTATCTTCTTCAAATCATCATAGCACAAAAAAGAAAATTTGGAAATCCTCTTAGTTTTTTATCGCTAACCCACAGGCAGCCCCAGCCAGGTCAGGGGGGCATCCTCGGACATGAAGGGCAGCAGAACACCGTGAAGTCCCTCTGCCAGAACCAGGCGCTCTGCGTTGGCACTGAAGAGGGCAGGGTAGGTGTCGCTGAGATAGAAGGGGCCGTCGGTGGTCTCCCGGCTGCGGCCGCCCACCAGAGAAAGGGAGAGGGTGATCATGCTGGGCTGATCCGGGTAGGTGGCCAGACTCCACCAGCCGCTCCATTGGGCTTCCGGCTCGTCCTGATCCACATACTGCCAGTCAAGATCCACCGAACCGGCGTTTTCTTCCTCCCTGCGGAACAGCAGAGAATAGGAAATATCGCCCTGGGGGCTGAAGGTAAACCAGCATTCCCCTTGATCGGAGCTGCCGGAAAGCCCCAGAGCCGACGGGCCCAGCCAGCCGTCCAGGAGCCACAGGCTCAGTTCCGGGAAGGGGTAATCGGTAAAATCCCAGGAAAGACACCGAGCACCGGCAACGCAGGGAACTAGGCAGCCGCTTTCCCCTACCATGGGATACCAGGGGCAGGTATCCCCCTGGTCGTTTGTGATGAGAACTTCCAGATCCGGCACGGCTTCCGGAAGGAACAGCAGCACCGGCTCACCGGATTCTGACCGGTAAAGCACCTGGGCGTTTGTACGATCCGGGGTGGTAAGGTCAACCTGGTTGATGGCCAGAGTATCGTTTTCACCGCTGGGAACCAGACAAATCAGAAAACCCTCCCGGTTGATGATCCGCTCTGCCGGGATCTGCCGGAGAAAGGGGTACTGCTTCAATGTGGTTTCCGCGTTCTCCCACAGCCAGGGGGTCAGATCCTCCGGTGCCGGGTCAGACAGATATCCCAGGAGAATGTAGCCAAAGCGCATATCTCTGGCAGCGATGGCGGAACGCAGCGTGTCCAGGTCAATTTCAGCGGCAGGATCTACAGGGAGATCCTCCATAGGGGCGAAAGAGGGTCCTGTTGACATCTCGGAAGCAGCAGGAATTTCCTCTGTCGGGGCAGACAGGGCAGGGGGCTGCTGGGCCTGGCATCCGCAGAGCAGGAGCAAAAGAAGCATTAGGGCAACACCGCACAATTGCGTCTGCGGACAGTAGCGGATCTTTTGCCCCAATCTTGCAGTTTGAAAAACTTGAAATACACAAAGTATTCCTGCGTTTTCCAAACTATATCTTGGAACAAAATCTCTCGCTGCTGTCTCTTGCCGAATTATGCGGTGCTGCCCTAGAAAAACGGCGGTCATCCGGGAAAAACGGCGCATGGTTGTCACATCCTTTCGGGAAAACGACCTTCGCAGGATCCCACCCCCTTGCGGGGGCGGGACAGAGAAAGGGGTTTGGGTGCTTAGCTTGCAATGGTGGGGGCGGCGGCATCGGCGGGGGCCTCAGGGCCGATGCGCTCCGGGGCACTTTGCCCTGCCTGAACCAGAGGCAGATACCAGCTTTCGTAGTAATAGGGGATATCATCGGGAAATTCCTGAGCAATGTCATCCCACAGCTGGCCCCAGGGCCGCAGGTAGATGTAGTAGGTCAGACCGCTGGTGCCGTCATCGGCGGTATAGCTGCCGTCAATGCAGATGACATTGTCATAGCCCTCAAAGCGGCCTGCCAGAGCCGGATCTACGATCCAGTCGGCGTGTACCAAATCGGCATTGACAAACCACCCGGCCTCGGCATACAGGGTGCCATGGGGGCCGGTTCCGGCGGGGTTCAGGCTGACAACGGCGTGGCACAGGGGCTGTTCCACAGGATACGTCTCATCCCAGATCTTCACCAGGCCCACCTGATCGCTGCCGATCTCAATCTCGGCCATGCAGTCCCACCAGCTTCCCTCCAGATTGGCGTAGGTGCCGGTGCAGTCCACAGCCATCCACCAGCCGTACCAATCGCCGTTCCACCAAGAGAGCAGCGGGTCATCGGCTGGGGCGGGGGATACTACGGGATCCTGGCGGCGAAGGGCGGCAGGGTCAACGGTGATCTTACCGCTTTTCTTGCCAATGATCTGTTCAAATTTTATGGTCACAGGATCGGTGCCTGTCAGCACAAAGGCGGTGTGGATCTCATGGGCGGCACCGGGGGACACCTCGACCATCTGACTGTCCATGAGAGAGGTAAAGGAGGCTGTGTCGGTGATGATGTCTACAAAGTCCAGGGGATTTCCCTTTTGGGTGGCGGCTTCGGTGACGGTCCAGAGATAGGTGGTGGATGTTTTGCTGTTGTTGGTGTAATCCAGGGTCAGCACCAGGGCATCCCGGCCTTCCGCATCCTCCATGATGCAGGCATCCTTATACAGCAGGGTGTATTCCTCCAGCTGTATGCGGTTGGGATCGCTTGTGCTGCTGTCTGCGCCGCAGGCGGCAAGGCCAAGAACCATGGCCGCGGCAAAAAGCAGACACAGAAGTCGTTTCCATTTCCTTTCCATAATCTTCCCTCCTGTCAATGCGGGCAGCACGGCATGGGCGGGGCGGCATTCGCTCCATGGATGGGGTGATGCCCTAAAAATGCGGATAATCATCAAATGTACTATTATAATATCATAAAATGGTGGATGTTTCTAGGATTTTTCTCTTGGGTATGCAGAAATATACGGCTGACTTTTGTGGAATATTACCAAAAGCGGCGTGCGCCTGGGGCAGGATGCAAAAAGCCGGATCCGGCCAAAGGGCATCGGATCCGACTTTTGAAAGATGGAGGGAAATTACTGCTGTGCCTTCATGGCATTGTAGCCAATCAGGACAGTCCAGACATAGGCGCAGGTCTTGGGGATCATCAGCATACCGATCATGGGGATGGTGTCCGCCCACAGAACCACAGGGATATAGAAGCCGAAGCTCAGAACGATGGTCAGCCACATCCAGCGGAAAGCCTTGTCCTCATGCTCCTTGGCACTCTGGTAGAACAGAACGATAACCAGCAGGCCCAGTAGGGCGAAGGGGATGTTGCGGTAGATACCCCAAGACAGGGGAGAGCTGGCGCTGAGCCACTGGTTCTGAGGCATCATGCACAGAGCCACACGCAGACCGGCCAGACCGTAGACAGCAGCGGTGATGCCCTTCTTGCCGGTGACCTGGTAACGCTGCCGCCACACATAGTACAGCAGAACATAGAACACAGTCATGGTGACAGAGGTGATCCACTTGCCCATGCCCAGAGGTACGGTGAAGTTTTCCAGACCGGTGGTGCACAGAGCCAGGGCCCGGGGCACCAGGTGGAAGGAATCGCCGGCACCCAGAACCACAGCCATCCAGCCAAACAGGCGGAACTGGTTGCTGCCCTTGCTGCCGCGGATCATCAGGATGCCGATGGTGATAACAGATGCCAGATAGACGGCATCAAAAACGGTTTCTACAATTGCTTGCATAAGTCATACTCCTTTTATGTTTTAATGTATATCTTTGGAAGCGGAGAATGCCGCCTGACCAAAGCTATAGCCAAATCGCAGTCCTGCCAGCAGCAGGGAGGCACCCAGACCGGTGTAGAACACGGCAATGAACCGTTCCGGGGCGATGCCGCTGGAGCGCAGGGCAATGCCGCCGGTCATCATCACAGCCATAATGGCGAAGGATTTTCCGTCAAAGAATTTCAGGAAGAAATGCCGTTCCTCCTGGGCGTAGCCGCCGATTCTTGCCTGGTGCTTGATCACCAGCTTGCCAAAGATAAACAGCTGGAAAATTGTGAACACCAGCAGCGACAGCAGATAGCTGCCGATACCCCGGTAGGGAGGATAGGCCATCAGGCCGATGCGCAGAAGGTTGAAGCCCGCTGCGCCCCACACCAGACAGGCAAGCAGCAATGTGTTGCGTTTTACTTTCATGAAATACCCCTTTCTTCTCGGTGAACTGTGTTCAGTTTGCGGTAAAAAAAGATTTTTCCCTTTATGAGCTTTCCTGCGGCCGAACCCTAATAAAGGGTTCGGCGGATGATTTCCAGCACGGCGGTGGGATCGTAATCCTGCCGCAGCAGGGCAGAGAGCATCAGGGAAAACAGAACGTCAGCGAACTTTTCCGGGGTGAACTGCTGGGTAAAGGCATCGGGACGGATCCTGGTATCCTGCGTGAGCACAGTGCAAAGTCCCTGCAAAATGTGCTGCCAGGTTTGCTGCATCAGCTTTTTTCCGTCAGAGCGATCCTCCCGCAGGAAGCCGATGGAATGCAGGGTGAAGAAACCGGGGTACTGCTCACGTCCGTATGCCATCCGGTCATAGATCCAGGTCACACAGGCACAAGCATCCTGGAAGATGGACCCATCCTCCGGACGGTGGAAGATCTCACACCACACGCTTTCCACAATGGCGCCGGTCAGCTCGGCTTTGGAATCAAAGTAGTTGTAAATGGAGCCAACGGACACCCCACAGGCTGCTGCCACAGAACGGATGCTGATGGCAGACCACCCCTCCCGCCGGATCAGCTCCCGGCTGGTTTTCAGGATATCTTCTTTGGATGTTATCACTGTGTTCACACCATCGCCTCCAATCTGAACAGTGTTCATTATAATGTGGAAGCAGAATTTGTCAACCCCTTTTTCCTGCATAAAATGCAAACAATTTGTGAATCCCCATTGGGCACTTCTGTTTGACATCCGAAAGGAGCGGGGGTATAATCCCAGTATTACATTTATCGAAGCCTGGGGGCGAGCTCAGCATCCCGGGAATGTGTTGAGGAAGAACTATGAAGCAGGTAATGGTAGTGGCCGCAGTGATCCGCTCTCAGCGGGCCCCCGGCTGCGTTCTGGCGACGGCCCGGGGCTATGGCCCCTATCAAGGGCAATGGGAATTTCCCGGCGGCAAGGTAGAGCCGGGGGAGACACCCCAGCAGGCCCTGAAACGGGAGATCCGGGAGGAATTGGAAGCAGAAATCACGGTGCAGGAGCGCATTGGGGTGATCGAATACGATTATCCGGATTTCCACCTGTGTATGGACTGCTACTGGTGCGATCTGACCGGGGAGCACCTGGTTCTCAAGGAGGCTCTGGGCGCCAAATGGCTGAACCGGGAGCACCTGTTGGATGTCCCCTGGCTTCCTGCTGACCGACTACTGATCCCCGAAATCGAAAAGGAACTGGAAGAATAGCGCCCCGGAGAAGGGAAAAGCCCCAGGCAGGTGCAGACGGGGCTGGAAATGACAAGAGATGGCCGACAACAATGCGAAAATACCGCTGTAATCAAGAAGAGTTGCGAATTAAAACCGCAAAACTTCTTGATTTTTACATGGACTTGCGGTATGATATTATCAAGAGGAGGCGGTTGTGATGATTGACAGACCCTTATATGTTGACAAGATCATGGCGTATACAGACACGCCCTTTGTAAAGATCCTTACCGGTGTGCGCCGCTGCGGCAAGTCTACCATTCTGAAAATGATCATGGAGCGGCTGTTGGAGCGAGGGGTTCCGAAGGATAGAATTATCAGCTATCGTTTTGATTCCATGGAATATGAGGACATGACGGCAAAGCAGATGTACACGGAGCTGAAGGGCAAGCTCTGCCCGGAGGGCAGAACCTATTTCTTTCTGGACGAGGTGCAGGAGATCCAGGGATGGGAGAAGGTGGTCAATTCCCTGCAATCGGATTTTGATGTGGATCTGTATGTCACCGGATCCAATTCCCGGATGATGTCCTCGGAGATTTCCACCTATCTCACAGGGCGGTATGTGGCCTTTCGGATCTATACCTTGTCTTTCCGGGAGTATCTGACTTTCAAGAGCCAATATACCACAGTGGGAGAGCCCCGGCAGGAGCTGGCAAATTATATCCGACTGGGCGGCTTCCCGGCGACCCATCTGCAAGGATACTCTCCGGACGAGATTTATACCATCGTCCGGGATATTTACAACTCCACCATTTTTTCCGACATTGTTCGGCGGAATCAAGTGCGGAAAATCGACCAGCTGGAGCGGGTGGTCAAGTACACCTTCAACAATGTGGGCAATACCTTTTCTGCCAAATCCATTTCCGACTATCTGAAAGCGGAACACCGGGCGATTGACAATGAGACGGTGTACAGCTATTTGGAAAAGCTGGAAAAGGCGTATCTGCTGCACCGCTGCTCCCGGTACGACTTGCAGGGAAAAGAACTGCTGAAAACCCAGGAAAAGTTCTATCTGGCGGATACCTCCCTGCGGTACGCCGTTCTGGGCTACAATGCAGATACGGTTGCATCCAGTTTGGAAAATGTGGTCTATCTGGAGCTGCTGCGCCGGGGATACACCGTAAACATTGGGAAAACGGGTGATGGAGAAATTGACTTTGTGGCTGTCCGGCAAAATGAAAAGCTCTATGTTCAGGTAACGGAGCGGATCACCTCCCCAAAGACGGAGCGCCGGGAATATGACCGCCTGCTGGACATCCGGGACAACTATCCCAAGTATGTCCTGCGAACCGATGTGTTTGCAGGTGGGAATTATGAGGGAATCCAGACCATGCACGTTGCGGATTTTCTGCTGTCAGACGCATTTTAACAAAAGAAGGTGACAGGCGGGTATTGTACCGGCCTGTCACCTTTTCATTTATTTGTCTTGGATGACTGCACCTTCTGGGGAAGATTAATACATCTTTGCACCGGCGGGGATGTGGTTATCCAGCATCAGCAGGTGCAGGCGCTCTTCGCTTTCCTCGTGGTGGACGGCGGAGATCAGCATACCTTCAGAGTCGATGCCCATCATCTTTCTGGGGGGCAGGTTGGTGATGGCCACACAGGTCTTGCCAACCAGTTCTTCCGGCTCGTAATAGTCGTGAATACCGCTGAGAATCACCCGATCCTTGCCGGAACCGTCGTCCAGCAGGAATTTCAGCAGCTTCTTGGACTTCTTCACAGCCTCGCAGGCCTTGACCTTCACAGCCCGGTAATCGGACTTGGCGAAGGTTTCAAAGTCCACAAAATCAGCAAACAGAGGCTCGATCTCCACCTTGGAGAAGTCGATCTTCTCGTCACATGCGGCAGCGGCCACGGGAGCGGCGGCTTCCTTCTGTGCCTTCTTGTCGGTGTCGGTGGGCTTCATGGTGGGGAACAGGATGACTTCCCGGATGGTGTCGGTGCCGGTGAGCATCATAACACAGCGGTCGATGCCCATGCCCATGCCGCCCGTGGGGGGCATACCGTATTCCATGGCGTTCAGGAAGTCCTCGTCCAGCATTTCGGTCTCGTCGTCGCCGCGCTCCCGCTGCTCCACCTGCTTCATAAAGCGGGCCCGCTGGTCGATGGGATCGTTCAGCTCGGAGTAGGCGTTGGCCAGCTCGGAGTGGCAGATAAACAGCTCAAACCGCTCGGTCAGGCGGGGATCGGCAGGGCTGCGCTTGGTCAGGGGGGAGACCTCCACAGGGTACATGGTGATAAAGGTGGGCTGGATCAGGTGCTCCTCCACCTTCTGATCAAAGACGGCATACAGAGCGTTGCCCCAGGTCTTTTCTGCGGCATCGGACAGCTCCACGCCCACGGACTTGGCCAGAGCCACAGCCTCGGCGTTGTCGGTGACGGCGCCAAAGTCCACGCCCACATATTCCTTAACGGCATCCACCATGGTCAGTCGGCGCCAGCCGGGGGTCAGGTCGATCTCCTCGCCCATCCACTGCACCTGATAGGTGCCCAGGATCTCCTGAGCGGCACCGGAGAGGATGCCCTCGGCGATGTCCATCATGTCGTGGAAGTCGGCGTATGCCTGGTACAGCTCCACGGTGGTGAATTCCGGGTTGTGCTTGGGATCCATACCCTCGTTGCGGAAGATACGGCCGATCTCGTACACCCGATCCATGCCGCCGATGATCAGCCGCTTCAGAGGCAGCTCGGTGGCGATGCGCATGTACATATCAATGTCCAGGGTGTTGTGATGGGTGATGAAGGGCCGTGCGGCAGCACCACCGGCGATGGTGTTCAGCACCGGGGTCTCCACCTCGATGTAGTTCCGGCTGTCCAGGTAGGAACGCATGAACTTGATGAACCTGGAGCGGATGACAAAGTTCCGCTTCACATCGGGGTTCACCATCAGATCCACATAGCGCTGACGGAAGCGGGCTTCCTTGTCGGTCAGGCCGTGGTACTTTTCAGGCAGGGGCAGCAGGGACTTGGACAGCAGGGTGACATGGTGGGCGCGCACGGAGATCTCACCGGTCTTGGTGGTGAAAACCTCGCCCTGGGCACCGACGATATCACCGATGTCGTACTTCTTGAACCGGGCAAATTCCTCTTCGCCCATCTCGTCGATCTTGACAAACAGCTGGATCCGGCCGGTGCTGTCCTGCAGGTCGCAGAACATGACCTTGCCCTGACCGCGCTTGCTCATCAGACGACCGGCGATCTTCACTTCCTTGCCCTCAAAGGCGGCATAATCGGCTTTGATGGCGGCGGAGTCAGCATTAAAATCAAACTTGGTGATCAGGAAGGGATCCCGGCCTTCGGCCTGCAGAGCCGCCAGCTTATCCCGGCGGATCTGTGCCTGCTCGGAAACAGGCAGCTCAGTCTGGGGTGCATTCTTAGCCATGATCAGCCCTCCCGGGAGACGCTGATGACCTTCATGGTGAAGGAACCGGCGGGTGCATTGACGATGAAGGTCTCACCGGCGGCCTTGCCTACCACGGAGCGGCCGAAGGGGGAGTCATCGGACAGCTTGCCCTGCATGGGGTTGGCTTCCTGAGAGCCGGTGATGCGATAGGTGGTCTGCTTGCCCTTCTCGTCCTCGACTACCACGGTGCAGCCCAGGCCAACACGGCCGCTGGCCTCGTTCTCATCCTCAATGATGATGGCGTGGGACAGAATATCCTCGATCTCGGCAATACGGCCATAGAGCTTTGCCTGTTCGTTCTTGGCGGCATCGTATTCGGAGTTTTCGGACAAGTCACCATAGGAGCGGGCTTCTGCGATCATAGCAGCGATTTCCCGTTCCCGGGTGGTCTTCAGATAGTTCAGTTCCTTTTCCAGGTCAGCCAGACGCAGGCTTGTGATTTTATATTCCTTAGCCATACAAAAAATCCTTTCTCAGCTGTATTATTCCATAGTCCAAACTATTATAGTGTAATTATGCCCCTTAGTCAAGATTCTTTTCCGATTTTACGGACACAAAAAGCTCCCCAAATTCCTGGGGAGCCTTGGCGGTTTTGTTATGGGATCCGGGATTGGAGTACCTCATAAAGCTGCTGTGTCTCCTGGTCGGTTTTCCCGCTGAGCACAAGAGACTTTCCCCGGACGGCCAGCAGGATGCAGCTTTGGGCCTTGGTGTAGGTGTAGCGGGTGTAGGTGCCCAGCTCCTCATTCCGGAACCAGCCCATGAGCAGCCGGTAGGAGCCTACGCCGTTGATCCTGCTGCCGGGCATGGGGGTATCCCGGTATTCCAGGCTGTCCACTGCATCGTAGCGCACCGTCAGGTCGGAGTAGTAGCTGGCTTTGACGGTGAAGGAATCCGCTCCCAGCTCCACATGAATGTCACCGGTAAAGAGCAGCACAGCCACCAGAATCAGGATCAGCACCGAAACCACGGCGGTGAATTTCAGGATAGCCTTCTCCGCCGGGCTGGACTTGGGCAGGGAAAGGAGCTTCCCGGCTTGCTTTTCCTTTTGATAGAACCGAATGGAATAGCCTATGGACAGCCCCACCATGGCGCACAGGCTCAGAACCATCACAGCTGCGCCCCAGACTGTGGGCAGCAGCGCCCCCAGCATGATGCACAGACCCCCCAGCACCCACACCTTTCCGCTGAAACGGTGGGTGGCGGCCCAGTTCTCCGGGCTGGAAAAGGTCCAGGGGATCCGAATGCCAATGGTGCGGTTGGGCTTGGTCTTGGGCAGATAGTTGCCGATGCAGACGAACATCAGGCCCATGGCCAGATCCAGAATCCGGACAACATCCACCTGGATCCCCAGCATCAGGGCGTAGGTGAGGAAGCTCAGGAGAATGGACATGGCAGGGAAGATCCACAGAACCAGCTGCCGCAGCTTAGGGGACTGGGGGGCGTTGCCGGGATCCTTGGCGGTGACATAGGCACAGAACCAGTGTCCTGCCAGCATGGACAGGGCAGGGAACAGGACAAGCCAGACAGAGGGGGTCCAGCTGTTGTCCGCCAGCGAAAGCTGCCGCCAGAGATAGAACCCGATGGGGGCAGGCAGCAGGGTGAGCAAAGAGGTGAAAAGCAGCATTTTCTTGTCATTTTGGAACATAAACATACCTCCTTATGGGGCGGAATTCCAGCGGCGGCGAAGATCCCGGATCAGATACACGGCAGCGGCGGCAACGAGGATGAGGATCAGATAGACGATGCAGTAGGCGGCAGTCTGGGATATTACTGAGCCTGCCAGCAGAGGAATACAGACGGGCATATCCAGACAGGTGTGTATGGACAGGCAGACTAGCGCACAGGGGAGCGCCTTTTTGCGGGCAACGCCGTAGCACACCAGCATACTCATGGCGGCGTGGCAGATCATGGTGAGAAGCCGCTCCAGCCCTGCCAGCAAAAACAGAATGCTGGCGGTATTGCAAAGGGTATCCCGGTAGTACAGAAGGGATGCCGGATCCCCGCCTGCGGCAGCGGTCTGGGAAACCAGGGCATCCAAGCCGCCGCTGTTCAGCAGGAGGATAAACACAAGATTGTTGATATAGGCCGTGCCGATGAGGGCCATGGCCTCGATCCCGCCGTGCCCCATACCGGCAGCCAGTCCCCGGGCGGCGGTGAGATTCCTGCGCATCAGCTGTGCGGAAGCAAACCGGCCTGCCAGCTCAAACAGTCCGGCGGTGAGGGCCAGGCAGAAGGTATAGGCGAACAGGTGGTTCTGGGCAAAGAGCGCGAACCAATTCTGCTTTTGCAAAACGGCGAGGATCGGGCTGCGGATGCACATCTGGGGGATCACAAACCCCAATGCGCCCAGACCCCAGGCAGACCAGATGCCCTGCTTTTTGTGCCGGAGGGCGTATACCACCAGAGCCAGGATCGGCAGGATCAGGCTGACCAATAGGGTGATAACACAGAAAACCGTCGTCAGAACAGGAACCATCAGGATTCTCCTTTCAAATCTGTGATCCAAAGCAGGATCTCCTCCAAAACGGAGGCGTTGAGTTCGTAAAAAATGTACTTTCCCTCCCGGGTGTCCCGGATCAGGTCGGCATCCTTCAAAACGGACAGATGCCGGGAAATGGCGGCGGCGGTGATGCCAAAATGCCCGGTGATCTCTCCGGCGGACATTCGGCCGGATTTCAGCAGATCCAGGATCTCCCGCCGCACCGGATCGGACAGCGCCTTTAGTGTCTGCTGCATTCCCATGGTATCCCTCCTTATTTAACATTTAACTTAATTGTTAATTATATAGTAGCACAAGCCCGGAAAAAAAGCAAGCCCCTTCCGAAGAAATTTTCGGAAGGGGAAAATAGTGGTGTATTTTGGGTGGTTCTGCCTCAGCTGCGGCAGAAGATCAGTTCATCATAGCCGGTTTCGGGGTCTTCCTCCACGTCGATCCGCTGGCTGGGCAGTTCGGCGATCACCAGTTCACAGGTGGTGTTGATGATGCAGCCGGGGCAGAGGTGGCCGCCGATGGTGGAAAGATCCTCCCGGGACAGGGCAATGTGCAGGTGGCACCGCTGGCAGCTGACGGTTCCGTTGAGGCTGACGATCTCGCATTCCTCGGGGATAGAACGGATGTTGACACCGCTGGCATCCCGCACCCGGCCCTGGCGGATGCAGCCCACGGCGCTGAGTACCACTCCGGCGGCAATATTGGCATTTTTTGCCAGCTCCCGGATGGACAGCAGCAGATCGTCACCCCGGTGCAGCCGCAGGCTGTGGCAGCGCAGAGCCCCTTCGGTGGTTAAAACCCTATGTTCTGCCATGGCTTACTCCCGGTAGGCGGCCAGCGCGGCCAGCTCCTTGCGCTTCTTGGGGCGCAGGGGATCTCCCTCCTTGGCATAGCCCAGGGTGATGACGAGACGGACAGGCTCCGTCAGATCGCAGATCTTGCGGATCTTTTCATCATCCAGCCAGCCCAGAATGCAGGTTCCCAGGCCCTGGGCAGTGGCTTCGGCGGTGAGATAGGCGGCGGCAATGCCGATGTCAATGGAGCGGTAGTCGTTTTTCTTCACCTTGGCCCCTACGGCGGCAGTTCGGACATAGGCTTTTTCCGACAGAACCAGCATCACCGGAGCCTGGGAGGCGAACTTGTTCATGCCCATGCTCTGACAGGCGGAAGCCACGGCCTTGGCAGCATCGCCCCGACAGACCGTGACCATATAGGGCTGACCGTTGCAGGCGGAAGGAGCTAACCGAAGGGCCTCCAGCACGGCATCCAGCTTCTCCTGCTCCACAGGGCGGCTCTCGTCATAGCTGCGGCAGGACTGACGGGCATTTGCAATTTCCAGAAAATTCATAGGGAAACCTCCTTGCATTTTTTTCAGTATAGCACGGAAAGCCGGAAAAAACAACGCTTTGAAAAGGCGGCGGGACAAAAAATCCGGGGCATCCGGCATAGGGATGCCCCGGGGGAAGTATGCTTATTTCCAGAGGTTCTTGGGGTACAGACCCTGCTCCCGCATGGAAGCCAGAGCGGCGACCACAACGGGCTTATCCTCCTTGTAGGTCACGCCGTACCACTTGTCGTGGCTGGACAGCAGGCGGACTCTGGCCCGCTTTTCCTCCAGCAGCTGGCTGACCACGGCGGGCAGGAAGTACTCGCCCTTCATGGGGTTGGTGCGGATGGCGTTGTCCAGGAAAGCGGGGAAGCGCTTCCAGGCTTCCTCCAGATAGCTCTTGTGGAAGCCCCACATATTCATGGAAACAATGGTATAGGCAGGCAGATCTGTCCAGGTAGCGCCGTCATCCTCGGTAAACCGGGGGCAGGCATCGCCCTTTTCAATCTTGGTGCGCTCGGTGACATTGGCAAGATAGCCGTCGGGGGTGGACTCGCACACGCCGCGGGCCACGGTGCCATGCTCGGTGACGGTGTTCTTCAGCAGGTAGCCCACCATGACGTACTCATAGCAGTCCGGGTCATCGGGGTGGCTGCACAGGTAATCGTAGATGGTCTTGAAAGCATCCACGCCGTAGTAATCGTCGGCGTTGATGATGGCGAAGGGGCCGTCCACCACATTCCGGGCAGCCAGGGCGGCGTGGGCCGTGCCCCAGGGCTTGGTGCGGCCTTCGGGAACGGTGTAGCCCTCAGGCAGATCGGTGCTGATCTGGTGGACATAGAGGATGTTCATCTTCTTGGTCACATCCTCGCCGATGACCTCCTTGAAGGTATCTTCCAGCTCGGGCTTGATGATAAATACGGCGGTGCGGAAACCGGCCCGGTAGGCATCATACAGGGAGTAATGGACGATGATGTTGCCGTTTTCGTCTACGGGGTCGATCTGCTTCAGACCGCCGTAACGGCTGCCCATACCGGCGGCCATGATAACGAGTACAGGTTCTTTCATTTCTGGATCCTCCTAAGTATTTGTTGGAAATGGGGAATTCGGATGAATTCCCCATAACCCATAATAACCGTTACATATTAACCCTTGACACCACCTGCCGTCAAGCCGCTGGTCAGATTTTTTTCAATGGACATGAACAAAATGACAACGGGGATGATGGCGAAGATGGATGCGGCGAACAGGTACTGCCACTCGATCATGTTGTAGCCGTTGAAAATGTTGATACCAACGGTCAGCGGCTTGATGGTATCGGTGGAAATCAGGCACAGAGCCACGGTAAATTCGTTCCATGCGTTGATGAAGATGAAGATCAGGGTGGTGACGATGCCGGGGGCGGCAACAGGCAGCAGGATCTTGAACATGGCCTGGATCCGGTTGCAGCCGTCAATGGTGGCGGCCTGCTCCATTTCGGCGGAGATGCTCATGAAGGTGCCCCGGAGCAGCCAGATGGTGAAGGCCTGGTTAAAGGCGGCGTTGATGAACACCAGACCCAGCAGGGAGTTGGTCAGGTTCATAAACTGCATGACCTTGTAAATACCGATCAGCAGCACCACGGGAGCGAACATCTGAGAGATGATGATAAAGCCCAGGAAAGCGGTCTGCCCCTTAAACTTCATACGGGCCAGAGCATAGGCGGCGGGAATGCCGCAGACCATGGCAATGGCGGTGGAGCCGGAGGCGATGAGAATGGAGTTGAGCATATACTTGGCCATGGGAGCCTTTGTCCAGATGTCGGCAAAGTTGGACCACATCCAGACCTTGGGGAGAATGGTGCCATCCATGGCAAAGATCTCCTGGCGGCTCTTGAGGGCCGTGAAGAACATGACGAGGTAGGGATACAGGATCACAAGGCAGATCAGGCACACAACGAAATACAGCAGGATCCGGCACAGCAGCTTGCTCCAGTTGATGCGAACGGAGTCATTCATAGTTATTCGTCTCCTTTCTTCAGGGTGGAAACCATGTAGACGCTGGCGCAGACCAGCAGGATCAGGAAGCCGATGACGGAAACGGCGGCGGCTTCACCCTGCTTGCCGTTGTAGAAGGCCAGCTTGTACAGGTAGGTGACCAGGGTATCGGTGCGGCTGGCAGGGTCGCCCTTGGTGATGGTCCAGACAATGGGGAAGGAGTTGAAAACATAGATGATGTTCAGCACCGTGGCAACGGTCAGGCTGGGCTTGACCAGAGGCAGGGTGATGTTGAACAGCTTCTGCCAATAGTTGGCACCGTCCACCGTGGCGGCCTCGTAGTAGGAAGAATCAATGCTTTGCAGGCCGGACAGGGCGGTAAAGCAGACAAAGGGAATGGTGACGAAAATACCACAGGCGATCTCCCAGGCGAAGAAGGCCTCGGGGGTGGGGGTCCAGTTGATATTGGTGCTGATGATGCCCAGGGTTTTCAGCAGAGTGTTCAGGGAACCGTAGTCCACGCTGATGATGAACTTCCAAACGGAGGCCTGAATGACCAGGGTAGTGGCCCAGGGGAAAACCACAATGGCCCGGGCGATCTTGCGGCCCTTGAATTCGTTGTTCAGAAGCAGGGCCAGAATGAAGCCCAGAATGGTGGACAGCACCACCACATAGAAGGTCCAGACGATGGTGTTTTTCAGAACCATGCCGAACTTGGGACTGCCAAGAACCCTCTGGAAGTTGGCAAAACCGGCGGCACCTTTGATGATACCGGCCTTGGTGATCTGGCTGAAGGCCATGCGGAAAACGAATCCGATGGGAACGACAATAAAAATTGCCATCAGGATGACACTGGGCAGGATCCACAGATAGGGTTCTGCCTTGCTCATCAGGCGGTAGGGCTTGTTTTGTTTCACGAAATTACCTCCCTTATGTTCATTGGAAAATGCGCGCAGAAGCGGCCGGGATGCAGCCACTTTCAAAATGCATCCCGTGGCGGCACTTTGAAAATGGCTGCACTCGAAAATGGGCCGGGCCTTTCGACCCGGCCCATCTCTTATGCCTTCATAAAATCAGCTATGGGTTGGATTATCCGGCGATTTCGGACTGCAGGTTGTCCAGCAGATCCTTCACGTTGCCGCCCAGCAGAGCCTGCTGCTCCACGTCGATAACGCCCTGCTTTACGTCTGCCCACTCAGCCTTGGCAGTGGGGTAGAACTTGGCGGAGCCAACGATGTCGATCCATGCGCCCATGGCGGGATCAGCAGCGGCGCAAGCCTCACCGCCGGCGGTGGTAGCGGGCAGGAAGCCTTCCATCAGAACCCACTCGGAGTAGGGCTCGTCATCATAGAAAGCATCAACGACCTTGGAGATAGCGGCCATCTGTGCATCGGTCTGCTTGTTGTCGAAGCACATGATGCGGTCCATAACACCGGCGGAGACGGAGGTGCCGGAGTTGTTGGGGATAGCGGCAAAGCCATAGTTGATGCCAGCGTCGCCTGCCTGAGAGGACAGAGCATTGGGGGCGATCATCATAGCCAGCTTGCCTGCGCAGAACAGATCCTGCAGGGCATAACGGGTGTCGTTGGTGGGATCGGTGTTGGTCAGGCCTTCCTTGACCAGACCCACGGCGTACTCAACAGCGGCCACGTTCTCAGCAGAGTTCAGGACCCACTCGTTGTTGTCGTCCACGAAGCCGCCGGCGTTGCCCCAGGTGTAGTAAGCAAAGGCAGCCTGGCCTTCGTCGGTGGTCATGTCAATACCCCAGGGGTAGATGTCGGGGCACTTTTCCTTGATGGTCTTGCAGGCAGCGGTCAGCTCGTCCCAGGTCTTGGGAACTTCCACACCGGCCTGAGCCAGGATGTCCTTGTTATAGTACATAGCACGGGCGGAAGCCAGGTCGGGAACGGCCCAGACAACGCCGTCAACAACGGACTGATCCAGGAAAGCCTGGTAGAACTTGGCGTAGGTTTCGGCAGAGCACCACTTTTCGGCGGGCAGCAGCAGGCCGTCAGCCTGGAAGTCAGCGAACACGTCGATGTTCAGCAGGTCGGGAGCCTGACCGTTGGCAACACGGGTGTTGACCACGGTGTAGATGTCGTTCCAGGAAACAACGTCCTGAACCAGGTCGATGTCGGGGTTGGCAGCTTCAAACTTCTTCTCGAATTCTGCCCACCAGTCGCCGGTCTTGGGACCGTACTGGGCGGCGATCAGGGTAACGGTGGTCTTGCCGCTGTCGGCTGCGGGAGCTTCGGTGGTGGCTGCGGGGGCATCGGTCTTGGGGGCATCGGTAGCAGCAGGGGCATTGGAGCCGCCGCAGGCAGCCAGACCCAGAGCCATAGCCAGAACCAGCAGCAGGGCAATGATCTTCTTCATATAAATTTCCTCCTAAAAGATGTGCGTGAATTTGCTTTTTTTACACAACTCACGTCACAATTAAGTATACAAGAAAAACAATAAATGTCAATAAAGATTTAACATATTTTGGGGTGTAAATTGGCGTAATTGACAAAATCGTATAAATAGCCAAATGGATACACTTGGTTTTGTACAAAATTAACAGAAGTAGGCAGATGTATTTTTGCGAAAAACCATTGAAAGCTGTATATTTCTGTGGTATACTGAAGATGAGAAAAATGCGGAATAACGGATTTTTTGCATATTTCGACGATAGATGTATCTAAGTGTGTCATTTTCGGTTTGCCAAAACCGTAACATAATTTCAGGAGGGAATACCAACGTGAGTCATTATTATTATCCAGAAAAGGAAGCCGTGCTGCCGGAGGTTCTTGCAGCCTATGATTTCCCGGAAACGCTGCTGGGCGTGACCCGGTATGGTCAGGGCCATATCAATGATACCTTCTGCGTGGTTTGCCAGCCCCAGGAGGGGGATGCCATCCGCTTTATTTTGCAGGGTATGTCTCTGGCAGCCTTCCCCCATCCGGAGGAACTGATGGAGAACTTCATCGGCATCACCAATTACCTCCGGGAAAAGGTGGTGGAAAACGGCGGTGATCCCCTGCGGGAGACCCTGAGCCTGGTAAAGACCAGAGACGGCAGGGATTATTATACCGATGCTTCCGGCAAGGTCTGGCGGCTGACCCCCTTTATTGAAAACACTGAGTGCTACCAGTCTGCTACGGCGGATCTGTTTGAGGCTTCTGCCCGTGCCTTCGGCCGGTTCCAGTATATGCTCAAGGACTATCCTGCCCAGACCCTCCATGAGACCATCGTGAATTTCCACAACACTGAGGATCGCTTTGCCAAGTTTGAGGCTGCGCTGGCTGCGGACAAGCTGGGCCGTGCAGCGGATATCCGGGAGGACATTCAGTTCGTTCTGGATCGGAAGGCCGACTGCTCCGTGGCCCTGCAGGCCCTGCGGGAGGGACGGCTGCCCCTGCGGGTCACCCACAACGACACCAAGCTGAACAATATTCTCATCGACCGGAATTCCGGCGAGGGCATCTGCGTTATCGACCTGGATACCACCATGCCCGGCCTTTCCATCAATGACTTCGGTGATTCCATCCGCTTTGGCGCCAACCACTGCAAGGAGGACGAGAAGGATCTGAGCAAGGTCAACTTTGATATCTCCTTGTACGAGGTCTACACCCGGGGCTTCCTGGAGGGCGCACAGGGGGGCCTGACCAAGACGGAGCTGGAGTATCTGCCCTGGGGTGCCAGACTGATGACCCTGGAATGCGGCATCCGCTTCCTGACGGACTACCTGGACGGCGACCACTACTTCCGCATCCACTATCCCACCCAGAACCTGGATCGCTGCCGCACCCAGTTCAAGCTGGTCAAGGATATGGAGGAGCAGTTTGAGGCCATGGCTGCCGTGGTGCGCAAGTACGCATAAGCATAAGTAAAATAAAGGTAAAGATATAGCGAAAGCATTGAAATCCGGCCCAATGCGTGGTATGATAATCATACAGACTTAAAGGAGGTAATTCCCATGAACATTCTGGTTACCGGCGGATCCGGTTATATCGGCTCTCACACCTGTCTGGAGCTGCTGGAAAGCGGCTACGGCGTTGTGGTCATTGACAACCTGTGCAACTCCAACCCCAAAAGCCTGGAACGTGTGCGCTCCCTCACCGGCAAGGACATCAAGTTCTATGAAGGTGACGTTCGGGACGAGGAACTTCTGCGGAAGATCTTCGCAGAAAACAAGATCGACGCAGTCATCCATTTTGCCGGTCTGAAGGCTGTGGGCGAATCCGTTGCCCAGCCCTGGCGGTACTATGACAACAACCTGAATTCCACCCTGGTTCTGACCAAGGTGATGAATGAGGTGGGCGTGAAGCGGATCATCTTCTCCTCCTCCGCAACGGTTTACTCCGGGGACAATGAGATGCCCCTGCGGGAGACCAGCCGCACCGGCAACTGCACCAACCCCTATGGCTGGACCAAGTACATGACCGAGCAGATCCTCAGCGGTATGGCCTTTGCTGACAAGGAGTGGAGCGTTGTCCTGCTGCGCTACTTTAACCCCATCGGTGCCCATCCTTCCGGACTGATCGGCGAGGATCCCAGAGGCATCCCCAACAACCTGATGCCCTACATCACCCAGGTGGCCATCGGCCGCCGGGAGTATTTGAGCATCTACGGCGATGACTACGACACCCATGACGGCACCGGCGTTCGGGACTACATCCATGTGGTTGACCTGTCCAAGGGTCATGTGGCCGCGGTGAAGTATGCAGTGAACAACCTGGGCTGCGATGTGTTCAACCTGGGCACCGGCACCGGCTACAGCGTGCTGGATATGGTCAAGGCTTTTGAGGAAGCCAACGGCCTGAAGCTGCCCTACAAGATCGTGGCTCGCCGCCCCGGCGACCTGGCCACCTGCTATGCCGACCCTGCCAAGTCCGAAAAGGTACTGGGCTGGAAGGCAGAAAAGACGCTGGTGGATATGTGCCGGGACTCCTGGAACTGGCAGTCCAAAAACCCCATGGGTTTCGGCGATAAATAAGGCTGTTTCCGGATAATACAATGAAAACGCCGCCATTTTGGAGAAATCCTCCGAAATGGCGGTCTTTTTGTTTGAAAAAACGGGACTCTACTGCCAGTGGAGTTCTCTACGATTTGGGTAATTGCCCAGAGTTCCTTGACGAAAACCATACGGGCAGGTATGATGGATAGCAAACCAAAGAAAAAAGTGAAAAAGAGAAAAAGGGGACTGCTATGCATTACAGAATCATTTCCGATTCCTCATCCAATCTGTTTACTCTGCCCGGCGTGGACTACACCACCGTGCCCATGAAGGTCATCGCCGGAACCAAAGAATATGTGGACACCCCCAGCCTGAACGTGGCTGGCATGGTTCACGACCTGAAACATCACCACGGCACCTCCGGTTCCTCCTGCGCCAACATTGGCGACTGGCTGGAAACCTTTGATGGGGCAGACGTTATCTTCTGCGTTACCATTTCCAAGAACGTCTCCGGCAGCTACAACGCCGCACAGCAGGCCCTGACGGAGCACCTGGAGGAGAACCCCGGCAAGCGGGGCTATGTCTTTGACTCCCTGGCTGCCGGCCCGGAGCAGGCCATGCTGGTGGAGAAGGTGGCCCAGCTGATCGGTGAAGGCTGTGACTTTGATACCATTGTGGAGAAGGCCCGGGATTACCATAACCACACCCACACCATGTACCGGCTTCAGTCTCTGACCAACCTGGCAAGAAACGGCCGGATCAGCGCTGCATCTGCCAAGCTGGCAGGGGTGCTGGGCATTCGGGTGGTCGGTGACGTCAAGGGCGGCCGCCTGTCCCTGCTGGGAAAGGTTCGGGGGGACAGAAAGGCCATCCCTTATGTGGTGGAGGAAATGAAGCACAGAGGCTTCTATGACGGCGCACTGCTGCGCATTGCCCACTGCTATGCCGAGAACATTGCCGGTGAGCTTCGGGATGCCATTCTGCGGGAATTCCCCAACGCCCGGGTGATGATCGAGCCCACCGGAGCTCTGTGCAGCTTCTACGCCGAGGAGGGCGGTCTGATGATCGGCTTTGAAGGCGGCTTCGACCACGAAAACGACAATCGACTGTTCTAAACCATATGAAAGGCTTCCGATTCCTGGAGGCCTTTTTCCTTTTGTCCCCTCTTGCACCCGGTAAAAATGGTGTTATAATAAAAAGAAAACAGGAGGATTTGCTATGGAATATGAAGGTCAGATCTGCCGTCCGCCTATGGAGCGGGCATCGTATATGCTTCCCGTAGCAGTGGGCTGTTCCTACAACGCCTGCACGTTCTGTACGCTGTTTAAGCACCTGCGTTACCGGGAACTGTCCCGGGAGCAGATCGAGGCGGAAATGCAGCGGGTGCACCAAGCCGGGGGCGATCCCAAAACGGTCTTCCTGGGGGACGGAAATGCCTTTGGCCTGGATACGGAGCACCTGCTTTGGATCCTGGAGCGGATTCACCACTATTTTCCCGGCTGCACGGCAGTGAACATGGATGCCACCGTGACAAACATCAGCCAGAAGGACGACAAGGCCCTGCAGCGGCTGTATGATGCCGGTGTGCGGAATCTCTACCTGGGCATAGAAAGCGGACTGGACGACGTGCTGGCCTTCATGAAGAAGGACCACACCATTGCCCAGGCATACGAGCAGATCGCCCGGATGCAGGCGGCGGGGATGATCTTTGATGCTCACATGATGACCGGCATTGCCGGAAAGGGCAGGGGCCTGGAAAACGCCGAGGCCATTGCGGAATTCTTCAACCGCACCAATCCCCACAAGGTCATCAACTTCAGCATCTTCCACCAGAAGCGCGCGCCGCTGTATCAGGATATTGAAGCCGGGCGCTATGTCCCGGCAGACGAACAGGAGAACCTGCTGGAGGAGCGGCGGTTCATCCAGTGTATTGAAGTACCTGATATGGTCTATGACGGCTTCCACGATGTGATTGAGCAGCGGTTCCGGGGAACCTTCCCAAAAGACAAACAGCGGCTGCTCCAGCAGGTGGACAAGGCCATCGTTTACTGGCAGACCCAGCCCTCCTGTTTGACCATATTTCGCTGATTTATGGGATTATACAGCCTGGACAGGGACAGATCACGGATTAAAGAGATTGAAAAGTTAGCTTTTTGGACTTCCGTTTTGGAAGTCCAAAAAAATTGAAAAAAGTAAAAATAATCCTTGACAAATTCCAATCCCGTGGTATAATAAGCGTGTTCTGATTGAGCCGCCGGTATAGCTCAGTCGGTAGAGCAACTGATTTGTAATCAGTAGGTCGGGGGTTCAAGTCCGTCTACCGGCTCCAATCGGTACCAAAATCAGAACGAATGGAATATGGGGGAGTTCCCGAGTGGCCAAAGGGGACAGACTGTAAATCTGCTGCGTTTCGCTTCGATGGTTCGAATCCGTCCTCCCCCACCAAAACCTCTTTCTTCGGAAAGAGGTTTTTTGTTATGTCAGCACCGCTTCCTCCGGCAAAGGATTCGCCTAGATCTGTAGCGGCTTTTTGTGGGGTGTTTGTCTTCTATATATATAAGGCAGCACCGCACAATTGTGCCTGCAAGCCTCAGCCGTCTTTTTGCCTCACTTCTTCCGTTTGAAAAATGGGAAATATAGCGCAGCCGTTGCCAGCGCAGGCTGGCTTACGGATGCGGCATACCCTGAACGCTCCGAAATCACCCCGGCAGAAATTCGGTGGCACAGTCCATGTAGGGTGGTGCGACCCACAGCGAATCAAAATAAAAAGATCGCCGGGGGCGATCACACCATAATATAACGGATAGTATCCGCCCGCCAACGTGGCAGGTTCTGAGCAGAACCGAATTGAGCCGGAAATGTAAGAATGTTGTAAATATTCCATGTTTCGGCATTGTACTGCCGAATTTCAATTGCAAATGTTCGATGGTGCATTGTCGGCGCAATGCGCCGACGTTGTTTTCCCCATGGGAAAACAACCGGGCGGATGATATCCGCCCCTACGCGGTCTGTGCCGCCGAATCACCGAGCGGATATTTCGGGGCGCTAATGAAGTTTTATAGGATAGACCCTGGATCATGGGCAAAAACTAACCCCCACAGGAAGTTCCTGTGGGGGCTTGCAATTTACTTCTTTACATATTCAGCGGTGATTTCCAGGTCGTAGGTGGGCATGGGAGTCCAGAACTGACCGGGAGCCTGGGTGTAGCGGGTGATTTCCTGACGGGAGCCGTCGGTGCGGACCTTGATGAAGTGCAGCTTCTTCAGCTTGTAGCCGTCAGCGACCTTCACATCAGCGGTGATCTTGGTGCGGTGGGAAGCGGTTTCCCGGTTGACGGTGATCTTGCCGCCTTCGCTGTCCTTGACAGTCACATCATGGTAAGGAACGATGCCGCCGCAGACGTTGCAGATGCCGTCCTCATCGCCGTCCTGGCACCAGTTCTGGCAGATGAACTGCTCGCCGCATACCAGGCAGTTGCGCCAGTGGGTGGTGCCGTCGGAGATCCAGCAGCTCAACTTATGGGTGTGAGGCACATAGCTCAGCCAGACCTGGCTGTTGCCACTGCTGTTACTGATGTTCCAATGGTTTTCGTTGCTATCAGTGATGGTAACAGAGGAAGCAAAGGGAAGCTTTGCGTCGGGCTTTGTGTCATCAAACTTGAAGCCATTGACAATACCCTTCAGGTCATAAAGCTCACCATTGATGTTCACCAGCTTGTCATAGTCGCTGGTCTTGATGGTTACGGAAGGTGCGGTAATGGTGCCGTAAGACTTGTAATTGTTATAAGTGTTGGGATCGTAAAAATCATTGACAGTAGGATTCTTCTTTTCGTAGTAGTAATCACTGTCCACATTTACCGTGACAGCCAATGCACCCAGAGGCAGCAGAGCCAGAGCCAGAATGGCAACCAGGCCGAGGGCCACTGCGCGAACAAGATTCTTCTTCATTTTGAAATTCCCCCTTAAAATATTTGAATATTTGCGCCGTGCCGTTGGTCAACTGCAAAACGGCGCAGTAAGGTCTTCCGTCACCTATATATTACAGGATGTTCCTTGGAAAGTCAATACAAAGCCTGCCCAATTCCAGGGAATGTTTTTGGATATTTCGGCAGAAACCTGCCCGGTCTTTGTCAGACCAGGCAGGTTTTTTGTTTGCTTCGGGGATTTATTCCATATCCAGATCCATCTTGCTGATGACAGCGGCGCAGCGGGGGCACAGGCCCTCCTCGTTTGCCAGCACGGAGTGCATCCAGCAGCGGGGGCACTTGGTACCCTTGGCCTCGGAAACGCCGATGGTCAGGCCGGGGAAGTTGTCGCCGGAACCCACCTCGGCACCTTCCTCAGGAGCATTCCAGTCCACAGCAGAGACAATGCAGATCTCTGCCAGATTCACGCCCTGGCAGGTGTTCTTCAGGCTCTCATCCTCCGTTTGCAGGGTCACATGGGCCTCCAGCGCCTTGCCGATCCGCTTGTCGGCACGGGCCTTTTCCAGAATTCCGTTGACATCCTGACGCAGCTTCATGATGGCAGCCCACTTCTCCATGGCGGCATCGTCCAGGGCATAGGCACTGAAGTCCTGGGGCATCTGGTTGAGCAGCACGTTCCGGCCGTCATCGCTGCTGCGGTGGGGCATGGCCTGCCAGATCTCGTCACAGGTGAAGGCCAGAATGGGGGCAAAGACCTTTGCCATGGCATCCAGGATCAGGAACAGGGCGGTCTGAGCGGAGCGGCGGCGCAGGCCGTTTGCCTCCTCGCAGTACAGCCGATCCTTCAGAATATCCAGATAGAAGCTGGACAGCTCCACCACGCAGAAGTCGTTGATGGCGTGGGTGACCAGATGGAATTCATATTCATTGTAAGCATTGCGGCACAGCTTTACCAGGGCATCCAGCTTGGTCAGCACCCACTTGTCCAGCTCCTCCATTTCGGCGGCGGGAACCAGATTGTCGGGGTCAAAGCCGTTCAGGTTGCCCAGGCAGTAGCGGGCGGTGTTGCGGAACTTCAGGTAGTTCTGAGCGATCTGCTTGAAGATCTCCTTGGAGCAGCGCACATCAGCATGGTAGTCAGAGGAAGCTGCCCACAGGCGGATGATATCTGCACCAAATTCCTTGATCAGGTCGGCAGGGTCAACGCCGTTGCCCAGGGACTTGTGCATCGCCCGGCCCTGGCCGTCCACCGTCCAGCCGTGGGTCAGAACCTGCTTGAAGGGAGCGCCCTGATCCAGTGCGCCAACGGAGGTCAGCAGGGAGGACTGGAACCAGCCGCGATACTGGTCAGCACCTTCCAGATACACATCGGCAGGCCACAGGTCGGGATGATCCTTCATCAGAGAAGCATAGTGGGTGGAGCCGGAGTCAAACCAGCAGTCCAGGGTGTCCTTCTCCTTGTCAAAGACCTTGCCGCCGCAGTGGGGGCAGGTAAAGCCTTCGGGAACCAGCTCCATGGCTTCCTTCTCGAACCAGATGTTGGAGCCATGCTCGTCAAAGAGAGCCGACAGCTCGGCAATGGATTCGGGGGTGGAGACAGGCTTGCCGCAGTCCTTGCAGTAGAACACAGGAATGGGCAGACCCCAGCGGCGCTGGCGGGAGATACACCAGTCGGCACGCTCCCGGATCATGCTGATCATCCGGTCTTCGCCCCAGGCGGGGTACCACTTGACGTTTTCAATGGCCTTGATGGCCTGATCCTTGAAGGATTCCACAGAGCAGAACCACTGGGGGGTGGCCCGGAAGATAACGGGCTTCTTGCAGCGGTCGTGGTGGGGATAGGAGTGGACGATCTCTTCGGAGGCGAACAGCATTCCGCTTTCCTTCAGATCCGCCAGGATCACAGGGTTGGATTCCTCGGTTTTCAGACCCTGGTACTTGCCGGCGTAGTCGGTGTGGCGGCCGTAGTCATCCACGGGAACAACCAGCTCCATGCCGTAGCGCATACAGGTCTGGTAGTCATCGGCACCGAAGCCGGGAGCGGTGTGGACACAGCCCGTACCGGAATCCATGGTGACATACTCCGCATTGACCAGGCGGGAGGTCTTGTCAATGAAGGGATGCTTTGCCAGCATATTCTCAAAGAACTGACCGGGGTAGGAGGCCAGAACCTCGTAGTGTTCAAAGCCGCCGATCTGCATCACCTTATCCATGAGGGCCTCGGCCAGAATGTAGGTCTCGCCGTTGTCGGCCTTGACCAGCACATAGCTGTCCCGGGGGTGCAGGCAGATGGCCAGGTTGCCGGGGAGGGTCCAGATGGTGGTGGTCCAGATCACGAAGTAGGTCTTGGACAGATCAAACTGGGACAGCTTGCCCAGATCATCGTGGATGGGGAACTTGACATAGACGGTGGTACAGGGATCGTCCTTGTACTCGATATCCGCCTCAGCCACAGCGGTGACACAGTTGGGACACCAGGTGACAGGCTTCAGGCCCTTGTAGATGTAGCCCTTGTCGAACATTCGGCCAAAGACCTTGACCTCCTGGGCTTCAAAGTGCTTGTCCATGGTGCGGTAGGGGTGATCCCAGTCACCCACAACGCCCAGGCGCTTGAAGCCTTCCCGCTGCTTGTTGATGAAGTCCTGAGCGAAGTCCTCACAGGCCTTGCGGAACTCAGGAACGGTCATGTCCTTGTTCAGCTTCTTCTTGGAGGTTTCAATGGCCCGCTCGATGGGCAGACCGTGGTTGTCCCAGCCGGGGACATAGGGGGTGTAGTAGCCGGTCATGGCGTGGCTGCGGACGATAAAGTCCTTCAGGGTCTTGTTCAGGGCGTGACCCATGTGGATATAGCCGTTGGAGAAGGGAGGGCCGTCATGCAGCACAAAGGGAGGCAGGCCCTTGTTCTTTTCCAGCATGGTGCCGTAAAGATCCATGTCCTGCCATGCTTTCAGCATACCGGGTTCCCGGGCGGGCAGACCGGCCTTCATGGGGAAGCTGGTCTGCGGGGTGATGATTGTGTTTTTGTATTCCATTGGAATCCATCCTCCATTTGGGGAAACTCTGAATAAATCGTCTGCGGCTGGGTAGCGGATCTTTTGCCCCCAGTCTGCGGTTTGAAAAACGGGAAATACATACAGTATTCCGACCTTTTCCAAACCTTGCCTGAGAACAAAATCTCTCGCTACCAGCTCTTGCCGATTTAATCAGAGCTTCCTTAGATTTTCAAATTCAGATAGTGCAGGGTGGTGCAAAAGGAAAAGCGCCTTTGTCTCTTACATACATAAGAGACAAAGGCGCACAAACCTCTGCGGTACCACTCTTGTTCCGTCCGGCAGGACGGCACTCAAAGCGCTGTATCGGGCGTACCCGGCATAGCCTACGCTCCCCAAGGGATCTCGGTATGCGGCTCAGAGGGGATATTTCCCATTGCCTGCCTGCTGCCTTGCACCGTCCGGCAGCTCTCTGTAGGTGGCGGAGGGGAAACCTGTCCTCATCACAGCCTGGGATGTTTACTTATTCAGGTCGTAGTTCCGGCCGAACTGCAAATTCAGGGTGGAGAACTTGCTGGTGGTAGTGTCGCTGACGGGGTGACGGGGCTCTGCCTTGGGGGCAGTTTCGCTGGTGGTTCCCACCAGGCTCTCCAGGTTTCTGGAGATCTCGCTGGCCACATCATCGGCATCAAAGGCGGGCTTGGGAGGCTCGGGCTTCACAGGCTGGGGAGCCTTCACAGCAGCGGCGGGAGCGTTGGCACTCTTGATCCGATCCAGAGCCTGGATGCAGGAGCGCAGCTGATCCTGCAGCTCGTTGATCTTGGCAGTGGCGGTTCTGCGGGCATCCTCCACCCGGGCGTTCTCAGCGGCAATGGCGGCCTCGGAGTTGACAGCAGTCTCAGCCACAGCGGCGGAAGCAGCTTCTGCCTTGGCGTTGGCATTGGCGTTGGCGTTGCTGAGCATCTGGGCGCACTTGGTTTCCGCTTCCCGCACCATCTTGTCGCAGGTCTTCTGGGCGTTGAGAACGGCATCCTTCATGGCGGCCTCGTTCTTGCGGTACTCCTCCAGCTTGCCTACCAGAACGCGCATCTTGCTCTTGAGCAGGGCATTCTCCTTGTACAGGGTCACATAATCCTCGGTCAGAGGTTCCAGGAACTCATCGACCTGCTGCATATCGTAGCCGCCGAAGGTGGATCTGCCGAAAGAAATCTGATCAATCTGCTGGGGTGTAAACATAGTCTGTTCCCTCTTTCGTGTATAAATTAAATATAGCTTTCAACCTCTGCCTGCAATGTTTCCAGGTCGCCCACAATATCCATGTTGTGGGGACAGAACAGATAGGCGGATTGGGCAATTTTCTTCACATCGCCGTCCAGGGCGTAGACACAGCCGGACAGGAAATCCACCACCCGGCGGGCCATGGCCTTGTCCACGTTTTCCATGTTGACAATGACAGCCTTGCGGTTGCGCAGATCATCTGCGGCCTTGGAGGTATCGTTAAAGCTGCCGGGACGGAACAGAACCACTTCCTGCTTGTTGCCTACGGTACGGTTGACGACCTGGCCGCTGAAACCGGCAGCAGGAGCGGAAACACCGCTGGCGGGGGCGGGAGTAAAGCCGAAACCGGTGTCCTCCTCTTCCTCCTCATCCTCCATCACGGGCATGGAAGGAGCGGGGGCGGGAGTACTGCGGCGTCTTTCCCGGCGGGGTTCTGCGGGCTCTTCATAATCATCGAGGTAGTCGTCCTCATCGTAATCATCGTAGTCATCATCAGAATAGGGCTGGGTAAATTTCTTTACGTTATCCCAAAAACTCATATCTATATATCCTCCTAATATGTCACATCAACCTTGATGAATGTTACCATAGTCACGGGCACCGAAAATGGCGGTGCCGACGCGGATCATCGTGCTTCCGCAGGCGATGGCATCCTGGTAATCGTTGGACATGCCCATAGATAAACAGTCCACCTTGACATTATCGCTGATTTTGTTCTGTATGTCAACATATAAATGGAACATTTTTTGAAAAAAATTTCGATTTTCTCCGTTTTTCAGCGAAATAGGGGGGATTGCCATAAGACCTTTCACACATACGTTCGGGAATTTGCCAAGCTTTTCTACAATTTCCGGGATTTCCTGGGCCTGAAAGCCGGATTTGCTGGCTTCCATACCAATGTTCACCTCCAGCAGAATGTCCTGCCGGATGCCCTGCCGGGCGGCTTCCTTGTCAATGGCCAGCAGCAGATGCTCCGAGTCCACGCTCTGGATCAGATCCACTTTGCCCACCACCTGACGGACCTTATTGGTTTGCAGGTGGCCGATAAAATGGACAGGAGCGCCCTGGTAGGCATTCTGGGCCAGCTTGGCTGTCAGCTCCTGGACACGGTTTTCTCCGCAGCAGTCCACACCGGCGGCAATGGCCTGGCGGACGGCTTCGGCATCGTTCATTTTGGTGGCGGCGCACAGCCGGATCCCGCTGGGATCCCGTCCGGCAGCCAGGGCGGCGGCCTGGATGTCCTGGCGAATGCGCGCAACATTTTCGGCAATGGACATGAGGGTTTCCTTCTTTCTATAAAAATAAGGGCGACGGGATCGCTCCGTCGCCCTTGGCCGGTTATGCGGTGACAGCCGCAGCCTTGAGAGGTTTCATGGGGGCCAGGGTGGAGATGGCGTGTTTGTAGATCATCTGCTGTTTGCCATCGCTGACCAGCACCACCACAAAGCTGTCAAACCCGGTGATGATCCCCCGGAGCTGGAAGCCGTTCATCAGAAACAGGGTCACCGGGGCCTTGTCCCGGCGGCATTCCTTCAAAATGGCATCCTGTAAATTCATTGCTTCAGACATAGTGTACCTTCTTTCTTGTATTCCGGCGGCCTGATTGACTCCCCACAGGCGGCCGTTTGGGATACACCTATCCTAGCATTTTTCAGTTGTCGAAATCACGAATAATCTGTCGGGCCCGGTTTAATATTTCCTCTGCCCCTTCCCCCTCCCGGCGGATCAGCCAGTGGATGGCAGGGTTTCGCCGGAACCAGGTCAGCTGCCGCTTGGCATAGTGCCGGGAGGACTTGCGCACCAGATCGGCGGCCTCCTGGATGGAGCAGAAGCCCTCCAGGGCGGCGGTGAACTCCTTATAGCCGATGGCCTGCATGGCGGTGCATTTGTCCGGGATCCCGCTGGCAAGAAGGGCGCGGATCTCCTCCTCCAGCCCCTTTGCCAGCATGATATCCACCCGCCGGTCGATGCGGCTGTAAAGCTCTGCCCGGCTGGCAAAGTCCAGTCCCAGCCAGATAGGGGTGTACCGGGGGGGGATGGCCTGGGTCTTGCGGTTGTGGGCGGTGATGGTTTCCCCGGTCTCGTAGTAGACCTCCAGCGCCCGGATGATCCGCTTTCGGTCGGAAAGATGGAGCTTGGCGGCGGCTTCCGGGTCAATGCCTGTCAGCAGCGTCAGCATGGCTTCCATGCCCTCCCGGTCTGCCTGGGCTTCCAGCTTTTCCCGCATTCCCGTGGAAGGGAAGGGGGCAAAGTCGTTGCCCCGGATCAGACTGTCCATATACAGCCCGGTGCCCCCGGCAATGATGGCGGTTTTTCCCCGGGCGATGATGTCATCGACAATGGGGGCAGCCATCTGACAGTAGCAGCTGACGGAAAAATCCTCGTCGGGCCTAATAATGTCGATCATGTGATGGACGATGCCCTCCATTTCTTCCTGGGTGGGCTTGGCGGTGCCCACATCCATGCCCTGATAGATCTGCATGGAGTCGCAGGATACCACCTCGCCGCTCAGCTCCTTGGCCAAAGCCACAGCCAGGGCGGTTTTGCCGGAGGCCGTCGGCCCGGCAATACAGATAATATTGTTCATGGTCAGATGCCTCCTGAATTTGCAAAAATCACGTCCGCTTAAACTGCTTTTCCAGCTGCTTTTTGCTGAGGGTGACGCAGATGGGGCGGCCATGGGGGCAGTATTTCAGATCCGCCCGGCTCATGACCTGCTGCGCCAGGGCGTACAGCTCCTGGTCACTGGTTTTCCACCCGGCCTTGATGGCGGCCTTGCAGGCAACGGTGTGCAGCAGCTCATCCCGGACGGTGTCCTTGCTTTCCCGGCGGCCGGAGAGCAGGTCGGCGGCCATGGCTTCCAGCGCTTCCGCCGCCAGCTCCGGGCTCAGATCCATGGGGATCTGCCGCAGAAGCAGGGTGTTTTCACCGAATTCCTCCACGCTGAAACCCAGCTCCTCCAGAAGGGCCTGGCTGTTCAGCAGTTCCCCGGCGGCAGAGGGACTGAGACGGATGGGGACGGGGGTCAGCAGATTCTGGGCGGTGATGACCTCCTGATTGGCTTTCAGCTTTTCAAACAGGATCCGCTCGTGGGCGGCGTGCTTGTCAATGAGGAAGGCGTTGTCCGCCTGCTCCACCAGAATGTAGCTGTTATACAGCTCGCCCACCATGCGCCACTGGGGCTCCTGGGGCATATCCAGAGTCTGCTGGATCACCTGGGGTTCCGGGATGGGCGCAGTCTCCGGGGCGGTGTCCTGGGCCGGGGCATCTTCCCGGACAGGGGCGGGCTTGACATTCTGAGGGGCAGCAGGCTTGGGAGGGATGGGGATAGCTGCCTGCTGAACGCCGGGAACACAGACATACTCCCGCAGAGGCATATTGGCGGCAGGCCGGGGGATCCGGTTTGCCGCAGCGGCGGCCGCAGCAGGCTGGGGCTTGGGGGCATCCTGCATGGCGGCAGAGAAGGTTTTGAATTCCGCAGGGGTCATGGTGCGGAAGAAGGATTCTTTTTGGGGTGCCGGGGCAGAAACCGGCTTTGGCGGAGCCTCCGGGGAAGAAAGCTCCGCTGCCGGGGGATCAGGCTGGGGCTTCTGGGAGAACTGCACCTGGGGCCGATCCACCTGCTGATTCAGAGCGCTGAGAACACCGTAGTGGACACAGTCAAAAACAGCCTTTTCTGACAAGAATTTCACCTCGGTTTTGGCAGGGTGAACGTTCACATCCACCGCATTGGCCGGAAGGGACAGGTGCAGCACACAGGCGGGGAATTTGCCCACCATGATCTGATTGCGGTAGGCTTCCTCCAATGCAGAGACCAGCAGCTTGGACTTGACCGGACGGTTGTTGACAAAAAAGGTTTGCAGGGAGCGGCTGGGCCGGGCATCGGTGGGCAGAGACACGTAGCCCGTCAGGCTGTAGCTTTCCCAGCGGCTGTCCAGGGGAACCATTTTGGCGCAGTCCCGGCCATAGACACAGTAGACGGCAGCTTGCAGGGTGCCGTTTCCCGGGGTGGACAGGACTTGCTTGCCGTCCCGGATAAACTGGAAGGCCACCTCCGGGTGGGCAAGGGCTTGCAGCTGGACAGCGGCAGCCACCCGACCGCCTTCCACGGTGTCGGATTTCATAAATTTCATCCGGGCAGGGGTGTTGAAAAACAGATCCCGCACCAGAATGGTGGTGCCGTCAGGGCATCCGGCTTCGGTCTGCTCCAGAATCTGCCCGGCCTCCAGTGTCAGACTGGTGCCCACCAGACTGCCGGGGGTTTTGGTCATCAGGGAAATCCGGCTGACGGAGGCAATGGCTGCCAGAGCCTCGCCCCGGAAGCCCATGGTTCCGATAACGCCCAGGTCCTCGGCGGTGCGCAGCTTGGAGGTGGCGTGGCGGAGAAAGGCGGTGCGGGCATCCTCGTCGGACATACCGCAGCCGTTGTCCGTGATCCGCAGGAAGGTCATGCCGCCGTCCCGGATCTCAATGGTGACCTTGGAGGCACCGGCATCTACGGCGTTTTCCAGCAGCTCCTTGACAACGGAGGCTGGCCGCTCCACCACCTCACCGGCGGCGATCAGATTGGCAATATGGGGGGATAACTGGATGATTTTGGGCATAGGCTCACCTCAAAGCGCGAAGAGAAAGATAGTTAATCACGGCGTGGATCACAATGGGGGCGAAAATGGTATCCGCCCGGGTATAGGCCCAGGCCAGGCACAGTCCGGCGGGCAGGTATTGCAGACAGGCCATGGCGATTTCCAGGGGGGTGTACATTCCCAGATAGCCCAGAATGTGAATGGCGGCAAAGGCGGCGATGGAGACCAGGTAGGCAATCAGCGGGCTTTTGCCATAGAGGTTGCGGAAGATCAGCCCCCGGAACATACATTCTTCAAAGGGGGGCACCAGCACCACCGTGCCGATAAACATGAGGAACAGACTGCTGCGGCTCATGGCGGCGATGGAGGCATCGTTGTAGTTGGCATAGCCGGGATCCAGCTGGGTGATCAGCAGCATGGTGCAGTAGGTCAGAGCGTAGTAGGCCGCCAGACCCAGCACCACCGCCTCGCACAGCTGCATGGGATGCTGGGCGACCTGCCATGCGGATTTTCCCAGGAAATCGTGGAAAATCACCAGCATGGCAAGAAAGTTGATCAGATAAAACAGAATGTTGACCTCCGCCTCGGTGAAGGGAACATCCAGTCCATCGTTGGCCCAGAAGAGAAGGGACGGCAGGGCAAACAGCTCCACCAGCAGGTACACAAAGCCCCACCGGGTCTCGGCGGCGGTCAGGGCGGTACCGATTCGACGTTTTTTTGACATATCAGTTCAGTAATTTCTTGAGCTTGTACAGCTCGTTCATGGCTTCAATGGGGGTCAGGGTCTCCACGGTGATCTCTGACAGGGCAGAAATGATCCGCTGCCCGGTCAGATCCAGCATGGACAGCTGATCCTCCGGTTCCTTGGGGACAGCCGGGGCGGGGACACTGCCGTTGGCCTCCAGCTCGGCAAGGATCTCTCTTGCCCGGGCAATGACCACATTGGGAATGCCTGCCAGCTTGGCTACCTCAATGCCGTAGCTGTCATCGGTGGCACCGGGGATGATCTTCCGCAGGAAAATCATCTGATCCCCCCGCTTCTTTACGGCGATGTTGTAGTTCTTTACATTGGGAAGCTTGTCCTCCATGGTGGACAGCTCATGGTAGTGGGTGGCAAACAGGGTCTTTGCCCCCAGACGCTTGGGGTTGGCGGCGTATTCCAGCACCGCCCGGGCGATGGACATACCATCGTAGGTGGAGGTGCCCCGGCCAATCTCGTCCAGGATCAGCAGGGAGCGGGAGGTGGCATTTTTCAGAATGGAGGCAACCTCTGCCATTTCCACCATAAAGGTGGACTGACCGGAGGCCAGATCATCGCTGGCACCGATCCGGGTAAACACCCGATCCACAATGCCGATGGTGGCGCTGCGGGCAGGGACAAAGGAGCCCATTTGCGCCATCAGGACGATCAGTGCCACCTGACGCATATAGGTGGATTTACCGGCCATGTTGGGGCCGGTGATGATGGAAACCTGGTTGTCCTCAGCTCCCAGATGGGTGTCATTGGGGACAAACAGGGCATCTTTCAGCATGGCCTCCACCACCGGGTGACGGCCGTCGGTAATGGAGATCTCCCGGCCCAGGGTGATTTCCGGGCGGCAGTAGCCCCGCTGCACCGCCACGGCGGCCAAAGAGCAGAGAGCATCGGCGGCAGCCACGGCAGCGGCAGTCATCTGCACCCGGGCGGCCTGCTTTGCCAGATGCTCCCGCAGCTGGGTGAAGATCTGATATTCCAGAGCCGTCAGCCGATCCTTGGCGGTGAGCACCTGGGTCTCCAGCTCTTTCAGCTCCTGGGTGATGTAGCGTTCGCAGTTGGCAAGGGTCTGCTTGCGGACGTAGTGCTCCGGCACCTGATCCATAAAGGACTTGGAAACCTCGATATAATAGCCGAAGACCCGGTTGAAGCCCACTTTCAGGGTGCGGATACCGGTCTTTTCCCGCTCGGCGCTTTCGATGGCGGCAATGGTTCCGCTGCCGCCGTTCATAATGTCCCGCAGACGGTCGGCATCCTCGTTGGCACCGGGGCGGATGATGCCGCCCTCCCGGACGGTCAGAGGGGGATCGTCGGTGATGGTATTTTCAATGAGATCGGCGCAGTCTGCCAGGGCATCTATGGACTGCTCCAGCTTGCGCAGCAGGGGGGCTTCGGTCAGAGCCAGCTGCTGCTTGACCTGGGGCAGGGCACGGAAGCCCCGGGCCAGCCCCAGCAGATCCCGGCAGTTGACGGTGCCGGTGACGATCCGGGTCATGACCCGCTCCAGATCCGTTACCTCACGCAGGGCAGCTTCCAGCTCGCCCCGGATGATGACGTTGTTTACCAGATCCTCCACAGCGGCGTGGCGGCGGGTGATTTCGGCGGCATCCAGCAGGGGCTTTTCCAGCCAGCTGCGGAGCATTCTGCCGCCCATGGCAGTGTGGGTCTTGTCCAGCACCCACAGAAGGGTGCCTTTTTTCTCCTTGGAGCGCATGGTCTCCGTCAGCTCCAGATTTCTCCGGGCATCCATGTCCAGTTCCATAAACCGGCCGGTGGTGTAGTATTGCAGCTGGCGGATGTGAGCCAGATCGTTTTTCTGGATGAACAGCAGGGTGTTCAGCAGACTTCCGGCACTGATCACGGCGGCAGGCATTCCTGCAAGTCCCAGGTCGGTCAGCGTTGCGCCAAAGTGGTGTTCCAGCGTTTCCTCGGCGGTTTCCAGACGGAAGGCTTCCGGCTTTCCTTCGTTGACACAGCAGCTCAGGCGGCGGAACAGGGCATCCTCGATCTGGGGATCGTTTACCTGCGTGCCGTAGCGGATGACTTCACTGGGGGCAAACCGGCCCAGCTCGGAAACAACGCTCTGGGCATCGGTGCATTGGGTGACGAAGAAAACGCCGGTGGATACATCACAGAAGCTCAGGCCGAATTTGCCGCCCTCGCTGTAGATGCAGCCGATATAGTTGTTCCGGCTCTCGTCCAGCATACAGCTTTCGGTGACGGTGCCGGGGGTGACGATGCGGGTGATCTCCCGCTCCACCAGTCCCTTGGCGGTGGCGGGATCCTCCATCTGCTCGCAGATGGCCACTTTATAGCCCTTCTGCACCAGGCGGGCGATATAGGCATCCACGCTGTGATAGGGAACGCCGCACATGGGGGTCTGCTCATCCTTGGGCTTGCTCCGATCCCGGCTGGTCAGGGTCAGATCCAGCTCCCGGGCAGCCACCTTGGCGTCCTCGTTGAACATTTCATAAAAATCGCCCAGCCGGAAAAAGAGGATGCAATCCTGGTTGCGTTCCTTGATTTCCTGATACTGCCGCTGCATGGGAGTCAGTTCCTTGGTAGGCTTGGCCATAATCCTTGTTCCTTTTCTATGTTGATAAAATCACGCCAGGTCACCGGTCAGGCTCCAGGTGGTGGCCCCGGTGATGGTGATGTTCTGGAAGGTGCCGATGAGGCTGCTGCATCCGGCAAACCGCACTAGTCTGCCGCCCTCGGTGCGGGCGGTGAGCAGCTCCTTGTCCTGACCGTCCACCAGGCAGCGCAGGGTCTTGCCGATATAGGTCTGGTGGATCTGCTCGGAGATGGCGTTCTGCACGGCGCAGAGCCGGTCGAACCGGCGGTTCTTTTCCTCCTTGGGGGTGGGATCGTCCATGGAGGCGGCGGGGGTGCCGGTGCGGGGGGAGAAGATGAAGGTAAACAGGGCATCGTAATGCACCTGCTGGATCAGGGAGATGGTCTCCTCGAATTCTTCCTCCGTTTCTCCGGGGAAGCCCACGATCACATCGGAGGTCAGCACCAGATCCGGCATGACGGATTTGGCATAGTTCACTGCCTCCAGATACTTTTCCCGATCGTAGTGCCGGTTCATGGCCTTCAGCACCCGGGAGGAACCGGACTGGAAAGGCAGGTGGAGCTGGCGGGCAATTTTGGGATAGGCCGCCATGGTGTCAAACAGCTTCTTTCCGGCATCTCTGGGATGGCTGGTCATAAAGCGGATCAAAAATTCTCCGGGCAGCTGGGCAATGGCAGCCAGCAGGTCGGCAAAGTCCATGCCGCCTTCCAGATCCTTGCCGTAGGAGTTGACATTCTGGCCCAGCAGGGTGATATCCTTGCAGCCGGCGGCGATCAGCTCCCGGCACTCGTGCAGAATGTCTTCCGGCTGGCGGCTGCGCTCCCGGCCCCGGACATAGGGGACGATGCAGTAGGTGCAGAAGTTGTTGCAGCCGTACATGATGGAGACCCAGGCTTTCAGCTGGGAGTCTCGCACCTGGGGGATGCCCTCGGCAATGGAGCCGGGCTCGTCGGCAACGTAAAACTGCCGCTTCTTTTGGGTCAGTACGTTATACAGGATCTCCGGGAACTGCCACAGATGGTGGGTGGAAAACACACCGTCCACATGGGGGTAGCTCTGGCGGATCCGCTGGCTGACCTTGGTTTCTCCGGCCATGCAGCCGCACAGGAAGATCTTCTGCTCCGGGTGGCGGCGCTTGGTGTGGGTCAGTGCTCCCAGGTTGCCGAAGACACGCTGCTCGGCGTGCTCCCGGATGGCACAGGTGTTCATCACCACCACATCAGCCCCCTCGGCCTGCTGGATGATGGTGTAGCCGCTCTGGGTCAGGTAGCCCCGCAGCTTTTCTGAATCCGCTTCGTTCTGCTGGCAGCCATAGGTCTCCACATAGGCACTGGGGATGCGCCCTTCCTGCTGCCACAGGGCGGCGATTTTATCACAATAGGCAAACTGATCTTCCAGCTGTGCCTGGGAAATGAGGGTGGTTTTGGTATTCATGGGGATTCCTCCGCTAATATTATCTCAACTATAAATAATACCATCTTTTCTGGCGGTTTTCAAGACTGTTCCCCATGAAAAATGCGCGCACCCGGTCGGATGCGCGCAGAAAGCGATATTTTATTCTCTTAGGGTCAGGGCCGCTTCCAGGTGTCGGCAGAGAACAGCACCAGGATGGGGAAAATCTCCAGACGGCCGGCCAGCATATCCAGGATCAGCACCAGCTTGCTCAGGGTGCTGAAACCGCTAAAGTTGCAGGTGGGGCCCACCAGCTCCAGACCGGGGCCGATGTTGTTGAAGCAGGCCAGAACGGCGGAAAAGTTGGTTTCCGTGGGGAAGCCGTCCAGGGAGAGCAGCAAAAAGCTCAGAAACAGGATGATGGCATAGGCGGACAGGTAGGCGTTGGTGTTGTCCAGCACCTTTTCCGAGACAATCCGGCCGTTGTTGCGGACGGACAGCACCTTCCGGGGGTGAAGCACCTGCTGGATGTTCCGCTTCAGGCTCTTGAAGATCAGAAGCAACCGCCCCACCTTCAAACCGCCGCCGGTGGAACCGGCGCAGGCACCGACCACCATCAGACTCATGAGGATGGTTTTGGAGAAGCTGGGCCACAGGTCAAAGTCCGTGGTGGCGTAGCCAGTGGTGGTCATAAGACTGGCTACCTGGAAAGCAGCGTGGCGCAGAGTTTCTTCAAAGCTGCCGTAGAAGCCCTGCAAATTCCAGACGATCAGACCGATGCTGCACACCACAATGGCGATATACAGCCGCAGCTCCTCGTCCCGGAAGACCCCCCGGAACTGCCGGAGCATCAGCAGATAGTAGCAGCTGAAATTCACGCCGAACAGCAGCATAAAAATGGTGGTGACATTTTGCAGATAGGGGCTGTAGCTGGCGTAGGAATCGTTTTTGATGCCGAAGCCGCCGGTACCGGCAGTGCCGAAGCTGTGGCACACCGCCTCAAACAGAGGCATCCCGCCCAGCCACAGCAGCAGGATGTTTACCACCGTCAGGGCGCAGTAGATGATGTAGAGGATCGCCGCGGTTTTGCGCATTTTGGGAACCAGCTTGCCCACATCCGGGCCTGGGCTTTCCGCCCGGAGCAGGTGCATGGTGAAGCCCTGTCCCTTGTCGCCGGTGAAGGCCAGCAGAAAGACCAGCACACCCATGCCGCCCAGCCAGTGGCTGAAGCTGCGCCAATAGGTGATGCCCCGGCTCAGCTGCTCCACAGTGGGAAGAATGGAAGCACCGGTGGTGGTAAAGCCGGAGACGATCTCAAAAAAGCTGTCGATATAGCTGGGGATCTCCCCGGAAAGATAGAACGGAAGGGAGCCTACAAGACTCAGTACGATCCAGCTGATGCCTACGCACACAAACCCCTCCTTGGCATAGAAGGCGATAGGGGCACCCCGGCACAGCCAGTGCAGGCAGACCACGCAGACAAGGATCACGAGCTCCGTCCACAAAAAGGCCTGGACAGCCGCGGTTTCCCCGCAGAACAGGCTGATCAGCAGGGCGGGGATCAGAAACAGACCTTCAATGGACAAAATCTGGGCTAGAAACCGCCCGATCATTTTGTAGTTCACGGGGCGGCCTCCTTATGCGAAGATGTCGTTGAACTGACGGATGATCTCCCGGCTGCCGGTGTTGACCACCACGATGCTGTCCCCCTGCTCGAATACGGAATCACCGTTGGGGATCTCGGTCTTGGCACCGTGGGAAATGCTGACCAGTAGCACATTGGGCTTCAGACGGATCTCCTTCAGGGGCTTACCCACGTTTTTGGTGTAGGCATCCACCAGGAACTCCAGGGCCTCGGCCTGACCGTCGGCAATGGTATGCACGGATACGGCGGCGCCGATCTGGTTTTCCATGGCCCGGACATAGCGGACGATGTTGCTGCAAACCAGATCTCTGGGACAGATCACACTGCCCAGAGGCAGGCTGTCAATGAGGGAACGGTTGCCGGTGTGGCTGATTTTGGTGATGACCTGAGGCACGCCCTTGGAACTGGCATAGAGGGAGACGATCAGGTTCATTTCGTCCATGCCGGTCAGGGTCACCAGAGCGTCGCTCTGGGCCAGACGCTCGCTTTCCAGCAGATCCTGGTCGCCGATGTCGCCGTGGAGGATTTCCACATCCGGCAATAGCTCATTGAGCTCCAAGCAGCGCTTGTAATCCTTTTCAATGATCCGGGCGTTGATACCGGCCTTTTTCAGACGGCTGGCCAGATAGTAGCTGACCCGTCCGCCGCCGCAGATGGTGACGGTGCGGACCCGGCGGGTGATGATGCCCAGATTTTTCAGCAGGGTGGTCAGGTTATGGGACAGGGCGGTGAAGAACACCCGGTCACCCTCCTGCAATACAAAGTCGCCCTTGGGGGCGATGGCGGTGCCGCCCCGCAGAACGGCGCAGACCAGCACCTGGCAGCGGACGATGGAACGCAGCTCCGTCAGAGGAACATTGCACAGACGGCTTCCGGCACTGACCCGCAGCTCTACGATCTCCGTGCGGCCCTTGGCAAAGGTGTCCCGGCGCAGGAAGCCCGGGAATTTCAGCAGCCGGTCGATCTCGGAAGCGGTTTGATTTTCGGGGTTAATGACCATGGACAGACCGAAGACATCCCGCATCCGGTAGATCTGCTCGGTGTATTCCGGGTTGCGGATCCGTCCGATGGTGTGCAGCGTGGGATTCAGGGCATGGGCAGTGGTACAGCACAGCAGATTGACCTCGTCCTCGCTGGTGGCGGCGATCAATAGATCCGCATCCTTGACCCCGGCCTGCATCAGAATGTCCATAGAGGCGCAGTTGCCGTGAACTGCCATTACGTCATAGCGGTCAACGGTGGCCGCCAAAACCCGGTCATCGCAGTCAATGACCGTAACATCGTGGCCTTCTCCGGAGAGCTGACAGGTCAGCATGGAGCCAACCTTGCCGTCACCGGCAATGATAATATTCATAGAATCCTCCTGGGTTTGGCTGGAACGGCACAGGATCCATCCAAACATATATTCTCCAGTGTATTATAGCATCGAATTTTTGGAAAAACAACACCTGTTTGCAAAAGGAGGGGGATTTTGGAAGGGAAGTGCCAAAATGAAGTTGACAAGTCAACAAATATGTGCTATCCTTTGAAACGTTGACGTATCAACAAGAAGGAGGGCACAAAATGCTGAGCAAGTATGAGATCTTTTCCTGCGCCATTTCCAACCTGTATCACGACATCCAGCACCTGGAGCGGACCCAGATGGAGAAGTATGGGCTGAAGGGGCCCCATGCCCAGTGCCTGGTGATCCTTTCCCGGTATCCCCAGGGGCTTCCTGCCGCACGGCTGTGTGAGGTCTCCGAAAAGGACAAGGCATCCATTTCCCGCACCCTGGCAGAGCTGGAGCGGGCAGGACTGGTCACCCGGGATGGGGAGGGCGGCAGCCGTTACCGGGCACCCCTTCTTCTGACACCGGCAGGCCGGGAGGCGGCGCAGAGCGTCAATGCCTTGGCGGCCCAGGCGGTGGAGCGGGCCGGAGCCGGGCTGACAGACTGGCAAAGAGAGAATTTCTATCAGGTTTTGGGCATGATCGCCGGAAACCTTCACACCATCAGCCGGGAAGGCTTACAAAACAAGGAGGAACCATGCAGGTAAAATTGATCGTGGATTCCACGGCAGACCTCACCGAGGCGGTACGCAGCCGGGTGCAGGTGGTGCCGCTGACCATCCACTTTGGAGACGAAGAGTATATTGACGGCGTGAACATCGACAGCCGCGGCTTCTATGAAAAGCTGATCGAAAGCGATGTGCTGCCCACCACCAGTCAGGCAACCCCCTATGCCTTTGAAGGGGTTTTCCGCCAGGCGGTATCGGAGGGCTGCGAGGTGGTGTGCATCACCTGCTCTGCCAAGCTTTCCGGCACTTATCAGAGCGCCGTCATTGCGGCGGAGGAATTCGGTGACTGTGTGCAGGTGGTGGACAGCAAGACCATTGCCCTGGGCAGTGCCATCCTGACGGAATACGCCCTGGGCCTGGTGGATGCAGGGCTGGATGCCGCCGCCATTGCAAAGATTCTGACGGAAAAGCGGGAGCAGGTGCATATCCTCGCCATGCTGGATACCCTGGAGTATTTGAAAAAGGGCGGGCGGATCTCTGCTGCTGTGGCCTTGGCCGGCGGTGTGCTGAACCTCAAGCCTGTGGCGGCCATTGAGGATGGTGCCATCAAGCTGCTGGGCAAGGCCAGAGGCTCCCGCCAGGCCAATAATCTTTTGTCCCAGCAGATCGAAAAGGCCGGGGGTGTGGACTTTACAAAGCCGGTGCTCCTGGGCTATACCGGCCTGAGCGATGCGTTGCTGAAAAAGTACATTCAGGACAGCGCCGCCCTCTGGCAGGAGCATACCCAGAGCCTGCCCTGTACGGTGATTGGCAGTGTGGTGGGCACCCATGCAGGCCCCGGCGCCGTGGCGGTGGCATTTTTTGCGCCATAACTGGATACCGACAAGATTGCCGGAGGGAAAAATCCCCCCGGCATCTTTGCATGATTTGCTCTGTGGGCAAGTGTTCACAGACTGTGGAACTGTGAAAGTATACAATTCTGCGGTCGGGAAAGAATTTCACAGAAATAGGGATTGAAAAAAGTGCAAAATTGCGATATAACTATTGTGTTAAACATGATTCAATCCGGCGGGCTATTTCCCACCGGGGAAACGAGGTAACAATATGGATAGAAAAGTCGGAACCATCTCCCGGGGCATTCGCTGCCCGATCATCCGCGAGGGTGACGATCTGGTCAAGATCACTGTGGACAGCGTGCTGGAAGCCGCTGCCAGCGAAGGCTACGCAATGCGGGACCGGGACGTTGTGGCCGTTACCGAGTCTGTTGTGGCCCGGGCACAGGGCAACTACGCTTCTGTGGATGACATTGCTTCCGATGTTCGTGCCAAGCTGGGCGGCGAGACCGTGGGCGTTATTTTCCCCATCCTCTCCCGTAACCGCTTCGCCATCTGCCTGCGGGGCATTGCCCGGGGCTGCAAGAAGATCGTGCTGATGCTCAGCTACCCCTCCGATGAGGTGGGCAATGAGCTGGTGTCCCTGGATCAGCTGGATGCCGCCAAGATCAACCCCTACTCCGATGTGCTGACCCTGGAGCGCTACCGGGAGCTGTTCGGTGAGAACCGTCACCCCTTCACCATGGTGGACTATGTGCAGTACTACTCCGACCTGATCCGGGAAGAGGGCTGCGATGTGGAGGTCATTCTGGCCAACGACTGCCGTGTGATCCTGAACTACACCAAGAACGTCCTGACCTGCGACATCCACAGCCGCGCCAGAAGCAAGCGCCTGCTGAAGGAAGCCGGTGCCCAGCGGGTGTGCGGCCTGGACGACATTATGACCGCCCCCATCAATGGCAGCGGCTACAACGAGCAGTACGGTCTGCTGGGCTCCAACAAGTCCACTGAGGACAAGGTCAAGCTGTTCCCCAGAGAATGCACCGACCTGGTCATGGCCATTCAGGCGCAGCTGCTGGAGCGTACCGGCAAGCATGTGGAAGTCATGGTCTACGGCGACGGCGCTTTCAAGGATCCCGTGGGCAAGATCTGGGAGCTGGCTGACCCTGTGGTTTCTCCTGCCCATACCCCCGGTCTGGTGGGCACGCCCAACGAGCTGAAGCTGAAGTACCTGGCAGATAACGACTTTGCCGACCTGAACGGCGAGGAACTGAAGACCGCCATTGAAGGCGCCATCCGTGCCAAGGGCGATCTGGCCGGTTCCATGGCCTCTCAGGGCACTACCCCCCGCCGCCTGACTGACCTGATCGGCTCCCTGTGCGACCTGACCTCCGGCTCCGGTGACAAGGGTACCCCCATCATCCACATTCAGGGCTACTTCGACAACTATACCAACTAAACGAAAGTGGTTTCGGAAGGCGGCGCAAACGCGCCGCTTTTCGGATATTTGCGCTTAGGGTATCCCCGCCAGCCCGGCGGGGATATCTTAGGAAAGAGAAAGGAGCGCATATTATGAATTACTGCGATACAGTCGTAACCTCCATCCTGTCTGCCATGTTTGCCTTTGTCCCCACGGGACTGGTGAGCGTTGCCGCCTATGTGCTGACCAGCCTGAGCCTGTACACCATCGCCGCCCGGCGGCAGATTGCCAATCCCTGGCTCAGCTGGATCCCTGTGGTGCGGATCTGGGTTTTGGGCTCTCTGTCCGACCAGTACCGTTATGTGGTCAAGGGACAGTACAAGTCCAAGCGGAAGATCCTGATCGGCTTGAAGATCGCCAACGCCCTAATGGCATTTTTCCTGATCGGTCAGGCGGTTTACAGCGTGATCAACATCATTAAGGTTGCTGCCTGCTACAATGTAGAGCCGGATGGGATCCTGGGGCTGATCCTGGGGAACCTTGCCACCATTGCGGTTATGGCCGTGATTTGGGCAGTGACCAAGGTGATCCGTTACATGGCACTGTACGATGTGTATATGTCCATGGATCCCAGCAACGGCGTACTGTTTTTGGTGCTGAGCATTTTCTTCCCCATCACCGAGCCCTTTTTCCTGCTGCTCAACCGGGATAAGGACAAGGGAATGCCTCCCAGACGGCAGACAACGGTAGAAAGCTAAGGAAAAAGAAAATAAAGAAATCCTCCGTAGAACCAAGAGTCTACGGAGGATTTCTTTATGGAAAAATCAGCGGGTGACAAAGTCTTGTATCAGAACCAGAATCAGCATGTGAACCGGGTAGAAGGCGTAGCAGGTATACTGGAAGGGCTTGCTGTGATAGCCCTGACGGCCCCGGTACAGCCAGATGGGGATTAGTGCCAGCAGTGCCAGACCCTGCTGGCAGATTTCAATGTCCATGCCCAGAAGTTCAACCGGGTACATGAGCCCACCCAGCAGCTCCACATTGACCCAGTACAGAGCGGCCAGCTGCCCTGCCAGGCACCACCACTTCCGGCCGTGGAAGAAATAGAAGATCAGCACTGTCAGCACGCCTGCACCGTAGTAGTCCACCATGCACAACGTTCCCAGCACCAGGCTGACAGGCACCATCAGAACGCACACCAGCAGGTATACCCACTGCTTGCACTTCTTGCGCACATTTTCCAACAGGTGAGTGATCATAAGAGCCATCAGCAGCGTCCAGATCACGTTCTGATGCACCGGGTAGAACCAGGTGCCGCCGTACATCAGGTCAAAGGGAATTTCGGAAAGCACTGCGAACACCAGCATCCGAAGGGCGTATTTCTTGAAATTGCGGGTATGGAAGTAACCTTCCACCGCCATAAAGGCGAAGATGGGGAAAGCGACCCGCCCGGCGCAGGTCAGCCATTCCTGGGCAGGCAGCAGGGTGGCCCAGAGGTGATCCATCAGCATCAGAGCCATGGCCAGGATGTGAAGGGCTGCGGCGCTCAGGTCAAAGCGGCTGGGGGCGGATAAGGTTTCTGCGTTGTTTGGCATTTGAATTCTCCTTATGTTTCATTCCGTTATGGATGATTGCTTTATCGTTTTTGGAACTAATTGAAAAATCCCAAATCCTGCTTCCAGCGCAGGATCCGCAGGACGGCATCGTTGATAAGATCTTCCGGGATCTGATCCTGCTGAACCGCTTCCAGAACGGCGGCGTATTGCACGGGATACTCTGTAGAGCAGAGCAGATCGTTCCCTGCCAGAACAGCCTGGACGGCGGCTTCGCCTACACCGTAAACCTGGGTGATGGCCTCCATCACCAGATCATCGGTGACAATCACGCCGTCAAAGCCCATGGTGTTGCGCAGACAGTCGTGGACGGCCGGGGACAGGGAGGCAGGGGCGGTCTCATCCAATGCGGAAACCAGAATGTGGCTGACCAGAATGGCATCACACCCGGCCTGGATCCCGGAAGCAAAGGGCACCAAATCGGTATTTTCCAGGGTTTCCAAAGGCCGGTCATCCCGGGCAATTCCCGTGTGGGTGTCGGCGTTGTTCCCGTAGCCGGGGAAGTGCTTGAGAACACAGCCCAGACCGTTTTGGTGCATGGCAGCCACCGCCCCGGAGACGAACCGCCCGGTCTCCTCCGGAGACTGTCCCAAAGAGCGGCGGTAGAGGAACCCCTTGGGGTCTGTGGTAATGTCACACACAGGAGCCATGTTCACATTGACTCCCAACTGCACGAGAAAATCGGCTTTTTCCCCCTCTGCGGCAATGGCCTGCTCCAGCCCGCCTGCGGCATAGGCGTCCCGGGGGGAGGGGAATCGCTGGGGGCGAAAGGCTGTGTGATTGCTGACCCGGCAGACCGTGCCTCCCTCCTCGTCCACCGCAAGGAGCAGGGGAAGCCGGGCGGCAGACTGATAGCTGTCCAGGGTGGCTTTCAGGGTGTCCGGCGTCTGACCGTCAAAGTCCCGGCCAAAGAGAATGTAGCCGCCCAGGTGATAGGTTTGCAGATCGGCTATGGCATTTTTCTCCGGGCACCGGGCCAGGAACATCTGCCCCACCTTTTCTTCCAAAGTCAGGCTTTCCAGCAGCTGCACCATGGGGTCGGCAGGCTGGGTGGGCACTGTCTCCGGGGCCTGAGTGGCGGGGGGCTCGGTTTCCCTGGGAAGGGAAGGCGGCTCTGTGGGCAAAGGCTTGGAACCTTGCCCGCAGCCGGAAAGGATCAGAGACAAAATCAGAAGCATGGGTATCCAGCGCATCATATCCCTCTTTTCTGCATCAGCTGGGTATAGATGTGATCGGCACAGCGGACGGCCTCCATGGCATCCTTACTGTAGTAGTCTGCCCCAATGGCGGCGGCATACTCCGGGTTCAGCACAGCACCGCCTACCATGATCTTGCACCAGGGCGCGGCCTTGCGCACCTGCCGGATGGTCTCCTCCATGGCAGGGACGGTGGTGGTCATCAGGGCACTGAGCCCCAGAATGGGGGCGTGGAGGGCAACCACCTTTTGGGTAATGACCTCCGGGGGCACATCCCGCCCAAGATCGGTGACGGCATAGCCGAAGTTTTCCAGCAGCAGCCGGACGATGTTCTTGCCAATGTCATGGATATCCCCCTGAACGGTGGCGATCACATAGGGGCATTTGGACGGGGCATTCCCGGCGGGCATGGCGGCCTTGACCTGCTCAAAGGCAGCCTTGGCGGCCTCGGCACTCATCAGCAGCTGGGGCAGGTAGACGGTTTTGTTTTCAAAGCCCTGTCCCACCTGATTCAGGGCAGGAATGACCTCCTGCTCCACAATGGTCAGAGGCGGGGTGTTTTTCAGCATGGCGGCGGTGAGAGCCCCGGCCTGCTCCTTCAGCCCCTTCACAATGGCCTGATGCAGATCCGAGCCTACAGGCCCGGAGGCCAGGGCAGGCTGGGCGGCATTGTATTTTTCGCTGTAGGAAAGATAGGCTTCAAAGCCGGTATCCAGCCCCATCAGTGCGCAGTAGCCGTGGTAGGCCTTTTGCATTTCCGGGGAGTGGGGATTGAGGATCCCGGCGGACAGCCCCTGCCCCAGTGCCAGGGCAAAGAAGGTGCCGTTGAGAATATCCCGCTGGGGCAGACCGAAGGAGATGTTGGACACCCCCAGCAGGGTATGACAGCCCAGCTCATAGCGGATCCGGCGGATGGCAGCCAGGGTTTGGCTGGCGGCCCCGGGGTCGGCGCTGACAGTCAGTGCCAGGGGGTCAAAGATCAGATCCTTTTTGCCGATGCCGTATTGGGCAGCCTGAGATAGGATCCTTTTGGCAATGTCCACCCGTCCCTGGGCGGTATCGGGGATGCCCCGCTCATCCAGGGTCAGAGCCACCACCAGACCGCCGTATTTCTTTACCAGGGGGAAGATGGCATCCATTGTCTCCTGCTTGCCGTTAACGGAGTTGATCATGGGCTTTCCGTTGTAGCGGCGCAGTGCGGATGCCATGGCGGCAGGGCTGCTGGTGTCGATCTGCAAGGGCAGGTCAATGATGGCTTGCAGTTCTGCAACGGCATCGGTGAGCATTGTTGATTCGTCAATATCCGGAAGGCCCACATTCACGTCCAGGATCTCCACACCCTGTTCCTCCTGGGCGATGCCTTCTTTTAGAATATAGTCCATGTCCCCGGCTTTCAGGGCTTCCCGGAACCGTTTCTTGCCGGTGGGATTGATCCGTTCACCAATGCGTATTGGCTTTTCCCCCAAAAACACGGCGTGGGTGTAGGAGCTGACCATGGTCATGTCCTTTTCCGTCACGGGCACAGGGGCGATGGCGGCGGCCGCCTGGGTCAGAGCGCGGATGTGGGCAGGGGTGGTTCCGCAGCAGCCGCCGGCAATGCGGACACCGCCGGTAATGAGCCGGGAGACATCCTGGGCAAACTCCTGGTCAGAGACATCATAGACCGTTGCTCCGTTTTCCGTTCGGGGCCCGGCATTGGGCTTCAGCAGCACCGGAACCGAGGCATATTGCAGATAGCGTTCCACAATGGGAGCCAGCGCCTTAGGCCCCAGAGAACAGTTGACACCGATGGCATCGGCACCCATGCCTTCCAGCATGGCCACCATAGCTTCCGGGCTGGCCCCGGTCATCAGCTTGCCGTCCTCGCCGTAGGCGTTGGACACAAATACGGGAAGCTGGCTGTTTTCCTTGGCAGCCAGCAGCGCAGCCTTTGTTTCATAGCTGTCATTCATGGTCTCAATGAAAATGAGATCGGCACCGTACTTCACACCAAGGCAGACGGTTTCAGCGAAAATGGACACCGCATCTTCAAAGTCCAAATCGCCGTAGGGCTTCAGCAGACGGCCAAGGGGCCCGATATCAAGAGCGGCCCACTTGGGCTGGGTTCCGGTGCTTTTGGCAGCGGCTTGTCTTACGGCGGCCATGGCGGCCCGGACGATGGCATCCAGCTCCTCTGAGGAGAATTTCAGCCGGTTGGCACCAAAGGTGTTGGCGCTGACCACATGGCTCCGGGCATCATAGTAGTCCTGATGGATCCGGGTAATGATCTCCGGGTGGGTCAGATTCCAGCGTTCCGGCAGCTGCCCGGCAGGCAGACCCTGAGCTTGCAGCAGGGTGCCCATACCGCCGTCCAGAAAGAGAATGTGATCCTTTGCATAATCCAGAATATTCATGGCGTGCTCCTGTAGATACAGTCGGTTTTGCTGCATTGGTTGCAGCCGCCGGAGCAGCTGCTTTCTCTGGGATGACCCAGACCAATGATGGCAGTAACGGATTTGGAGGGGGACATTAAAAGGCTTTCGTTCAGGGTCAGACCGATTTTTCGGGGACAGTCCAGCACCCGGAAAATGTCCCGCTGCAAAGAAAGGGGCAGATCCCCATAGCCGGGACTGAACCGGGGGGCAGGAAAACAGCCGCTTTTTTGGGCTTCCTGCCGGATCTTCTCACAAAACACATCGCAAAGCCCTTCAATTCGTTCTGCCCCCAGCCCTTGCAGCAGCAGGGCCTTGGCAGGGGAAACTCTGCCGTACCGGGCCAGCACCCGGTCAAATTCCAGCCCCAGGGTGGCGGCAAATACCACGGCCCGGTCGCAGCCAACCAGGTTTCGGGCCAATGCAGCAGAGTTGGTTTTGGCAAATCCCAGATCCAGGATATCCCCCTGCCGCCGGATGGGGGTGTCGATCCAGCAGACCTTGCCTTGCAGATGGGGGGTGATGTCTGCCAAAACGGCATCCAGCAGAAGGGAAAGCTCCGGGGTCTCCGCTCTGGCTCCTGCGTAGCGCAGCGCCTCCCGGCGGTTTACCGGGGGAAGGGGGAGGCTGCAAAGGGAGATCACGGCTTCAGGATTCCGGAAACGCTGCTCTGGATCTGCTGGGCAACCTCCGGTTTGTTCATGGAATAGATGTGGACATTGTATACGCCCTTGGCGTACAGGTCGGTGACCTGGTCAATGGCGTAGGCAATCCCGGCCTGCTTCATGGCAGCGGGGTCGTCGCAATATTTGTCTGCCAGAGCCAGCAGTTCTGCCGGAACGTAGGAGCCGGAAAGGGCAATGGCTCGGTGGATCTGGCTGGCGGCGGTGATGGGCATGATCCCGGCAACCACAGGAACACCGATCCCGGCGGCCCGGATGGTATCCAGAAACCGGTACAGCAGGGCGTTGTCAAAGAACATTTGGGTGGTGAGGAAGGAACAGCCTGCATCCACCTTTTCCTTCAAATGGTCAATATCCTCTGCCTGGGTGGCGCTCTCCGGGTGTTTTTCCGGGTAGCAGGCACCGCCGATGCAGAAATCGCCGCCGGAGGCCAGCTCCCGGATCAGGTCGGTGGCGTGGCGATAATCCCAGGTGCTGGGGTTGGAGTCCATTCGCTCAGGGGTCAGATCTCCCCGCAGCGCCATGACATTTTCCAGTCCGGCGGCTTTCAGGTCAGCGATCCGCTGGGAAATGGTTTCCCGGGTGGAGGAAACGCAGGTCAGATGGGCCAGGGTGGGAACGCCGTAGTCTTTTTCGATGCGGCTGGCGATCTCCAGGGTGTAGCGGCTGGTTCCGCCTCCGGCCCCGTAGGTCACGCTCATAAAGGCGGGGTGCAGCTGGGCCATGGCCTGGGTGGCCCGGATCACCGAATCCATGGAGGAGACGGTTTTGGGTGGGAATACCTCAAAGGACATGGCCGGTTTGTTCCTGGAAAAATGCTGGGTTAGCTTCATGGAAACTCACTCCGAATCGGAAAGGATTTTGCCATATCATAGCACAGAACCAAAACGATGTAAATCCGAAATATCCAATAGCCCCAAGGCACTTTTTGTGAAAATCAGAGAATGCTTCCCTGTAAAAAAGCCCCGAACGGAAGGTTCGGGGCGCAAAAGGCTATAGACTGGCGTAAACGGGGATCCAGGTGCTCAGCCAGGTCAGAAGGAGCAGATGCATCGGGTAGAACAGGTAAAAGCTCCATTGCAGCGCCTTGCTGTGCGTGCGCTTCCGTCCGTCATAGTTGGCAATGAACAGCAGGGAGAGCACTCCCAGTACCTGCATGGGCAGGGAAAAGCTGCCGATGGTGAATACCTTGCCGGACATGAGATGAAACAGCACCACCATGCCGCCCAGACGGATGAAGTTCTGGGGATAGAGGTACCGGCTCAGAGCGAACAGAGCGATCAGGGCCATTCCTGCCCAGCCGTAGTCCACCTTCAAAAGAGCTCCCAGCAGGAGGAAGGGGAGCACCGCAGCGGATTTCCAGCTCAGCGTGGGGCAGCGATCCATGACTGCCAGCATGAAAAAGCCCAGCAGCAGGGTAACCATGACATTCTGCTTCAGATAGAACAGCTGCCCGGCGGCGAAAAGGCTGTAGGGGATGACGGACAGAACCGCTCCCAGGGCCAGCCGGAGGGCATATTTCTTCTTGTCGTGGGTGTGATCAAACCCTTCTACCAGCAGAAAACAGAAAATGGGGAAGGAGATCCGGCCGATGCTGCGGCAAAGCCAGTATAGATTTTCCCAGAGGCTGCCGGGGCCTGCACAGCTGTACAGAGGGAAAATAATACGGTAGCCAATGTGGTCAATGAGCATGGTAATACAGGCAATGAGCTTCAGCCCTTCCTGAGAAATCCCTTTTTTCATGGTAAAACCTCTCCAATTGGATGATGAAGGTCATTATACAACAAAACAGGGAAAAACACAATGCTTTTCCGGCCGGAGCTCAGAAGTCCTGACCGGACAGAAAGGCGTTGGCCTCCCTGCGGTTTTTCAGAACGATGACCTGGGCGTGCCGGGCCTGGGCGATCCAGGTGCTGTTTTGGGTGCGGCTGCTTTCGTGGGTGCGGTAGGCCCAGGAAAGCCGTCTCCAGTTGATCTGCTTGCTGCCCTCCAGCGCCTGCCGGAGCATTCCCCAAAGACAGGCCCGGCGGCTGTGGTCCAGATAGATAATGGTGTCGCAGGATTGCAGCCGCATGGGCATGGTGCGGCTGAAATTGCCGTCCAGGATCCAGGAGGGGCTTTCCAGAATGGCATCCAGCTTCTGGTCAAATTCCTGGACGGTGACGCTTTCTCCCCGGGGGGAGGACCAGAGGGTATCCAGGTGGATCACAGGAAGATCCAGTTTGTGCCCCAGGGCGTTGGCCATCCGGGTCTTTCCACTGCCGGGACAGCCGATGATCAGTATTTTTTCCACGATTCCTCCAAGGTGACGGGGTTTAATTATGTTAACTTGCGGCCGGAAAGTATCGGCCCGCCGCAGCAGGCCGATATTCCATTGCAGGGGATGCTTAGGGAAGCTCTGATTAAATCGGCAAGAGCTGGTAGCGAGAGATTTTGTTCTCAGGCAAGGTTTGGGAAAGGTCGGAATACTGTATGTACCCGCAAGGAGTATGCCGCATCCGTAAGCCAGCTTACGCTGGCAACGGCTGCGCTATATTTCCCGTTTTCCAAACCGCAGACTGGGGGCAAAAGATCCGCGGCCCAGCCGCAGACGATTTATTCAGAGTTTCCCTTAGTAAGCGATGCCCCAGTAGATCATTTTGTCAGCAGGCTTGCCGCAGCAGGCGCAGACGGTGTCCAGCTTTTCCTGGGCAAAGGGGATGCAGCGGGAGGACATACCGGCCTTTTCCTTCATGGCCATTTCGCACTCCAGGCTGCCGCACCACATGGTCTTGATATAGCCGCCGTTGCGCTCCTGCAGCTCCTTGGCTTCCTCCAGAGAGTGGGCCTCGTAGATGTGGTCATCCAGGTTCTTCTTGGCCTTGTCGAACATCTGCTGCTGAATGATCTTCATCTGCTCAGCAACAGCGCTCTCCAGCTGATCCAGCTGCACGGCGATCTTCTCCCGGTCGGTACGGCGAACCAGAACACACTGGCCGTTTTCCAGATCCCGGGGGCCGCACTCGATGCGCAGGGGAACACCCTTCATCTCGTACTCGGCGCACTTCCAGCCCATGGAGTTGTCAGAATCGTCCATCTTCACCCGCAGGCCGGCCTGGATCAGCCGCTCCCGGATGGCAGCAGCACCTTCCAGAACGCCGGGCTTGTGCTGGGCAACGGGCAGAACCACCACCTGAATAGGGGCGATCATGGGAGGCAGCACCAAACCGTTGTTATCGCCGTGGGTCATGATGATACCGCCGATGAGACGGGTGGAAACGCCCCAGGAAGTCTCAAAGGGGTTGGTCTTTTTGTTGTTCTTGTCGGTGAACTCGATATCAAAGGCTCTGGCGAAGCCGTCACCGAAGTAGTGGGAGGTACCGGCCTGCAGTGCCTTGCGGTCGTGCATCATGCACTCAATGGTATAGGTGGCTTCTGCGCCGTTGAACTTTTCCTTCTCGGTCTTCTGCCCCCGGGTGACAGGCATTGCCAGCACGTTCTCGCAGAAGTCGGCGTAGACATTCAGCATGGTCTTGGTGAAGTCCTCAGCCTCCTGGGCGGTAGCGTGGATGGTGTGACCCTCCTGCCACAGGAACTCCCGGTGACGCAGGAAGGGGCGGGAGGTCTTCTCCCAGCGCAGGACACTGCACCACTGGTTGTACTTCATGGGCAGATCCCGGTGGGACTGCAGCACCCGTGCAAAGTGGTCGCAGAACAGGGTCTCAGAGGTGGGCCGGATGGCCAGCTTCTCTTCCAGACGGTCATTGCCGCCCATGGTGACCCAGGCGCACTCCGGGGCAAAGCCCTCAACGTGATCCTTTTCCTTTTGCAGCAGGGATTCGGGGATTAGCATGGGCATATAGACGTTCTCCACGCCCTGCTTCTTGAATTCCTGATCCAGAATGTGCTGGATGTTCTCCCAGATGGCGTAGCCATAGGGACGGTAGATAAAGATGCCCTTGACGGAAGAGTAGTCAATGAGCTGTGCCTTGGTGCACACATCGGTGAACCACTGGGCAAAATCCACTTCCATGTCGGTGATCTGTTCGACCTTTTTCTCTTTAGCCATTGTATTTCATCCTCTCGGTTATTCCAAAAATCCTACATTATATTATAGCACCATTGTCAAGAGCCTGCATAGGATGGGGAGAATTATTTTTTGAGCGGAGGCGCTTATGACCGAGGTGACCATTCAGCTGGAGGATACGGCGGCGGCCTTTTATAACCGGATCGCCGCTGCGGCCGGACTGCCCCTGAGCCGGGTCCTCAGCGATGCCCTGTTTAAGCTGGCAGGGGAGCTTAGCTTGCAGTCTCTGAAAAAAAGAGACTGAGGACATACGAAAATTATCATTGTATTTTTTAGGGGATTTTGGTATACTGTCAGTGAAGAATAACAAAAGCGGAGGTTTTTAACATGAAATCCATCCGGGAGATCTATAAAATCGGAAAAGGCCCTTCCTCCTCCCATACCATGGGACCGGAGCGGGCAGCCCTGCTGTTTATGAAGGAATACCCTGATGCCACGAGGTATCAGGTGATCCTCTATGGTTCCCTGAACAAAACCGGCGTTGGCCACGGCACCGACCGGGTGCTGCTGGACACCCTGGGAGAGGACAGAACGCAGGTTCTGTTCTCTGACGAGACTTGGGAGGATATGCACCCCAACACCCTGGACTTTATCGCCCTGGATGCAGACGGGGCAGAGCAGGGCCGGTGGCGGGTGGAGTCCATCGGCGGCGGAGATATCCGTTACCCCGGCCAGCCCACGGATGACAGCGAGGAGGTCTATATTGAGCATTCCTTTGCGGAGATTGCAGATTTCTGCAAGTGGCGCTACATCCACACCCTGTCGGAATATGTGGAGCTGAACGAAGGCCCGGAGATCTGGGATTTCCTGATGCCGGTGTGGCAGACCATGAAGAATTCCATTGCCGAGGGCTTGTCTGCCTCCGGGGTGCTGCCCGGCGGACTGAATGTCCAGCGGAAGGCCAAGTATCTGTATGAGCAGCCTGCCGCCAAAAATGAACCGGCTATGCGGGAGTTCCAGCTGATCGCTGCCTATGCCTACGCTGTGGCGGAGCAGAACGCCAGCAACGGCACCATTGTCACCGCTCCCACCTGTGGCGCCTGCGGTGTTCTCCCGGCGGTGCTGAAATATGCCCAGGATACCAAGGGCTTTTCCGATGAGCAGATCTGCCGTGCACTGGCTACGGCCGGCATCATCGGCAACCTGACCAAGACCAACGCCTCCATTTCCGGCGCAGAGTGCGGCTGTCAGGCTGAGGTAGGCACTGCCTGCTCCATGGCGGCTGCCGCCCTGGCAGAGCTGTACCATCAGGATTTGGATCAGGTGGAGTATGCCGCCGAGGTGGCAATGGAGCATCACCTGGGCCTGACCTGCGACCCCATCTGCGGTCTGGTGCAGATCCCCTGTATCGAGCGCAACGCCGTGGCAGCCATGCGGGCCATGAACGCCTGCAACCTGAGCTACTTCCTCACCGGCTCCCGGAACATCAGCTACGACATGGTCTGCCGCGCCATGAAGGAGACCGGCATCAACCTGAACCACCGCTTCCGGGAAACCAGCGAAGGCGGCTTGGCCAAGCTCTATAACCGTAAGAAAAACAGCAAGAATTAAGCAACACCCCAATGCAGCAACTGCCGTCTGCATTGGGGTGTTTTTTTCGTGGGATTATGTCATTATTTGGTGGCTTTCTGGTATTCTTTCTGAATTTCCCCTTCCACCAACGCAGAATCCAGAGATGTCACCGATTCCGTCCTGTATGTGGAATTGTCCATGAAAAGGTTGGCCTGCACATAGACATCTCGGAAAGTGCCATCCGTATTATAATTAAAGTTCACGAAATAATGGGGCTGCTGATTTCCCGACTCAGCAAAAGGCTGGTCGATCCGCAGCATTACCGTTATGCTGCTGTCGTCGGTCAGGGTATCCTGATAGGAAACCACAGAATCCTCCCACTGGAAGCGGGTCAGCCATGGATCCTCCCATTCCCACTGGGAAACCGTATGCCATTGCTGCTTGGCATCATATTCGTATGCCGTCCCATTGACGTGCATACCGCCAAACATGGCATCACCGCCGCTTTCCGGGATCTGGGAGATATGCAGCCGGTCCTGACCATAAATCCAGCTCGTGATGAGCGTTGTTTCGTTCAGTGCATCCGGCCCATTTTCCTGCTTGGTTTCAATCTTGCAGGCAGCACTGCTCTGAATCCGTTCCAAGACGGAACGGCACATCTGTAGGGCATCCTGTTCCTTTTTTAATGCGGCCTGCATGGCGGAAATGTCTGTAACCCCTTCCAAAATACAGGTTTTCAGCAAGGCTTCCTGGATCGTATTGGGAATTCGATGGTTGTAGAACCAAATATCATAGGCATCTGTACCATGGTTGAAGAAATAGTGTGTCGTTTCATTCTCCAGAACATAGGTGCCTTGTTCATCTGCGATGATATTTCCGTTAGCATCCTGATTGACCGGCGTATCCGGGAAGAAGGTGATCTCGTAGTCTGCGTATGTAGAACTGCCGCTCATATATCCCATGGCAGTATCAGAGGCTTCTGATATGCCGATTTTCTTCAGCCAATCCGCAGAGTAAATACTGGGATCATCTGGCTTCCGCAGTGCAACACCGCCGACGGTTTTGGCATCCATAGTCAATGTCAGGATGCCGGTTTTGTCTGTTGCCTCCATGCCGGAAAGAAGTAACAGACGAAGATCGCCATACTGGATCCATTGGGTATCCGTTACAACATCCGAGCCGGGAATTGCAGATACATCCTCTGTGTTTGCCGCATTTGGGGTGGTGACAATGCCGGTGGCGTTATTGTCCGGATCGGTGTTGTCAGCGGTAGGGGCTGTTTCGGGATTGACGGCACAAGCTACCAAAATAGCGGCACACAGCAATAAACAAGCCATGCTTACCCACAATCGGGGTTGTTTCCATCTTGCCATATTCATAATGCGTCCTTTCGTGTCACCCTCGCCAAAGGCCAGGGGCATACCGGCAATGATCTTTTTGTGGGTTGCCAGCCGCAGAAGGGATGCGGAATAATCCGCCCGGATCTGAGAACCCAGTTTCCGGATCACCGCCTCATCACAACTCATTTCCATATCCCTGCCGGCCAGAAGAAATGCCACCCAAGATAGCGGATTGAACCAGTGGATGCACAGGGTAACATAGGCCAGTAATTTGAAGATATGGTCAAAGCGGGCGATATGATGCTGCTCGTGTGCAATGATGTACTTTCGCTCATTCACAGGTACATCGAAGGGTAAATAGATTTTTGGGCTGAAGATCCCCATAACAAAGGGCGTATCAATGTAATCGGCACAGTATACATTCCCGTTGTAAGGGATCGCACCAACCAATTTCTGCCGTAGCCGGATGTACTGGATCACGCTGTATAGCAGCATCAACCCCGTTCCTGCGATCCAGACATAGGAAACTGTCTGCATGATGTCCGGTTTCGTATGCCCGGCAGGCACAGGCTGTGGGATTGGCGCTGCGGAGGGATTTTCTGCCGAAACAAAAGGGGAATCTAAATTCTCGTTTCGTTCTACGGGAATGAAATAAATCACACTGGTTGCCTCCGTTGCCGCCTGTCCCTCCGGTTTCAACACATTCAAAACCGAAACCGGCCCAGTAAGTGCCACAGGACACAAAAGCCGGAACAAAACCACAGCCCACAGTGCATAGGAAAAAATCTTCGGAGCCGGTTTCAAGATGTGTCTGGCAAGCATAACCAGTAAAATCACAATGCTGCCAGTCATGCTCATGTTCAAAACCGCCGAAAACAGATTACCCATGGGAACCTCCCTTCATTGCATCAATGACCTTTTGCAGTTCATCAATTTCGGAATCAGAAAGCTTTTTGCGGCTTCCAAATGCAGACAGAAACGCAGGCAGAGAACCATGGAAGGTTTCCTCCACAAATATCTCACTCTGCCGGGCATAGAATTCCTCCCGGCTCACCAGAGAAGTCACCGTCCCGCCCTCATTTTGGAACAGCTCCCGATCACAGAGCCGTTTCAGAATGGTATAGGTCGTTGTACGCTTCCAGTTCAGATGTTCCGCCGCCAGTTCTGTCAAACGGCGAGACGTAACAGGTTCATTGTCCCAGATCATATCCGCAAAAATGGTTTCGATCTGACCCAGCTTATATTCTGCCATTCAGATTGCCTCCTTTACTCTACTGTCAGTAGACAACTATACTCTACTACTTGTAGACAGAAAAGTCAAGGGTTTTGCGATATATTTTTGTAACTTTTTTAATCCGCACCAAAACGCACCCAAAAGCCAAAAGCCTGCTTACCCGGTTTTGTTCAGGGTAAGCAGGCTTTTTTAACTGTTTGATGACTTTTGCGGTACTATTTCTTCTTTTTCCGGAAGTGGCTGCCCCAGCTGTAGAGCTTTTCGATGAGCAGCTTGCTGTAGCGCAGGACGGGTTCGGTGGCGATGGCGAATACCACGAAGAGCATGATGCATTCTCTGGACATGTGACCGATGCCGTAGATGTCGCTGAGCCAGATGCTGCAGCTCAGCAGACCTGCCACGCAGACGATCCAGAGGAGCCAGCGCATGAGGTTCATGGGCTTGCTGATGCTGTAGAGAATCATAAAGCCCACAATGGCCAGCAGCATGGTGCAGGCGGTGGAGATATCGGCTTCATTGACACCGAATACCATGCCGAAGACCACCAGGGATGCCACCGCCAGGGAATCCGTCAGTCCGGCGGGGAGGGCTTTGATCAGAACATTGGACAGGAAGTGCCCGTGGATCCGTTCCTCATTGGGCTGCAAGGCCAGGAAGAAGCCGGGAACGCCGATGGTGAACATACTGATAAGGGACACCTGAGAGGGCTCCAGCGGATAGCTCAGCACGAAGCAGGCGGAGAACACTGCCAGCAGGAAGGAGAAAATGTTCTTGACCAGGAACAGGCTGGCGGAACGCTGGATGTTGTTGACCACCCGCCGTCCCTCTGCCACCACCGAGGGCATGGCAGAAAAGTCCGATTCCAGCAAAACCAGCTGGGAGACTTGGGCCGCCGCATCGCAGCCGGAGGCCATAGCCACCGAGCAGTCCGCATCCTTCAGCGCCAGCACATCGTTGACACCGTCACCGGTCATGCCTACGGTATGCCCCTGACTTTGCAGGGCGTGGACGATCTGCCGCTTTTGATCCGGGGTGACACGGCCGAACACCGTGTACTGATTTGCCGCATCCCAGAGGGCTTCCTCGGAGTCCAGGGTGGAGGCATCCACATATTTTTCAGCCCCGGCGATACCGGCTTCCATGGCAATTTGAGAAACGGTCACCGGGTTATCGCCGGATATGACCTTGATATCCACACCCTGCTGGGCAAAATACTGGAAAACCTGGGGCGCGTCTTTGCGAATGGGGTTGCTCAGCAGAATCAGCCCCATGGGAATGACCGGGGCCGTCAGGGCACCGCCGTCCAGGAGTCCGGTGTATCTTCCAAATACCACAGCCCGATAGCCGTCGGCGCTGTAGCTTTCAATCAGTGCCCGGTAGGTGGAATAATCCTCCCGAAGCACGAATTCCGGCGCGCCAAGGACATAGGCATCCTCTGCAAAGGCTGCCCCGCAGTATTTGTAGGTGGGGGAGAAGGGGAATACCTGGGTAGCTTGCGCTTGCTGGGGGGTGACAAAGTAGCGCTTCATGGCCTGCATGGTCACATTGCCTTCCGGCATGGCATTCACCAGGGCACTGATCCGGGCTTTCAGCCCCACGCCCTCCTCCGGGTCAAAGCCATCCATGGGGATCACGCTGCAAACCTGCATCTGATTTTCTGTGATGGTGCCGGTTTTGTCCACGCACAGGGTATCCACCCGCGCCAGGGCCTCGATACACTTCATATCATGTACCAGCACCTTCTTGGAGGACAGCCGGATCACACTGACCACCAGGGCAACGCTGGCCAGCAGGTACAGCCCCTCAGGGATCATGCCGATCACCGCCGCCACCATGGACAGAATGCTTGTCTGGAAGGAGGCACCGGAGAGATAGTATTGCTGGACAAAGAGAAATACGCCAATGGGAACAATGAGAATGCCCACAATACCCACCAGTCTGTCCAGGGTGCGGAGCATCTCAGAGCGTTCCTTCTTGTTCATGGCCTTGGCTTCCAGGGTCAGCTGGGAAATATAGGAATTTCTGCCCACCCGCTCCAGGCGGGCGCTGCATTCCCCGGAAACAACAAAGCTGCCGGAGAGCAGAAAATCTCCCGGCTCCTTCCGCAGCTCATCGGCTTCGCCGGTCAGCAGGGATTCATTTACCAGAACGCTGCCGTCCATCAGAATCGCATCGGCGCAGATCTGATCTCCGGCCCGGAAGCGGACAATGTCATCCAGAACCAGTGTCTCCACCGGGACTTCGGCAGCAACGCCATCCCGAACCACCTCTGCCTTTGGGGCATTGAGCATTGTCAGCTCGTCCAAAATCTTCTTGGCCCGTAGCTCCTGGATGATGCCGATCAGCAGATTGGCAAGAACTACAGGAAGGAAGGTCAGATTTCGCAGGGAGCCTGCGGCGATGATGAGAATGGCCAGAATGGTGAAGATCAGGTTATAGTAGGTAAACAGATTGCTTTTGATGATCTGCCCCACGGTTTTTGACGATGCCGTGACGGCTTCGTTTGTCCAGCCCTCTTCCGTGCGCTGGCGTACCTGCTCCTGGGAAAGTCCCTGGGTGATATCCGCCTCATAGCGCACCGATGGTTCATATTCTATGTTTTGCTCCATGCTGCAAGCTCCTTTCTGCACGGCTTTCCCACTGTGGGATCCAGCCTACAGGGATCCGGGAAATCTGCGGTTTTTCGGTCAGATTCCCCTGCCTCTATTCTAGCACTTCATAATCCTCTGCGTCAATCACTTCCGGCTTTGTATTGCGAATGATTTTGACGGCAGTGAGGATGGTGACCATGTTTAGAATGCCTTCTGTCAGCAGGGACAGGCCAAACAGGGTCATAAGGATATGGGTGCTTTCCGAGGGGCGGAAGATCAGCAGGAAGCCCACCACTCCGGTCAGAATTGCCGCAGAGAGGATCAGCCACCATTTCCGCAGGCCAAAGACCTTGGAATCAATGGCGATTTGAATTTTCAGCAGAGCATCTCCCAGCACATAAATGCCCAGGACGGTACACAATGCGTAAACCATTGGCTTGGTGCGAACCAACATCACCGTACCCAGAGCCAGCAGGAGAATGCCGGATGCCAGATCGTGCTGGAATGCCAGCCGGTACAGATCCCGGGAGCAGTAGCCCAGGATCTTGATAATGCCGAACAGGATCATCAAAACCCCGCTGATGCGGCAGATCAGCACCGCTGACAGGGTGGGAACGGCAATGGAAACGATGCCCAGCACGCACAGGGCAATCGAAATAAGAATATATCCCAGCCGGGCAGCCCGTATTTTGTTGTTCCAATCCATAAGAAAAGCCTCCCATGTTTCAGCTTTGTTTCAAAGGGTCTAATCATCCTTCCTGCAAAAAGGTCATGCCCAATGTCCTGGGGCCGCAGTGACAGGCAACGGTACAGCCTGCGGCGGCTTCCATGCTTTCCGGGAATGTCATGATTTCCGAGGCGGCGGATCTGGCGGCATCCAGATCGGCCAGGCGGGTGGCGGGGTCGGCGTGATCCCAGATCACCAGCTCCGGGTCAATCGGCCCGTTCAGGGTCAGCTGATCCTGAACATATTTGCTGATGACCTTGTGAAAATCCCCCCGGTATTTCCTGCCTACGATCATTTTCCCGTTTCGGACTTCAATGCAGGGCTTCAGCTTCAATAGGTTTGCCCCCATGGCAATGGCGGCAGAGCAGCGGCCGCCTTTTTGCAGATATTCCAGGTCGTCCAGAAGGAAGCTGGAGCGGATCCGGGGCTTGATGGCCTCCAGCCGCTGGCAGATCTCCTGGGCAGGCAGCCCTTCCTCCGCAAGCCGGGCGGCGGCTGCCACCAGCATACCCTGACCGGAGGAAAGATTTCCGGAGTCCACCACATAGACGTTGGAAAGCGCCTCCCCGGCCAGCCGGGCATTCTGATAGCAGGAGGAAAAGCCGGAACCGATGGTAATAACGATCACGGCATCGTACTGCCTGCCGGCGGCTTCCAGGCACTGGCGAAATTCCGCGATATTCACAGCAGAGGTGGAGCAGATCTCGCCCCCGGCATCCACATAGCGGTAGATGTCTTCCGGGTGGATCTCAATGCCATCCAGACAGGATGCTTCCCCCTTGGCAATGTGCAGGGGAAGAACGGTGACCTCCTTCTCCTGCAAGAACTGAGCAGGCAGGTCACAGGTGGAATCTGTAATGATTTTTGTTTTCATATTGTTCCTTTCGCTTCATGATCTGGATGGAGAGCAGCCGGATCGCCAATGGGGAAGCGCGATCCGGCTGCGAAACCAGAGTCTTCCGAAGGCTCTGTTATCCGATTTTCTTCCATGCTTCCGTCAGATCGGTCTGCTCCCAGGGAAGATCCCGGGTGTTGGCACCGAAATGACCGTAGCTTGCGGTGTTGCGGTAGAAGGGGGTTCTCAGCCGGAGTTTTTCAATGATGGCAGCCGGGCGCAGATCCACGGTGTTCAGAATCAGATCCCGGATCTCGTCGTCACCAATGGTGCCGGTGCCGAAGGTATCCACACTCACAGACACAGGCTGGGCAACGCCGATGGCATAGCCGATCTGGATCTCGCACTTCCGCGCCAAACCGGCAGCAACCACGTTCTTTGCCAGATACCGGGCCATGTATGCGCCGCTGCGGTCCACCTTGGAGGGATCCTTGCCGGAGAAAGCGCCGCCGCCGTGCCGGGCATAGCCGCCGTAGGTGTCCACGATCAGCTTTCTGCCGGTCAGGCCGCTGTCGCCGGCAGGGCCGCCGATGGCAAACCGACCGGTGGGGTTGATGAAATACTTGGTGTTCTCGTCCAGCATTTCTTCGGGAATCACAGGACGGATGACGGTATCCATAATGTCCTGACGCAGCTGTTCCATGGTCACATCCTCCTCGTGCTGAGAAGACACCACCACGGCATCCACCCGGATGGGTGCGCCGTCCCGGTATTCCACGGTGACCTGGGCCTTGCCGTCTGGCAGCAGATAGGGCACCATACCGGTCTTCCGGACATAGGCCAGGCGCATGGTCAGGTTGTGAGCCAGCTCAATGGGCAGGGGCATCAGATTTCCGGTTTCTGCGGTGGCATAGCCGAACATCATGCCCTGGTCACCGGCGCCGTTATTAAGGGCATCGGCCTTCTCCACGCCCATGTTGATATCCGGGGACTGCTGATGCAGATCCACGGTGATCCGGCAGGAATCGGCATCAAAGCCATGACCGGGCTTGACATAGCCGATTTCCCGCACCGTGCGGCGGGCAATGGCTTCATAGTCCACCACGGCCTTGGAGGTAATCTCACCGAAAATGTGGATGCCGTCGGTGATGGCGGTGACCTCACAGGCTACATGGGAACGGGGATCCTGCTCCAGCAGGGCATCCAGGATGGCATCGGCGATCTGGTCGCAGACCTTATCGGGATGGCCTTCGGTAACGCTTTCGGAAGTGAAGAAAGTATTCATTATTTTGTCTCCTTTTTCATATTACAGCTGCACTGCCAGGGCTGCTCTTTGGTTGTGTCCTCATTATAAACCGGCATTTTCTGGTTTCCTATGGACAAAGCCCGGCGGTTGTCTGAAAATCAGACACGAGAAGGAATGTGTCTGATTTTGGCTGGAATTTGGCAAAAGCCGGAGGGAAGATCCTGTCCAAAATGCAGGGTGCCGCCTGTTTACTGCCGGAAAAAGTCCAGGACATCTGCGTAAACCAGGTGCTTGTCCCTTTCGTTGAGGATCTCGTGGCGCATATTCTCGTAGAGCCTGCCCTGCACATTTTGATAGCCTACCCCGGTCAAAAAATCCCGGAGGGCATCAAAATGCTTGCCGGAGCGGATCACCGGGTCGTCTGCACCGGCGATCAAAAGAATGGGCAGATCCGGATGGGACACCTTCCAGTTATCCTTCCGGAAGGCGTTTTTTTGCAGCTTGAACAGGTTGATAAAGCCGTTGGTGGTAAAGAGGAAGCCGCACAGGGGATCGGCGTTGTATTGCATGACATTTTCTTCGTTTTCCGAAAGCCACCCATTGCCGGCATCGTTGCCGGCGTTGAAGCCGGAGAAGGCCATGGCGTTGAGCAGCTTGTTGGGGGCTGTTTCCTTGTGGAAAGGCTTTGTGATATGGGCCATGAACAGACCGAACCCGGCGGCTGCATTGTGGGTCGGAGGGCCGCAGAGGACGATTTTTTCAATTTCGGAGTCATATTGCTGCAAAAATCCACGGGCCACCAGGGTGCCCATGCTGTGGCTGAACAGAAACACCGGAAGCGCGGGGTATTGTTCCCGGATCCACCGAGTGACCGTGTGCAGATCCTGGATAATGGCCTGTTCGTTTTCCGTGTAGAAATATCCGTAGTCCGATTCCGACTTGACACTTTGCCCATGCCCCCGGTGGTCATGGATCACACAGACATAGCCCCGGTCGCACAGATAGTGCATGAAATCAAAATACCGCTCCTTGTGCTCTGCCATGCCATGGGAAAACTGAACGATCCCTTTAGGCTCCCCCACCGGAGTCATCACCGCCACCCCCAGCTGCAATCCGTCAAATTCCGATGCAAGATACATTCCTGTCATACGCACTTTCCTTTCCTACGTTTGTTTTCCCCCATCATAGCCGATCCCGCCCCATTTGCCTATGGACAAAAATCCCCCCAATGCCTGAAATTCAGACACTGGAGGGATATTGACTGGTATTTAGAAGGTTGGTGTATCATATTTGGGCGATACACCGGCCTTCTCATTGTTAGCGCATGACTTTTTCCATTAAGGACGCATAGCTGTCCACAACATCATAGACCACATTTCCATCGCTGATAGCCTTGAAATGCTCCCTTGCACAGTGAATTTTCGATTCCTCAATGAGCCGGAGCTGCATGGAGGACATAGAGCCCTTTGTCTCTGCCACAAAGTAGATGTGTTTTACTGTACCCTCATAGAAAGCAATCGCCCAGTCCGGATTATAGTGTCCAACCGGTGTCGCAATATAGAAGCTGTCCGGCAGTTTCACATAAACCGCAACATCTGTATTCGTATCCAGGTCCGCCGCAAAATCGCGCTCGTTCGTGGAATCATACACAATATGGTCATATAAATGCCGCTGCGCTTTCATTGCATTGGTACCCAGTTTCCCCTTGATGGTCGGTTCCGTAAAGATGTCCGTGTCGTAGCGCTCCTCCAGCATATCATAGGTGATATGCTGAATAATCGCGGTTGCCTTTTCGTCGTTGATCAAGGCCGCTGCCTTGATAATGAATTCTTCCGGATTGAACTTGAATTGCTCAAAAACGGATTTTTCGATTCCGGTCAGGATTGCGACAACTGCCTTTCGTGTTAATCCGGTTTCTCCAACCAGTTTGCCGACCAGATCATACTTCACGCTGCTGCCCACGCGGATTCTCCTGCTGCTGTCGTAAGTAGACGACTTTGACTTTGAGAATGCACTTCCCTCCAGAAGCGAATCCTTCGACTTGATTTCGTCCATTGCGCCGGTTTCAACTTTGAAATAGATTTTCGGCACATGAAGATTCCGATTGATAGATGCAATGGCCTTGTCTACAAGCTCGTCAGTGTCAAAATCAACCACATACACCGATTTTGGACTAATACGGTTCCAGAGGGCCTTGAACTCCGGCATAGCCAGTTTATCTGGATTGACCTGCAGCTCAACATTCTTGTCGCGGGCATTCTCTGGCTGCATAGCGCGGCTGTCATAGACAGAATCAAGAATATTGATGACGGAATCGCGGCTGTCCGCCACTTCTTCCGCAATCTGAACTGTACCGTTTGCTTTGTCAGCGTAATACTTATCGGTCAATACACCTTTTTTGTCGATATAGCCGTTGACAATCAAATCAAAGAAGATGGCCTGTGCCGTGTCGCCGTCCACAACCTGCTCGTTGCCTCTTGCATCCACAATGACCTTGCCCTTGAAGAGGTCGGCAGTAACCGCCACAGGCCGCCCGGAAACCGCATCGGCAAGCTCCGTCTGCAACTCCTTTGCAAAGCTATCATAGCTTTCGCTGGCAATGACCGTCAGAATATTGACAGAATGTACATCGTTTCCAAGGACGTTGGCATCCATGCGCTCGCCGTCCTGATTGACACACAGGCGCAGGCCACGCCCAACTTCCTGGCGTTTGCGAACCTCGCTGCTACTCTGTTTCAGCGTACAGATTTGGAACACATTGGGATTGTCCCAGCCCTCACGCAGCGCGGAGTGGGAGAAAATAAAGCGCACCGGAGACTTTTTCGGGTCACGGTCCAGAAGCAGCTCCTTATTCTTCATAATCAAATCATAGGCATCAATATCATCGGAAGTGCCTTCCTTTTTGTCGGAAAGCTTGCTGTCGGTCATCTTACCCTTTTTGTCAACGGAGAAGTAACCAGCATGGGTGTTGTGGGCTGAAATGGCATCCAGATACCGAACATAGTCCGTATCACCGATTTGCCGTTGCAGGTTGCGGATAATATCGTTGTATTCTTCCTCAAACATATCGGCATAGATACCGTTGAGGGGCTGTCCCGCCTCGTCGTACTGCTTGTACTTGGCCACCTCGTCAATGAAGAACAAAGACAGCACCTTGATTCCCTTATGGAAAAGCTGCCGCTCCCGTTCCAGGTGGGACAGAATCGTTTCCCGGATCTGAATGCGGCGAAGCTGGTCCTCGCTGACCTTGCCGATCACGTCTCCGGCAAAGATTTTGATGCCGTTCAGAAACTCCACGGAGTTGTCTCGCCCGTCAATCGTCTTGACCACAAAGCCAACTTTGTATTCGTCCAAATTACCGGAATTGTCATAGAGGTTGTAACCGATACCGACCGTAGCAGTTTTCTTGCGAATTCCGTTGACACCTTTGCAGTCAAACTGAATGGTTGCCGTTGGGTCAGCTTTGGAAAGATTGATGCTTTCCAGATAGACAAAGCCCTCCGTTGCCGTACTGCCGGACTCCGTGATGCCCTTAACGGCGATTTTCTTAACCAGCCGCTTATTGTACGCCTCCATTGCATCCAGGCGATAAACCATATTGTAAATGCTGTCCGACTTGTGTGTTGCGGAATAGCGCAGCGTCAGCAGCGGGCAAAATAGTTTTAGATTTTTCTTAGCAGCAGGTCCTTCAACCGATTGCGGCTCGTCAATAATTAAAATTGGATTCGTCTTTGCAATAATATCGATTGGACGGCGAGAACGGAAACTATCCAGCTTTCTAAATATGATCGCCGCATTCTTGTCCGCTCTTTTGCCACTCTCCAACTTCTCATTTGCATCAACGGACTTGTTGAATGCCTGCACATTGATGATCATTACATTGATGGAGCTGTCTGACGCAAAGCGGTCAATTTCCGTCAGCTGGGCAGAGTTATAGATAAAGAACCGGATTTTCTTGCCATATTCCTCCGCAAAATGCTCCTGGGTCACCTGAAAGGATTTGTAAACACCTTCTCGAATGGCGATGCTGGGTACAACCACGATGAACTTGCTCCAACCGTAGTGCTTGTTCAGCTCGTACATGGTCTTGATATAGGTATAGGTCTTGCCGACACCTGTCTCCATTTCAATGGTCAGGTTATAACGGCCCTCCAGTTTGTCCGACGGTTTGATCTGGTTGGTGCGTTGTACCTTTTGCAGATGCTCCAGAATCAGCTTTTCGGAAAGCTCTGGCACAATACGTTCATTACGCCAACCGGTGAAGTCCGTTTCTTCCTCCACGCCGATCTGATACTCACCGTCTCCCCGATCCATCAGATAGGTAGGTGTCAGGTACGGCTGTCCGGCGAAAACGTCAACAACTGCTTTTGCCGCATCTGCCTGGAATTTCTGATGCTTGAATTGCAGCTTCAATCGTTTCCACCTCCGATTTCTTCATCGATCCACTCTTGCAGCTTCTTTTGCAGAAGCTTTTTATCAGGCAGATACAGCTGATACTGCGAGGCATAAATATTGGAATCCTTCGGCAGCGTCAATTCCACCAAAGCATCATCTTTGTCCTGGCACAGCAAAACACCAATCGTTGGGTTTTCATCCGCCTGTTTTTCGTAACGGTCATAGTAATTCACATACATTTGCATTTGACCCAAATCCTGATGCTTCAGCATACCGATTTTCAAATCAAACACCACAAAGCAGCGCAACAGGCGATTATAAAAAACCAGATCTGCCCGGAAATGGGATTCGTTAAAAGTAAATCGTTTTTGTCTGGCAACAAATGTATACCCCGCACCCAATTCCAAAAGAAATGTTTGCAGATTATCAATGATCCTCGTTTCCAAATCGCTTTCCGAATATCCGCTTTTTTCCTCCAAGCCCAAAAATTCCAGCACATAGGGATCTTTGACCAGGTCGGATGATTTTTCTATTATTTGCCCCTTTTTCGCCAGTTGCTTCACATTCTCTTTCTCTGTGCTGAGCAAGAGGCGCTGATAAAGTGCGGAATCAAACTGCCGTTGAAGCTCTCTCAGGCTCCAATCGTTTTTCACACTTTCAATCTCGTAAAAATGGCGCTCATCCACATTCTCGATCCGCATAAGCTTCAGATAGTGCGACCAGCTTAAAAAGAACTTTCTTCCCGTACAAACTGCCGGGAAGTTTTCAAATTGGCTAAACACTGTTTCGCCAATTTGATCCGTGGAATAAACCTTGTAAAATTGCCGGATATTTTTTAAATTACCGACGGAAAATCCCTTTCCGCAAGTCTTTGTCAGGTGCACCGAAAGCTCCTTCAAAAGCTGCTGGCCATACGCAGCCCGATTCTTTCCCTGTTGTTCTTCTTCTACGATCATTCTGCCTATCTCAAAATAGGCATAGACCATAGAAAGATTCACCGCGGTCTTTGCTTTTTTTCGTGCTTGCGTAAGAACATCGGAAACACTTTTCAAAAATTCGTCCTTAACCACGGTATCGATTTCATTGTTTTTCATCAAATCACCCTTACACGTTTTGAAATGTCGCCTGCGTCCTCGGGCATATAGAGCTTGAAAATCTCGAACACGTTGATTTTCTCAGGGCTGGACGCAAAGCCGGAATCCCGGAAGACGGCGCGGAGCGGCTTGCGTTTGGCGATCTCTTTTACCACGCTTTCGGGAATATTCGCGTCAAAACAGGCGATCAGGTCGCCGTCATTGTAGGTGTGGACGGTGCAGCCGCCCAACTGCTCGGACTTGTACGGCAGGGACAGCGGCAGCCCCCAGTCGATCAGGCAGCCGAACAGCAGGTCGAGGTCGGTGCGGTCATCCTTGATGTTGGATTCCAGCCCCGCGAGCATCCCCTGATCGTAATCATCCGGCGCATAGTAGACGTCCTTCATGTTGGTATCGTCCAGCTTGAGGACGCGGAAACCGATGTCGAGGTCTTGCGTGGTCATGGGGCTTTCGGATTTGATTTTATCCCCGGCGCGGCGGATGCGCTCTTTGCCGATTTCGCAGATGTTTTTGTAGCCCGCCTTATAGGCTTCGCTTGCTTCATCGCACTTTTCGGGAAGCTGTACCATAATGAATTTGCGGTGTCCGCCGTCCTCGGCGTTGAGCTGCATGACCGCATGGGCGGTGGTGGCAGAGCCGGAGAAGAAGTCAATTACGATGTCTGTTTTGCCCCCAGAGCAAAGCTTTATGCACCTTCTAAGTGTTCCAATCGGCTTCGGCTTGGGAAATATTCTTTTGTCAAACCCAAGATTAATAAAATCTTCTGTCCCGCGTTCGCTGTTTACATCTTTGAATGTCCAAGAACTTGTAGGCTTTACTAATGAACGCCCTTCTAAATAATCTTTCTGCATAACGCCCCACACTTTTCGCGCAGGCATGAATTTAGGAATCAAGTCGCCAATTTCTTTGATAGCAGTCTCTAACCCCCAACGCCAATTTCCTTCTTTTCCATCTTCGCGCTGAGGTTTTATCTGAATATACTCTTCCCGTCCGCTTTCTTCTCTGGACGGATAAAAATCTCCTGTCTTTTCATTATAGTAAAAGTAATAGAAAAGATTGGGGCGATCTTCTCGGAGATCATTTTCTCCTGTTTTTCGCAAATCTATCTCTCTATAACGTCTGCCAGCATTATCAACCTTATTGTATCGTTTTACGATTTCCTCTGTTGGTTCAAACCCGTACCAAGTAAGTGCTCCAATATTTTTTGCATAGATGAGAATATATTCATGGGCTGTCGCAACAAATTTGTCGTCAGAACGTCCTTTTGGATTATTTGTATTTGAGACAACCCCAACGCAATTTGCCGAACCAAAAACTTCCTCACATATCTTTTTTGCATTAGTTACTTCGTTCTCATCAACAGAAACAAAAATTGCACCGTCATCCGTCAGCAGATTTCTTGCCAGCATCAACCGGGAATAAATCATGCTGCACCAGTCGGAATGAAACCGTCCGTTGGTGTCGGTATTCTTGAACAGGCGGTTTTTGTCTTCGTCGTACATTCCCATCTGCGCGTTTTCTTCTTCCTGCGAGCGCATGAAATCGTCGGCATAGATGAAGTCGTTGCCGGTGTTGTACGGCGGATCAATGTAGATCATCTTGACCTTGCCAAGATAGCTTTCCTGCAAGAGCTTGAGAACTTCCAGATTGTCACCCTCGATGTAGAGATTTTCAGTGGTATCCCAGTTCTTGCTTTCCGCCACACAGGGGCGCAGCGTCTTACGGATTGGCTTGTTGGCTTCCACGATTGCAGCCTTCTTGCCCACCCATGTGAACTCGTATGCTTCATCGCCGTCCACCACGTCCGGCGAAAGCATCTGTTTCAGAAGTTCAAAGTTGACTGCCCGCTTGTACGCCTTCTTCTCCGGCGTGCTGTGTTCCTCATCCAGCATCTCCGTGATGCAGTTGGGAAACAGGGCAGCAATGCGGTCTATGTTCTGCGCCGTCAAATCCGGCGATTCCATGCGGAGTTTATCCATTTGCGGTTCCTCCCATTTTTATTGCATACTGCTCAAAACTTACATCGTCAATATAAGCCTTTTGCGCATCACCGAAGATTACGGATTTTCACTTTGTCTGCAATTGCGCTCGTTCTCTTTTCAAAAGCCATATCTACATATTTTTCAGGGTTAGAGACAAAATCTTCCCATTTCACAAGAACACAGTAGCGTTCATCGTCTGACCAAGCGCAGCCAGAGTGAGGTTCAATGTAGTAGTTTTTGCTAAACTCACGAATCACTGTCGAATCGTTCATTACAACTGTGTTATGAGTTCCACCACATTTCAGGCACTGATAAGTTCCCTTATAGATTTGATCATACATTTCGGGAAGAACAACTCCCAAAATTCCATTTCGAGTGTTACCTTCGCCGTTGAAGAGTGAGGCCTGTAATTCGCGTTCTATAAAATAGTTTTTGCGCCGTCCCATATAATCGAATCCTTCGTTTTCAGACGAATGCGTTCCGATGAGAAAAACTGTTACCGTGGAGTCTTTGAGATAGTCTTGACGGATTGTTTTCATAATGTAGTCACCGTCATAACTATCGATTACTCGATCAAGTCCTTTGTTGATTATATCCGAAACGGAAAAGAGGTCATCTATTTTGTTGCGATACCACTGATCCTCTTTTTTGAATGAAATAAAACACTTATGTGCCATATAAAATCCCCCAATCAGCTATACTGTTTCTTTATGTCATACAGGTTGACTTTGCTTAGACAGTCATTTGTCAAAACAATCTTTGCTTTAGATGGATATTGGAACCTAATTCGACTAACTTTGAAAGTCCAAATAATGATTTCAAGCAACTCTTGATCAGTTATGTTTTCATAACCCCGAAACCGCGTGATTCCTGAACCAAGTAACGGCAAAACCACAGTGTTCCCTCCGTAATGAATATCACACTCATTCCACATATTCATAAGACAATCAATGTAGTCGTTGATCTCTAAAAATGCTCGGTTGTTTTCGTCAAAATGGGTAAATGCCATCAAGAAATAATCCCCATTTTTCACTATCGTTCCAAGCTTATATCGTGCCGTTTTGCCAGCTGCCCTTTCGATTTTACCAATGATTTGCTTTGCTGAATGAATATCATCAGAAATAATTTTATCCAGTTCAGAAACCTGTGGATAGAAGCGGGTTATGTACTTTCCATTAAGTGTCCTTTTTAAAATGATTACGTCATCTACTTGAGTATCAAAAAACTCGTTGAACGCAATAACCTTGAAGCCCTTTTCCTCAAAAATATCCCCAGACTCGATTTCCAACGTTGAATTGTTGATATTAAGTGCAACTTTTTTGATGCTGTTTGCCCTGGACCAAATTATCAGGAACGCTATTATGAGACATCCTAAAAAGATAAATAAAAAGGCAAACTCCTTGCCGTCCGGTATTCTCAAGAACAAAAAGAGAAGTGATGTAATAACACTTATGACCGAAAGAACCGTATAGTATTCCTCCCACAGTTTTTTATTAAATATCTTGACCTTCATTATGTAACACCTCCAAGTTTTTCCTAAAATTCATCAACTCCGCATTCATTTCCATCCTACGGTTTAGCTGCTTCTCTTTCCGCATTTTGTTTTTCAGTGCGGCGATCTGCTTTTCGAGCTGCTTCTTCTTTTCATCCCGCTCAACAGATACTTTCAGGCTTTCGCCGGAATCGGTTTGCAAGGTTTCCCCATCAACCCGGAAACGATCATGCTTTTTTGTCAATTATACAACATACATCCCTTTTCCGCAATCATTTGTTCCATAAATAAAGAAGACATGGGAAAGGCACTGGGCGGATCGAAATCATGCGGACATTGGAACAGCCCTTCCTTTTGGTATGCTCCAATCTTTTCAAATTGCTTCCCACCAAAAAGTCAAAAGATATTGAAAGAACCCGGTCTTTATGGTATACTGGAACATCATAATGAACTTGGTTTCCCTGGATCCAGGAGATGCCTGTCAGATAAAGGAGATTGTAAGCGATATGAAATTAGGTATTGTTGGAAATTACCTATTTTCATATCTCCATAATTCTTGATAAGCATTCATATCACTCATTTCCCGAAACTTTTCCCTCTTATATTCCCATATACTTTCATATAGTTTTATGGCGGTTTGGTGCGGAATTGGTGCGGTGAATGATGTACAACTTTTTGGAAACGGGTTCACCACGAAAAAGTCTGTCTGAAAATAAAGACACAATTTTGAAAGGAACACGTTATGATGAAATTGCTTCATGGTGTCTACAATATGGATACCAATTCCGTGGAACTCACTTACAGTGATGGTTCTGTTCTTACGATTGACTGCGAGGAAGTGGAAAGCTTTTATAATGTCACAAATGGCCAGATGGCTGACCTGGACTGGCTGCTTTACCATGCGCCGATGGAGTATGCCGGACTGGTAGTATCTGGGGAATTAGAACATTATCTAAAGGGTAATGCGCTGCACGGGATAGAAGATTAAATATTCATAATTAAAGCCACGGCTGTTGCTCCGCAATGGAGTAGCAGCCGTGGCTCATTTTATTCATTGTCCTTATTTGTATTTTTTCCGAGAAAGGTTAAAAAACTTGCCGCCATTCCAAAAATGTTTCCGTTGGCCTTTTGCTCTTTTTCCCATTCTTTCAGGCGCTTCTCATAGCTATCGCCATTCTGTTCGTTAACATCATCTCTAATCTTATAGGCTAGATCATTGCAATCGGCGCAAAAGTTCATTTGTATATAGCTCACACGTTTTCTCCTTCCCATTTGTGTCGCTGGCTCATTTTTATGAGCCAGCGAGCATCTCAAATTGCCCACAACTCCTATACATTTCGCTACAACAGTGACAAGAATAGATGCAGTACCTCAGAGAACACTCTGGGTTTCAATGATTTGTATTTCGTCTTCCGAAAACCAGCCGTTGTTTAGAGCTGTATTTTTTACGAGTTCGGGATTATCAGAGTATGCGACTACCGCTAAACTTTCCATTGCTCTGGTACATGCAACGTAGAATAACCTTGCCGTTCTGCGATTACTGGTATCTTTTCCCTCTTTTTCGTTTTTTACGTCAGTTGCAGTTTTCTTTTTTGCGCCAAATAGTTTCTCATAGCTAAATAAAAAACCTCGTGATTCTGCGTCATCTAAAATAACCATCACTCTTGGAAATTCCAAACCTTTTACACCTTGGTGTGTAGCAAAACGACTACTGTCAGAAACGTAGGTGGCATACCGCTCCATTTCATCAAACGGAACAGATAGTGCTTTTTTCAATGCAATAACTTTCAGATCATCTCCAACATAGTTTTCGTCAAGAATATCGTTTGTTCTTTCGGTTAGTTCGTATAAGCCAGATGCATTGATGTTTTTAAGAACTTCAATACATAAAGGATTTGCGTCATTGTCCCATAATGCAAATAGTGATGAGGATGCTTGTTCGGCCTTTTCCAACATTTCCTGTTGCGCACTTATATTGGCTGCCATAGATTTCTTGCTTAGAAGCGGAGAGCTTTTTCGGATAAGTCTTGAAACCTCAAATGCATTATCTACTTTGTGTGCCTTGATAAGCGGTGAAACAATATTTGATAACAAGGAAATCTCAGGAATTTCTCCCTTGCGTAGAGCAGTACCGAATAGCTTACATTCATCGAGTGCAGAGTATAGATTGGAAAATCCAAAGCGACTGGCAGCCATATGGTGTTCGAGAATTAGGCATTCGTATCCATCATCTGTAAGCCAACTTTGATCCAAGGCCTGTTCAGCCATTATTCTTGCTGCTAATTTTTCTGTAGCTTCTTTTTCGCTGCTTGTATCAGCAAGAAAAAGCCGTACGCAACCTTCTGCGGCATCGCTTCTTGGTCTTTGCATTTTGTCATCGGATAGGTTTCGAATAGAATTTGCCAATGCAACAACTCTTTTAGAACTTCTGTGATTCATCACTTTTACTGGACGCACCCAGTCTGATGGGATAGCCTCTTCCAAGCGATCTTTTCCATCTTGATAAATCTTCTGCATGGTATCTCCGAACATTCCTATTGCCCACTGATCTTTCTTCTCCCTATATACAATGAGCAGTGCATCGATAAGTTCCTTCTTTGTATCCTGGCTTTCGTCAATCAGGAGAACAGGATATTTATTTACCAGAATTTGTTTCATTGTTTCTTCAGTTGAGATAAATTCTGCCCCGATTTTAACTACTTCCTCGTGACTTAAAGAGTCGATACCCACATTATCACCGTTTGGGTTATAGGAAAATCGTTTTATATTTTTTATCTTTTCCAAGCGCTCTTTTTTCTTTTGAATTTTTTCTTCTCTGCTTTTTGTTGCAGCTCTTCCGCTTTGTTTGGATTGAATCTCCAATATTTCTTCTTGAATAGATTCTTCTACCCACCGCCTAATATCCACCTGGAAATTCTTAATAAGATCCCACAAGAAACTATGGATAGTAGAGACGTGAAAAATAGGTTTGTATTGAAGACGCCTACTAATCTCGTCACATGCAGCGTTAGTGTATGTAATGACAGCAATTTTCTTGCCGTGTTCTGCCAAATATTCACTCTTTTCCGCAGATAGAAATTCAAGCGTATTTATTAGGCTGCGAGTTTTTCCAGATCCTGCGCCGGCAAACATAAAAAAGCTTTTTGGTGGCTCTGACATAAAGCATTTTCGTATCTCATCATCAACATGGTCATCGACATGATCGTCAGATATGACCTGAGACGTTTTCATAGGTTCTTCCATCCATTATTCCTCCTCACACAAAAGGTCCTCCAACCATTTCAATCCTTCGTCAATATATTGAGGAACCACCATCATATTGGGATCGATTGAATAGATTAAGTCCAAGGCGAATTCCGCTTTAACATCCGACTGCTTAAGACTTTCGAATATTTTGCTTTTAATTGTCTCAAAAGAATCCTTGTTATCCAATCCCTCTTTCAATTTCCTAATAAGTTGCCCTGAATCAGAGACCGACATTCCTTCGAATGTATCCCAGTTCGAATAAATTAGACTGTCTTCGAAGGTTCTTGACAAAGCTTCTATCTCTTTGTTTTGGTAGCAAATTTTAATTGGAGTCTGATATGCAATACGGATTTGATACGGGCAAATGGATTGCATAGAGAATACTTTACTACTATCAGGCAAGTCGATTAGATCGTCAATTAGTCTCTTCATAATAAGCCAATCTGTTATGGCATAATTTCCACTAATCAATCCTTGTTTTCTAACCGGCTCAGCTTTCTTGTGGTGGCCAGTTGGTTCCGCCGAATCCAAATCAGCTATAACCAAAGTTGGAAGAGCGAGTTTGTCAATTAAGGGTGCCAGCCTGTGAGAGTGTTTTCCGTTAATGTTGAGAATTGTAATGTATCTTTGATTTAATTTGAGATACTTATTCCTAATAAAATGCGGCAACAGCATGTGTTCCGCTGAACCCTCAACTAAAATTACCCCATCAGCAAAAAACAAATCGCAGTGGGTCGTCTGCAAATATCTTGTAACAAAACGTTTCGTTGCATCATCTTTACCAAAAACATCAGAAAGATTTACGACTTTAGATGTTGCAACTTTGCCCTCAAAGTCCCTGGGTAAGCGTTTGAAATACCGCAAATTTGCAAATTCTTCTTCTCGTGCAATATGGCTTGAATGTGTACTTATTACAAGTTGTGTAGAAAACGCATCACTTTTCCCAAGCTTTTCATGGTTGCGCAGCACGCTATAAGCCTTGCGAATAAAGACCTGTTGAACTTGTACGTGTAGATGCGCTTCTGGCTCCTCGACGAGCACGAGATGTAATGGCTCAATTATCTCGTCTTTTGTTCCAGACTTTCCTACTCGCATCCAACCATCTCGATATGATATTAAATCAAATACAATAGAAATCAAATTCTGATAGCCAAGACCATTGTATTTTTCTGGCAATATCAGCCCATCATCTTTTTCGCCAAGAGAATATTGTACTGCAGAGTCGTGCCGTAACATTTCAGTTGTTGTAACTTTACTTGTAATTGTAATACGTGGATTGGCAATCCCGGGATAACCAAGTTCCTCTAATTCTTTAATTGCAGGCTTAAACTTGTTTTCAAGGTTGCTATCAAAGATTTTTCGAGCTTGTTCTGTTGCTGCCAGTATCTCCAAATCCTCTGGCAACGGTGTTTTTTCTGGATCAAGGTATTTATCATAGTAACTCCGAATTTTAGTAGAAAGCCGTGTTCTATCAGAGTCAGTTCCATCGTGTTTATCGGGATCAGATAAGTTGCGTTGTGCACCTATCGTGTCAATACGTATGATTGCCGTCAACGGGTTGTCCACTAAGCATTCCATTCCAAATTCCGTTTCTTGCGGCGAATCTGCGTCAAATTTTTCAGGATCTAAAATATAGGATTTCACCACAAAAGATGAGGTGAAATACCTTTCTAAGTATTCACAAAGACTATTCGGAAATAAACGAATTTTCTTTTCATCAGCACATGCTTTCTCAGTTTCTCTGGCAGAAAAGAAAGCTCCTCGATATTCCGTGAATAATCCTTCAATTTTCCGAGGTTGATAGATTAAACGGACACCAAGTCTTCCTCCTCGCCACTTCAATGTTGGAATGATACCCACAACATAATGTATATCCTGAGGATTTACGTTCAGCCAAACATCCAGAGAAGGTAGCAATTTACTCCATTCAGAAAGCGAATTAGGTTTTTCGCAATCTACTGTTTCCCACTGTTTTCCTATTTGGTTGATCAGCTCACGGTTAGATATAGTAATATCATTAAAAGCAAACGGTCGCCCGGCCAAAAACTTTTCCAATGCATCCATCGCAGAAGTTTTACCACTATTGTTTGCCCCCACAAAGAGTGTCGTATCGTTACTGAAATCAATATGACATTGATATAGTTTCCTGAAGTTTTGTATACATACAGATGAAATGTTCATATATGTTTCTCCTCGCTAATGTGATAATCGAAAATATTGCAGTCAGCCGAGCAGTCATCAAACTGCTCGGCTGACTGCAACCAAAAGTTTTATTTTTTCTGATTCTTCCGACTCATTCTTCGATCACACATCTTTTTCCAAATACTATGCAGCAGTTCGATTTCATGCTCTGTTAAGTTTAAACCCTTGCGAAGCAAAATGGAGTCTGTATATTCCAAAACCTTATCGATCTCGCCTTGGCGTTGCCAAGCATCAATCTTTTGAAGATCTAATTGGTCTGCCATTTGCATAGGAATGCGAATTTTTCGCATTTCTCCTGGCTCAAAGGTAAGGACTCCTCCGCCATAACTTCTGCCAAGTGTTTCGCTCAGTGCAAACGTGTATGTGTTCAAAAAGGCCGCCGTAACTTGTCTTCCGTCAATGCTATCTAAAAATCTTACCTTGTGAAGAGTATCAGTTACGAGAGCTTTTTTCTCATTGAGAATCATCCTTGGATACAAATGCGCCTGGCGAATTAGGAAAGCATCAGCATGCCAAGTCTGCGATACATGATACCACTTTGGCCTTATACGGCATTTATAATTCTTGTTGAAACCCTTTTCTTCACCCCACCGTATATATATCTTTTCTTCGTCAGTTAAGAAATCAAACTCTTCATTACCAGGTGCAAAGAAAAACACCTTTTTTCCTAATTCAATCAGATTGCTATAATCCTCACTTGTTAATTGAACACCTTTTAATTGTTCAGAACGGCTAATAATAGGGATAACACTCTGCTGAAGATTGAATTCTTCTACTGTTGCCTGGTTCATGACAAAAAAATTATTCTCGCCACTAACAAGGCCAACATTTACTTCAAACAAATCGGTTGAATTAGAAATCCTCGGATCACTATTAAGCCGTTTCAGCAAATCCAGTTCTTCGTTGGATAAATAGTATTTTACCCATTTGTCACGGCTATGATCGAGTTCCTTTAGCTCAGCATTCTCTAAACATGTTTGGCCCTGTGCAATCAAATCTGCCATGTCATCTAGTTCTACAACACGAATACCATGCTTATCGCAGCCTCTTTCACCCAGCAGAAGAATAACTTCCTGCTGTATGTCATCAAAGACCAGTCGTTTAAATGTAACGAGTGTTAGCTTATCAAAAAACGTACTGAGGAACTGCCTTACTTCAGCAGCGTAGTCAACTTGGAACAGTTCAGCGGGAATAACCATTCCAACACGACCAGTTGGCTTTAGTGCCTTGCAAGAAAGCACTAAGAATGGGAGCCAAATGTTCGTTAGACGGTTGGGTTGAAATCCATGTTTGTGCATCAAAGCAAATGCAGTTTTACGGTATTCCTCTGTAAAATGCTGATAGCGAATGAACGGCGGATTTCCAACTATCACATCGAATTGAGTCTGATCTTCAATATTATCCTGGTAGTATGTGAAAAAGTCTTTACATACTACTGTTGTCCCATATTGTGCGGATTTTTCAGCCTCAATATCATCCAACTCAATCCCAAGCACATTGTTCCGAATTTGTTCATCTGTAGCGCCCAACGCTCTATAACGAGTGGTTATGGCACTCAAAAAACTACCATCGCCGCAGCTTGGCTCTAAAACAGAATCTGATGTTTTACGGATAGCCCATTCTGCGATAAATTCAGAAATTTTGTCGGGGGTATAGTATCCGCCTCTTAATTTGTTATATCCTTCAATTGGTTTCATCCCTGTTCCTCGACTTCCTGAGATTCTACCTGATAAAGCTCATCGATTGCGCTATTTAATTCAGCATTGATTGCCGTGATGGAGTGTTCCAAAACTGTACGACGAGCTGCATTAGGAGCAGAAGCTAATTGTTCCTTTAACCGCATAATATTTTGCACCATCTCAACAATCTGCTGATGCTTGGCGACTTCGGCTGGGTTTTCAAAATCAATCTTGTAAATAGGCAGAGTCGCAATAAACTGCTTTCCGTGAGAATAGTAATCCCCTCTAAAGGTGCTTGCTCTACTTTTCACAAGGAGTTCCATTAGCCAATGGTTCAAAATCGCCTGGATATAGAAAATAGATTCCTGAGAAGTAGCTTTCTTTTCTATACCATAGAAAGGACCATTTCCTCCACCAGTGAAGACAACCATATCATTATCATAGACATAATTTGAGCTTGTTGACAGCACAGGCCAAACGAGATGTTCTCCTGCAAGGAAACGTCTTAAAGATTGACTGCGTCCGAACGCAAACCAATTTTCAGTCGTGCGTCCAGACATATTGCGTTCATCCAGCTTATCTTTGAAGCGATTCAAATATGCTAACGCATGAGGGAAATCCTCTGTCATTTCTGCCAAACTATATAGAACCGGTCTTCCGTTTACCGCCTTGTACGGGAATATGATGTAGCTATTTGCTTTAATTCTCTCGTAACTGACAAGTTGTGTGTCATATATACTTTTACGCAGAATTCCTTTCTCTATCTGGAACTCATGGCCCTGTCTATCGTACGAGTAAATGAAATTCTCGTCTTCACGATCAGCGTGAATGATATAGATTTGGTCAGCACTTGTTTGAACACCAACAAAAATGTCAACCAAAGTAGAAAGGGAAACGCAAGATTGCGAGATCTCTTCCAAATGTGCAACAATATTTTGAGGCAAGAACGACCACGGCTGACCACTGATATAAGCAGCCGGATAGGTCAAGCATTCTGTATCATGATTGCACAAGAACCGATTCCAATCCTGAACAAAGCCAATTTGGAATTCTTCGTAGCCTTGCTTAGATAATACCAAAATGCAAGTATAAGTGCTTCTGTTTTCAAAAACCTGATGAGTTCCGAAATGCAGAATTTTCTTAACGCTGGAATTGGAAGAAAGCAATTCTCTCAATTTAGCACCTGACTTGATATTCATAAACTTGTGCGGGACGATATAACCCAGCATCCCGTCATCGTTTAACAGTGCAAGTCCTTTTTCAATAAACAGATAATACTTATCGAGTGTATCAGTTTGTGCGGTTACATAGGGAGAATTGCTGCTCTTATAAAAATTATACTCTTCTCGGGAATAGTGCACCATATTCTGCACACGAATATAGGGTGGATTACCGATAATCGCATCAAACTTTCGGTTGCAAAACTCAGCATTCCAATCGAACATCTTTAACTTGTTCATCAAGGAAACATTCTGATAAACAGATCGATCAAAACGTGCATAAGCCATATTCACAAGGCTGTTGCCATTTTTGATGTTCTCGTCCAAATTAGGAAGGATGCGTTGATTGGTACGCTGATGAAAAGCTTCTGCCTCCTCCAAGGACGAATTTTCCAACGTCTTTAGCAGCAAGCTGAACTTTGATACTTCTACAGCGAGAGGGTCAATATCAACACCGAAGATGTTGTTTTTCAAAATGGAGCGTTTTTTCTCGTAAGAAAGTATATAGTTTGTACTGCCAGCCAGTTGATAAATATCGCCTCTTCGCTCAGCATTTTCTCTATCATGATTTCGATAATACTCAATATGATAGTTTACGATGTATTCAAATGCCGACAGCAAGAAGTTGCCAGACCCGCAGCAGATATCTGCAATGCGATACTGAGCCACTTCCTCAGGAGTTTTATTTTCATACAGAGGACGGAGCGTTTCTTCGATAATAATATCAGTTATGTTTTTTGGGGTATTGACTGCACCCTGGGAGTCAACTACTTCGGGCTTTTCTTGCGACTCAATATGTCCATCTTTTCGGATTGCAAGTGCCTCATCCAAGAACAGTTCATAAATCTGGCCAATAATATACGGGTCAATTACACCAAACTCATAGGAGTTATTGGGGTAATACAGGCTTTGAAAAATCTCGATAATAATTGAGTCAGACACAGTAAGGCAATCTTCTTCTAAGAGCTCGAATAATCCAGAATCATACTTCTGATCTGCCGCAGCGAACATTGACCTTAGATCTTGGTATGTCGTAATAGCCTTCAGCGACTCATAGTTCTCGAAACATCTATCCTCACAAATGCGAAGGAAAATTGTTCTATTAAGCACTCGCTGGACGAAAATGTTGAGTGTTTCTGCATCAACGCTTGGATTGTTGCACAGAATGTCCTCACCAAGCATCATTCGCCATGCTCTAATCTGATCTAGGAAATACTGATCGAACGGTTCACGACGAAGAGCCCCCTGAATGTTACCGAAATGACGCTCAAACTGTCCAGTCAAGACTGCTTCTTTGGACAGCATGTTGTAAATTTCCTCAAAACGTTCCACATACTCGTCGAAGTGGTAGTGAGCAATCATTGCAACACCAATGTCATCGCCTTCTCTCGGACGAACAGAACAATCATAGATATATAGATCGGTGAAATTGGTCAACACTGAGACTTTTAAATTTCCGCTCCATCCATATCTGCGCAACTGGAATGCCGGAGCTGCGTCGATAGTAAGGTTTACCGCAGGTTTCTTTGTCTCAAGGAAATACAGGACTTCCGTACCGACCTTGAAAGAATAATCTGGTTTTTTGCTGCGATGGACGCCGTCTTCCTCTACAACTACGGTAGCCTCATGGGTAACTTCACGCAGGTGTTGTGGCAATCCACGTTCGTTATCTACATCCCATCCAAGAAGTTTGAAGAAGCGGTTTACAAAATCAACACGGACTTGAGTCTCGTTATAGGTTGCTCTCTGAAATTGCAGATAATTATTACTGTAAGTCTGAACAAGCTCGGCAACTTGTTCGGTTAGCGTAGCCTGCATCTCTGGTGTCATTCCTGCAATCCCTCACTTCCTGGTAAAAAATCTACGATATCGCCTACATTACAATTGAGAGTGGCACAAATCTTCATAAGGCTTTCCATAGAGACAAATTCGTTTTTCCCCATCTTGGCAAGCACATTGAAGCTAATCCCAGATGAATCCTTGAGTTCCGTGCGATTCATCTTTTTATCAATAAGAAGCTTCCAGAGCTTATCATAACTAACTGACATAGCACCTCTCCGTTCAACATTATAATTAAAATCATTATAGCACAGCTTTGCTACTTTTCAAGAGTTTCTCTCTAAATCGTGAGTTTTATGTCAAGAAAAATGAGATACGTTTTGCAATTTGCAGAAAATAGCACCCATCGGTCGAATCGATGAGTGCTATGATTTTCATATTCGGTAATTCTCCCATGACTTCCAACATCATTCTGGTCCCCAACCTAAAGCTATTCTGGAAGATCAGGCAATCCGTAATAACCTAATTCTCTTGCTCTCAATCAGTGTGCTTTTCGAACAACTCTTTCCGTTTATCTGTCATTGTGGCTTTGAGCCTTTCCCTGTTCTGGCAGATCAGTTCCTGCAACTTCTTGTATTTCCTGGAAGAAGTGTCGTATTCTGTAGGCTCAATATTTCCGTACCATAGTTTTTCAAGTATTTTCATACTGCATACTCTTCCGCTTTTCTCAATTTATTTTCCTCACCCACTTTTTCTTTCTCATAATTTCTCAAAAACGTCTTTATTTTTCTGCCCAAGTAGCGACTTCAAATCCACAACTGCAACTGTATCCAAATGCCGAAGCTCCTCCACATAGTTGCAGGCTCTCCCCGCAGAGAACAGGTAGTAGATATTGTCATAAAACGGACGAACCAGCGTTGTCGCCGCCTCCATCTTTTGAAACGCTTCTTTCGGAAATCCTTCTCGTATATTGTTCCAGATCTTCACATAAATCGCGTGATTTTTCGTCTCCTGCACATAATCAAAGCGAACGCCATTGACCATTACATCCCGCTGTTTCGGATCATCGAATTTGAGAAGCCCGTCCCAATAGCAGCTGTGATAATTTTTCTCAAGCCAGTTCCAGCAGACTTTTTTGAAGCATTCCGCAACGACGGTTCTGTCAATTTCATCCGCAAGCTGCTGTAGGGCTTCTCCCTTCTGCACCTCATGATAGCGGCCTTGAGGCGGAAACACATACCGAAACCACGTTTTCCAATAGCCGCCTTTGGGATAGTAGTGCGTTCGGACATGTCCGGCGACATCTTTCTTTTGCACCGATTCCAAAAGTCCGGCTTTATCCAGCGCTTTCAAATATTTATCACATTTGTTCTGCGGGAAGCCCGAAAATTCTGACAGCTGACTGATGCGATTATGCCCTGTTGCCATGCCATAAAGCAGAATGTTGTATGTTTCGGGTGTTCGGAAACTTCTGCGCAGCTCTGATTCTGCGTAACGGAAATACGCAGAGTCATGCACAAAGAGCGACGGAAGATTTTCCGCAAAGCTCTTTTGAAAGTCGAACAGCCGCACCAGCCCTGGAATGCCATTTGTAATCGCAATTATCCGAAGTGCATCCAACTGTTCCAGTGCCTTGTTTTCAGCCAGCAGCATCGGCACCGTAATTGCCTTCATCTGTATCACATTAGAGGGAAACGGAAGTTCCATCTGCGTCCGAACAATCAGCACAACATACGCTTTCCCGGCCAGGGCCGGAAGTGCATTCAAAAATTCTTCCTTATCATTTTTATCGTCCACGTCATCGAAAAAGATGACTGGGCGATTTTTTGTTTCTCCGATCTCTGCAAAGAAGTCTTTCCACAGCTTACACCCAGGATGAAATATCCGAGGGGCAAACGTAGCATCTAAGTTTTGGAAAGAAAAGTATTGCCCGCCAAATGCTTCCAGGTAGCTTTGTGCAAGGGTTGTTTTTCCCATTCCGGTTTCACCGTGGAGCTGTGTGATCCACGGCGTGGATTTGCTTTCCCAATAGCTGCGCACATGGGCGTAGAGCTGGGCTCTGTATGATCTGATTCGTTCCATAGTTTATCACTCATATCATAAGTTGATTGTTTTCTGTGATTATAGCAAATCAACCTGTATTTCTCAATATGCGAGAAAAATATTTTTTGCTATTTCTATCATCAGTTCATTAACAAATACAATCTATCTCGAACATTTTTACATAATTTTGGTGCTGACGCTTTCGCATTCTGGTGCTGTGCTTATAAAAGAATTCGACTCGATGCCTAGTAAGTGTAGGGACAAATTGAGGCCTCATGTACAAATCGTGTTGATTTGTACGTCCCTTCATGGATCTTGACAGCTGAATACCCGCCGGAAAATGAGATACGATTTTGCGATGACATGAGCGAAACAACGCCGCGGAGACACCGGGGCAGGAACAGCATTGGAATAGGGCGGCAACAAAAATAAACATCGTGGAGGATATTATATGAACGTATTTGAAACAATCAAGGCAGCTGTTCCCATGCGAGAAGCTGCCGAACACTACGGGCTGCGGGTTCTGCCCAACGGCATGGCCTGTTGCCCATTCCACGAGGATCATCACCCAAGTCTGAAGCTGAACGAGGATTATTTCTTCTGTTTCGGCTGCGGTGTCCACGGGGATGTCATTGACTTTACTGCAAAGCTTTGGGACCTGCCCATACAGGAAGCCGTAGAAAAACTGAGCAGTGATTTTGAAATTGGAATGGAACAAGTGCCCATTCCATTCCCTACTTTCCCGGAAGCTGCTCCCAATCTGGAACGGCTTTGTATCCGTATCCTCAGGGAATATCTTCGACTGCTGCGAGTCTGGCGGCTGCGGAATGCGCCTGTCACACTCGGCTGTAACCTGGATGATCGGTTTGTAGAGAGCTTGCAGATGGAGCCGGTTATCAATTTCTTTCTGGATTCCCTGATTTCCGGTGATTCGGCACTGCGGGAACGGGTGATGCAGGTGCTTCGGAAAGACGGCACAATTTATGAGCTGCGTGATTATGTGGAGAGAAAAAGAGAGGAGGAAGCCCGCCATTACCAGGAAGAAAAAATTGCCTGATTGGGAACGGCCCGCCTGGTTTGATGGAACCAGCATCAATGAAGCGCTGTTCTGTGAGGAATTTTTGCGGGAGCATCGAATCCTCTTTGCCAACAGAGCCTTTTTCACGCCGGATGGTCGGCTGACGGATGATTTGCCCCTCCGGGGCGAAATCTACGAAAAGCTGAAATGCTGTGCCGTGAACAACATTCCACGGAAGATCAATAACATTCTGGAAGTATTGAAATTGGAGGCACAGGTGGTGGATTTTCCCCCGCAGGCAGATCGCATCCATCTTGCCAATGGAACCCTGTTTTTGGACGGCAGATTCACAGAGGGACGGCCGCAAATTGTTCGTAACCGGCTGCCCGTCGCCTACTACCCAGATGCCACGGAGCCTATCCGTTGGCTCCGGTTTCTGGATGATCTGCTGTACCCGGAGGACATTCCGACACTCCAAGAGTTTATTGGCTACTGCCTGATTCCCAGCAACAAGGGCCAGCGGATGATGGTCATTAAAGGCAACGGCGGTGAAGGCAAAACCCAGATTGGAACCACCCTGGAGAGCATCTTCGGAACAAATATGAAAGACGGCAGCATTGGAAAAATATCCGAGAACCGGTTTGCCCGTGCCGACCTGGAACACATTCTTTTGTGCGTGGATGATGATATGAAAATGGAGGCTTTGAAGCAGACCAATTATATCAAGTCCATTGTCACGGCACAGGGGAAAATGGATTTGGAGCGGAAAGGAACCCAGAGTTACCAGGGATGGATGTTTGCCCGACTGCTGGCATTCAGCAACGGCGACTTGCAAGCGCTCTATGACCGAAGTGACGGATTTTACCGCAGACAGCTTGTATTGACGGCAAAGGGAAAAGCACCGGGGAGAACCGACGATCCCGACCTGGGTGAGAAATTAAAAGCCGAAGCAGAGGGAATTTTCCTCTGGGCTTTTGCGGGCTTGCAGCGTCTGGTATCCAATGGCTTCAAGTTTACAGAGAGCTTCCGCATCCAGGAGAACCGGGAATCCGTGCGGCGGGATCAGAACAACGTCTTTTCCTTTCTGGAATCGGATGGTTACATCCGGCTCAAGGCGGATTCTTCCATCAGCTCCAAAGACCTGTACGCCATCTACCGGATGTGGTGCGATGAAAACTCGCTGATGCCCCTGAAAGCCCGCAGCTTCAGTGATGCGATTGTTGCCAATGCGCAGAGGTACAACCTGGAACACTGCAATAACGTTACCAATCCAGCCGGACGGCGGGTATGGGGCTTCATGGGGATTGAAGCAGTTGCTAGGCCCGACATAAACGGCTTTTGCGGCGAATCGCCGTGTACGTACGTACCGGAAAGCTGGAATAATTAAACCCACGGTACGTATGTACATAGCAAAATCCTCATTTCTCGTATATTGGAGAAAATCATCGCAGCAATACGGTGCTTTTTGATACCCAGACGCAACAATAGCGGTTTAGGAAAACCAGATGGGAGAATATACCGCTGCCATGGAAAAGCCATTCCTATCGAGCGAAAACGCCCAAAATCGCCCCGAAATCATACAGTAGAAACTGGCTTTAGACGTTTCCGTACTTCACGGAAAACTGCCAAAGGAAAGGAGGTGTCCGCGATACCCCGTATGCCTAAATATCTTAAGAGAGAATGGGCATTCTTTCTTGATGCACGCGGCAGAAAGAAATATAACGAGCTTTGTAGGAAATGTGAAAGGGACTGCAAGCAGAGCTTCCGCGCCATTCTTATTCGATGCCCGCATTACTTATCAAAGAGGAGACAAGCGTGATGGAATCCGGGTACCGCAGTCGTCGCTCTAGTTTCTGCGCATCCCCCGTCCCCATCGGACGGTCCGCAGACCGGGAGATGGTCAGCCAGGGAGTAATCTGCTCCCTGGCTGTGGGTGGCAGCGGTGCAGCACAGGATGTGCGGAGACGATGGCACCCATGCCGCAGTCGATGATACGGTGTATCGTCGCTGCGGCCAAGGCTCCCGCAGGAGCCGCATTCCCCGTTTCCCCCTCGGAGAGCCCACGATACTTTGCAACCGCAGGATGAAAGTATCATAGTGGGTTATTACACTTCCGCAGAAGTGTTCCCCCCGCAACCTACGTTTTCAAAAATCTTAATTCAGGAGGTATTTTGCCTATGGCAAGAGGCGACGGTATTGACCGTACCAGCGCAAGAAACACAAAGATGACAGCTGCCAAAGTGGGCAACGCACAGGCCCACAATGAGCGGCAGAAAGAAAGTTATGTCAATCAAGATATAGTTCCAGAGAGAACGGAAAAGAATGTCCACTTCAAATCTCCCACAGGGGACTATATGGGAATGTTCAATCAGATGGTAGAATCCGGTGCAATCTCCACCCGTGGTCTGAAAGCGGATGCGGAGAAATTCGGAGAGCTGGTGTTCGATGTAAACTCTGCCTATTTCTACAACCACGGCGGCTATGACTTCGCCAAGAAGTTTTACGCAGATGCCTACAAGGCCGCCGTGAGCATCGTAGGCGGTGAGCAGTATATCCTCTCGGCGGTAATGCACGCCGATGAACGGAACCGGGCCATGTCAGAGAAGCTGGGAGAGGATGTTTACCACTATCATCTCCATGTGGTCTACGTCCCGGTGGTAGAGAAGGAAGTCCGCTGGACAAAACGCTGCAAGGACCCAACTCTGGTGGGAACCGTCAAAGAGCGGATTCACCAGGTCAGTATGAGTAAGAAGTGGGCTTCCCAGCCGGCAATCGGAGAGGATGGACAGCCACTGCTCACCAAGTCTGGCAAGCCTGTTCTGAAAAAGTCCTATTCCGTCCTACAGGACGATTTTTTCAATGCCATGCGCAGTGCCGGATACACAGACCTGGAGCGTGGTGAACGTGGCAGCTCAGAGGAACATCTGACTGTGACCCAGTTCAAGGTAGAACGAGAACAGGAGCGCTTGGAGGGCCTGACAGAGCAAACAGCCCAAAAAGCCCAGGAGGCTGCTGTTCTGGGGAAGAAACTTGAACGATACCAAAAGCAGCAGGTGGCCATTCAGAAAGTAGATGCAATCGAAGCCAAACCCGTTCCCCTGTCCTCTACAAAGGTGATCCTGGAACGCAAGGAGTACGAAGCCCTGAAGGCAACAGCGAAAAAGTACATTGCCCAGGAGAAGCGGGAGGGAGTACTTCAAAAGGCACTGGATGCCGCCAAGGGCCTGATTAACGAGCTGAAAGCGGAGATCGCTTCCATACGAGAAGAATTGTCCTACTATCGCTCTCCCAAATTCCAGATGAAGCTCCATAAAATCGAAAAGGAAAATGATACTCTCCGGGATAAGCTCCGGGTCTATAATCTCATCATTGACCGCCATGATTTGGGGCGGTTTTTTGGAAAGAATAGGAGCCTTGATAAGCTCAGAAGTGAAACAAGGCACGAAAGATGATGGCGTAAACGCTAAAAGCATCTGTGAAGCCGTCCTGATTGGGCATCTCCACAGAGGCACACAATCTTAAAAATCTGAAAGGAAGGAATTATTTTTGCCTATGGCAAATCAGGAACAGCAGGCAATGCTCCTGCCTATCGACCGGAAAATGCTGCTTTCCATCCGGGAAGCAGCAGAATACAGCAACATTGGAATTAACAAAATCGATGAATTGCTGAAACAGCCCAATTGCCCATTTGTACTATTCGTCGGTACGAAAAAGCTTGTAAAGCGCAAGGCATTTGAGGCATACATTGAAGGGAAGGTCGCAATTTGAATAGCAGCATCTTCCCCTCTGCTGCGCACCGATCTTTTCAAATTGGTGCGCACCAAAAAGGCCAAAAGTTATTGAAAGAATCTTGGTTTTATGGTATACTAAGGCATCGTGGTGAACCTACGTTTCCTGCACACAGGAAAGGAGTTCACTAAATGGGAAAAAACCTAAAAGGCAGAGAATGCGGCAAAGGCATCTGCCAGAGAAAGGACGGAAAATATACCGCAAGATATACAGCGAAGAATGGTTCCCGCAGAGAAAAGCACTTTGACACCCTACCAGAAGCTCGCAATTGGCTGGCCGATGTGCAGTACGAGGAGAAGCATGATCTGACCGCAGCCAACTCGGATATGACTGTGGATTCCTGGTTTGAGTTCTGGATCACAAATCTCATCGCAGATCTGGCTCCCAATACCAAACGGAATTACCGGGAACGGTATCGGATCAACATCCAGCCGGTGATTGGGACGATGCGCCTGTGCGATGTCAAACCCATGCACTGCAAAATCGTTCTGAATCGAATGGAGGCAGCCTACGCAGGGTCTACCATTCGTCAGGCGTATATCGCCATGGGAACCATGTTCCGGGCCGCAGTTATGAATGACATGCTGACAAAGCACCCTATGAACGGCGTTCGTTATACGAAACCTGTTCGGGCTGTGGACGACATAAAATTCTTAACCGTAGACGAACAGGAAAAATTTCTGGAAGTAGCAAAACGCTCTCACAACTACAGGCAGTATGTACTGCTGTTAGAGACCGGACTGCGCACTTCGGAAATGATTGGACTCACTTGGGACGCCATCGACTGGAAAAAGCGGACATTGACCGTCAGCAAAACTCTGGAATATCGCCACGGTGAAGGTATCTGGCGTGCCGGTCCCCCCAAGACCGTAAGCAGCTACCGCACCATTCCACTGACAACTCGGGCCTACGATGTGTTAAAAATGTGCTACGATGAACGCCACATCCGTAAGGAATCGGAACTGCTGTCCCAGATTCTGGATTATGTGGATCGGCGGACAGGCCAGACCAGGTACCTGTGTATGCGGGATTTGGTGTTCATCAATTACCGCACCGGCGAACCCGCTAAGAACAGCTCCTACGATACCCATCTGTACAAGCTGTGCGATGAGGCGAAGATCAAGCGGTTTAGTATGCACGCTCTGAGACACACCTATGCCACACGGGCCATTGAGCGCGGTGTCATGCCGAAAGTATTGCAAAAGCTGCTGGGTCATTCCAGTATCAAAACCACCATGGATCGTTACGTCCATGTGACGGATGCATCCTTGACCATTGCCGTCCAACAGTTTGAACAGGCCACCGTTTTAGCAGGTTAAAAATGGTGCGCCGCAGAAAAATTGGTGCGGAATTGGTGCGGTGGCTACCCCCTTAATCCAAAACACTCTAGAGAATAAAGGAGATTTTGAAAAGATGAAATTAGGTATTGTGGGACTGCCCAATGTGGGAAAATCCACGCTGTTCAACGCCATTACCAATGCAGGGGTGCCTGCGGACAATTATGCTTTCTGCACCATTGATCCCAATGTGGGCGTGGTGAGTGTGCCGGATGAGCGGCTGGATTGGCTGGCGGATCTGCATAAGCCCAAGAAGGTCACCCCTGCCATTGTGGAGTTCGTGGATATTGCAGGCCTGGTCAAGGGTGCCAGCCGGGGTGAGGGCCTGGGAAATAAGTTCCTGAGCAACATCCGTACCACCGATGCCATTGTCCATGTGGTGCGCTGCTTTGAAGATTCCAATGTCACCCATGTGGAGGGCAGCACCGATCCCATCCGGGACATTGATATCATCAACCTGGAGCTGGTCATGGCCGACATCGAGATGGTGGAGCGGCGGATCGACAAGTCCCAGAAGGCTATGAAGGGCGGCGACAAGCGGTTTGCCAAGGAAGTGGCGCTGCTGACCGAGCTGCTGGATCATCTGAACCAGGGCAAGCTGGCCCGCACCTTCACCGATGACGAGGAGGATCTGGCGATTATTGCCCAGTCCGATCTGCTGACTCTGAAAAAGACCATCTATGTTGCCAACCTCTCCGAAAATGAGGTCAACGATCCGGAATCCAACCGGCACTATCTGGCAGTGAAGGCTCTGGCCGATGCCGAGGGCAGCCAGTGCCTGCCCATCTGCGCCAAGCTGGAGGCGGACATTGCCGAGCTGGATGACCCGGAGGAAAAGGCTATGTTCATGGAAGAACTGGGCGTGGCAGAGTCCGGCCTGGATCGCCTGATCAAGGCCAGCTATGCACTGCTGGGTCTGATCTCCTTCCTGACCGCCGGTTCCGACGAGTGCCGTGCCTGGACCATCAAGCGGGGCACCAAGGCTCCCCAGGCTGCCGGTAAGATCCACACCGACTTTGAGCGGGGCTTCATCCGTGCCGAGGTCATTGCCTTTGAGGACATGAAGGCCTGCGGAACCATGGCTGCCGCAAAGGCCAAGGGCCTGGTTCGCAGCGAAGGCAAGGAATATGTGATGAAGGACGGCGACATCGTTAACTTCCTGTTCAACGTGTAAGCCCTGCGCCATTTGCTAAAAGACATACAAGGCTGCCCTGAGAGGATTTTCGGTTCTCTCAAGGCAGCCTTGCTTTATACGCCGTTAGGTATTTTGGGGAAATTCTACTGCCGTTCAATGTCCAAAAGCCGAAACTCGCTTATCATTCGGTTGCTTTTTGGCGGATAAAGTGGGATAATGGCATCAGCAATTACAGGAGGAAATGCGGATGTTCCACATTGACAAAAAACGATTCGGCGCTTTTGCTGCCGCACTTCGCAAGGAAAAGGGAATCACCCAAAGACAGCTGTCGGAGCAGCTGAGCATATCCGACAAGGCCATCAGCAAATGGGAGACCGGTGTCAGCCTGCCGGACACCGCTTTGCTGATCCCTCTGGCGGAGATCTTGGAGGTTTCGGTTACGGAGCTTCTGATGTGTGAGCGCATTGGGAAGGATGACAAGCTCAACCCGGATAGGGTGGAGGACATTGTCAAAACAGCTGTCACCTACCCGGAGGAACGCCCGGAAAGAGCCTATCATGGAAACAGACAATGGATCCTTTGGTACGGACTGTCTGCCTTGCTCTGCCTGGCAGGGATGGGCCTGAACCGGATGACAGCCCGGCATGGGCTGGAGACATTGACCACAATGGTGTTCCTGAGCGCCGTGTTCGGCGGCTATTTTTGCTGCCTTGTGCGGATGCGGCTTCCCCGGTTTTATGACGAAAACAGGGTGAGCATTTTCTGCGACGGCCCGATCCGCATGAATATTCCGGGAGTTGTCTTCCATAACCGCAACTGGCCCCACATCGTCAAAGCCCTTCGCCTTTGGCTGTGCCTGTGCATGGTATGCCTGCCTGTGATTAACCTCCTGGCCGGATTTATTGCAGCAGATGCTTGGGAAGCCATGGGGCCCTTTGTGCTCATGGGGATCTTCTTTTGCGCTCTGTTCCTGCCGGTGTACGCAGCGGGGAGAAAATATGCGTAAAGAACCAAGAGCCTGTTTCTTCTCTGGGGGAAGCGGGCTCTTTTCTTTTTTTCCAAAAATCATTATAATGAAGTGTGAGATTTGGGGATTGAAAACGGTCTATAAGGGTGAGGACAATAAAAACAAGTGAGGTGGCTCAAATGGAAGACAGTAAGATCATAGAACTGCTCTTGTCCAGAAATGAAGACGGCATCAAGCAAATAGATGATACCTATGGCCGTCGGCTCTTTACCCTGGCAGACAACATTGTGCGCAATGATCAGGATGCGGAAGAAAGCGTCAGTGATACCTACATGAAGGCTTGGGATACCATTCCGCCAAAGAAACCCATGCACCTGTTTGCCTACTTAGCCAAGATCTGTAGGAATTTTGCTCTGAAAAAGCTGGACTGGAAGGCTGCTGCCAAGCGGAATGCGGAGGTGGTCAGCCTGACCCAGGAAATGGAAACCTGCATCCCGGACGAGAAGCGGGACAGAGAAATCGAGTCCAGAGAGCTGGGGAGAATTCTGGATGCGTTCCTGCGGACACTCAGCGACGAGAACCAGATGGTTTTTCTGCGGCGGTATTGGTTCGTGGATACCATCGCAGAGATTGCAGTTCGATATGGGATCAGCGAGAGTGCCGTGCAAATGCGGCTGATCCGGACGAAAAACAAACTGGCAGAATACCTGGCAAAGGAGGGAATTGCGGTATGAATGGAAAGGATATTTTTCTGGGACTGCGATATGTGGGAGATGATCTGATCGAAAAAGCGGAATATGGGCAGTTTCCTGTAACGGAAGTGCCTGTGCAGAAAAAGGAAAATCCCCACAGAAGGCTCCCTAGACCCATTCTGGTGGCGGCGATCGTTGCCATGCTGCTCATGCTGGTGGGCTGTGCAGTGGTGTATCTGCTGAGCATGAAGGAAATCAAACTGGGAGATCAAACCGCCACCAGGGATCTATATGAATACGATCCCAATAGTGGAGAGGCACTGACATATCTTGGGCAGGAGACCTACACCCAGCAGGTGCTGACTCTGGCAGGTATGAGGGGAACATCTGCTGCCAAGGCGGCGCAGGAATGGTACGCATTTCTGGAAAGCTATGACCCGGATCAGGAAATTCTGAAATCCGTCTGGAAAAATCCGCCCCAGTTCCCGGCGGAATATGCAAGCTATAATCTATATACCCAAGAAATGAAGGACAAGCTGGATGAAATCGTTGCAAAATACGGCCTGAAACTCCGGGGAAGCCGTGTGGCATTTCCCACCAGCAAACAGCTGTTCCGTGCATTGGGAATGCAGAACATCCTGAACCCGGACAGCAATGCACAAATGCGTACAGATTATGCTTCCTATTATGACAATGGCAGCCTGGATGTGTATTTCAGTCTTACGATCCCGGAGTCGGATGGGGCAAAGGCACTGAAAACCAATGGCAATTTCTATTACCGCCCAAAGGACAGCTTTATATCGGATACCGCCGTGCTGACCGATGCGCCGTGGGAGGAGTGGAATTATACCACCGCATCCGGCAATCAGGTACTGATGATCCGCAGCGAAGAGGCAGGCTCTGCATGGATCTTCGGGGATATGGCAAAGGGTACGGCTTCTTTGCGGCTGGATATCATTCAGAGAATGACTGTGGACAAGGAAAACTTCTCCCAGACAGCAAAATTTGAATTGCTGAGCAAGAACCAGCTGGAGCAGGTGGCAGATGCCATCAACTTCTCTCTGGAACCGCAGCTGGTGGAAGGCTGGGAAAGCCTCTCGGATGGCGCAGTATCGGCAGGGCAGGAGATCAATGGCTATGGCATAGCGGTTGCATCCGCCCTTACCGATGGATATGGATACAGAATCACCTTGCGAATCACCGCTCCCGATGGGGTCGTGCTGGTAGACCCGGAAAATAGTGCTGCTCATGTGGGTGCAAGCGAAGGCGTTTATGGACGGTGCCAAGAGGACGGAGACGGCAAGCAGAACACCTGTTACTACATTCTCTCTGACTACACCAACAAGTTTGAATACCCGGAAGATGGCAGCCTTCCTTATCCTGAAGGACACACGATCCCGATTTACTGGGAGGATCTCATCTATTATGACTATGATTCCGAGAGGCAGATGCCCATAGAGAAGCTCCTGACAGAAGGAACATGGCGCTTTGATGTGCCTTTGAACGAGGCGGATACCAGAGAAATCGAATTGCTGACCCAGCCCATTACCGCAAAGGCTTGCATCGGCTGGGAAATGGACGGAACGGATGCGTTCGAGGATCGGTTGATCACATCCATTAAGCTCCGCTCTCTGGGAATCGACCTGGCCACAGAACGCTCCAGTGATGATTTCTTCTGTTTTACAGGACAGTTTTCCTATGTGGTAATGAAGGATGGCAGTACAATGGAATTTGTGAATTCCGCTTTTGATGAGCCGATCCATTTGGAGCAGGTAGCCTATGTGCAGTTGGCAGATCAGACCATTCTGCCCATGCCCGGGGTGGATGCAAAGACCGTTCAGGAAATCTCCCAGAGGATTCAGGCAGAACGGGATGCCGCTTATGTGCCTGCGCCGGAATTTAAGGACGGTGTGGAATTGCTGGACAAGCCCATCACCCTGAAAAGCCTGGCCGGATATGCAAGCGATTTCACCGGGGACACAGAACCCCTTTATGAGTATCTGACCATGACATCCATCATTCTGCATCCCAACGGCCTGGCGGTGAAGGGGCCGACGATCTTCGATTCGCCGGAGGATCAGGGAGCTGTGGTCATGCAGGATGGAACCCAGATTCAACTCACCGGCATGGGCGGAAGCCCCTATTGCGATGAGCCATTGAGCCAGATGAAAGCCGCATCCGTGATAGACCTATCCAAAGCTGATCACGTCCTGCTCCCGGATGGCACAAAGCTGCCAGTGCCGAAGGGGAAATAAGACACTTGATGTGAATCAGAAAAAGGGGCTGCCTCGTGATGAGGTAGCCCCTTTTGGGTGGGTCAGGGATTTGAATGAGACGATTTGCGTTACAGCAAGCGGGCCAAAGCATAAACAATAATAGCCAGCACAGCGATAGAGATTATAGTCACTGTTATAATGCCCAAGGCAGAATGAGCGGGTGCGGGCTCTGGGTTGGCGGAATTCTGCTGCATGGATTTTGCGGCATCATGCCTTGCAGCACTGCGATATTTCTGAACCTCAGCAAGAGGATCCTGCTGGGAAAGGATGCAATCATAAATATGGTGTACACTCTGAATATCCTGGGCATTGCATATTTGCTGTTGGCTGGGATTGTGAGCGATTTGATTTCGCACCCACCGCAGGTGCTTTAGTAATTGATAGGTATCTTCCCAGGAAAAGACGGCAATCCGATCACTGTAGGGGGTGTTTTCCATATCCTTGAGGTATTGACTGACACCGTTATGGCATCCGTACATATCAGAGCAAAGGCGATCCAGTTGCTTGTAGGTTTCAAAGAATTCGTTGTCCAGTTGATGCATATTTGTTGCCACCTTTCGTGTGAGATACAGGTATCAAAGGAGTGGGACTTGTTAGATAGAAGATCTGCCGCTGGACAGTTCCATTTAGATGGTTCGAGTCTCGCCAAAAGGAAACAAAAGCCGAACTCCGCTGTTGCGGGGTGTCCGAGTGGCGAGACTCGTGAAATTAAGGAGTTGCCGCCATCAAGTTGGCGGCAAGGAACTGTCCACCGGACAGTTCCATTTAGATGGTTCGAGTCTCGCCATAAGGAAACAAAACCCCACACCCCCGCAACTGCGGGGATGCGGGGTTTTGGTCCGAGTGGCGAGACTCGAACTCGCGGCATCCTGGTCCCAAACCAGGCGCCCTACCAACTGGGCCACACCCGGAAATTAAGATGTATTATACACGATACCTGGGAAAAAAGCAAGTCCCAATATGGGCATCCATCCTGTCGGAGGGGAAATGCCAGCCCCCAACCGGGTGGCTGGGGGCTGGGGTGGCGATTGGGTGGGAATTTAGACGATCCCCTGGGCCTGCATGGCTTCGGCCACCTTCAGGAAACCGGCGATGTTGGCACCGGCTACATAGTTGCCTTCCATGCCGTACTGCTTGGCGGCGGCATCCAGGTTGCGGAAGATGTTGACCATGATGGTTTTCAGTTTGGCATCCACTTCCTCAAAGGTCCAGCTCAGCCGCTGGGAGTTCTGGGACATTTCCAGAGCGGAGGTGGCAACACCGCCTGCGTTGGCGGCCTTGCCGGGGCAGAACAGAACGCCCTGATCCTGGAAATACCGGGTGGCATCCAGGGTGGTGGGCATATTGGCACCCTCTGCTACGGCGAAACAGCCGTTGGCGACCAGAGCCTTGGCATCGGTAAGATCCAGTTCGTTCTGGGTGGCACAGGGCAGGGCAATGTCGCATGTTACCGTCCAGACTCCCTTGCCCTCGTGATACTGGGCATTGGGGCGCAGGGCGGCGTATTCCGTCAGACGGGCCCGGCGTACCTGCTTGACCTGGATCAGAGTGGCAACGTCAATGCCGTCAGGGTCATAGATCCAGCCGGTGGAATCGGAGCAGGTGACAGGCTTGCCCCCCAGCTGCCATGCCTTTTCAATGGCATAGGTGGCCACATTGCCTGCGCCGGAAACCACAATGGTTTTGCCCTCCAGGGTCTTGCCGTTGGTTTTCAGCATTTCCTCGGTAAGGTAGATCAGGCCGTAGCCGGTGGCCTGGGGGCGGGCCAGGGAGCCGCCGTAGCTCAGCCCCTTGCCGGTGAGAACGCCCTCAAAGCGATCCCGCAGACGCTTGTACTGGCCGAAAAGATAGCCGATCTCCCGGGCACCCACGCCAATGTCACCGGCGGGCACGTCCGTATCCGCACCAATGTACTTGGACAGTTCGGTCATCATGCTCTGGCAGAAGGCCATGATCTCCCGGTCGGACTTGCCCTTTGGGTCAAAGTCAGAGCCGCCCTTGCCGCCGCCAATGGGCAGGCCGGTGAGGCTGTTTTTGAAGGTCTGCTCAAAAGCCAGGAACTTCATAATGGAAAGGTTGACAGAGGGGTGAAAGCGCAGACCGCCCTTGTAGGGGCCGATGGCGCCGTTGAATTGGACTCGGTAGGCGTTGTTTACCTGCACCTGACCCTTGTCGTCCACCCAGGGGACACGGAACAGAATGCAGCGTTCCGGGGTAGTCAGCCGTTCCAGCAGCGCATCCCGGCGGTAGGCTTCCTCGTTGGCCTCGATGACCACACGCAGAGATTCCAGAACCTCGGTTACGGCCTGAATGAATTCCGGCTCGTGGGCGTTCTGAGCAGCGACCCGTGCAAATACTTCATCTACATAACTCATAAACAAACGTCCTCCTTAGAAAGAATCTTGGATGGTGTCATTGTAGCAGAAGCACAGGAAGAATACAAGTAAAATCTTTGCATCTTGCTTTTCAAAGACAAAAAACGCCGATTTTCACAATCGGCGTTTTTAATATGAAGGATGTTTTGAGCAAAATTTCAAAATCAACGGACTCTGGGAAGAATCTCGTCCCGGATGACTGCCAGAAGGGCATCCAGCTCATCCCCGGTGGTGTCCCGGCACAGGGAGATGCGGAAGGTTCCGTCAATCACCTCAGGAGCGACCCCCATGGCTTCCAGCACATGGCTGCGGTGTCCCTTGGCACAGGCGCTTCCTGCGGAGACGCAGATGCCGTGATCCTGCAAAATGTTGATGGAATTCTGGGTGGGAACCCCGGGAATGCCCACAGAGAGAATGTGGGGAGCTTCATAAGAACCGTTGAGAACCACGCCGGGCAGGGAACCGGCTTTCTGAATGAAATTCTCCAAAAGGGCCCGTTCCCGGGCAATATCCTCCGAAAGGGTGGAGGCCCCGGCTGCGCAGGCGGCGGCAAAGCTGAAAATGGCAGGGGTGCCCTCGGTACCGCTGCGCATACCGCCCTCCTGACCGCCTCCCAGAAGCAGGGCGGGGAAGGACTTGAGCCGGGGGGAAACATACAGCGCACCGGCACCCTTGGGGCCGTGTACCTTATGGGAGGAGACGGAGATCAGATCCGCTCCCAGGGTCCTGGCGGCGAAGGGGACTTTCAGGAAGCCCTGCACCGCATCGGTGTGAAACAGGGCATCGGGGCAGAGCTTATGGGTCAGCTTTGCCATCTGGCTGATGGGCATCACGGAACCTACCTCGTTGTTCACCATCATAATGGACACCAGGATGGTATCCGGCCGCAGGGCTGCTTTCAGATCCTGTACCGTAATCCGCCCCTGATTGTCCGGCTGAAGATAGGTCACTTCAAAGCCCCGGGCTTCCAGCTCCTTCATGCAGTTGAGAATGGCGTGGTGCTCAATGGCGGTGGTGATGATATGGCGGCCCCGCTTGCCATAGCGCTTGGCGGTGCTGAAAACAGCCCAGTTGTCTGCTTCCGTGCCGCCGGAGGTGAAAAACACCCGGTCGGGCTCTGCACCCATGGCGGCGGCCACGGTATGCCGTGCGGTTTTCAGCTGCCGTGCGGTATCAATACCAAAGTTGTATAGTGCGCTGGGGTTGCCCCAGGACTGGGTCATAGCCTGCATCATAGCCTCCACCGCCTGGCTACAGGGACGGGTGGTGGCGGAATTGTCCAAATAGATCATAATGTTACTTTCCTACACAAAATCGTTCAAAAATTCGGGTGGTGATGTCCTCACGGACGGTGGCGCCGGTGACTTCCCCCATGGCTTCCATGGCCTGTTCCACATCTGTCAGCACCGCATCCGGGGTCAGTCTCAGGTGAAGTCCTTCCAGAGAGTGGCATATACCATCGTGTGCCCGGCGGCAGGCATCAAACTGCCGTGCGTTGGTGAGAATGGAGCCGTCACAGGGGGTATCTCCGGCAAACATGGCATCCACGGCCTGGGCCAGGGCATCCAGCCCCTGGCTTTTCTTGGCGCAGATGGAGATTACCGTATCAAAGGGCAGCTCCTCCGGGGAGACGGCACAGCCCAGATCGGATTTGTTGATCAGACCGATGGCCTTTTTGTGACCACGGCACAGGGCCAGGATCTGACGATCCTCATCGGTCAGGGGCTTGGCACCGTCGCACATGAAAAGCACCAAATCGGCTTCCTCCACCGCCTTTTTGGAGCGGGCCACACCCATGGCCTCCACGGTGTCTCCGGTCTCCCGGATCCCGGCGGTGTCAATGAGCCGTAGGCGGGTCTTGCCCACCAGGACGGTTTCTTCCACCGTATCCCGGGTGGTGCCGGGAATGTCGGTGACGATGACCCGGTCGCAGCCAGCCAGGGCATTGAGCAGACTGGATTTTCCCACATTGGGTCTGCCCACAATGGCTGCGGCGGCACCCTGCCGGAGGATCTTGCCCTGACCGTAGGTTTTCAGAATGGCTTGCAGGGCATCGGCATCGGCTTGCAGGGAATCGGCGTAGCTGTCCAGACCAAAGTCCTCAATGTCCTCATCGGGATAGTCCAGCACAGCGTGGAAATGGCTGCACAGATTGGTCAGATCATCATAGATGGGGGCCAGCTTCTTTTGCAGAATGCCCCCCACCTGTCCGGCGGCATTGGCGGCAGCCTCCGGGGTGTCGGCTTCGATCAGGTCAATCACAGCCTCTGCCTGGGTCAGATCCAGCTTTCCGTTGAGGAAGGCTCGTTTGGTAAATTCTCCCCGCTTTGCCGGAAGGGCTCCGGCCTGATACAGGGCTTGCAGGCCTGCGGCCAGAACCGCCGGGGAACCGTGGCAGTGAAACTCTACCGTATCCTCGCCGGTATAGCTGTGAGGCCCCCGGGATACCACCACCATACACTGGTCAATGGCCCGGCCCTGGCTGTCATGGAGCTGTGCCAGCAGCAGCTTGCGATCCGGAGCGGCAGAAAGAGATTTTTGATTGTTCAGGGTAACGACCTGATCTGCAACGGCAATGCAGTCATCGCCGGACATACGAATGATGCCAATGGCGGTGACCTGATTTCCTGTGGAGATAGCAGCAATGGTGTGGGACATAGAAGCCTCCAATTATAATAATAGTGTCTTAAGGCAGCACCGCATAATTCGGCAAGAGACAGCAGCGAGAGATTTTCTTCCAAGATAAAGTTTGAAAAACGCAGGAATGCTTTGTGCACCCGCAAGGGGTGTGCCGCATCCATAAGCCAGCTTGCGCTGGCAACGGCTGCGCTATATTTCAAGTTTTTCAAACTGCAAGATTGGGGCAAAAGATCCGCTACTGTCCGCAGACGCAATTGTGCGGTGTTGTCTAATTATAGATATAGATTATCCGATCGCATCCAGAAACGACAGAGGATCCCCAGGCGTGGCAATAAAGTGCATCAGCATATAGGCGCACATCACAGCCACATTTTCCTCCCGGAGGATTCGCTTACATTCTTCCCGGTCGGCAAGCACCACCTGAATATCCTCAGTGTCCTCCTGGTGGCAGTTGGTGGGGGTTCCGGAGCAGCGGCCGTAGACCATGGCGCAGCACTCATCTGTCATCCCCACGGAGGTGAAGAAGGGCCGCTGACAGAAGCCGCCTTCCCGGGGTGTAAAGCGCAGACCGGTTTCTTCATACATCTCCCGGATCCCAGCCTGGATGGCATTCTCCCCCGGATCAATCAGCCCGGAGGGGAATTCATAGCAGTAGCCGCCGATGGGATAACGGTACTGCCGGATCAGCACCAGCCGATCCTGTTCTTCTCCATAAACACCATAGAGAATGACCCCATCGGCACGGTTGCTGTGGCAGACGGCTTTGAGATCCTCCGGCTGTCTGCGCCGGGAGGAAACATAGTAGGGCGCGGTTTTTCCATCCCGGAAGGAAGCCTGCAATTCATATAGATTGAGGTAGGGATTGTCCGTCAGCTTGCGGATTTCTCCGATCCTGCGCATAAGGAAGACCTCCCAGTTTGATTTTCTTTCTACAATAGCACATTTTCCCGGGAAATGCAATTCGGAAAGGATAATTCCCCGGCATCCGGACATACTTTCCGGGAGGTGGGAACATGACAGACGGGGAAATTCGCAGCATTTTTGCAGATGCGGAGGATTTTGAGACAAGAATCTTACGCTCTGAGGAAAACAGACTTTATGCATACTTTATAGATGGACTGGTGTCGGGCAGCGAGATCGCCCGTTTTGTGTTCCAGCCTATTGTACAGAACCTGCCGGAAAATGTGGCCGATGCCTATCAGGCGGCGCTGCATGGGGCGGTATATAATTCTGTGGGCAAGCCCTGTATGGATTTGCAGGATGCGGCCATTAAGCTGGTGAATGGTTTCTGCGTGGTGCTGTTCCCGGAGGTGGGGGCACTGGCCTTTGAGGTAAAGACCTCCGCCCGCCGCAGTCCGGATGCCCCGGAGGTGGAAAATACCGTCAAGGGCCCAAAGGATGCCTTTGTGGAGACCATACGCATCAATACCGGCCTTTTGCGCCGCCATCTGCGCACCCCGGATCTGCGAATCGCCAGTATCTGTATCGGGGAAAGAAGCCTGACGGTGGTGAGCGTGGTGTGGATCGCTGGGATCACCAATCCGGTACTGGTGGAGCGGATGAAAAACCGCCTGAAAACCATTGATATAGATGGTCTGATCTCCCCTTCTGCCGTGGAGGAATATGTCACCGGCTCCCGGGCAACCGCCTTTCCCTTGCTGCAATATACGGAAAGACCGGACAGATTCAGTCAGGGTCTGTTGGATGGCCGGGTGGGCCTGCTGGTGGACGGCCTTCCCTTGGGCTATCTGGCACCGGTGGACATTGGTTATCTGATGGAAAGCATGGAGGATAGAAGCAGGGATTTTATATCCTCCTCCTGCGTGCGGATCCTGCGTTATGGAGCATTGCTGGCAGATCTGCTGCTTCCGGCGGCCTATGTGGCCCTGGTGACCTTTCATCCCCAGTGGATCCCGGCGGGATTATTAAATGTGATCCTGAACAGCAAAAGGGAAGTGCCCTTTACCACAGCGGCGGAAGTACTGAGTTTACTGATCGCCTATGAGCTGCTCCAGGAATCGGGGATTCATCTGCCCCAGGCCATTGGGCAGTCCGTCTCTACCATTGGGGGTATTCTGGTGGGCACAGCTGCTGTGGAGGCGGGGCTGATTTCTCCGATTGTGCTGATCGTGGTGAGTATAGCCGGGGTGTGCGGCTTTGTCCTGCCCAATCGGGATCTTGCCAATGCTATCCGGGTGTGGCGGTTTGGGTTGACCATCGCCGCTGCCTGTTTGGGGATATGGGGAATGCTGGCAGGGGTGGCGGTGATGGTGGTGCATCTGGTGGGGCTACGCAGTTTGGGAATCTGCTACCTGACCCCCTGGGCTGGGGGGCGAGGGATCCTGCGCCGCCGGATGAACCGGGAAAAGCACCGGGACAGCCGTCTGGGGCCTCTGGATGAAAAAAATCAAAAATAATCGAAAAAGTGCTTGACAAATTCTGGCGGAAATGGTAGTATATGCAAGCTGTCCGCAAGGCAGTGATGATGAACCGGAAAACTTCAGAAAAACAAGAAAAAATGCTTGACAAGCTGAAGATCTTGTGATATCG